>Ga0131853_10000192_pt1 | contig 106744 bp, 109 predicted proteins | sample TergutLab28metaG_FD_92764 | JGI IMG/M metagenome (GOLD analysis project Ga0131853, IMG submission 92764) | Labiotermes labralis P1 segment gut microbial communities from Petit-Saut dam, French Guiana - Lab288 P1 (version 2) (version 2) | ecosystem: Host-associated > Arthropoda: Insects >...
CCGCACGCACGCTGGCCACGTTGTCGTCAGTCGCCGGGACTCCGTCCCGCCTCCCTCCTCCGCCTTGCCATCGCACGCACGGGACGACGCTCGCGACGGCGCCGACTTGAGAGACACGCCCTAACGCGGCAGGCCGAGGATCCGCTCGCCGGCGACGTTGCGCAGGATCTGGGTGGTGCCACCCGCGATGGAGAGACACCGGGTGTTGAGCTGCTCCCAGACGTCCCCGGCCAGACCGCCGGCTCTCTTGTCGACCGCGCCCATCGTGGCGAGCGCGTCGCCCTGGAGCCGCACGACCAGCTCCGACGCGTCCTGACGGGACCGTACGCCGAGCAGCTTGGCCACGCTCGACTCCGCGCCTGGTCCTTGACCGACGAGCGCACGCAGCGTGGTGCGCACGCCGAGCAGGCCGCAGACCGTCGCGAGCGCGACGGCGCAGCCGACCTCGACCCGCTCGGCCGGGGCCAGGTCGAGCGACCCGGCCAGCTCGACCGCTCGCTCGGCGCTGCGGGAGAGCCGGGCGGACGCCATCGCGACCCGCTCGTTGGCCAGCGTGGTCCGCGCCAGCCGCCAGCCGTCGCCGGGCTCGCCGACGACACAGTCGTCGGGCACGAAGACGTCGTCGAGGAACACCTCGTTGAACAGCGCCTCACCCGTGATCTCGCGCAGCGGTCGCACCTCGATGCCGGCCGAGCGCATGTCGACCAGGAAGTAGGTGATGCCCTTGTGCTGAGGCACGTCGGTGTCGGTGCGCGCGAGGCAGATCGCCCAGTCGGCGCGCTCGGCCATGGAGGTCCAGACCTTCTGACCGGTGATCGACCAGCCCCCGTCCACCCTCACCGCGCGAGTGCGCAGCGAGGCGAGGTCCGAGCCGGACCCCGGCTCGGAGAACAGCTGGCACCAGACCAGCTCCCCGAGCAGCGAGGGGCGGGCGAACCGCTCCCGCTGCTCGTCGCTGCCGTGGGCGAGGACGGTCGGCACGGCCCAGCCCGCGATGACCAGGTCCGGCCGCTCGACCCCCGCGGCGGCCAGCTCCTGGTCGATCACGACCTGCAGCACGGCGTCCGCCCCGAGGCCGTACGGCGCGGGCCAGTGCGGCGTCAGGTAGCCCGCCTCGACCAGCGCCGCCCGCCGCTCACCGGCGGCCAGCGCCGCGATGGCCCGCGCGCGATCGCGCACCTCCGGACGGAGCGGCGCGTCGCGACCCTCGAGGTCGACATCGACCACCCGTCGTACGCCGGAGACGGCCGCCGCCGTCAGCCGCTCGGCAGCCGCGTCCGACGGTCCCGCCAGCGCGCGCAGCGAGAGCGCGCGGCGCAGGTAGAGGTGGGCGTCGTGCTCGTAGGTGAAGCCGATCCCGCCGAGCACCTGGATGCAGGTCTTCGCGACCTCGACGGCGCCGTCGAAGCACGTCGCCAGGGCGACGTCGACCGCGAAGTCCCACTGCGCCTCGTCCCCGACGTCTCCCGTGGCCGCCGCGTCCCACGCCGCCGCCGTGACCGCCTCGCACGTCTCCAGCATCTCGGCGCACAGGTGCTTGACGGCCTGGAACGAGCCGATCCTGCGCCCGAACTGCTCACGCACCTTGGCGTGCTCGACGGCCGTCTCCAGGCACCACCGAGCCACGCCCGACGCCTCGGCGGATGCGAATGTCACGGCGACCCGTCGCGCACCATCGCCAAGGGTCGTCGAGCCGGCGGAGGCCCCGTGCCGGGCGCTCAGGTCGATGCCGAGCACGTCGCCGCCGTCCCAGACCGGCCCGCCGTCGTACACCTGGACGCCGTGGCGGCCGGGCTCGCCGGACAGGACACCGCCGACCGCCGCGCCGAGGAGACCGCCGGGCAGCAGAGCGTGCGCGCAGGCCTCGAGGGCGACGGCCTGGTCCAGCAGCGAGCCGCCGCCACCGCCTGCCACCTCGGGCACGGCGATGGCGTGAACGCCCATCTCCTCGATCGCGGACCAGATCCCGTCGAAGCGGGCCGACGGATCGCCCTCGGCGGCGCGGACCGCGTCCACGGCACCCAGGCTGCCCGCCCACTTGCGCAGGCTGGCGGCCAGCTCGACCCGGTCGTCGTCGATCGCGATGGACATGGGCCTAATTAGAACACGTTCTACCGCGTCTAGACTGCCCGGTGTGACCACCGAGATGCCTGCGGACCTCCTCGCCCACGCCCACGAGGCGAAGGGCTTCATGCCCGAGGACGAGGGTGCGGCGCTGCACCGCATCGCCCGTGAGCGGCTCCGCCACGGTCCAGTGCTCGAGGTCGGAACCTACTGCGGCAAGTCCGCGATCTACCTCGGCGGCGCGGCCCGCGAGATCGGCGGTGTGGTCTTCACCGTCGACCACCACCGTGGCTCCGAGGAGAACCAGGCCGGCTGGGAGCACCACGACCCGAGCGTCGTCGACGCCGAGCTCGGCAAGATGGACACGCTCGGCCAGTTCCGAAGGAACATCGCTCGCGCGGGCCTCGAGGACCAGGTCGTCGCGATCGTCGGCGCGTCCACGACGGTGAGCGCGCACTGGAACACCCCCCTGAGCCTGCTCTTCATCGACGGCGGCCACGGCGAGCAGCCGGCCACCGACGACTACGAGGGCTGGGCGCACCACGTCATGCCCGGTGGCCTGCTGGCCATCCACGACGTGTTCCCCGACCCGGCCGACGGCGGCCGGCCGCCGTACGAGCGGATCTACCTGCCGGCGCTCGAGAGCGGTGACTTCACCGAGGTCGAGGCCGTCGGGTCGCTGCGGGTGCTGCGCCGGGGCTGAGTCGCCGATCCGGGCCTCAGCGCTGGGCGCGGTCGCCCACCGAGCACTCGCACTCCAACGCGAGCTCCTCGAAGTGCGGCGCGAGCGAGGTGCCGCGCATGATGCCCGAGCCGGGCGTCGAGTGACCGTAGGTCTCCCCCAGCGCATCGATCGCCAGCACGACGGCGGCCGCCGTGTACGTCGTGTGCTCGTGCGGCCAGTAGACGTCGCGCGGCTCGTCGTCGGGTGCCGGGCGGCCCGGGTCGGCGTACACCCAGCCGGTCCAGTAGCGGCCGTCCCCCTCGCGCAGCAGCTGCATGTCGGCCACGAGCCGGCGCGCGCGGGCCGGCTGCCCCATCGCGTCCAGCGCCATCGCGAGCTCGCAGGTCTCCGCTCCGGTGACCCATGGGTTGGTGTCGACGCAATGGATGCCGAGGCCCGGCACCACGAAGTCGTCCCAACGCTCGGCGAGCCGCTTCTCCGCGGCCTCGCCGCGCACGGCGCCGCCCAGGACCGGGTAGTACCAGTCCATGGAGTACGTCGACTTGTCGGCGAACCGGTCGCGGTGGGCCCGCACCGCGTGACCGAGGCGGCCCCCGGCGAGCTCCCACTCGGGCTGCGGGTCGTCCATCAGGTCGGCGAGCGCCACGCCCGCGCGCAGCGAGTGGTAGATCGAGGAGCTGCCGGTCAGCAGGCAGAAGTGGTCGACCGGGGTCCAGCGGATGCCGCCCCAGGGCTCCTGCAGCGACACGACGAAGTCGAGACCGGCGCGTACGGCGGGCCAGAACCGCACCACGAACCGGATGTCCCGACGCAGCAGCCAGTGGTGCCACACGCCGACCGCGAGGTACGCCGACATGTTGCTCTCGCCGCGCGAGTCCTCGACCCGGCCGCCGACGATCTTCATCGGCCACGAGCCGTCGCGGCGCTGCATCGTCAGCACCCACTCATAGGCCCGTTCGGCCGCCGAGACCTGGCCGCCGACGAGCATCGCCATGGCGGCTTCGACGTGGTTCCAGATGTCGGTGTGCTCGGCCGTGGTCCACGGCACCGAGCCGCACGGCTCCTGCATCGCGGCGATCGCGGCTGCGGTGTCGGCGACCTGGTCGGCGCTCAGCAGCCCGTCGACGTACGGGAGACGGGAGATGGGGACCTCGGGCTCAGTCATGCGGTGCGCTCACGGGCTTGCGGAAGTAGAGCACCATCGACTTGCCGATGACCGGGTCGAGGACCCTGCCCGCGAGCTTGAGCACGGTCGGCTGCTTCATGATCTCCCAGACCAGCAGCTTGTGGTACGCCTTGGCCAGCGGGTGCTCGTCGTTCTCGACGCCCACCGCGCACTTGATCCACCAGTACGGCGAGTGCAGACCGTGTGTGTAGGACTTGCCCTCGAAGACCATCGCCTCGCCGGGCGTCCCGTCGTTGAAGCGACCGCCCTTGGTGACCTTGTCGACCAGCTCGTGGTCGGTGTAGATCCGGATGTGGCCGCCCTCGGCGTTGTGGTAGTCGTCCGAGAGCCGCCAGTTGACGACCTCCGGCAGCCAGCGCGGCACCGAGATCGCGAGCGTGCCGCCCGGACGCAGCACCCGGATGAGCTCCTTGATCGCGTCGACGTCGGCGTGGATGTGCTCGAGCACCTCCGCCGCCACGATGCGGTCGAACTCGCCGTCGGCGAAGGGCAGCGACAGCGCGTCGCCCTGCTTGACGTCGGCCTCGGCCCCCTCGGGCACCTCGCCGGCCTGCTCCATCGCGACGAAGAGGTCCTTCACGCGCGAGAGCTCGTCGGCATCCATGTCGAAGGCGATGACGTCGGCTCCACGGCGATACATCTCGAACGAGTGCCGGCCGGCGCCCGCACCCATGTCGAGGACGCGGTCGCCCGGGTGCAGCCCGAGCCGGTCGAAGTCAACGGTCAGCATGTGCGTTCTCCTCGTTGTATTCGGCGATCACGTCTTCGAGCACCTCGGCGGTGCGCGCCGCGACGGCGCTCCAGCTGAACAGCTCCTTGACCCGCTGGCGCCCCGCGGCGCCCATCCGGGCACGGCGATCAGGGTCGTCGAGCAGCGCTGCGACAGCGGTCGTCAACGCACCGACGTCGCCGGGCTCGACGACGTCCGCGCACAGCCCGTCCGGCCCGACGACCTCCGGGATGGCGCCGGCCCGGGAGACGACCAGCGGCGTCTCACACGCCATGAGCTCCGCCGTGGGCAGCGAGAAGCCCTCGTAGAGCGACGGCACGCAGGCGAGCTCGGCGGAGCCCATCAGTGCGACGAGCTCGTCGTCGGTGAGCCCGTTGGCGAAGCTCACCCGGTGGCCGATCCCGAGCCGCTCGATCAGCTTCTCGGTGACACCGCCCTCCTTCGGCTTCGTCACCAGGACCAGCTCGACGTCGCGCTCGGTCAGCAGCTTGGCGAAGGACTCGAGCAGGATGTGGATCCCCTTGAGCGGGGCGTCCGCGCTCGCCATGGCGAGGATCCGTCCGGGCACACGGGGAGCGGTCGGCGGGTGGAACCGGTCGTCGACGCCGAGCAGGATCGTCTCGATGCGCGCGGGGTCGACGGCGAACTCTCGGACGACGTCGCGCTTGGACGACTCCGAGGGCACGACGACGCGGCGCAGGCGCGGCGCGGTCCGCTTCTGGCCGGTCAGGAACGAGTACCAGCGCCAGACACCGATCTTCGGGGCCTCGAAGCGGATCCTCGAGCCGGGCTTGCGGCGTACCCACGGGGCGACGTCGAGCTCGATGGCGCGGTCCATGGTGATGGGGTGGTGGATCGTGGCGGCCAGCGGCAGGCCGACGACGGAGGCGTCCTCGATCTCCAGCAGCGGCGTCGCCAGCGTCTGGTTGTCGAAGACGACGTCGAACTCGTCGCGGCGCTCGGCGAGCAGGCGTACGACGCGCTTGGCGAAGGTGAGCGGCTCGGGGAACGAGCCGCTGCGCATCAGCAGCCACTCCTGCAGGTCGACGAGGTCGCGGAACTCGCGCGGGTGCGGGTTGCGGAACTCGTCGCCGGGCCGGTAGAGGTCCAGGCTCGGCACCTTGGTCAGCGCGACACCCTCGTCGAGGTCGGGGTACGGCTGGCCGGAGAAGACCTCGACCGTGTGGCCCAGGGCGGCCAGCTCACGGGTCAGCCGGCGGATGTAGATGCCCTGCCCGCCCACGTGCGGCTTGCTGCGGTAGGACAGCATCGCGATCCGCATCCGACTCTCCTTCTGGGCTTGCGCGCTGGCTCAATTGCGCTGAGTCACGGCGCGCTCGCTGGGAGCCGGGCCGAAACGGAACTGGAACGTGTTTCTGATTATGCGCTACGGGCCAGTAGCCTAGTCGCTCCGGTCCTGAGGCCGGTGACCCGAGCATCTCGAGGAGCGATCGTGACCACCCCCTCCGTGCAGCCCGACAAGGCGGGCGAGAACGGCGGTTCTGCCGCGCAGCGCGAGCGCCGCAAGCGGATCCTCGACGCGACGTACGACCTCGCCAGCAGCGGCGGCTTCGACGCCGTCCAGATGCGGTCGATCGCCGAGAACGCCGATGTCGCCCTCGGCACGCTCTACCGCTACTTCCCGTCGAAGATCCACCTGCTGGTCTCGGCCCTCGACGTGCAGTTCCAGGAGGCGGCGCAGCGGCTGAGCGAGCGCCAGATCCCCGGCGACACCAAGGCCGACCGCGTCCTGTACGTCCTCAAGCGGCTGGCCCGCGGCATGCAGGGCGACGCCAAGCTGACCGAGGCCCTGACCCGCGCGTTCATGTTCGCCGACTCCTCGGTCAAGACCGAGATCCACGCGGTCGGCATCTCGATGACCTCGATCGTGACCCACGCGATGACCGGCCGCGCGGTGGACGACGAGCAGCTCACCGACGAGGACATCGCCATCGCGCGCGTCCTCGGCGACGTGTGGCTCTCCGCACTGGTCTCGTGGGTGACCGGTCGCTCGACGGCGGCCGAGACGGCGGCCCACATGGACACCGCAGTGAAGCTGATCCTGCGCGACTGACTCCTCACGCACGACCGAGGACGAGGTCCGCGCAGCGCTCGCCGATCATGATCGACGGCGCGTTGGTGTTGCCTCCGGTGACGCTCGGCATGATCGATGCGTCGGCGACCCGCAGGCCGTCGACGCCCTGCACCCGCAGGTCCGGCGTGACGACGGTGCGCTCGTCCCCGGCCGCACCCATCCGGCAGGTGCCGACCGGGTGGTAGACCGAGTGCACGATGTTGGGCAGGACCCGCCGCAGCTCCGCGGGGTCGCGGTAGTCGAGACCCGGCACCAGCTCGCCCTGGTTGTCGCCGAGGGCGGCCATCGTGCCGCGGACCATCTCGATGCCCTCCAGCAGCACCTCGGTGTCCCTGCTCGCGGTGAGGTATGCCGGGTCGATCAGCGGCGCGAGGCTCGGGTCCGGCCCGGCCAGCCGGATGGTGCCGCGGCTCTCGGGGTAGATCAGGGTCGGCAGCACCGTCATCCCGGGCTTCGTCGTCGGCGGCCGGACCGGCTTGTCGCCGTCCTGGTTCGGGAACGGGTAGAGCCAGTAGAGCGCGTGCAGCTGCACGTCCGGGGCCGTCGTGGCGTACGACGACCGCACGAACCCGAGCGCGTCGAACTGCGCGCCCGTCGCCCATCCGGTGCGCCGCAGCCGCGCCTGTGCCAGGCCGCGCAGGAAGTACGCCGGCGTCGCGTGCCGCAGCGCGGAGTCCATCCGGAAGCCGACCGGCACGAACAGGTGGTCGTGAAGGTTCTCCCCCACCGGCAGGTCGGCGATGACGTCGATCCCGTGCTTGCGCAGCTGGTCGGCCGGGCCGATGCCGGAGAGCATCAGCAGCTTCGGGGAGTCGTAGGTGCCGCACGACACGATCACCTCGCGGCCGGCGGTGATCGTCTGCCGCGCGCCGTCCACGCCGACCACCTGGACGCCGGTGGCGCGCGAGCCCTGGAGCACGACCCGCTCCGCCTGGGCGCCGGTCAGGACCAGGAGGTTCTCCAGGGGTCGGTCGCGCAGGTAGCCGACCGCCGTCGAGGACCGGTGGCCGTCGGCGGCGCTCAGCTGGGTCAGGCCGATGCCCTCCTGCGACTCGCCGTTGTAGTCGTCGATCCGGGAGACGCCGAGCCTCGCCGGTGCGGTGTCGACCCACGACCGGATCGCGGGCGTCAGGTCCTTCTGCCTGCGCACCTTGATCGGCCCGCCCGCGCCGCGGACCTCGGACCCGCCGTCCTCCCAGTCCTCGAGCCGCTTGAAGGCCGGGAGCACGTCGTCGTACGACCAACCGGTGCAGCCGTCGGCGGCCCAGTCGTCGAAGTTCTGCCGGTTGCCCCGCACGAAGATCATGCCGTTGACCGAGCCGGAGCCGCCGACGAGCTTGCCGCGCGTCATCGGGATGACGCGGCCCCAGGCGTTCTCCTGGGGCACCGACTTGTAGCCCCAGTCGATGAGCTTCTTCAGCTGCGGCGTCGAGAGGATCACGCTGACGGCGCCCGGGATGTCGACCATCGACTTCACGATGCCCTTGTCCTCGCGCTTGCCCGCCTCGAGGAGCACGACGCTCGCCCCCGAGTCGGCCAGCCTCCGGGCGATCACGCACCCGGCGCTGCCCGCTCCCACCACCACGTAGTCGGCGTTCACCATTCCCCGAGACTAGAACACGTTCTAATATCGCGTCCATGACCCTCCGCGTCTTCCAGGTCGCCACCGGCAACGTCGGCAGCGATATGATCAGGCGGCTGCAGCGGCAGCCGGACCTCGACCTGGTCGGCGTGCACTGCTACTCGCCGGACAAGGTGGGCCGCGACGCCGGCGAGCTGGCCGGCATCGGGCCGCTCGGAGTGTTCGCTACCGGGACCGGGGGGGGCTCGTCGAAGTCGTGGCGGGTGAGGACGGGGACGTCCGGCACCTCGAAGTACGACGCCCGCCGTGCTCCACTGCCGGCCGTGGAACGGATGCCCGAGCTGGTCCGCCAGGCCACCTGGAACCAGCCGGTCGGGAGCATCGACAGCGTCGGCCGCATTGATCGCACTTCGCCGCGTCAGGCACCGAACGCGTGCGTCGAGGTCACTCCCCCGTCGATCGCGATCTCGGCGCCGTTGACGTAGCCGGCCTCGTCGGAGGCCAGGAAGACGTAGAGCGGGGCGATGTCCTCAGGGAGGCCGACGCGACGCAGCGGCACCTTGGAGGCGCCGTACTCCATCGCGGCGTCGCCGCCGTGCACGCGTGTCATCGGGGTGTCGATCATGCCGGGGTGCACGGAGTTGACCCGGATGCCCTTCGGACCGAGCTCCATCGCGGCGCACTTGGTCATGCCACGGATGGCCCACTTGGTGGCGGCGTACGCCGTGCAGCTGGGCATGCCCGCGAGCCCCTCGACCGAGCTGGCGTTGATGATCGAGCCGCCGCCGTTCTTGCGCATGGTGCGCGTGACGGCCTGCATGCCGAGGAAGGTGCCGACCTGGTTGACGTTGACGAGCAGGAGGTACTCCTCCAGCGGCATCTTCTCGATGTCGCCGAAGCGCAGGATGCCGGCGTTGTTGGCCAGCACGTCGACCGGGCCGAAGCGGGTGTTCGTGTCCTCGACCAGCGCCTCCCAGGAGGCGGGATCGCTGACGTCGTGGCTGACGAAGTGAGCGCCCTCGCCGAGCTCGTCGGCCAGCGCCTGACAGGCCTCCTTGGCGACGTCGGCGATGACGACCTTCGCGCCCTCGGCGACGAACTGGCGCACGATCTCGGCGCCCTGTCCCTGCGCGCCACCGGTGACGATGGCGACCTTCTTGTCCAGACGGCCCATTGCTCGGTCCTCCTCAGACCTTCAGCTGCATGATCGAGTCGGCGGCGAAGCCGACGGACGGATCCCGGTCGGCGAAGAAGCCGCCGAGCTGGCTGTCGAGGTCCTCGGCGGACCAGACGTCGCCGGACGCGTCGAAGCGCTGCTCGACCACCGGCGCCGCAACCACGGCGACCATGCCGCCGTACACGACGAAGACCTGGCCGGTGATCCGGTCGGCAGCGGGCGAGGCCAGGTAGGCCACGAGGGGCGCGACGTGATCGGCGGAGTACGGGTCGACGGCCTTGCCGGACTCGTCGTCACCGAACACGGCGGCGGTCATCGCCGTACGGGCGCGGGGGCAGATCGCGTTGGCGCGCACGCCGATCCTGGACAGCCCGCGCGACGTCGAGAGCGTCAGCGCGGCGATGCCGGCCTTGGCCGCCGCGTAGTTGGCCTGGCCGGGCGAGCCGCCGAGGAACGCCTCCGACGCGGTGTTGACCACCGAGCCGTAGACCTGGCCGGAGTCCGACGCCTTCGCCCGGTCCCGCCAGTACGACGCCGCGTTGCGGGAGAGCAGGAAGTGTCCGCGCAGGTGGACGGCGATGACCGCGTCCCACTCCTCGTCGGACATGTTGAACAGCATCCGGTCACGGGTCATGCCGGCGTTGTTGACGACGATGTCGAGTCCGCCGTACCCGTCGACGGCGGCGGCCGTCATCGCGTCGGCGGTCGAGCGCTCCGAGACGTCGCCGGCGACCACCGTCGCCTCGCCACCGGCCTCCTTGATCGCGGCGACCGTGTCGTCACCGCCGCCGGGCAGGTCGCAGACGACGACACGCGCGCCCGCAGCCGCGAGCGCCTCCGCCTCGGCACGTCCCAGCCCGGCGCCCGCCCCGGTGACGATCGCGACCTTGCCGTCGAGGTCCACACCGGAGGCCGAGCCCGACGAGACCACGCTCACTCCTCGACCAGCGAGATCGCGTTGCGCGGACAGGCGGCGGCCGCCTGGCGCACGCGTGCCTCGTTCTCGTCGGTGACCACGTCGGTGTCCACCTGCAGCATGTCGTCGTCGTCGAGCTCGAAGATGTCGGGCGCCAGGGCCTCGCACATCGCGTTCGACTCGCACAGGTCGAAGTCGACCTTGATCTTCAGGGTCATGACGGTCCTCTCAGGTCATCTTCCGGTGGTCCCAGGTGGCGACGTGCTCGGCGTGCACGATCACACCCACCCGCTTGGTCGCCTGCTTCTCTACGGTCTGCCGGCCGAAGTCCCCGAGCGCCTCGAAGGACTCGGCGTCCAGCATCCGGGTGGCGACGGCCGACCCGATCTCGAAGATCCGGTCGCGGTCGCGCACGATCTCGGCGCGACCCGTGATGGAGACGCCGCGCAGCTCGAAGTAGTCGGTGCCGTCCTCGACGAGCACGCTCACCCGCGGGTCGCGCTCGAGGTTGCGGATCTTCTGGCTGGCGCCGTAGGTCCAGAACGCGATGCGTCCCTCGTCCAGGACGTAGAACAGCGTCGTCAGGTGCGGGCTGCCGTCGGGGCCGATGCTCGCGACCTGGACCTTGAGGTTCTCGCGCAGCAGCTCCTGCACCTCGTCGTCGGTCAGCCTGACCGCGTCGCGACCGGACGCCATCTCAGTTGCCCTCCGAGGAGTGGCCGGGGAACACGTGCGCCGCGGGGTCGATGACTACCGCGGCGTTGTTGACCGCGGTCGCCGCCTCGCCGAAGCCCACAGCGATCAGCCGCACCTTGCCGGGGTAGTCGGTGATGTCACCGGCCGCGAACACGCGCTCGAGGTTGGTGCGCATCGCCGGGTCGACCACGACGTGACGCTTCTCGGTCTCCAGGCCCCACTGCTGCAGCGGGCCGAGGTCCGCGACGAAGCCGAGCGCCGCCACGATCGACTGCGCCGGCCGCGTGTGCGGCTCGCCGTCGACGGTGATCTCCACCCGCTCGACCAGCCCGTCGCCGAGGACCTCGGTGACCTCCGCCTTGGTGAGGATCTCCACCGAGGAGTCCCTCACCTGCTCGACGGTGCGCTGGTGCGCGCGGAACGCGTCGCGCCGGTGGACCAGCGTGACGGAGCGCGCGATCGGCTCGAGGTGCAGTGCCCAGTCGAACGCGCTGTCACCGCCGCCGACGATGACGACGTCGTTGTCGGCGTACGGCGCGAAGCTGGGGACGAAGAACTCCAGGCCCCTGCCGAGCCAGCCCTCGCCGGCCGGGAGCGTGCGCGGGCTGAACTTGCCGATGCCCGCGGTGATCAGCATCGCCTTCGCGCGGACCTCCGTGTCGTCGTCCAGGGTCAGCGTCAGCCCGTCGTCGTCGGTGACCAGGCCCGTCGCCGTACGGCCCAGGAGGTACGTCGGCCGCGCGGTCTCGGCCTGCTCCACCAGTCCGGCGACCAGGTCGCGTCCCTTGATCGTCGGGAAGCCCGCGACGTCGAGGATCTGCTTCTCGGGATACATCGCGGTGATCTGCCCGCCGAGCTCGGGCAGGGAGTCGACCACCACGATCTTGAACCCGCGGAAGCCCGCGTAGTAGGTCGCGAACAGCCCGGTCGGGCCGGCGCCGACGATGACCAGATCACAGTCCACGGAAGAACTGTAACGTGTTCTATTTCGTTGCGCTCGCGGTGGCTACTTCGTGTCGAGGTTCTCGACCAGCCATCCGTGGTCGGTGTGCACCATCGTCACCGTCATCTTGTACGGCGTCGTCGTGATGCGCTCGTTCTTGCCGGTCCCCCTGGTGATGTATTGGTCCAGGAAGATCAAGGCTTGGACCTTGGTCGCACTCGCGCGCACAGCACCCTGGTCCATGACCTTCACCGACACGTCGACCTTCTTCGCGATGAACTGCGGCTTCGTGGCCGCCGCGCTCTGCTTGAACTGCGTCGCGAAGGAGTCGGTCATCAGGTCGACGGCCTTCTCCACGCTCGCGTCATAGTTCTTGTAGCTGCGCGACACGATGACCACCGCGTCCTTGGCCGCGGCGTCGACGGCGGCGTCGACGTCGGTCTGGTCGAGCACGATCGGTCGCCCGGGAGGTACGTCGATCCCGCCGGTGTCCTGCTTGGCGGCCGCCGCGGTCTGGTTCTCGAGGTGCCGGTGACGCAGGAACCAGCCGCCCTGAGCCAACATGAGCACGATGAGCACGGCCAGCGAGATCAGGAGGACGCGGGTCAGCCGGGTGCCGGCGAACATCTCCATCAAGGGGCGCTTCTCGGCGGCGTCGGGCGCGCTCTCCGGCTTCGCCGCACTGTCGGGCTTCGCGGTCTTGACCGGCTTCTCCTTGCCGGGCGCGGGCTCGGGAGCCGCCCGCTCGAGCGGCTCGCTGTCGCGCCCGGCGATCTTGCGAGGACGCGACGTGGTGACGCGCGAGCTCGACGGACGGCGGGGCTGCTGTGGACTCATCGCTCTCAGCTCACGAACTCGAGGTTGTCGACCAGCCAGCGTCCGTTGACGTTCTGGAGGTCGATCCGCAGTCGATAGTTGCGGATCATGGGCTGGCCCTTGGTCATCTTGCTGGTGACCGTGCCGTTGACCGCGAGCAGGGTCTCGGCCTGCTTGGTGTCGCCGTCGACGTACCCCGCCCAGACGACATCGCCCTTCTGGACCGAATGCACGCGCGTGCTGAGGATGCCCAGCGACTTCGTGCTCTTGTCGTACTGCTTCAGGAATCCCCCCGTCGACATCGATCGCACCTCTGCGACCTCGCTGTCGGCGTGCCGCCAGTCGAGGTTGATGAACGCGTTCGCCATCTTCGTGGCGACGTCGAGGACGTCGGCGATCCGCTGCTGGTCGCTGCTGTCGGAGGCGGGCAGCGCGGTCACGACGCCCTTGCCGACGTCCTTGCCGAAGTCGGCGTCGGGCTCGCTCCGGGTGTCGACGACGGTGTGCCCGATGCGGGTCAGGAAGCTGCCGCCGTCGGCGGAGTGGGTGTTCCACATCAGCGCGGCCATCACGATCACGGCGGCGGCGCACAGCAGTGCGACCAGCCAGAGGGCGAGGTTCAGCCTGGCCCGCGGACCCTCGTCGAGGGCCTCGGGCCTGTCGGTGTCGGTCACTGCTGGGTCACCGGACCCACGAGTAGCCACTTCCACGAATCTCCTCCCAGGACCGACAGGTTCGGCGGCTCCTGGTACCGCACGCTCCTGCCCTTCGAGTCCCCTGCCCGCGCGCCGCCACTGTAGTCACGAGCCGGTGACGACCGGTTCGGGTCGGTGTAGAGCAGGGCTTGGTTGGTGCCGCGCCGCTCGTACGGCAACGGCGACTTGCAGGTGGCCGGGTAGTGCCCGATCCCGCCGTACGCCTTGTCCTCGTCGGTCGTCACCTGGGTCGAGCGCCACTGCGACGGCGGCAGGTAGCCGTCGGTGCACGGCGGCACGCTGTAGTCGAACTGGATGTTCACGTGCCCCCAGCCGTCGGCGGTCGATCCGGTCGGGCCGGCGGCGATCAGCGCCGGATAGGTGACGAGCAGCTGCTCGATCCCCGGCAGGTTCGGGTCGACGACCTGGTCGAGGCTGATCAGGTTGCCCAGCAGCGTGGGCATGGTCGGTCCGAGGTCCTCCAGCAGCGCCTGCAGCTCGCGCGCGGCGGGCGGGGTGTTGTGGATCAGCTTGCGCAGGTTCGGGTCGCTGTCGCGCAGCGCCGTCGTCAGCTTGTCCAGGTCTCCGGCGAAGGAGCGGATGTTCTCCTTCTCGCCGCTCTGGGTGCGCAGCACCTTCAGCCCGTTGTCGAGCAGCTGCACGGTCTCCTTGGTGTGCCGCGAGGCCTGGTTGATGAAGACCGTGCCGGAGTCGATCATCCGCTGCAGTGCGGGCCCGGTGCCGCGGAACATGGCACCGAGCTCCTTGATCGTGCCGCGCAACGCGTTCTTGTTCACCGAGGTCACGAACTTGTTCAGGGTCACCAGCAGGTCGCCCTCGTCCTCGGGCAGCGAGGACTTCGAACCGTGGAAGACCGTGCCGTTGACGGCGTACGGCCCCCTGCCGTTCGGCGGGTCGAAGTCGATGTACTGCTCGCCGACCGCCGAGAGGTTGTGGACGTAGATCTGCGAGCTGGTCGGCAGCTGCACCGACTTCTTCATCTCCACGCTGACGTCGATGCCGTGCGTGGTCGGCACCACCTGGGTGACCTTGCCGATCCTCACGCCGCGGTAGTCGGCCTCGCTGCCGACGTACAGACCGCCGGAGTCGGGGAGCGTCGCGGTGACCGTCATGTCCTTGCCGGTGATCTTGTCGACCACGCCGAGGTACGACGCGGTGACGTAGATGAGCCCCACCGCGCTGAGCGCGACGAAGGCCATCAGCCGGATCCGTACGCCGCGGCTCATGCGTTGCCCCCCATCAGCTGCTCGGGCGATCCCGGATCGTCGCTGCCGGCGTCGAGCAGGCCCCGCGAGAGCCCGACCGACCCGCTGAGGACCGTGCCCGAGACTCCCCCGGAGCCGAGCAGCTTGCCGAGGTCGAGGTTCGGCGCGGCGTTCAGCGGCTGGCAGACCGCGTTGGTGAGCAGGTTCTTCTGCTCACAGACGGTCTTGAGCACGCCGCTCAGCTGGGAGCTCCCGAGAACCTCCGAGCAGTTCGCGCTCAGCACCCGCTGGCTCGCGACGCACTTGCTGACCGCCGCCTTGCCGGTGGCCGCCTTGCCCAGCTGGATGTTGGGCAGCTTGAGCGCGGAGTAGAGGTTGTCGAAGTCGATCTGCACCCGGGCGATCGTGTTGGCATAGTCGCCCTTGACGATCGCGTTGGCGGACTTCGGGAACGGGAAGCTGGCGAGCAGGTTGATGCCCGGCCCGAGCTTGGTGCCCGCGTCGGCGATCCGGTTGAGGACCGGGTCGACCTCCTTGAGGATCTTGAGGACGTTCCCCTTGCTGGCGTTGATGACGTGGGTGCCGACCGCGCCGAGGTTCTGCAGCGACTTGAGCATCTCGACCATCTCGGTGTGCTGGCTGTCGAGCACCCGGATGGCCGGTCCGGTCGCGTCGAGCGCGGCGCCGATCGTCGACTTCTCGTTGTTGAGGGTCTTGGTCAGGTTGTTCATCGACGACAGCGCGGTGACGATCTGCCTCTTCTGGCCGTCGATCGTCTTGACCACGCTCGCCAGGTTCTCGAGCACGCCGCGCAGCCTGCCGGTGCGCCCGTCCATCACCTTGTTGGCCTCGCGGGTGATCGTGCCGAGCTGGGCCACGCCTCCCCCGCTGAGCAGGAAGGAGAGCGCGCCGAGCACCTCCTCGACCTCGGGGTTGCGCCCGGTGTCGGACAGCGGGATGTGGGCGCCGTTCGACAGCCGGCCCTCGGGCTTCGCCGCCGCGGGCGGGAGGAGGGCGACGTACTTCTCGCCGAGCAGGGAGACCTGACGGATCTCGGCGGTGGCATTGGCGGGCAGGTCGACGCTGTTCTTGACCCGCATCGTCACCCGCGCGTGCCAGCCGACGCGCTCGACGTCGGTCACCTCGCCGACCACGACGTCGTCGACCATCACCGTCGAGCGCGGCACGACGTCCAGCACGTCGGAGAAGTCGGCCGTCACCACGAAGGAGTCCCCGGCGGAGACCGGGTGGCCCGGCAGCGGCAGGTCGTAGGCGCCGTCGAACTTGCAGCCGCCCAGGAGCAGCGCCGCCGACAGCAGCAGGCAGGTCCACCGCAGGAGTCGTCGCGTCATGCGCCACCCCCGAGGAGCTTGGTCAGGGATGGCTTCGTGTCGTCGCCGGTGTAGACCGGCGTGACCTTCGGGTTCAGCGGGTTGGAGTTGTCGTCGCTGGCGCCGTTGGGGAGGTACTGGCTGTACTTCGGCGGGAGGTAGGGCAGCTTGGTGAGGATCGGCTTGAGCAGCTGGTCGGTCAGGTCGCACGCGGTCTTCTTCAACGCGGCCGGCATGCCCTGCTTCTGCATGATGATCGCGCAGACGAAGCCGGCGGCGTCCCAGGCGTAGCCGGCGATCGTGATGCGGGCGTTCTCCGAGCCGGTGCGGTGATCGAAGCTCGCCTGCAGGTTGCCCATCGCGACCGGTGCCACGCGCAGCGTGGTGTCGAGGTTCTGGCGCTCGGACACGATCGTGGACATCACCGTCGTGAGGTTCTTGACCTGCTTGACCAGCGCGTCGCGGTTGTCGTGCACGAAGCCCTTCACGCTGCCGACCGCGTTCGCCACCGAGGCGACGACCTTCTGCAGGTTGCCGCTCTCGGCGGCCAGGGTCTTCGAGACCCCGGCGAGGTCCTTCATGAACCCGCGGACCAGCTTGTCGTTCTTGCCGAGGGTCTCGGTGAACCGGGCGAGGTGGCTGACCGTGTCGAAGAGCGGCCCGGAGCCGTTGCCGAAGGTCTGGACGGCCCGAGAGAGCTGCTCCAGCATCTGCCGGCCCTTGGCGCCTTCGCCGCCCAGCGCGTGCTGACCCGCCTCGAGCAGGTGGTTGAGCGTGCCGTCCTTGTTCACGCCGTTCGGGCCCAGCGCGGTGGTCAGCGTCTTGAGGCTGGAGTAGATCTTGTCCAGCTCCACCGGGACCGCGGTCTTCGGCTCCGGGATGTCGGCGTCGTCCTTCATCACCGGCCCTCGGCGGTAGACCGGGGTGAGCTGCACGAACCGGTCCGCGACCAGGGTCGGCGTCACGACGACGGCGTGCGCGTCGGCCGGCACCCGGTACGTCGCGTCGTACGTCATCGCGACACGGACGGAGCCGCCCTCGGGGATCACCGAGGTCACCGTGCCGACGTTGACGCCCAGGATCCGCACGTCGGTGCCGGGGTAGACGCTGACGGCGCGCGAGAAGTGCGCGACCACCGTCTTGGTCGGGTGGGGGCTCCGCACGACGTTCAGGACGGCGGCGAGCGCGACCAGGATCAGGCCGATGACCAGGACCCGCCGGTCGATCCGCGTCAGGAGGGTGCGCATCAGTTGTTGCCTCCGAACTTCGTGTTGAAGCCGGGGACGAACTCACCGGTGGCGACCGCCGCGAGGTTGGAGGCGTAGGCGTCGAACCACGGGCCGGTGCCGACGATGTTCGACAGGATCGAGACGTAGGGGCCGAGCTGGTGGAGGACGGCCTTGAGCTGCTTCTTGCGCCTCACCAGGGTGCCGAGCAGCCCTTGGACCTGCCGGAGGGCCGGCTTGATCTGTGCGGCGTTGTCGGTCGCGACCCCACGCAGCTCCTTGGCCATCAGGCGCGCGTTGATCAGCAGCTTGTGGATCGCCTGCTTGCGCTTGATCAGCTCCTTGAAGACCAGCGAGCTGTTCTTCATCAGGTCGACGATGTCCTGGCTCCGCGCGTCGAGCACCTTGCTGACCTGCTGCGAGCTCTTGAACAGCGACTGGAGCTGGTTGTCGCGCGAGGCCACCGTCCTGGACAGGCGCGCGATGCCCCGGAAGGTCTCGCGCACCTCCGGCGCCGCGTCGTTCAGGGTTCCCGAGACGACGTTGAGCGCGTCGGAGAGGTTCTTGGTGTCGATCTTCTGCGTGGTTCCGGTGAGGTCGCTGAGCACGCCGACGATGTCGTACGCCGAGTCGGTGTGGTCGAGAGGGATCGTGGATCCCTTGGCGAGCTGGTCACCGGACGACGGAGTGACGTCGAGGAACTTCTCGCCGAGCAGGTTGTACACCTCGATCGACGCGTGCGGCTCGCTGCCGAGCTCGACGCCGCCGTCGACCTGGAAGGTCACGTCGACCTTGGGGCCGTCGAGCGCGATGCCGTTGACCTGGCCGACCTGGATGCCGCCGACCTGCACGACGTCACCCTTGTGCAGCCCGCTCGCGTCGGAGAACTGGGCGTAGTAGGTCGTCCCGTGGAAGCCCGGGAGCTTGCCGAGGTTGAACGTGGCGGCCCCGATCAGCACCATCAGGACCAGCGTGATGGTGCCGAGTCGGAGGACCCGGGCGTCGCTCGCGGCCCTCATGAGTTGCACCTCGGAGCCGTCGAGTGGAAGTCGACCTTGCCGATGTAGTTCTGGATCTCCTTGACGATCGGGAGGTCGCCGATCAGCGGGAGCTTGATCTCCGCCGAGATGCCGCAGATGTAGTACTGGTACCAGGATCCGTAGGTGCCGGTGCGGGTCTGGTCGCTCATGACCTCGGGCATCCGGTTGAGCAGGTCGACGAGCTGGGCCTTCTGGTCGGGCCGGTTCGCGAGGGTCGCGAGCCGGCGCAGGGCCGCGATGTCGGACTTGAGCAGCGGGCGCCCCCGGTGGAGCAGATCGGCGACCGCCACCGTCAGCTTGGAGATGTTGCCGAGCGATCCACCGATGGTCTTGCGGCTCTTCGCGAGGTTGGTCATCCAGTCCTTGAGCTCGACCACGAGCGTGCTGAGCTGCTCGTGGTGGGTGTTGACGGTGTTGAGCGTCTGGGTGAGGTTGGTGACGACCTTGCCGATGAGCTGGTCGCGGTCGGCCAGGGTGTTGGTCAGCGAGGCGGTGTGCTGGAGCAGGCTGGCCACCGTGCCGCCCTCGCCCTGCAGCACCTGGACCAGGTTCATGCTCAGCTGGTTGACCTGCTTGGGGTTCAGCGCGGCGAACAGCGGCTTGAAGCCGTTGAAGAGCGTGGTCAGGTTGAGCGCCGGCGTCGTCTGCGAGACCGGGATGGTCGCGTCCACCGCGAGCGGGTGGGCCGTGGCGGCATCGGTCCCCTGCTCGAGGGACAGGTAGCGATCGCCGACCAGGTTGAGGTAGTTGATCCTCGCCTTGGTGGCCGACGTCAGGTGGACGTCGTCCTTCACGCTGAAGGTCACCAGCGCCTCGGTGCGGTGGTAGTGGTCGACGTTCTTGACCGATCCGACGCTCACTCCGGCGATGCGTACGTCGTCGCCGCCCTTGAGCATGCTCGCGTCGGTGAAGACCGCCTTGTAGTCGTGCTCGGCACCGATCCCGATGTGGCCCATGATCACCGTCAGCACGCCGGTGACGAACAACGAGACGACCGTGAAGACCAGCAGCTTGAGCCCGGCCGACAGCGTGGTGATGTTGCGGCGGTTCATGAGCCCGCCCTCTCACCGGCACGTACGACGGGCCCGTACATCAGCGACCCGAGCGCGCCGTACGACGCGGCCTTGTGTCCCGATGAGCCCGCCAGCATCGCGTCGATGATCTCCTTGTCCCCCTGCGTTCCGGCCGTGCCGCTGGTGACGTCGGAGCTGTCGATGATCGGGTCGAGAGGGGTGATGCCGGTCGGCGGGTGCTGGACCTGCTGGATGCCCTGCTTGAGCTTCCACACCCTGCCCGGCACGGTGAAGTGCGGCAGGCCCGCACACCACGGGCCGTGCCCGATCTCGCCGAACTTGATGGCGTCGCTCGCCCGGTAGACGTGGTACTGGTCGCTGAAGAACTCGAAGTACTGCTTGACCCAGCCGCCCTCGAACGTCTTGGACAGGATCGGCGCGTAGTTGGCGGCGCCCTGGATCAGGCAGGTGTACTCCGGCGCGTAGCGCGCGAGCAGCGCCATCATCGGCTGGGTCAGCCGACCCATCTCGATCAGGTTCGGGCCGTTCTCCTGCAGGAAGCGGGTGGCGGTGTCGCTCAGGCCGGTGAGGTCGGAGAAGAAGACGTCGATGTCGCGCTGCTTCTGGACGATGGTCTTGCTGGTGACCGTCAGGTTGGCCAGCGTGTGCAGGAGGTCCGGCGCGGCGACGTCGTAGTCCTTGGAGACCTTGGCGAGCTGGATGAGGTCCTGCTTCAGCGTCGGCAGGTGACCCCCGATCGCGTGCAGGTAGCCGCCCAGCTCGTCCATGGTGTGGCCGATCTGGTTGCCACGGCCGTCCAGCGCAGAGGCGATCGCGCCGAGCGTCGCGTTGAGGTCGGAGGGACGCACCGCGCGCAGCAGCGGGAAGAGGTTCGCCAGCACCTGGCTGAGCTCGACGTTCGTCGTGACCCGGTCGGCGGGGATGACCGCGCCGTTGGAGAGCGGCGTCGCGGAGGGGTCGGACGGGACGACGAACTGGACGAACTTCTGGCCGAACAGCGTCGTCGGGATGATCTTGACCGAGACGTTGTCGGGGATCTGCTTGGCCGAGGCGGGGTCGAGCGCGACCTTGATGACCGCGTGGTCGCCCTCCTGGCCGATGTCGCGGACCTGCCCGACCAGCGCGCCGTTGAGGCGCACGTCGCCGAACTTCGCCAGCTGCAGACCGGCGCGGTCGGCATCGATCGTCACCCAGGTGACGTGGTCGAACTTCTTGTCGTAGATCTCGATCGACAGCCAGATGAGCATCGCGATGCTGAGCAGGAACACGAGACCGGCCACCAGGAGCCGGTTGTGCTCCCTGGCGGTGTCGTGGCGGATGTTGACCAGCATCGGCGCCCGCTATCCCGTGATCCGGACCGTGGTCGTGGATCCCCAGATGGCGAAGCTGAGGAAGAAGTCGGCGACGACGATCGTCACGATGCTGGTGCGGATCGCCTGGCCGACGGCCCGGCCCACGCCCGCCGGTCCGCCCGATGCCGTGTAGCCGTAGTAGCAGTGGATCAGGATGACCGCGACCGCCAGGAAGAGCAGCTTGAGCACCGACCAGACGATGTCCACCGGCGGCAGGAACTCGAGGAAGTAGTGGTCGTAGGTGCCCGGCGACTGGCCGTAGATGAGCGTGACGATCAGCCTCGGCGAGAGGTACGACGCGCACAGCGCCACGATGTAGAGCGGGATCACCGCGATGAACGCCGCGATCATCCGCGAGGTCACCAGGAACGGCAGCGACGGGATGCCCATCACCTCGAGCGCATCGATCTCCTCCGAGATGCGCATCGCGCCCAGTCGGGCGGTGTAGCCGCAGCCGACGGTCGCCGCCAGCGCGATCGCCGACACCAGTGGCGCGACCTCGCGGGTGTTGAAGTACGCCGAGATGAAGGCGCTGAACTTCGAGACGCCGATCTGGCTCAGCGAGGCGTACCCCTGCATGCCGACCTCGGTGCCGGCGAAGAACGCCATGAACGCGATGACGCCGGCCGAGCCGAGGATCAGGCTCAGGCCGCCGCTGCCGAAGACCACGTCCGCGAGCGTGTTGAACACCTCGCGGCGGTACTTGCGGAGCGTCTGCGGGACCCAGAGGAGCGCCTTGACGTAGAAGAGCAGCTGGTCGCCGTACTGCTCGAGCGCGCGGCGGCGGCCCTTGATGGCGTCCGACGCCAGCGTCACGATCGTGGACATCAGATGCCGGCCGGGGGTGAGACCTGGAAGTAGATGGCCGTGATCACCGCGTTGAGGAAGAACAGCGCCATGAACGCGACGATCACCGACTCGTTGACCGCACGGCCGACGCCGCTCGGGCCGCCGCCGGCGTTCAGGCCCTTGTAGGCGCCGATGATCGCGGCGAGCCAGCCGAAGATCGCTGCCTTGACCATCGCGAGGTAGAGGTCCGGGAGCGAGGCGAGCGCGGTGAACGACGACAGGAACGCGCCCGCCGAGCCGCCCTGGACGATCACCGTGAAGAAGTAGCCGCCGCCGATGCCGGTGCCGATCACGATGCCGTTGATCATCACCGACACGAAGATCGTGGCGACCACGCGCGGGGCGACGAGCCGCTCGAGCGGGTCGATGCCGAGCACCTCCATCGCATCGATCTCCTCGCGGATCTTGCGAGCCCCCATGTCGGAGCAGATGGCGGACCCGGCCGCGCCGGCGATGATCATCGCGGCCGCCATCGGGGCCGCCTCACGCACGGTCGCGAGGACCGCCGTCGCACCGGCGAACGACTGGGCGCCGAGCTGGCCGGTGAGGCTGCCCACCTGGAGCGAGATGACGGCGCCGAACGGGATGGAGACCAGGATCGTCGGCATCAGCGTCACGCTGGTGACGAACCACGCCTGCTCCAGGAACTCGCGGAACTGGAAGGGCCTGGTGAAGATCCGCTTGGTCACCTCGACGACCATCAGCGCGATCTCACCGGGTCCACGGACCACCGAGGCGGCGTTGAAGGCCACTCGTGATCACCTCGTCTCCGGTTGGGGCGCGCCAATAGTAGAACGTGTTCTCATTCTGCGCTAACAGGACACCCGAGGTGACGCGTCGCACACAGTGAGACAACTGGCGGACCCCCGCTGCGTCACGCGGACGCACCCGCGAGCGGGGATATTACCCCGCGGTAACAACGGCCGGCGGGAGCGTTCAGCTGTTGGCCGCCATCATCTGCCGCAGCTCCTTCTTCAGGTCGCCGATCTCGTCGCGGAGGCGGGCGGCGAGCTCGAACTGCAGCTCCGCGGCGGCGGCCTTCATCTGGTCGGTGAGGTCCTGGATCAGCTCGGCCAGGTCGCTGCTCGGCAGCCCGGCCAGGTCGCGGGAGTGGGCGCCGACGTCGGTCGAGCGCAGCGCCGGCGTCGGGCTCTTCGTCCGCCCGCCCGACCCGGGCAGCTCCTCGAGCAGCTGCTGGGTCGACTCCTCCTCCCGCGCGAGCATCTCGGTGATGTCGGCGATCTTCTTGCGCAGGGGCTGCGGGTCGATGCCGTTGGCCTCGTTGTAGGCGATCTGCTTGGCGCGACGCCGGTTGGTCTCGTCGATGGCCGACTCCATCGACGGGGTGATCTTGTCGGCGTACATGTGCACCTCGCCGGAGACGTTGCGGGCCGCGCGGCCGATCGTCTGGATGAGCGACTTGTCGGAGCGTAGGAAGCCCTCCTTGTCGGCGTCGAGGATCGCCACCAGCGAGACCTCGGGCAGGTCGAGACCCTCGCGGAGCAGGTTGATGCCGACCAGCACGTCGTAGGCGCCGAGGCGGAGGTCGCGCAGCAGCTCGACCCGCTTCAGGGTGTCGACCTCGCTGTGGAGGTAGCGGGTGCGGATGCCGGCGTCGAGGAGGTAGTCGGTGAGGTCCTCCGACATCTTCTTGGTCAGCGTGGTGACCAGGACGCGCTCGTTCTTCTCCACCCGCTCCTTGATCTCGCCGATCAGGTCGTCGATCTGACCCTTGGTCGGCTTGACCACGACCTCGGGGTCGACCAGGCCGGTCGGGCGGATGATCTGCTCGACGACGTCGCCCTGGACCTTGTCCAGCTCGTAGTCGCCCGGGGTCGCCGAGAGGTAGATGGTCTGCCCGATGCGCTCGAGGAACTCCTCCCACCGCAGCGGCCGGTTGTCCATGGCGCTGGGCAGGCGGAAGCCGTGCTCGACGAGGTTGCGCTTGCGGGACATGTCGCCCTCGTACATGCCGCCGATCTGCGGGATCGCGACGTGCGACTCGTCGACGACGAGCAGGAAGTCCTCGGGGAAGTAGTCGAGCAGGCAGTTCGGCGCGCTCCCGGGACTGCGACCGTCGATGTGCATCGAGTAGTTCTCGATGCCGGCGCAGCTGCCGACCTGCCGCATCATCTCGATGTCGTAGGTCGTGCGCATCCGCAGCCGCTGCGCCTCGAGCATCTTGCCCTGGCGCTCGAAGGTCGCGAGCCGGTCGGCCAGCTCGGTCTCGATGCCGGCGATCGCACGCTCCATGCGCTCCGGTCCGGCGACGTAGTGGCTGGCCGGGAAGATGTAGAGCTCCTCGTCCTCGGTCAGCACCTCCCCCGTCACCGGGTGCAGCGTCATCAGCCGCTCGATCTCGTCGCCGAAGAACTCGATGCGGACCGCCAGCTCCTCGTAGACCGGGAAGATCTCGAGGGTGTCGCCGCGGACCCTGAAGGTCCCGCGGGTGAAGGCCATGTCGTTGCGGGTGTACTGGATGTCGACCAGCCGCCGCAGGACGGTGTCGCGGTCGTGCTCCTCCCCCACGCGCAGCCGCACCATGCGGTCGACGTACTCCTGCGGGGTGCCGAGGCCGTAGATGCAGGACACGGTCGAGACGACGATGACGTCGCGGCGGGTCAGCAGCGAGTTGGTCGCGCTGTGCCGCAGCCGCTCGACCTCCTCGTTGATCGAGGAGTCCTTCTCGATGTAGGTGTCGGTCTGCGGGACGTACGCCTCGGGCTGGTAGTAGTCGTAGTAGGAGACGAAGTACTCGACCGCGTTCTCGGGGAAGAGCTGGCGCAGCTCGTTCGCGAACTGCGCGGCGAGGGTCTTGTTGGGCTGCATGACCAGGATCGGCCGCTGCACCTGCTCGGCGACCCACGCCACCGTCGCCGTCTTGCCCGTGCCCGTCGCTCCGAGGAGCACGACGTCCCGCGCGCCCCCGTCGATCCGCCGGCTGATCTCCTTGATCGCAGCCGGCTGGTCACCCGACGGCGAGTAGTCCGACTCGACGTGGAACGGGGCGACGCGACGCTCGAGATCGGTGACGGGACGCATGCGGCAAGCCTACGGACCGCCACCGACATCGAGAGCGGCCGACCGGACGTACCGGCCGCGTGCGACTAGCGCGACTCGTCCGGCTGCACCCGGAACGCCTTGAGCACGGTCGCGAGCATCGCGTAGTGGCCCACCAGCAGGACCAGCTCGATGCGCTCCCTGTCGTCGAAGAGCCGCCCGAGCTCCGCCCAGAGAACGTCGGAGATGTCCTGGTCGGCGACCATCTCCTCGGCGACGCGCAGGGCGAGCGTCTCGCGCGCGGAGAGGCGCTCGGCGGCCGGGTCGCCCTCCGCGACGGCGACCTCCTCGACGCTCAGCCCGGCCCGGCGGCCGAGCCGCCGGTGCTGGTTGAGCTCGTACTCCGACCCCAGCAGCGAGGCGACGCGCAGGATGACCAGCTCCGCCTCGCGACGCGCGAGACGGCCGCCGGGCATCAGCCGGCCCGCGAAGTGCAGCCATCCCCAGAACAGGCGGCGATGGCGGCCGAGGGTCAGGAACACCGCGGGCGGCGTCGTCCCGGTGACGCGTCCCGCGACGGCCGCGAAGGCGGCGATCACCGGGCCCACCTCGCGCCAGGTGCCGGGCTCGACCCGGGGCTGCTCCCTCACCGGCGCTCCCGCAGGTCGCTACGACGAGCCTTCTCGACCGCGGGCAGCGCCCGGTTGGCGCCCGCGTTCAGCGCCCGCATCACCAGGTCGTACGCCGGCGGGCAGACCCGCTGCAGCAGGTGGACCAGCCGGATGTCGGCCGAGGTGTAGACCCAGTAGCGGTTGTGCCTCACCCCGCGCCAGATCGCGTCCGCCGCACGCTCCGGGCTCACCGCGCTGCGGCGGAATCCCGCCCGCGCACGCTGGAACGCCCGGCTCTGCGCGTCGACGCCGGCGATGCGGATCGTCTCGACCAGCCCGGTGTCGACGGCGCCCGGGCAGACCAGGGTGACGCCGATGCCGTGGCGGCGCAGGTCGAAGCGCAGCACCTCCGAGACCCCGCGCAGGCCGAACTTGCTGGCCGAGTAGGCGGCGTGCCAGGGCATCCCGATGATCCCCGCGGCGGACGACACGTTGACGAGCTGACCGCCGCGTCGCGCCTCGACCATCGGCGGCACGAACTCCTCGATCACGTGGATCGGGCCCATCAGGTTGATCTCGACGAGGCGGCGCCAGTCGTCGTGCTCCATCCCGCGGACCGTTCCCCAGACGGCGGTGCCGGCGACGTTGAGCACCACGTCCATCGAGCCGTACCGCTGGGTCACGTCACGCGCCAGGCGTCGTACGGCGTCGAGGTCGGCGACGTCCACCGCCTCGGCCGTGCCGACCACGCCGCCGCCGGCGCGGATCGCGTCGGCCACCCGCGCGAGCGCGGTGGCGTTGATGTCGGTGAGATGGAGGATCGCGCCCCGACGGCCGGCGGACTCGGCGACGGCGCGGCCGATGCCGCTCCCGGCACCGGTGACGAGCACCTGCCTGCCGGACAGGTCGCGGATGCCGCGGGGTCTCAGCGACCGCCTGCCGAGCAGCCTCACAGCAGCGGCCTCAGCGGCGAGAGCACCAGCTCGGTGAACCGGCGGTGCAGGTCGCGCGCCTCCCACTCGCCCGAGGTCAGCTCGAGGCAGTTGGACTGGTCGACCAGGAAGATCTCCTCCAGCTCGCCGGCGAGCGAGCCGTCGATGACCTCGACGTTGATCTCGTAGTTGCCCTGCAGGCTGAGCCGGTCGATGTTGGCCGTGCCGACGCTGGACCAGTTGCCGTCGACGGTCGCGGTCTTGGCGTGGATCATCGCGTCCTTGAACCGCAGGATCCGGACGCCCGCGGCGAGCAGCTGGCCGAAGTAGCCGCGCGAGATCCAGTCCGCCACGACGTGGTTGGACTTCAGCGGCAGCAGCAGGCGTACGTCGACCCCGCGCCTCGCCGCGTTCTTCAGCGCGTCGACGAAGTCCTGGTCGGGCAGGAAGTAGGCAGTGGTCAGCCAGACGTTCTTGCTGGCCCGGTTGATCGCCTCGAGGTACATGCCGCGGATCGGGAACATCCACAGCCGCGGCACGTTGCGCTGGAAGCGGATGCGCGGCTCCCAGGTCGAGGCCGTCTCGAGCAGCAGCGGCCGCTCCGACGCCCGCAGCCGACGGCGCCGGTTGAGGTTCCAGAAGTCGGCGAACGCCCGCTTGAGGTCCCACACCGCCGGTCCGCTGATCCGGACGTGGGTGTCGCGCCACTCGGTCTCGTACGCCGAGCCGATGTTGTAGCCGCCGATGAAGCCGACGTTGTCGTCGACCACGAGCAGCTTGCGGTGGTCGCGGCCGTAGCGCCGCAGGTCGAAGAAGCGCCACCCGGCGGCGTACATCGGGTAGCGCAGCACCTTCACGTGCGCGGGGAAGCGCTGGAAGTGCGGCGAGACGACGAGGTTCGCGAAGGCGTCGTAGATGATGTAGACGTCGACGCCGCGGTCGGCCGCCTCGATCAGGGCCCGCTTGAATCGCTCCCCGGTCGCGTCGGCCTTCCAGATGTAGGTCTCGAAGAGGATCTGCCGCTCGGCCGAGCCGATCGCGGCCAGCATGTCGTCGTACAGGTCGCGGCCGAAGGTGTACGTCGTCACCTCGCCGTCGCCGACCGTGACCGTACCCGGCTTTCGGGTCGGGAACGGCTTGGGCCGCTTGCCGCGACGCCGGTAGGAGTCGACCAGCGACATCGCGATCGCGACCACGAACGGCACCCCGACGACGGCCAGCAGCAGGCGTCGTACGACAGTCCTCAGTGCCACGTCACTCAATCTAGAGCATCCCGAGGACGGGTCGGCAGCGGGCCGATCAGGCGCCTCCCGCCTGGCTCGGCGGGTTCAGGAGCGTGATCGCGTCGATCTTCCACGCGCCGGCGACCTGCTTCATCGTGACGAGGAACCGCTGCGTCTCGTGCGCGCGCTGCTCCTTGCCATGGGCATCGACGAAGGTGCGGTCGCTGTTGATCGCGGCGTACACGTCGACCTCGTCGGCGCCGACCACGTGGGACATCGTCTCACCCACGGAGGCCTTGCTGGTGGTCTTCGTCTGCTTGATCGCCTTGGTGAGGGCGTTGTGGTTCTCGATGAAAGGCTTGGCGGAGGCCGCGCTCGTGAAGTCCTTCGCCCACGGGACCGAGGTGCCGTAGGTCCGGTAGTCGAACGTCGCGATCTCCGCGAGACCGCGCGATGCGACCTTGACGGCCGCGTCCCCGGCCCCGCTGGAGCCGTCCGCGCTCGCCTCCGTCGCCTTGCCGTGCCAGTGCAGGGCCAGGACCCCGAGCACGACGGCCACGACGAGGAACGCGACAGCGGCTCCGCCGACGACGACCAGGGGCGTGCGCAGCGACCGGGCGCCGTCTTCTCCGTTGCTCACTCCGTCTGAACCTACCGGACCGGCCCAGGGGCGTGCGCCGCTCCGCGCTGCAGCGTCGAGAACGAGCTCGGGCAGTGACCGCCGGTCTGGAACGGGAACCGCGGACCGCGTGGGTCGTGACGCGTGGTGCCGTAGCTGCAGCGCGGGTCCTTGTCCGCGATGAGCGCGATCCGCAGGCGGTGGTTCCCGATCTTGTCGAGGAGCGACTGCAGGCCCGGCTGGTACGCCTGGAGCAGCGCGCGGAAGTGCGGGTCGTACGACGCGAAGATGTCGGTGAGGCTCACCCCCGTCGCCAAGAAGCCCGGCAGCACGTTGTTCGCGTCGTTGATGAGCTGCTCCATCTGCTTCATCTCGCTCGGCGCGGTCTTGAGCGTGTGCACGAGCTCGGGGTCGTAGCCCTTCAGGAACGCCGCCAGGTGCTTGGACGTGTGCGCCAGCTGCTCGAGCGAGCCGCTGTTGCCGGTGATGATCGACAGCACCGGACCGGAGTTGTCGATCAACCGGTTGGTCTGCGGCCAGACCTTGACGAGCGTGTGCAGCAGCTGGCTGCCCTGGTCCAGGATCTGGCCGATGTCGTCACCGGTGCCGGCGAGGCCGGTGCTCAGCTCGCTGAGCACGATCCGCAGCTTCTTGTCGTCGATCTGACGCAGCACCTTGTTGATCGCGATGACCGTCGAGCTGAGGCTCTCCGGGATGTCGGTCGACGCGGCGCCGATCGTGTCGCCGTTCTGGATGTACGGACCGCTGTCCGTCCTCGGCTGGAAGTCGAGGTACTGCTCGCCGACCGGGGACAGGCTGCGCACGCGCGCCATGGAGTCCTTCGGGATCTGGGTGCTCGAGGTGAGCTTGATCGTCGCCGTGACCCCCTTGGCGGTCGGCACGATCCGCGTCACCTGGCCGACGCGTACGCCGCGGTAGGTGACCTGCGAGCCCTCGAAGAGCCCACCGGTCTGGGCGAGGTCGACGTTGACCGTGTCCGGCCGCGACAGCAGCGGCTGGGACAGGACCGAGGAGAAGATGTAGGCCACCGCGACGACGAACACCACCACGATGCCGACCACGCTCAGGTAGAGCTTGTCGGTGAGGATCTTGCGCACCATGTCAGCGGCCCCCGCCCAGGAGTTGGTTCAGCAGAGCGCCGACGCCGGTCGGGGCCGAGGAGCCCGTGTTGGCGCCCTTGGTCGTCGGGGCCGACGTCTTCTTGCCGCCCCCCAGCAGGGTGCCGACTCCCCCGAGCAGCCCGCCGAGCAGACCCGTGCCCTTGTTGTTCAGCAGGTTGTCCAGGCCGAGCAGGTGCAGGAGGTCGGCGACACCGGGCAGCAGGCCGCCCACGTCGATGCCGTCGAGATGCAGCTTGAGGCTGATGTTGAGGTAGTCGTTGGCGATCACGCCGTTCGCCGTGTGCCCGGCCAGGATGATCGACTGCAGCGACGACTCCCAGCGCGAACGGTTCGAGGCGAACTCCGCGAGCACCGGCTGGACCTCCGTCAGCATCCGGAGCAGCTGCGCGCGGGTCGCGTCGACGGTGGAGTTCGCCGCGCCGGAGAACTTCCGGAGCTCCTTCAGCAGCTGCGTGAATCCCGGGGTCTCCTGACGAAGGACGTGCGCCGCCGGCCGGATCTGCCGGACCGCGCGGTTGATCGTGCCCTTGCGCGCGTTGAGCGTCTTGGACAGCGAGTTCAAGGAGTTGAGCACCTGGTCGACGCTGCCGGTCGTGGCGTTGGCCTGCGTCAGGAAGGTGCGCGCCTTGTTCAGCAGCATCCGGTAGTCGCCCTCGTGGCCGTTGAGGGCGGTGTTGAGCTCCTGGGTGACCGTCTGGAGCTGGTCGAGCCCGCCGCCGTTGATCAGCAGCGACGCCTCGGACAGCGCGTCCTCGACCGTGGGCGCCGTCGTCGTGTCGGACAGGGAGAGCTTCGCGCCGTCGGTCAGCAACGGGCCGTGCCGCGGGTTCTTGATGTCGACGAAGAGCTCGCCGAGAGGCGTGGTGTAGCGCAGCCGCGCCGTCGCGCCCTTGCGGATCTCGGCGTCCTTGCGGATCGTCATGGTGACCTCGGCGGTGAAGTTCTTCTCGCCGATCGAGGCCACCTGCCCGGCGTCGACGCCGTTGACCTTCACCGGCGCGCCCTGCGCGAGGTTCAGGGCATCTCGGAAGTCGGCCTGCATCTTCATGGTCGGGCCCGAGACCCCGGTCCCGGGGATGGGCAGGTCGTTCATGGTGAGACCGCAGCCGCTGAGCACACCGCCCAGGACCAGTACGACGGCGACGGCGATGGCCGACCTCAGGCGGGCGTTCACTTGTTCGCTCCCGGGTCCGTGCCGTCGAGGATGCTGCACAGGTTGGCCGGCAGCTGGTTGCAGAGGTTCTGCAGGATGCCGCCCAGCGGGTCGAGCACGAGCGGGTCGATGCGGACGGGCAGACGGGTGCCGGTCTTGTCGCGCGCCAGCTGCAGGTTCTGGAGGGCCAGCGGGAGCACCCGCAGGATCTCCTCCAGGTTGCCCTGCCTGCTGAGGACGGTCCGCATCAGCTTGGTCGAGCCACCGAGCGTCTTCACGATCTGCGCCCGGTTGTCGACCGCGAACCTCGCCACGGTCCTCACGGCCTTGGTGAGCGAGCGCAGCATCGTGCGGAAGTTGAACCGCTCGTCGGACAGGATCGAGCTCGCCCGGGTCACCTGCTGGATGAAGCGCTTGGCGGTGCCCTGGTTGTTGGCGATGGTGCCGACCAGCTTGTCGAGGGCCGTGAGCGTGGCGGACACGTTGCCGCGCTGGGCGGCGAGGCCGTTGGTGCCGTCGGCCAGCGAGTGGATCGTCTGGTTCAGCAGCGGGCCACGACCGTTGAGCGCCTTGGTGCCCGCGTCGATGAAGCGCTTGATCGCCTGGGTCGCGTTCTTCGACCCGCCGATGCCGGTCGCGAACCGGTTGAGCGACGACAGCACCTGGTCGAAGTCGACCGGCGTCTCGGTACGGCTCATCGGGATGACCGTCCCGTCGGTCATCCTCGGCCCGCTCCGGTAGACCGGCGAGAGCTCGACGTACCGGTCGGTCGCCACGGAGCGGGCGATGACCAGTGCGTGCGCGTCGGCGGGGACCGGCTGGTCGGTGTCGACCTGCATCGTCACCGCGACCTGCCTGCCGACCGGCTTGATCGAGGTGATCTTGCCGACGGGCACGCCGAGGACGCCGACGTCGTTGCCGACGAACAGTCCGGCGGAGTCGGAGAGGTAGGCGGTCACCGTCATCGACTTGCCGCCGGTGAGGCTGCAGGACGAGGTCGCCAGCAGGAGGGCGACCGCCACGACGGCGGCGCAGATCGTGCGCATCATCTTCGAAGTCATCACGTCTACCTCATGTTGTCCGCGGGCAGGGCGGGCGGCTTCAGGTACAGGCCGACGTACGGTCCGCTGCCGGTGGCGTTGGCGACGTAGCGGGCCGCCGGCGCCATCACGGTCAGCACCTTCTTCAGCTGACCGCTCTCGCCGTTGAGTCCGTCGATCACGTTGTTGATGTTGTGCAGCGCGGGCTTGAGCTTGCCGTTGGTGGCATTGACGATCGCCGTCAGGGCCCGGGACAGCCCGGTCGTCTCGACGAGCAGCCGGTGGATCGCCGTACGGCGGGCGGTCACCTCGGCCACCACCAGGTTGGTCTGCTTCATCAGCCCGATGATGTCCTGGCTGCTGTCGGACAGCTGGGTGCTCACGTTGCGGGCCGAGGTCAGCAGCTGGCCGAGCTGGTCGGAGCGGTTCGCCACGACCTCGGAGAGCCGCGCCACGCCCTGCAGGGCCGGGCCGATCTCGCCCTGGCTCGCGCCGAGGGTGTCCGACATCTGCGTGAGCGCCTTGGCGAGCAGCTGGGGATCGAGCTTCTGGAGCGCCCCGTGGCCCTTCTGGATGACGTCCTGCAGGTTGTACGGCGTCGTGGTTCGGTCGAGCGGGATGATGTCGCCCGCCAGCTCGCCCGAGCCCTGGGGCTCGACCTGCAGGTAGTGGGTGCCGAGCAGCGTCGCGACCTTGACCGCGGCGGTGGTGCGGTTGCCGAGGGTGATGCTCTTCGACAGCGCGAACTGCACCTCGACGTGGGTGCCCTGGATCGAGAGCCCGGTGACCTTGCCCTCGGAGACCCCGTGGACCTCGACGTCCTCGCCCTTGCGCAGGCCGCCGGTGTTCTGCAGCTGCGCGGTGTAGGACTTGTCGCCGAAGTTCACGGTGCTGATCACGACCACGAAGAGCCCGAGGACGAGGAGCATCGCCAGTCCGACCAGGCCGACCTTGAACGGGTCGCGCTCGTTCATCGGCTTCATCGGCACACCGCCGAGAAGTTGTTGCCGCCCACCGGGATCTCGGTGGTGCTCCCCACGCCCAGCGAGAGCTTGCAGACGTAGACGTTCAGCGCGTTCTCGTACGACGTGGCGCGGCCGAGCGACTCGAAGACCGTCGAGAAGGCGGGGACCGTCTTCTCCAGGGTCGCGCGGGAGCTGTTCAGCATCGACGCGACCGACACGAACTGGTTCGTGGCACCCACGAGCGGCACCTTGACGTTGCGCAGCAGCGAGCTCGTGCTCCCGACGAGCTTGCTCACGCCGTCGATGGAGGCTCCGATGGACCTGCGGTCCTTGGCCAGCCCGGTCATGAGTGCCTCGAGCTCCTTGATGGTCGACTTGAGCTGGCCGCCCTGGCCCGCGAGGTTGTCGAGGACCGGCTTGAGGTTGGTCATCACCGCGTTGATAACGGTGTCGCGGTCGGCGATGAAGTTCGTGAGGTGCCCGGTCTGCTGGAGCAGGACCTCGATGGAGGGTCCCTCACCCTGCAGCACCTTGATCATCGACGTCGCCAGCTTGTTGACGTCCTGCGGCTGCAGGATCCGGAACAGCGGACGGAAGCCGTTCAGCAGCTCGGTCAGGTCGAAGCCCGGACTGGTCCGCGACTCGGGGATGGTGGCGCCGGCCGGCAGCTCGTTGCCAGGCCTGGCGTTCTGCACCAGCGACACGTACCGCTGGCCCAGGAGGTTCTGGTAGCGCATGATCACGTGCGTGTTGTCGTAGAGAGGCTGCTGCTTGAGCAGGTCGAGCTGCACCACGGCGCCGGCGTCCGTGGCGCTGATCGAGGTGACCCGGCCGACCCGGACACCCGCCGCCTTGACGTCGTCGCCGACCCGGAGGCCGTTGACGTCGGAGAAGTCGGCGGTGAACTCCTGCTTGTCGCCGCTGACGCCGTTCAGCATCGTGTTGACGAGCAGGAACCCCAGGAAGCCGCTCACCACCGCGAACGCGATGAACTTGATCGCGATCGACCTCAGCCCGGTCATCGGCTGCCTCCCGAACGGTAGGACGGACGCTGGCCGGGGCCGTAGTAGCCCGGAGCCGCGAGCTGGAGGATGGCGTCGGTCTGGGCGAATCCGTGGCTGACCGTCGAGGCCAGGGCGCTGCCGAGCTTCTGGTTGACCGTGATCGCCCCCGTGATGCCGGCCTGACGGTTGTCGTACAGCGCGTCGAGCAGGCCCGACGAGCCGTTGATGAAGCGCACGAGGTTCCTCTTGTTCCGGTGCAGGAAGCCCGTCGCGGTGTCGGACAGCCTGGTGCCGCCGGAGATCAGCGCGCTGATCGCCTGCTGGTTGTTGGTGATCGTGTTGGCCGTGACCAGCAGGTCGTCGGTCGCGTCGAGCAGGTCGGGCGCGACCTTGTTGACGACGGTGGTGGCCGAGGCGAGCTGCTGGAGGTCGCTGCGCACCTTGGGCATCTGCGGGTTGAGCTTGTCGAGGTAGCTGTTCAGCGTCACGACCGTGTTGTGGATCTCGGCGCCGCGGCCGTCGAGCGCCTGCGCGGCCGATCCGATCGCCGAGGCGAGCTCGGCCGGGCCGAGCGCCTTGACCAGGCGGTCGATGTCGTCGAGCGCGTTCTGGAGCTCCAGCGTCCCCTGGGTGCTGTCCGCCTTGACGGTGTCGCCGGCGCGCAGCGACGAGGACGAGGCCTGGCCGTGCACGACCAGGTCGACGAAGGTCTTGCCGAAGATGGTGGCCGGCAGGATCCTGGCGACGACGTTGCTCGGCACGTGTCCGAGGTCGGACCCCGTCATGCTCAGGTCGATCGCGACCTGACCGGACGGCGCCCGGCTGATGTTGTTGACCTTGCCGACGATGACGCCGTTCATCTTGACGTCGGAGCCGTTGGTCAGCGCTCCGCCGGCGTTGGCGACCAGGGCGGTCACGTGCGGGCTGCTGCCGAACGTGCCGTTGCTGCGCAGCGTGATCGCCACGCCGATGAGCGCGATCACCATGAGGCCGATGAGGCCTCGGCGGGCGAGCTGGTTGCGGGTCACTTCGCGAGCCATGGTCACCTCACCCCGAGATCCGGAAGCCGGAGTCGCTGCCCCAGAAGATCAGCGTCATGATCATGTCGAGGATGACGACGACGACGATGCTGGCGCGGATCGCCGCACCCGTCGCCTCGCCGACCGCCTGCGGTCCTCCGCCGACCTTGAAGCCGTACCAGCAGTGGATCAGCGCCACGGCGATGGCGAAGATCAGGATCTTGATCACCGAGAACAGGATGTCCCTGCCCTGGATCAGCGCGGAGAAGTAGTGCTCGTACTGGCCTGGCGACTGCCCGAACAGGACGACCACCGACCACTGCGAGGCGATGTAGCTCCCGATCAGGCCGATGAGATACATCGGGAGGATCGCGAGCATGCACGCGATCACGCGCGTCGTCACGACGTAGCGCATCGCGCTCACCGCCATGACCTCGATCGCGTCGATCTCCTCGTGGATCTTCATCGAGCCGATCTGCGCGGTGAAGCGGCAGCCGACCTGGGCCGCGAGCGCGAGCGCCGCGATCAGCGGGGCGAGCTCACGGGTGTTCGCGCTCGCCGAGATGAAGCCGGCGAGCGGCGCGAGGCCGACGATCTCGAGACCGTTGAACCCCTCGATGCCCAGCGAGGTTCCGGCCGCGATCGAGAGCAGCACCATGACGCCGACGGTGCCACCGCCGACCAGCAGGGCACCGGAGCCCCAGGCGATGTCCTTGAGCTGCCGGAGCATCTCGCGGGGGTAGAGCGCCAGGGTCTGCGGGACGTTGCGCAGCGTGTCCCACGCGAAGGTCAGGAACGAGCCGAAGGTCGCGAGCTGCTTCATCACCGAGTCGGCGAGCCCCACGAGGGCGTCGGAGATGCTGCCCCCGATGCTGCGCCCCAGCTTGATGTCGGTCATCAGGCACTCCCCGGGAACAGCATCGTGTAGGCCTGGGTCAGGCCGACGTTGATGATGGCGAGCAGGATCACGGACAGGACGACCGCCTGGTTGACGGCGTCGGCGACCCCCTTCGGGCCACCACGGGCGCTTAGGCCCTTGTGCGCCGCGACGATCGTGGCGACGAAGCCGAAGATGAAGGCCTTCAGCTCGGCGACCACGAAGTCCATCGGCTGGCTCAGGCCGACGAACGACTGGATGTAGGTGCCGGAGGAGATCTGGCCGCCGCCGACCACGACGACGAAGGCGGTGATCATCGCCGCCATCGTCACGATGACCGTCAGCAGCAGCGCGACCAGCAGCGCGGCGAGGATGCGCGGCGCGACCAGGCGCTGGATCGGCGAGATGCCCATCACCTTGAGCGCGTCGATCTCCTCGCGCACCGTCCGCGCGCCCAGGTCGGAGCAGATCGCGGAGCCGACGGCACCCGCGATCAGCAGCGACGTGACCAGCGGTGCGCCCTGGCGCAGCACGCTGATGCCGTTGACGGCGCCGATGAAGGAGTTCGCGCCGATCTGGTTGGCCGCCCCGCCGATCTGGACCGAGGTGATGACGCCGAACGGGATGGCCACCAGGATCGACGGCAGCAGCGAGACCCGCGTCATGAACCAGCACTGGAGCAGGAACTCGCTCCACGAGAACCGCCGGGCGACGATGTCGGAGAAGCCCCACGAGATCGACTCGACCGAGAGCTTGACCAGATCACCGGTCGTGACGACGCCGGCCTTGAAGCGGCCGGTCATGCTGTCCACGAACGATCGCCCGGACGCGACGACGGCACTCATCGACCGCCTCCCGTTCCGACCTGCGTGGCGAGTTCCATCCGGACCCCTGTCTCCTTCAGGCACGACCGAAAGACCGGTCCGTCGTCGAGCCAGACGACTGCCTGTTTCTCCATGTAACAGATATCACGCGAATTGGTCACGCCCCGGGAGGTGTCCACGCGAGGACATCCGCGGGCCCTTCCGTGGACGCCGGACTCCCGCTGCTCCGAGCAGGAGGGGCACCCGGCCGCGATGCGGTCTCCAGGTCTCGAGGTACGCCGCCAGCTCGTCGTCATCGAACTCCCTGCCTTCCAGCGCCCACCCGACATCCCGGGCCACGTGATAGTCGCCGAACGACACGGCGTCCGGATCCCCCAGAGCGCGTTGACGCACCTCGGCACTGGTCCACACCCCGATGCCGCGCACGGAGCGTAGCGGAACCGACGCGACGGCGGCGTCCACGTCGCCCAGCCTGTCCCACGCGGCCGCGGCGCGGGCGGCGGCCACGACGGTGCGCGAGCGCGCGGGGTCGATGTGGAGCGCGAGCCACTCCCACGACGGGATCCCGCGGAGCGTGTCGGCATCCGGCTGCACCATCAGGCCGAGGTCGCCACCCGGGCCCGGTGCACGCTCGCCGTACCTCCGGACGAGCGCGCGGAAGCCGCCGAACGCCTCCTTGCCGGTGACCTTCTGCTCGATGATCGAGGGCACCAGCGACTCCAGCACCCGGCCGGTGCGTCCCTGCCGCAGGTGCGGCATCCGGCGGCGGATCTCGGCCAGGAGCGGGTGGACGGGCTCGAAGCCGGTCCAGTCGTCGGCGTCGCCCAGCAGCTCGGGCAGCTGTGCCAGCGCCCACTGCGCGCCGGGCCCCCACGCCTCGGCGAGGATCTCGCCGGCCCGCGACTGGGGTGCGATCGCCAGGCCGACCGGGCCCTCCGGCGTACGGCTGGCTCGCCAGTGGCACCCGGACCCGTCGACGCGCTGGGTCGGGTCACCTCGACCACGGCGGTGCTGCGCGAGGAGCGCGCCGACCGACACCTCCCGCCCGGGCCTCCAGGTCCGGGTGTCTCCGCTCCCTCGCACGCGTCGACTGTACGGCGTGCGCCCCACGCACGCACCGCTCCCGTGGGGCAGCAGATGGCCTAGGCTGACGACGGAGGAAGCACGACAAGAGGAGAGCGCTTGAGCACCGACCCGGCCGGCAACCGAAGGGCCCGCCTGGACCAGGAGGCAGTGCTGCAGGCGGCCGAGGCGCTCGTCGACCGCGACGGGTACGACGCCCTCACCATGACCTCGCTCGCCGCCGAGCTGGAGACCCGGGTCTCCTCCCTCTACAACCACGTCGAGAACCTCGAGGACCTGCGCGCCCATCTCCAGGTCCGGGCGATGCGCCTGCTCGGCGAGCACGTCCGCAGCGCCGCGATGGGCCACGCCGGCGCCGACGGCCTCCGTGCGATCAGCCACGAGCTGCGCGCGTTCGCCCGCAGGTTCCCCCAGCGGTACGCCGCCCTCACCCGCCCGCCGATCGACCGCGACGAGTTCTTCGCCGCGGCTGTCACGGCCATCGAGGCGCTCTCGGTGATGGTGCGCTCAGCCGGGCTGCCCGAGGAGCGGCACCTTCCGACCGGGATGGCCGTCTTCGCCGCCCTCCACGGCTTCGTCAGCCTCGAGGCCGCGGGCTACTTCGGCGACCCGGGCCCGGAGGTCCAGCCCTTCGACCTCGACGAGGTCTTCGAGCAGGTCATCCGCGGCTCGGTGACCGCCGCGGTGCTCGAAGCCACCCACTGACGCCATGCTGCTGCGGCACCTCGTCGACGCCTCGGGTGCCGTCGCCGCGACGCGGTCGCGCAAGGACAAGACCCGGCTCATCGCGGAGCTGCTGCTGGCGGCCCACCCGGACGAGCGCGCGCTGACCGCGCACTACCTGAGCGGGCGGCTGCGCCAGCGTCGTACCGGTCTGGGCTGGCGGAGCCTCGCCGCCCTGCCCTCCCCCGCGCCGACGCCCTCGCTCGAGGTCGCCGAGGTGGACGCGGCGTTCCAGGCGATGTCGGAGCTCGCCGGCACGGGCTCCGCGGCCGCGCGCGCCTCGCTCGTCGCCGACCTGTTCGGCCGCGCGACCCCCGACGAGCAGGCCTGGCTGCGGGCGGTGGCCGTCGGCGAGGTCCGCCAGGGCGCGCTCGAGGCCGTCGTCACCGAGGCGGTGGCCCAGGCGGCGGACGTCCCGCTGGCCTCAGTCAGGAGGGCCGCGATGCTCGCGGGCGGCGTGACGTACGTCGTCGACGACGCCTTCGCGGGCGTCGACGCGCTCGGCGACGTCGGGCTGACCGTGGGCCGGCCGGTGCTGCCGATGCTCGCCTCGTCGGCGCCGGACGTGCCGGCCGCGCTCGCCAAGGCCGTCGGCGCCGACGGGACCGTCGCGGTGGACGCCAAGCTCGACGGCGTGCGGATCCAGGTGCACTGCGACGGCGACGAGGTCGTCGTCGCGACCCGCAGCCTCGACGACATCACCCACCGCCTGCCGGAGGTCGTCGCGATCGTCCGCGCGCTGCCGGCGTCCAGGCTCGTCCTGGACGGCGAGGCCCTCGCCCTGGCTGCCGACGGTCGCCCGCGGGCCTTCCAGGACACTGCCTCCCGCACGGCCACCGGCGCGTCGGAAGGCGGCACCGTCGTGACGCCGTACTTCTTCGACGTGCTGCACCTCGACGGCGAGGACCTCCTCGACCGTCCGGCGCGCGAGCGCTGGCAGGTCCTCGAGGCGCTCGTGCCGGCCGAGCACCGGGTCCTGCGGTGGATCGGCGGCGACGTCGCCGAGGCGACCGCGTTCGCCGACGAGGTCCTCGCCTCCGGCCACGAGGGCGTGGTCGTCAAGTCGCCCTCCGCGCCGTACGACGCCGGGCGCCGCGGCTCGGCCTGGGTCAAGGTCAAGCCGGTCCACACCCTCGACCTCGTCGTCCTCGCCGTCGAGCACGGCTCCGGCCGTCGCCGCGGCCGGCTCTCCAACATCCACCTCGGCGCCCGCGACCCCGCCTCGCCGACCGGCTTCACCATGCTGGGCAAGACCTTCAAGGGGATGACCGACGCGATGCTCGCGTGGCAGACCGAGCGCTTCCGCGAGCTCGAGGTGGCCGACGACGGCTGGGTCGTGACGGTCCGTCCCGAGCAGGTCGTCGAGATCGCCTTCGACGGCCTCCAGCGCTCCACCCGCTACCCCGCCGGCCTCGCGCTCCGCTTCGCCCGGGTCGTCCGATACCGGCACGACAAGTCCGCCGACGAGGCGGACACGATCGACGCCGTACGCGGTCTGCTGGCACCCTGACACGTCTGTGTCACAGATGTTGCAACACCGAGTTGCACGTCCCGTACACTTCTCCCATGGCGAGCACACCGGGAGCCGGGGACGGACGTCGCAAGGCGGCGGCCGCTCGCAGGCGGGCCCGCGAGGCACAGATCATCGCCGCGACGCGCGAGCTGTTCGACGCCAAGGGTGTCCGCGAGGTGCAGATCGACGAGATCGCCGGCGCCGTCGGGATCAACCGCGCGATCGTCTACCGGCACTTCACCGGCAAGGAGGAGATCTTCGCCCTCACGCTGGTCGGCTACCTCGACGAGCTGCACGAGGCGCTGGTGGAGGCCGGCGCCTCAGCGTCGGATCCGACCGACCGGCTGGCCGCGACGATCCACGCGTTCGTCGACTTCGGCCTGGCCCACCCGGCGTTCGTGGAGTGCGCCCAGGCCCTGATGCTCCGTCCCGGCGACGAGCTGCTCGACGAGGTCTCCGAGCGGGCGCTCTTCCTGCTCGGGCGGGCGATGACCTCGTGCATGGGCGTGCTCTCCGACGTCCTCGTCGACGGGGTCGCCTCGGGGCGCTTCACCGCCACGCAGGACCCCACCCTGCTCGCCAACATGCTCTACGCCAGCGGCCTCGGAGCGCTCCAGCTGGCCCGCCTCGGCATCCTCGTCGGGGAGGCCGCGCCCGGCGTACCGACCCGTGGGCCGATCTCGCCCGACCAGGTGCGCGAGTTCGTGGTGTCGTCCGCCCTGGCGATGCTGGCCCAGCCCGCCAGCGCCTGAGGTCGCAGAAGACGCCGGTGGCCGCCCGGATCGCTCCGGACGGCCACCGATCAGCCGATCAGCCGATCACCTGGGTCGGATCAGGCCTCCATGATCGCGACGACGCCCTGACCGCCGGCCGCGCAGACCGAGATCAGCGCGCGGCCGCCGCCGTTGGCCTTCAGCAGCTTGGCGGTGTTGGCCACGATCCGGCCGCCGGTCGCGGCGAACGGGTGTCCGGCCGCGAGCGAGGAGCCCTTGACGTTGAGCTTGGTGCGGTCGATCGACCCCAGCGGCGCGTCGAGGCCGAGGCGCTCCTTGCTGAACACCGGGCTCTCCCAGGCGGCCAGCGTCGAGAGCACCTGCGAGGCGAACGCCTCGTGGATCTCGTAGAAGTCGAAGTCCTGCAGGGTCAGGCCGTTGCGCTCGAGCATCCGCGGCACGGCGTACGCCGGGGCCATCAGCAGGCCCTCCTTGCCGTTGACGAAGTCGACGGCGGCGACCTCGGAGTCGACGAAGTAGGCCAGCGGCTCCAGGCCGTGGGCCTCGGCCCACTCCTCCGACGCCAGCAGCACCGCGGAGGCGCCGTCGGTCAGCGGCGTGGAGTTGGCGGCGGTCATGGTGGCCGCCTCGCCCTTGCCGAAGACCGGCTTGAGCTTCGCGAGCTTCTCCAGCGAGGAGTCTGCTCGGAGGTTGTTGTCGCGGTCGAGGCCGCGGAACGGCGTGATCAGGTCGTCCTGCCAGCCCTCGTCGTAGGCCTTGGCCATGTTGTGGTGCGAGGTCACCGCGAGCTCGTCCTGCGCCTCCCGGGCGATCTGCCACTCGAGGGCGGTCAGGGCCTGGTGCTCGCCCATCGACAGCTTGGTGCGCGGCTCGCCGTTGGACGGGATCGCGAGGCTGATGTCGCCCGGGCGGATCGACGCGAGCACCGCGAGGCGGTCCTTGGTGGTGCGGGCGTTGTTGAGCTGGATGAGCTTCTTGCGCAGCTTCTCGCCGATGGCGATCGGAGCGTCGGAAGTGGTGTCGACACCGCCGCCGATGCCCGACTCGAGCTGGCCGAGCTTGATCTTGTTGGCGATGTAGTTGATCGCCTGGAGGCCGGTGCCGCAGGCCTGCTGAAGGTCGACCGCGGCGGTCTCGGGCGCCAGCTTGGTGCCGAGCACCGACTCGCGGACCAGGTTGAAGTCGCGGGCGTGCTTGAGCACGGCGCCACCGGCGACCTCGCCGACGCGCTCGCCCTCGAGGCCGAACCGGGCGACGAGGCCGTCGAGCGCGGCGGTCAGCATCTCCTGGTTGGAAGCGGTGGCGTAGGCGCCGTTGGAGCGCGCGAACGGGATGCGGTTTCCGCCCAGGACGGCGGCACGACGTACGGAGTTAGCCATGGTTCCTATCCTCGTGTCTAAGGGTCTGGCTGGGAACCCATTGGGAGCCAGATCACGAAATGTGGACTCAGAGTTACACATCTAGTTACATGAGTGTCGGAGCGGGCTCTGCCCGCGTGGAACAGCTACCCATCACAGATTGCGGAGGCGCCTCGCCAATGAGCGACAAGTACCAGGGCTTCGTGAGCACGCCCATCGGCAAGATCCTGGTCAAGAACCTCGGTCTGCCCAACCCGACCAAGCTCGAGCGCTACAGCGCGGGCGACCCGCTGGTGCGGGGCACCATCCTCACCGGCGGCCGCGGCCGCCTCGCGGAGTCCCTCGCGGGTCTCCTCGACGTGCTCGGCATCGCCAGCACCGACGCCCAGGTCGAGGGCGACAGGTACAAGGGCCTCGTCTTCGACGCCACCGGCCTCACCTCCGTCGACCAGCTCGTCGAGCTGCAGGAGTTCTTCACCCCCGTCCTGCGCAGCCTGGAGACCTGCCCGCGCGTCGTCGTGATCGGCACCCCGCCGGAGCTCGTCAAGGGTGCCGAGCGCGTGGCGCAGCGCGCCCTCGAGGGCTTCACCCGCAGCCTCGGCAAGGAGATCGGCAAGGGCGGCAACGTCCAGCTGGTCTACATCGCCGAGGGCTACGAGGGCTCCGCGCTGTCCACGCTCGGCTTCCTGCTCAGCCCCAAGTCGGCGTACGTCTCGGGCCAGGTGGTCCGCATCGGCGCCCACAAGGAGAAGAAGGCCGCCGAGGTGGCCGACTGGACCGCCCCGCTCGACGGCAAGGTCGCCTTCGTCACCGGCGCGAGCCGCGGCATCGGCGAGCAGATCGCTCGCGTGCTCCACCGCGACGGCGCGACGGTCGTCGGCCTCGACGTGCCCCAGGCCGCCGACGACCTGCAGCGGGTCATGAAGGAGCTCGACGGCGACTGGCTGACGCTGGACATCACCGCCGACGACGCGCCGCAGCGCATCGCGCACCACCTCAAGGAGAAGCACGGCGGCGTCGACATCGTCGTGCACAACGCCGGCGTCACGATGGACAAGAAGCTGGCGAACCAGAAGCCTGAGCGCTTCGCCAAGGTGCTGCAGATCAACATCGAGGCGCCCGAGAAGATCACCGCCGAGCTGCTGAGCCAGGGCGTCGTCAACGCCAACGGCCGCATCATCGGCGTCTCCTCGATGGCCGGCATCGCCGGCAACGTCGGCCAGACCAGCTACGCCGCCTCGAAGGCGGGCGTGATCGGCTTCGTCGACTCGCTCGCGAGCGACCTCAAGGACGGCATCACGATCAACGCCGTCGCACCGGGCTTCATCATCACCCAGATGACCGCCGCGATGCCGCTCGGCCCGCGCGAGGTCGGCCAGCGCCTCAACGCCATGTCGCAGGGCGGTCTGCCGGTCGACGTGGCCGAGGCGATCGCCTGGTACGCGTCCGCCGGCTCGACCGCGGTCAACGGCAACGTGGTCCGCGTCTGCGGCCAGATGATGCTGGGCGCCTGACATGGCACTGCCCGTCATGGTGAGGGCGGCGCTGCCCGCCGTACCCGTCGTCAACCAGCTGCCCGGGATCAAGAAGACCGGTGGCTCGCTGCCCGACGTGACGCTGCGCCGCGACGACGTCGCGGTGGAGCGCACGCAGGTCGAGCGGTACGCCGCGGTGTGCGGCTTCCCGAACAAGGACGTCGCGCCGGTCCCCTACCTGCACATGCTGGCGTTCCCGCTGCACATGGAGCTGATGACCGACGCGCGGTTCCCGTTCCCGGCCATCGGCTCGGTGCACCTCGAGAACACCATCGTCGAGCACCGTCCCGTCGCCATCGGCGAGAGCGTCTCGCTGGCGCTGCAGGCCACCAACCTGCGCGCCAGCACCAAGGGCCGCGCCTGGGACATGAACGTCACCGGCACCGTCGGTGACGAGGTCGTGTGGGAGTCCACGTCGACGTACCTCCGCGTCGGCAAGGGCGACAAGGAGAACGGCGACCCGGGCATGAGCCTGGACGCAGTGGACGTGAAGGGTCCGGTGTGGAGCCTGCCGGACAACCTGGGCCGCAGGTATGCCGCGGTCTCGGGCGACCGGAACCCCATCCACCTCTACCCGCTGACCGCGAAGGCGCTCGGCTTCCCGCGCCACATCGCCCACGGCATGTGGAGCAAGGCCGCCTGCATCGCGGCCCTGGAGAACCGGCTGCCCGACGCGGTGAAGGTCGAGGTCGCGTTCAAGAAGCCGATCTTCCTGCCCGGCAAGGCGCGCTTCGGCGCCGAGGAGACCGCCAACGGCTGGAGCTTCGCGCTGGTGAGCCCGAAGTCGGGTGCGCCCCACCTGCTCGGTCGTACGACGAGCCTGTAGGTCACGCTCACGAGGCCCGCTCCCGATGCCGGGGGCGGGCCTCGTGCACGTCAGGACCCCGGCTTCTGCCTCGGCCTGATCAGCCCCTCCTGGGCGACGGTCGCGACGAGCTCGCCGGACTGGGTGAAGATGCGCCCGATGGCGAGGCCACGGGCGCCCTGGGCCGACGGCGACCACTGGTCGTAGAGCCACCACTCGTCGGCGCGGAAGGGTCGGTGGAACCAGATGGTGTGGTCGAGCGAGGCCATCTGGACGTTGCGCGGCTCGCCGCCGTCGTGCGCGGCGAGGGTCGCGCCGAGCAAGGAGACGTCGCTGGCGTAGGTGAAGGTCGCGAGGTGCTCGGTCGGCTCGTCGGACAGCTGCCCGTCGATGCGGATCCAGAGCTGGGTGCGCGACGGGTGCATCGGGTCGCGCTCGAGGCCGTGGCGGGAGTTGCCCAGCCACCGCACGTCCAGCGCGGCCCACTCCTGGCCGAGGCCGTCGTCGGAGCCGCGCCGGCGCATCAGCTCGATGAGGTCCATGCCCAGCTCCGGCGGCTTCACGTCGGGCATGACGTCCTGGTGCTCGAAGCCCTCCTCAGGCCGGTGGAAGCTGATCGACTGGTAGTAGATCGGCCGGCCGTGCTGGCGCGCGAGCACCCGGCGGGTGGCGAACGACCTGCCGTCGCGGGTGCGCTCGACGTCGTAGATGATCGGGACCTGGTAGTCGCCGGGCAGCAGGAAGTAGGAGTGCAGCGAGTGCACGTGCAGGTCCGGCTCGACCGTGCGCGACCCGGCGATCAGCGCCTGGGCGGCCACCTGGCCGCCGTACACGCGCTGCCGGATGGTCTCGGGCTGGGTGCCGCGGAAGAGGTTCGTGTCGAGTCGCTCGAGGTCGAGCAGCTCGACCAGCTTGCGGGTCGCCTCGGGTCCACCGCTCATTGCTCGCCCCTGTCGGTGCCCTCGCCGTCGTTGCCGTCGAGCCCGGCGAGGAACTGCTCGAACTGCCGGCCGAGGTCCTCGCCGGTCGGCAGCGGCTCGTCCTGCGCGAGCAGGCTGTTGCCCTCGGCCTCGGCACGCGCGAACGTGTCGTACTGCGCCTCGAGGGCGTTGACGACGTCGCGGACCTCCTCGTTGGCGGCGAGGTGGCGGTCGATCTCCTCGGTGCGTACGTCGGCGGCGGCGTGCAGGTCCGAGAGGTCGATGGTGAGCCGGGCGGCCCGCTCGACGTGCTCGAGCAGCGCGATCGTGGCCGCCGGGTGGTCCATCTGGGCGAGGTAGTGCGGGACGTGCGCGACGAAGCCCTGCGCGTCGTGGCCCCACTCCCCCAGCCGCACTTCCAGCAGCGCCTGCGCGCTGCTCGGGATCCGCAGCTCGCCGCGCCACGGGCTGGTGCCGGTCAGCAGCTCGGGCCGGTTGGCGTGGTGGGTGATCGCGATCGGTCGGGTGTGCGGCACCGCCATCGGTACGGCGCCCATCCCGATCACCAGTCGTACGCCGAACCGCTCGATGACCTCGAGCACGCCCCGGCAGAACGCCTCCCACCGGGTGTCGGGCTCCGGCCCGTGCAGCAGGAGGTACGGCGTGCCGCCGGTGTCGTGCAGCAGGCGGACGACCAGCCGCGGGGCGTCGTAGGACTCGTAGTGGTCGCGCACGAACGACATCGGGGGCCGGCGGTCGCGGTAGTCGTGGAGCTGGTCGACGTCGAAGGTGGCCACGACGACCCCACCACCGGGCGCGCCGGTGGACGTCAGGTGCGCACACGCGAGCGCGCCCGCGTTGCCGGCGTCGAGGAAGCCGTCGAGGGCCACCAGCATGCGCAGGTCCTCCACCTCGGCGAGCTCGGGCACGTCGTCGACGATGTGGACCAGCCGCGGTTGGTTCGGAGCAGTCACGACACCAGCCTATTGCCCGGACCGGTGGGCCCGGGACCCGCTCAGGACGAGTAGGTGCTGGTCATCAGGTCGACGCCGCGGCGCACGAGGACCTCGGGAGTGATGTGCAGCAGCGACGGGATGACCTGGTCCTGGTCCGCACCGCCCGAGAGCTGCTCGAACAGCGTCCAGAGGGTCCTCTGGCCGTAGGTGTTCGCGATGTACTGGCAGACCCACCAGGACACGCCGTACCAGGCCGGGGCGTCGGCGCCGGCGAAGTCCTCGGTCGTCGGCAGGCTCTGCGCGGTCGCGCCGACCGCGAGCGCGTCGCTGGGCAGCCGGCGCTCGGAGCGCGGGAGGTTCTGGACCGAGACGTACTCCGCGATCCCCTCGTTGAGCCACGTCGGCACACCCTGGGTGTGCGCGCCCAGCGTCGCGTGCGTCATCTCGTGCCGGATGAGGCGGTCGAAGACCATCGCCGGCTGGTCCGCGTCGCTCGGGTTGAAGGCGACGCGGTACGCCGCGGTGCCGGCCGATGCGTCGTTGACGTCGGCGGGGATCGCGATGGTCAGGCCGTCGGGCTCGGCCGGGTTGCCGACCGCCGATCCGCTCAGCCCGTTGATCATCCGCTGGTCGCTGAGCATGTAGACGACCGTGCCGAGGCCGGCCGACGGCTGGAGGGACTCGGGGATGACGAGCGAGTCGTCGTCCTTCGCCTCGGACACGGCCTCGACGACGCGGTCCGCGTGCGCGGCCGTCCTGGAGTCGAAGATCCCGAGGACGCTGCCGTACTCGTCGACGTAGACGTGCTCGACGTCCCACGGCTCGGTGCCGGTGTCGTGGCTGTCCTCCCACTCCTTGTCGGTCGTGGAGGCGAGGAGGTAGCGCTGGCCGTCGATGTTGGGGCGGAACAGCCAGCGGTCGTAGCTGCTGACCGGCTTGGCGTCGTACCCGTCGAGCTTGGTGGTGATCCGGATCTCCGCCCAGTAGGCGCCGTCGCCCGGCGCCTTGGCCAGGGTCTTCGGCACGACGGCGAGCTTGAGGCTGCCGACCGGGAGGTTCTGGATGTTCGCGAAGTAGGTGCGCTGACCGCGCTCGAGCTTGGTCTGACGGCCGCGCCTGCCCGTGACGATCGTGCGCAGGAAGCCCTGCAGGTCGTCGTCGCGGAGCGCCGTCTGCCTCCGGTGGAGGTTCTGGGTGATGGAGTAGACGATGTCCGACAGGCTGCCGTAGTAGGCGCCGGGGTCGGAGTGGGAGCAGGCGGTCAGTGGAAGCAGGCCCAGGAGGAGGGCAGCCCGCAGGAGGATCTTCAGCGTGAACCGTCCATGTCGATCAGGTCCGGCTCCGAGCGGTCGGCAGAGATGGTGTGTACGACGTCGAGCGCGATCGCCTGCGCGGTGAGGCCGATCTGCTCGAGGATGGACTCGCGCTTGGCGTGGTCGAGGAAGCGCTGCGGGATGCCGTGGATGCGGGTCGGGGTCGTGACGCCGGCGGCCGCGAGCGTCTGCAGGAAGACCGCTCCGGCACCGCCGACCTCGCCGTTGTCCTCGATGGTCACGACCAGCCGGTGGTCCGCGGCCAGGTCGATGAGCGCGGGGTCGACGGGCTTCACCCAGCGCGGGTCGACCACGGTGACGCCGATCCCCTGGGCCACGAGCCGCTCGGCGACGTCGAGGGCGACCGTCGCCATCGAGCCGATCCCGAGCACGAGCACGTCCCGCTCGCCAGTGCGGCGCAGCACGTCGCAGCCACCGACGCGGCCGACGGCGGTCATGTCCGCGGGCGGGGCGCCCTTGGGCAGGCGCAGCACCGTCGGGGCGTCTGTGACGTCGACGGCCTCGCGCAGGAGCTCGGCCACGCGGGCGCCGTCGCGCGGGGCCGCGAGGCGCAGACCGGGCACGACCTGGAGGATCGACATGTCCCACATGCCGTTGTGGGAGGCCCCGTCGTTGCCGGTGACGCCCGAGCGGTCGAGGACGAAGGTCACCCCGCACTTGTGCAGCGCGACGTCCATCAGCACCTGGTCGAAGGCGCGGTTGAGGAAGGTCGCGTAGACCGCGACGATCGGGTGGAGCCCACCCATCGCCAGGCCCGCGGCACTGGTGACGGCGTGCTGCTCGGCGATGCCGACGTCGAAGGTCCGCTCGGGGAACCGAGCGGCGAAGCGGTCGAGCCCCACCGGGTAGAGCATCGCGGCGGTGATGCCGACGATGTCGGTCCGCTCGTCGCCCAGCCGGACGACCTCGTCGCTGAAGAAGTCGGTCCAGATGCGGCCCTTCGGCTTCGCGAGGCTGGTCTCGACGTCGAACGGGTCGGTCTGGTGGAGCTGGTCGACCTCGTTGAGCTCGGCGGGGTCGTAGCCGAAGCCCTTGCGGGTGATCGCGTGCACGATGACCGGGCCGCCGAACCGCTTGGCCTGGGTCAGCGCCTGCTCCATGGCCTCACGGTCGTGACCGTCGATCGGGCCGACGTACTTGAGGCCGAGGTCCTCGAAGAGGCCCTGCGGGGCGAGCGCGTCCTTGAGGCCCTTCTTGACGGCGTGCAGGGCGTCGTACGCCGCCGGGCCGACGCCGGGGACGGCGTTGAGCCGCTTCTTGACCAGGTCGAGGACCTGCTCGTAGCGGGGGTTGGTGCGCAGGGTGGTCAGGTGGTCGGCGAAGCCGCCGACCGTCGGCTGGTAGGAGCGGCCGTTGTCGTTGACCACGACGACCAGGCGGCGGTCGGCGCCGGTCGCGATGTTGTTGAGTGCCTCCCAGGCCATGCCGCCGGTCAACGCGCCGTCGCCGATCACGGCGACCACGTGGCGGTCCTCGCCGCGGATGGCGTAGGCCTTGGCCAGCCCGTCGGCGTAGCTCAGCGACGTCGACGCGTGGGAGTTCTCGACGACGTCGTGCTCGGACTCGGCCTGGCTCGGGTAGCCGGACAGGCCGCCCTCCTGGCGCAGGGTGTCGAAGCGGCCGGCGCGACCGGTCAGCATCTTGTGGACGTAGGCCTGGTGGCCGGTGTCGAAGACGACGCGGTCGTGCGGGCTGTCGAAGACGCGATGGATGGCGAGGGTCAGCTCGACCACGCCGAGGTTCGGCCCGAGGTGGCCGCCGGTGTGGGCGCAGGTCGTCACCAGCAGCTCGCGGATCTCGGTGGCGAGCTCGGCCAGCTGGTCATCGGTCAGCGCGCGCAGGTCGCGCGGGCCGGTGATCTGGTCGAGGGCACCCATGGGGATGAGTCTAGGAGGTGATGGTGGAGACCAGGGCCCGACCGTCACAGGTCGTACGCCGCGATGGCCGGCTCGTGCAGGCTGCCGAGCCACACCCGGCCCTCGTGCTCCCTCACGCCGGTGACCATGTGGTAGCCCGCGCCGCCCACGGCACCGTCCGGCGCGAGGTCGACGTCGTGCACGAGGGTGCCGCGGTCGTCGTACGCCTGGACGCGGACGGTGCGCTTGACCTTGGGCTGGAGCGGCTCGGGGACCTTCGTGGCGACCTTGCGCAGGGCGAGGGGCGCGGTCTGGAGGCGCTCGACGAACGGGTCCGTCGGGCTGGCGATGGTGACCCAGATCAGGCCGTCGGAGCCGCGCGCGATGTTGTCGGGGTAGCCGGGCAGGTCGGAGCAGATCCGGTCCTGCGTGCCCGCGGCCGGGCCGGTCAGCCAGTGCCGGGTCACGCAGCGCGCGCCGGTCTGCGCGACGCAGACGAAGGACTCGTCGGCCGCGAGCGCGACGCCGTTGGCGAACGCGAGGCCGCCGACGACGGTGGCGAGGGTGCCGTCGGGCGCGAGGCGCAGCAGGCGACCGGTGCGGGTGTTCTGGACGAAGTCGTCCTTCCACCGCTCGATGCCGTAGCGCTGCGAGGAGTCGGAGAACCAGACCGTGCCGTCGGAGGCGATCGCGGCGTTGTTGCAGAACCGCATCGGGGTGCCGTCGACCGAGTCGACGATCGGCTCGACGCCGCCCGAGGCGGGATCGACCCAGAGCAGCCCCTTGTGCGCGTCGCAGATCAGCAGGCGGCCGTCGGGCGCGACCTCGATCCCGAGGGGACGGCCGCCGGTGTGGGCGACCCGGTCGATCCGCGCGCCGTCGCGGGAGACGCGGAACACCGCGCCGTCCTCGGTGCCGGTGAAGACCGAGCCCTCGTCGGGGCCGCTCGTCGCGACGACCACGTCCTCGGCTCCCGGCCCCGGGACGGGTACGACGGTGAACGATCGCGATGCGCTCACGGCACCAGCTCCCGGTAGAGGTCGGAGGCGAGGAAGGCCGGCAGCGCCAGCGCCGCCGAGTCGGTCAGGTCGAGCTCGAGGGCGCTGGGTGGGTCGACGAAGACGATCTGGCGCCCCTCGCCGACGAGGATGTCGGCATCGGTCAGCGCGGTGGGCGCCGCGAAGACGGCCAGGGTGTCGAGCGTCCCGGTCTCCTTGTGGAATACCTCGAAGCGGCCGAAGTAGGTGATCTCGGACGTCCGGAGATCCACCGAGGTCTCCTCCCTGAGCTCACGCACGGCGCCGTCGACCTCAGCCTCGCCCTTCTCGAGGTGACCGCCGCACAGCCCCCACTGCTCGGGCGCGATCTTGGCGTGCTCGTCGCGCTCCTGCATCAGGACCCGCCCCTGCGGATCGACCAGGACGACACATGCGAAGCGGACCATGACAGCTCCTCCGATCAGCCCGAGAACGTGGCGTACTTGCCGGGGGTCAGGAAGAACCCGACCTTCGCCCTCGTGTTCAGACAGGTCACCCCGATCTTCTCCACGGCGCACTCGAGGTTGTCCAGCGTGACCACCGCCGGGGGCGAGATCGTCTTGGCGCCGGGCTGGCGGATGGTGTCGGAGTTGCACTCCGGCGCGGCACCGTCGTCGCCGAGCTGGATCCGGCCGACGGCGTCCGCCATCGACTGGGCGCAGACCCTCGGGTCGCGGATCGCCCCGTGCCCGAGCTCGCACGAGGTCGGGACGTACCTGTCCCGCAGCACGCAGTAGACGGTGTCGCCCGGCGTCGTGAAGCGGGTCATGCTGGTGTGCGATGCGCCCTTGAGGGCGGCGAACCCCGCGATCGCCGCGGCGTAGGTGGTGGGTACGCCGGACGAGCCGCTCGTGCCGGTGTTCGCGGTGTCGGTGGCCATGGCGGTGGGTGCCGGCGTACCGGTCCGGGGGTGGGCCTTCGCCGACCTCGACGGCTTGGACGGCTCGGACGGCTCGGCGGAGCGCGACCTGGCGGGCGTCGGCAAGTACACCGACGACCGCGGCACCGTGGGTGATGCACGCACCGTCAAGGCGTGGTCGGTCGCGTCCAGGTTGCCGGCGTCGCAGCCCGAGACCACGGCGAGGGCGAGCAGCGCGGCTGTCACGGCGAGAAGATGGCGCATCCCCTCATCCTGTCGCGCCGGGGCGACGAAGGCACGGAGGCGCGGCGTGGGGGGCGGGTGAGAAGGCCGACGGCCCGCCACCCACGAGGTGACGGGCCGTCGGGTCTCGACAGGATCGATCAGCCGGGCGGCGCCTCAGGCCTTGCGCAGGTTGCGCAGGACGTAGGGCATGATCCCGCCGTTGCGGTAGTAGTTCGCCTCGCCGGGGGTGTCGATGCGGACGATCGCGTCGAACTCCACGCCCGAGTCGGTGCTGACGTTGACCGTCTTCGGCGTGCTGCCGTCGTTGAGCGCGGTGATGCCGGAGATCACGAACGTCTCCTCACCGGTCAGTCCGAGCTCCTCGGCGTTCTTGCCTGCGGGGAACTGCAGAGGGATCACGCCCATGCCGATGAGGTTGGAGCGGTGGATGCGCTCGTAGCTCTCGGCGATGACGGCCTTGACGCCCAGCAGCGAGGTGCCCTTGGCCGCCCAGTCGCGCGACGAGCCGGAGCCGTACTCCTTGCCGGCCAGCACGACCAACGGGGTGCCGGCCTCCTGGTAGCTCACCGAGGCGTCGTACACCGACGTCACCGGGGCGTCGGCCTGGGTGAAGTCGCGGGTGAAGCCGCCCTCGGTGTCGGGCGCGATCTGGTTGCGCAGGCGGATGTTGGCGAAGGTGCCGCGGATCATGACCTCGTGGTTGCCCCGGCGCGAGCCGTAGGAGTTGAAGTCACGCTGCTCGACGCCGTGCTCGGAGAGGTACTTGCCCGCGGGCGAGTCCTTCTTGATGGCACCGGCCGGGCTGATGTGGTCGGTGGTGACCGAGTCGCCCAGCTTCAGCAGGACACGCGCGCCCTCGATGTCGGTGACCTCGGTGGGCTCCTCGGGCATGCCGTCGAAGTACGGCGCCTTGCGGACGTACGTCGAGTCCTCGTCCCACTCGAAGATGTCGCCCTCGGGGGTCGGCAGCGAGCGCCAGCGCTCGTCGCCGGCGAACACGTCGGCGTAGTCCTCGGTGAACATGTCGGCGGTGATCGAGTCGGCGATGACCTGCTCGACCTCGGCCGGCGAGGGCCAGATGTCCTTGAGGAAGACGTCGTTGCCGTCGGTGTCCTGGCCCAGCGGGTCGTTGAACAGGTCGACGTCCATCGAGCCGGCGAGCGCGTACGCGACGACCAGCGGCGGGGAGGCCAGGTAGTTCATCTTCACGTCGGGGTTGATGCGCCCCTCGAAGTTGCGGTTGCCCGACAGGACCGAGACGACGGCGAGGTCGTTCTCGTTGACCGCGTCGCTGACCTCGGGGATCAGCGGCCCCGAGTTGCCGATGCACGTGGTGCAGCCGTAGCCGACCAGGTTGAACCCCAGCTTGTCGAGGTACGACGTCAGGCCGGCCCGCTCGTAGTAGCCGGTGACGACCTTGGAGCCGGGCGCGAGCGAGGTCTTGACCCACGGCTTGCGCTCGAGGCCCTTCTCGACGGCCTTCTTGGCCAGCAGCGCCGCACCGATCATCACGCTCGGGTTGGAGGTGTTGGTGCAGGAGGTGATCGCCGCGATCGTGACCGCACCGTTCTCGAGCTCGAAGCTGGTGCCGTCCTCGAGGGTCACCGGCACGCTCGCGTCGGGGTTCGAGGTGTACGTCGGCAGCTGCTCGGCGAAGCCGGCCTTGGCAGCGGAGACCTCGATGCGGTCCTGGGGGCGCTTCGGGCCGGCGATGCTCGGCACGACCGTGCCGAGGTCGAGCTCGAGCTTCTCGGAGTAGCGCGGCTCGGCGGCGGGGTCGAGCCAGAGGCCCTGCTCCTTGGCGTAGGCCTCGACGAGCTTGAGCTGCTCGTCGCTGCGGCCGGTCAGGCGCAGGTAGTTGACGGTCTCGTCGTCGATCGGGAAGACGGCGATGGTCGAGCCGAACTCCGGGCTCATGTTGCCGATCGTGGCGCGGTTGGCCAGCGGGAGCGCGGAGACGCCGGGGCCGTAGAACTCGACGAACTTCCCGACCACGCCGTGCTCGCGGAGCATCTCGGTGATGGTGAGCACCAGGTCGGTCGCGGTGGAGCCCTCGGGCAGCTCGCCGGAGAGCTTGAAGCCGACTACGCGCGGGATGAGCATGGAGACCGGCTGGCCGAGCATCGCGGCCTCGGCCTCGATGCCGCCGACGCCCCAGCCGACGACGCCGATGCCGTTGACCATCGTGGTGTGGGAGTCGGTGCCGACGCAGGTGTCGGGGTAGGCCAGCAGCTCACCGTCGACCTCGCGGGTGAAGGCCACGCGGGCGAGGTGCTCGATGTTGACCTGGTGGACGATGCCGGTGCCCGGCGGGACGACCTTGAAGTCGTCGAAGGCGCCCTGGCCCCAGCGCAGGAACTGGTAGCGCTCCTTGTTGCGGTCGTACTCGATCTCGACGTTGCGCTCGAATGCCTCGGGCGTGCCGAAGACGTCGGCGATCACGGAGTGGTCGATGACCATCTCGGCCGGAGCCAGCGGGTTGATCTTCGACGGGTCGCCGCCGAGGTCCTCCATCGCCTCGCGCATGGTGGCCAGGTCGACCACGCACGGGACGCCGGTGAAGTCCTGCATGATCACGCGCGCAGGCGTGAACTGGATCTCCTTGTCGGGATCGGCCGTCTCGTCCCAGCCCGCCAGCGCCTTGATGTCGTCGGCGGTGATGTCCGCGCCGTCCTCGGTACGGAGGAGGTTCTCCAGCAGCACCTTGAGGGAGTAGGGCAGGCTGTCGACGTCGAGACCGTCGCCGGTCACCGCGTCGAGCCGGTAGATCCCGTAGGACTTGCCGTCCACGTCCAGGGTGCCCTTGGCACCGAAGCTGTTCACGCTGGCCATCCGCGTCTCCGTCCTCGTCGACTCTTTGGTCGGGATAGGTCTCCGGGCCATCCTGCCGCCGTCGGCGACGACCTGGGAAGTGAGGCGAGCCTTATCCCTGCCCGGCGTTTATCTTGATATCAAGATACCACGACCGCCGCCGGTCCCGACGTCGGGTGCGGGCGGGCCTAGGAGGTGGGCGAGGCGGTCGCGGACGCCGAGGCTCCGGACGCGGCGGTGACGTGGATGTCGCCCTCCTGCTGGGGGCTGTAGACCGCGGTCATCGTGACAGTCAGACCGGCGACCTTCATCGAGTCCCCCTGGCCCAGCCACGCCTGTACGGCGTCCACGGCCGGGGTGGACGAGCTCGACGGGTTGGCGATCGCGCTGACGTTCAGCTCGAACCGCTGCCCCTCCTTGCGCACGCCGTGGGTGAAGACGAACAGGCTGGTGCCGCCGACGGTCACGTTCGCCGGGTAGTTGACCTCGCCGTGCCCCTCGGGGATCGGCGAGATCCGCGCGCGGCCCGGGCCCGCCTGGAAGGCCGGCGGCCCACCGCACCCGGCCAGCAGGCCGGAGATCGCTCCGAGCGCGAGGACGACACCGACCAGACCCACCACACGTCGCAGCACGCCTCGGATTCTCCCAGGTCGACTCCCCGGGGCTCGAGCGGGGCGACACACCTGCGCGCCGGCTTCATGGATGTGTACGATCCTGACGCCCGACGGACCGCTCCGGCCGCCGACTTCGCGCACTCCACACGGAGCGGCGCGAGGTGTGCTCGAATCAGCCGGCGTGCACGTGAGGTCGGCGCGCGGGGTCCGGCTCGGCGCGCCGGAGGACCTCCCGGGTGGTGGGCGCGACCTCGCCCACGCCGAGGAAGAGGAAGCGCAGCAGGTTGTGGACCGGACTTCCTTCGGTCCACTCGACGTAGATGTGCGGCGTGACGCCGCTGAGGTCACGGATGTGCAGCAGGAGCGCAGCGAGCGCGTTGGGCACCGCCGCCGACTCCAGGCGCAACACCCTGTGCTCGCCACGCTCGATGGACCCGGTCACCCGCAGAGTGCTCTCGAACTCCGACGGGTCCGTGACCAGGACCTCCACGAAGATGACGTCGCCCTCGTTGGTCAGGTCGTGCCGAGCCACGATCTGGCGGAGCTTGTCGGCGTACCGCTCCGGCGTGTGCTTGCCGGCCTTGCCGGCCCCCGGCCGCTTGGGTCCGCCGTGGGCTCCCCCAGGGCCGGCCGTACGACGGTCGGGCTCAGTGGCGATCAGCCGGATCTGGCGCCGGGCGGTGTCACGGATGTAGCGCTCAGCGGCTTCGTCGAGCTCGACCGAGACCGCGCGGAGCTCGAACGAGCGGCCGATCCGCGAGACCAGCGAGACGACGACGATGGCGATGATGAACATGCAGCCGATCAGCAGCCCGTCGGGGCGGGAGATCATGTTGTTGATCGTCGTGTAGATGAACACCGCCGAGACCACGCCGAAGGCGAGCATGCGCAGGCGCTGGCCGGCCCGACGGGCCGACAGGGTGACCGCGATCGAGGCCGACGTCATCAGCACGAGCAGCCCGGCGGCGTACGCACCGGACTGGGCGTCCACGCTGGCGCGGAAGTACAAGGTGATGGCGAACGCCACGGCGGTGATGACCAGCACCAGCGGCCGCCGGGCCGCGGCCCATACCGGCGACATGCCGTAGCGGGGAAGGTAGCGCGGGATGAGGTTCAGCATCCCGGCCATCGCCGAGGCGCCCGCGAACCAGAGGATCGTGATGGTGGAGAGGTCGTAGATCGTGCCGAAGGCGCTGCCCAGGTCCTGGTGGGCCAGGTACGCGAGCGCTCGCCCGTTCGCCGCTCCCCCTGGCTGGAAGGCCTTCTGCGGGATCAGCAACGTGGTGCAGATCGAGCTCAGCACCAGCAGGGCGCTCATCAGAACCGCAGCGGTGGTCAGCAGCCTGCGTGCCCCGCGGATGCGCCCGCGCGGTCGCGCCTCGGTGTCGGTCGGGTCGCCGACGATCTGGGGCATCACCGCGACCCCGGTCTCGAAGCCGCTCATGCCCAGGGTGAGCTGGGGGAATGCGATCACCGAGACGCCCAGCATCGCGAAGACGTTGCTGTGCTGGTGGAACAGCGCCGTGCGCCAGTCGGTGACGACGTGCGGGTGGTTCAGGATGTGGATGAGCCCGTCGACCGTGACCACGACGTTGAGACACAGGTAGACCGCGACCAGCACCACCGCGATGCCGATCGCTTCGCCGAAGCCCTTGAGGAACACGGCTCCCAGCAGCGCGAGCATCACCAGGGTGATGATCTCCTGATGGGCGAGCGCCCGCGGCCAGTAGGGGTTGGCGACCAGGTGGCCGGCACCGTCCGCGGCGGACAGCGTCATCGTGACCACCCATGCCGTGGCTGCGAATCCCAGCAGACCGAGGACGAAGAGCTTGCCCTTCCACAGACCGAGCAGGCGCTCGAGCATGGCGACCGAGCCTTCGCCGCGCGGCGACTCGCCCGCGACCCTGCGGTAGACCGGCAGCGCTCCGAACAGCTGCAGCGCCACGAGGCCGATGGTCGCGATCGGCGCGACGAGGCCCGCCGCCAGCGCGGCGATACCCGGCTGGTAGCCCAGCGAGGAGAACAGGTCGAGGCCGGTCAGGCACATCACCTGCCACCACGGCCGCTTCACCTCGGCGGCGTGACCGTCTCCTGTGCGCGGAGAAACCGGCTCACCGAGGACCGGCGCGGCGGGCCCGAACACCGGAGCCTTCGAGCCACCTGCCGGCACGTTCCCAGTCTCGTCTCTCACGTCTCACCCAGCGACTCTCCGCCGTGCTTTCGCCACGGCCGCACGGAGTCTGCCACAACGGGGATCAGGATTCCGAAGCGGTGGAACGCGCTCTGCGTCACAGGGGGTGGCCGACTCGACGTGGTGCGCGCACCAAGGTCGCACGTGTCGACTTCGGTCGCGCGGATCCGACGGAGACGACGACCGGGTCCGCAGGTGCGAGATCGGTCGCGCGGTCGAAGTCGAGCGGTGGAAGCGGCCCGCGAGCCGCATCAGGTCACCGCAGGTCAGGGCCGGTCTTGGTCAGCAGAGCGACGCATTCGACGTGGTGCGTCATCGGGAAGAGGTGGATGGGTCTGAGCGTGAGTGCGATCCTCTGCGGCTGGCTGCAGCCAACGGGCGAAACTGAGCTCTGACCTGCAGTGATGCCTACCGCGCCGTCTGACGTCATCGGCGCGCCGTTGCGGGCATGTGCGAATCAAAGCGAGCCCATTCCGAGCCCTCGCGTCAGCGGGCACCGACGGTCGCAAACGACCGTTGCGTCAGATCTCGCCGCGAGCGCGGGCTTCGAGGTACTGATCCATCACTGCCGCCGGGATCCGGCCGCGGTCGGAGACGACGATGTCGGCTCGCGCCGCCCATCGTCGTACGTCGGCAGGCGTCGGCGGTGCAGGCGCGAGCGCAGGCGCCGCTTTGAGGCTCCGAAGGGCGAGGTCGCCGACCATCTCCTCGGCCAGCCCTACTTTCGCAGCCGCGAGGAACCGGTAGGTCCACTCCTGGGCGAGCTTGCGGGTCTCACAGAAGACGATCGGCACAGTCGGGAACCGGATCTGGCATTCGGCGATCCCGTCGGCCACGACGCTGGGCCGCACGTGGTCCAGCTTGAAGACCTGCGAGTACCGCTCCTCGACGACGACTGCCGCGCGCGGGATCGCCGCCAACTCGGTGAGCTGGAACTTCAGCTTGCCGGTCGTCAGCGACGTCACCAGGTCAGCCAGGGACTTGCGCTCCACCGTGGCCTGCAGCAGTCCGTCGACGATGAGTCCGTAGTCTCCGGCACTGAGCGGCTCGCGCCTCGTGGTCGCCTGCCGGTCGGCGAACGTGAACGGATAGCGCTCGCGGTGATCGATCGCGATCTCCAGGTCGGCGACGCGGCTGGCTCGGGCACCCGGCAGCGAGACCGCAGGCCGCGCTTGCTTGGACGTACGGGCGGTCTGCCAGAAGATCATCTGGCGCCCACGAGCGTTGGTGATGACGATCTGGGAGCGGTTCTCGCGACCCCGGTCAAGCACGAGGTCGATCGCGGCGCCCCGGCGTACGCAGGACCGCATAGGCACTCGCTCGATGATCTCGGCGTCGGTGGGCCACTCGTCGACGCGGTGGCAGTAGACCTTGCCGGTGCGCGGCCAGGTGTCCTTCGCCTTGAGGACGATCCCGTCGCCGAGCGGGATCCTCAGCAGGTGCGGAAGCGTCGATCCGGGCTCGGTGTTGCGGGCGATCACGAAGTCTTCGAGCATGGCTACAACTCCCCCGCCATCGTCAGGCGCGCGAGCGAAGTCTCGGCGTCCGGGATCTCGAGCAGGAGTGCCCGGTCCTTCCGGACCGCGACGACCATCGCCCGAAGCCGCTGCCGGTCCTTCTTCGACAGTTCCTCGTTCCGAAAATCGCGAGCAGTAACGAGGCCGGTGAGGAGCACGAAGTCTCGACGGTGACGGCCGAGTCCGGGATCGCCAGCATTGCTGAGCGCGGCCGCCTTGCCGACCAGGGCGCCGACGAGATTGGGACGGCGCACGGATCCTTCACGACCCGCGACCGACACCCGGACGGTCTCGCTGCGTCGCAGCGCTTGAGTCCCACCTGCCGTCGGCAGGGTTGGGCTCCCGGTGACGCCGGGACGCCGGCTCGAGCGCTCGCCGATCCCTTCCGGCAGGAGGACATCGATCGAGGCGTCGCCGCGGATCCACCGATGCTGGAGACCCTCCGCCGAGATGCCGGCCGAGATGAACCCGAGGTCGGCCAGGACACCGGTGAATTTGGCCAGCATCGTTGGGTCGGCGCGGACGTCGATGACCGTGTCCGCATCATTCGTCGGTCGCACCGGGAACTGTCCACGTTCGGCGCAGTGCAGATGGACGAGTTGACCGCCGATCAGGGTCCAGCCGTCAGCCAGCCGCTCGTAGAGGTCGAGCAGCCCCAACCACGAGGCTGCCTGCTCAGGCGGCATTGCGGGCAGGACGATCATCGATCGGCAGCCTTCCACTCCACGGCCAGCTCGTGCAGCAACTGACCTGCACGCGCCTCCTCGCGCGGCCCGCGATGCTCGGCGAGGTCCGCTGCGAGCCGCACCCGTGAATCCGGATAGGCGTACTGCGCGTCCGGGATGACGTGGAGTACGACGTTGGCGTCACGGTCTGCATCCATCAGCAGATAGTCCTTCACCACCCCGTCCACATCGGACTCGCGCAGGTAGCCCTCGACGTCGACTGAAGCGATTCCGCCCACCCCGAAGTCGACGATCATCGCCCAGCGCTCGTCCGCCCGAAGATCGTCGAGATCAGCCGGAGCCGCGCGGAGCAGTTGCCGATTGGCCCGGTTCCGGAACACCGACCGAAGCGACACGGCCAGATCGCCGACAGCCTCCTCGCTGGACGGCGGCTCGACTGCTGGCTCGAACAGACGCTTCAACTGCATCCGGGCTCGCGAAGCTGCCACCGGCCCGCCGCGACGCAACCGCTCACGATCGTTCTCCGCCGCGGCGATGACGGCCCAGGCAGAGTGTTGTGAGAGCGGACGTCCAGGCTTGCTGCGCTCTTGGACTCTGAGCAGGGAGCGTTCGTCGACCACCCACTGGGATCCGATCCGTTCGGCAGCCAGCGAGCCATCGGCAATCCGCTGGTGGACCCGAGGCACGCTGACGCCAAGCCTCTCCGCGGCTTGAGCAACGCTGACTGATCCCATGCACACAATCCTAGAAGACTTTCTAGGATTGTGGAAGTGCCGGCTGCTGCCCGTCAGCCAGTCGCAGCCTCACGCACGCGTCAGCAACGCAACACATTCCGTGTGACTGGTCATCGGGAACAGGTCGAACGCGCGCAGCGACACGAGGCGGTAGCCGTGCTCGGCGAAGATGGCGACATCGCGGGCGAGGGCTGCGGGGTCGCAGGCGACGTACGCGATCGCGCGGGGCGACCTGGCGACGACCTGTTCCACGACCCTCCGCCTGGCTCCGGTGCGCGGGGGATCCAGGACGACCAGGTCGACGTGGGCCGACGGCGCCCCGGCGAGGACCTCCCCCACGTCACCGGCGACCGCGTCGACGCCGGGGCAGTTCGTGAGCGAGAGCCGCGATGCGGCGCGTTCCCCCTCGATCGCCACGACCGACCCGGTCGGTCCGACGGCCTCGAGCAGGAACCGGGAGAAGAGCCCCACGCCGGCGTACAGGTCGAGGGCAGACTCCCCGAGCCGCGGCTCGAGTGCGGTCAGCACGGCGTCGACCAGTGCCTCGGGTGCGCCTGGGTGGACCTGCCAGAAGCCTCCTTCGGCCACCTCGAACGGCACCCCCCTCACCGTGTACGACGGCCCGCCCGGCGCCTCGATCAGGCACTGATCGACCGGGATGACCTCGTGCGAGCGGTGGACGCGCATGCCGCGTCGACCGTCGGGCAGCCGGACGTAGCGCTGGCGGGTGCGCCAGGCCAGGCCGTCGACGTCACCGGGCACCGCCTCGACCTCGACGTCGATGTCCAGCCCGCGAGCCGACGCAGCTGCTCGGAGACCACGGCCGCCTTCATCCGGCGCTGGGCGGGCAGCGCGACGTGCTGGAAGTCGCAGCCGCCGCACAGCCCCGGGCCGGCGTACGGGCAGGGCGGCTCCATGCGGTCCGGTGACGGCGTCAGCACCTCCACGGCGTCGGCACGCCAGAACCGATCTCCCTCGGTGCCCTCGGTGAGCACGACGACGACCCGCTCCCCAGGCAGCGCGTGCCTGACGAAGACCACTCGCGTCGTCCCGTCCTCGGAGGGCACGCGGGCCACGCAGTGGCCGCCATGGGCGATCGGTCCGACCTCGACCTCGAGGCGGCGGCCGGCGACCGGCGCCCCTCGCGGCATACGCTCCCGTGCACGGCCCCTCACCACGGCTGGACACCCTACGGCACCCCCGGGCCACCTCGATGCCCTAGGTTGATCGCGTGCACGTCGTGATCATGGGCTGCGGCCGCGTCGGCTCGACGCTCGCCCGCAGCCTCGAGGAACGCAACCACACCGTGTCGGTCATCGACAGCGAGCCCGACTCGTTCAGGCGCCTGGGCCCCGGCTTCAACGGCGACAAGATCGCCGGTGTCGGCTTCGACCAGCAGGTGCTCGAGAAGGCCGGCATCCGACGCGCGGACGCGTTCGCCGCCGTCTCCAGCGGGGACAACTCCAACATCATCGCCGCGCGCGTCGCCCGCGAGACGTTCGGCATCGAGTCCGTCGTCGCGCGCATCTACGACCCGGGGCGTGCCGAGGTCTACCAGCGCCTGGGCATCACCACCGTCGCGACGGTCAAGTGGACCGCGGACCAGGTGATCCGCAAGCTGCTGCCGGCCGGCGCGGAGCCGGACTTCCGTGACCCGTCCGGCACCATCCGCGTCGAGCAGATCGTTCTCCCCGAGGCCTGGGTCGGCGCGTCCGTCGACAGGTTCCAGGAGCAGACCGGCGCCCGGGTCGCCTGGATCGACCGTCTCGGCGAGGGCGTCCTCCCCTCGCGCGACACGCTCCTGCAGGAGGGCGACCAGCTGCACGTGGTCACCCGCGAGGAGAACGCCAACCACGCCTACGACGCGGTCCGTCGCGGCCCCGAGGAGCACTGAGGCATGAGAGTCGCCATCGCCGGAGCCGGCGCGGTCGGACGCTCGATCGCGCGCGAGCTGATCCAGAACGGCCACGACATCCTGCTCATCGACAAGACGCCGGCGTCGATCCGGCCCGAGCGGGTGCCCGAGGCCGAGTGGCTGCTGGCCGACGCCTGTGAGCTGTCCTCCTTGGCGGAGGCCCGGCTCGACAACTGCGACGTCGTCATCGCGGCCACCGGCGACGACAAGGTCAACCTGGTCACCTCGCTGCTGGCCAAGACCGAGTTCGGGGTCCCGCGGACCGTCGGCCGGGTCAACCACCCCAACAACGAGTGGCTCTTCACCGAGGCATGGGGCGTCGACGTCAGCGTCTCCACCCCGCGGATCATGTCCGCGCTGGTCGAGGAGGCCGTCACCGTCGGCGACCTCGTGCGGCTCTTCGAGTTCCGCCAGGGCAACGCCAACCTGGTCGAGATGACGCTCCCCGCGGACTCGCCGTACGTCGGCAGGCCGAGCGGCGACGTACCCCTGCCGGACAACTGCGCGCTGGTGACGATCCTGCGCGCCGGCCTGGTCTACGCGCCGACTCCGGACCAGCCGGTCGAGGCGGGCGACGAGCTGCTGTTCGTCGTACCTGCCGAGGCCGAGGACGACCTCGAGCGCCTGCTCGCTCCCGGCACCGAGCGCCGCGAGTCCGACTAGCCTCTCTCCGCCAGGTCCGCGGTCTCAGCATCGGGGTCGAGCGGGGTCGCGTTGCGGGCGAGCAGCCAGATCATGGCCGCCCAGCTCGCGATCCGCAGGACCCAGCCCAGCCCGAGGCGCAGCACGGCGATGATCGCGACGGCGGACGTGCCGCTGATGGTGCCGGAGTGGCCGAGCAGCCAGACCGGACCCTGCAGCAGGACGCCGATGGCCCCCGGCATCAGCATCACCCAGGTCAGCCGGCCGCACAGCCGCACGATCTGCGGGTTGTCGTGCCAGCCGAGCGGGTCCTCGGTGGCGGCCCCGAGCATGAAGCCGAGCATCGGCCACCGGACCAGGCAGGTCAGGCCGAGGACGACGGTGTAGCCCAGGCTGTAGAGGATGCCGGGCAGGAAGAACGCCAGCGCCTTGTCTGTCTCCGAGCCACCGCTGTGGCCGGCCCACACGACGAACACCCAGCCGATCGCGATGCTGAAGATCGCGTTGAAGACGTACTGCGTCGGGCTCCGCTGCACCAGTCGTACGACGAGAGCCGCCGCCGCGACGGCGAGGCTCACGATCAGCGCCAGCTCGAGGTGCTTGGTCGGCAGCCAGACGACCGTGAACAGCAGGCCGGGGATCGCGGCCTCGAGGATGCCGCGGCGCCCGCCGAGCGAGTTCGCGAGCTGCCGGCGGACCAGCGCCTCGACGGTCTCGACGTCGATCGGCTGGGTCCTCGCCTCCTTCTGCTCCACCCCGCTCACCGGAGCTCGTACCGCGGGTTGTAGATGATCCGGTCGCCGTCCTGCACGCCGATCCGGCCGACGATCTCCAGCGAGCGGCCCGGCTCGATGCCCGCGATGCGGCGCCGGCCGAGCCAGACGAGGGTGAGCGAGGCGGTGCCGTCGTACAGGTCGGCCTCGAGGGCGGGGACTCCGCCGCGGGGGCGCAGCGTGACGGTGCGCAGGGTGCCGCGGAGCCGGGTCTCCAGGCGCACCGGTGCGTCTGCGATCGACACGACGGCGGCGCCACGGCTCGCGCGCCGCAGGTCTCGGCCGTCGGTCTCGTCCGTGGTCGCCGACTTGCTCAGCGAGCGCAGGATCCTCCTGCGCTCAGCCATGGCCGCCCTCCTGGCGGACCGCACCGTCGGGCAGGCGGAGGTCGAGCTGCTCCCCCACCGGCATGGCGTGGCCGCCGCGGCGCACCGCGACCTGGGCGAGCGCGTCGTCCCACACGGCGGCGACGGCCTCGTCCTCGGCCGGCGCGCCGGTGAAGGTGGCCCGGAGCAGCCAGCGCGGACCGTTGACGCCGACGATGCGGCGCAGCTGCACGACCTGACCGCCGTCGGGAAGCGTCGCGGGCACCTCGCAGAGCAGCTCGGTGCCGAAGCGGCCCTCGCGCTCGGTCGCGTTGCCGCCGAGACGGGAGGCCTCCGCCGCGATCTGGGGCCGGATCTCGCCCCACAGGTCTCCGCCGCGCGGGGCCGCGAACGCACGCAGGTCGACGTCACCCTGCTCGTCGACCAGCTGGACGCCGCGGACCTCGCCGCTCTCCTCGTCGTAGTGGACGCGCAGGTCACGCCCGCTGAACGGGGCGATCAGCAGCGAGCCCAGGTCCACACGCTCGATATCTGCGTCGGGCAGCTCGTCGACGTCGTAGGGACCCGTCGCCTCGACGGTTCCGCCCTGCTCGGTGGTCTCGGTGTCCTGCTCGGTCACAGCCTCGTCGCTGGTCACGATCTCGCCTCTCGATGTCCTCCAGCCGGCGCTCCGCCGACCCCAGTAGAACCGTAACCGCCATCACCACGAACACTCTCGGGAAGGTCCTCGACCGCGACGAACGAGGCGCGCTCGAACCGCTGCACGACCAGCTGCGCGACCCGGTCGCCGCGGCGCAGCGAGATCGGCTCCACCGGGTCATGGTTGATGAGGAGGACCTTGATCTCGCCGCGGTAGCCGGCGTCGATCGTGCCGGGGGTGTTCACGATCGAGAGCCCGTGCCTGGCCGCCAGGCCCGAGCGCGGGTGCACCAGGGCGACGTACCCGTCGGGCAGGGCGATCGCGAGTCCGGTCGGGACCAGCGCCCGCTCGCCGGGCGCGAGGTCGAGGTCGACGGTGGTCACCAGATCGGCTCCGGCGTCGCCGGGATGGGCGTAGGACGGCAGCGGCAGGTCCGGGTCCAGCCGCTTGACCGCGATCTCCAGAGAGGGACTCAGAGGCACGCACCGAACCCTAACTGCAGCGATGCCGGGGGCGGATGGGATCATTCCCTCCGTGAGCAGCACGCCGGAGACGTACCACGAGCGGCTCGGCGTCCCGCTGCGCTGGTGGGCCCAGGCCACGATGGCCGTCGCCATCATCTGGCTGACCATCGTCGTGGCCGTCCCCGGACCCACCGCCTGGATCGCGGCCGCCGTCGCCTGCGTCTTCTTCGCCGTCTGCCTCTGGTGGTACGGCGACGCCCGCGTCATCGTCTCCGAGGGCTGGTTCCAGGCCGGCAGGGCCCGCGTCGAGACGTCGTACGTCGGCGAGGTCGCGGCCCTCGACGCCGAGCAGACCAGCCTGGTGGCCGGCCGGGACGCCGACGTGCGGGCCTACCTCATGATGCGGCCCTACCTCAAGCGTGCGGTCAGGGTCGAGATCGTCGACCCCGCCGACCCGACGCCGTACTGGCTGGTGAGCTCGCGCCACGCCGACCGCCTGGCCGGCGCGCTGTCCGCCGCTCGCGCCGACCGCTGACCCGAGACACAACCACCCGGCGAACCACTAGGCTCGCGGCATGGGCAAGAAGAAGAGCAAGGCCAAGTCGAACGACAGCTCCAAGGTCTGGTCCCTGATGGCAGTCGTCTCGGGTGTCGGCGGGGGCATCGTGGCGAAGAAGCTGCTCAACGTCGGCTGGAAGGCCGCGACCGGCAAGCAGCCCCCGGAGAATCCGGCCGACCCCGACGTCCAGGTCGCGGAGGCCGTGGCGTGGGCCGTGGCGAGCGGCACCGTCGTCGCGCTGATCAAGATGCTGCTGCAGCGCCGGGCCGCGAACTACTACCTGAAGTCCACCGGCGAGCTGCCGCCGCCGCTGCGCAAGGACGAGCCGGCCATCAAGGCCTGACCCCCGAAGTCGACGAAGGCCGGGCGATCCCTCTCGGGATCGCCCGGCCTTCGCGTTGCACGGTGGCGCCGCGCGCGGCCGGCTCAGGCCGGTCAGGCGCAGTCGCGGCAGATCATCCTCTTCTCGTCGGCGAGCTGCGAGCGGTGGTGGACCAGGAAGCAGCTCATGCAGGTGAACTCGTCCTCCTGCTTGGGCTTGACCTCGACGGCAAGCTCCTCGTGGGACAGGTCCGCACCCGGCAGCTCGAACGACTCCGCGGCCTCGACCTCGTCCTCGTCGACCTTGCCCGAGTTCTTGTCGTGGCGGCGCGCCTTGAGCTCTTCGATGCTCTCCTCGGACTGCTCGTCCTCGTTCTTGCGCGGTGCGTCGTAATCGGTCGCCATGACTTGTCCCTCTCCCTCGTCGGCCCTGGGGTTTCGCCCTCAGGCAACGGCAGATTGTGCACTATCCGGCATCGGGTCGCGACACCGGTCTCGTCCGGGTTGCCGAACAGCGCGTGGGCGCAGGGTATTCCCCCCAATCAAGGGCCGAGAAGCCGCACTCCCCGACCAGTGTCGAGAACTCCTCGAAGCCGTGATCGGGGGCACAGATCACGAGGTCGCCGCCACCCGCTCCGCGGCCGACGGAGAGGCGCGCCCCGGCCAGTCGGGCCACCAGCCCGCCGGCGGCGTAGTCCCACAGGTTGACGCCCTCCTCGACGTACGCATCGGCGTCGCCGGCGGCCACGTGGCACAGCTCGAGGGCACAGGACCCGTGCCTGCGGATGTCGCGGACCCGGGGCAGCATCCGCGCCACTGCGGCACCCTGGACCGCCCTCACCTCGGCGCGGTAGGAGAAGCCGGTGAGGACCAGCCGCTGGCCGAGCGGAGCAGGCCCCCGCACCCCCAGGCGTACGCCGTTGCAGGTGGCGACGCCGCTGTCGGTGTCGGCCGCGTAGAGGCGGGACTTCGCGACGTCGAGCACCGCTCCCGCGACGACCTCGCCGTCGACCTCTGCGGCGATCGAGACGGAGTACTCGGGCAGACCGTAGAGGAAGTTCACGGTGCCGTCGATCGGGTCGACGATCCACCGCACCCCACTGGTGCCCGGGACGTCGTCGCCCTCCTCGCCGAGGATGGCGTCGTCGGACCGGGACAGCCCGAGCCAGAGCCGGATCCGCTCCTCGACGGCCCGGTCGGCCTCGGTCACCACGTCCACGTCGCTGGACTTGGTGGCCGCGACGCCGACCCGTCCGGCGTACGACTCGACGAGGGCGCCTGCCTCCCGCGCCAGCTCGACCGCGGTGTCGCGGAGCTCGGCAGCCGTCGTCATGACCGCGGGAGGCAGCAGCCGTCGGGGCACCGCCGGCAGGCGCCGCGGGTGGTCGCGCTTGTCGAGACGAGCTCGCGCAGGGCCGCCACGAACCTCGGGTCGGTGCCGGCCGTGCCGGCGCGGCGGGCCTCGATGCCGAGCTCGCCGGCCGTGGCCATGGCCTCGGTGTCGAGGTCGTAGACGACCTCCATGTGATCGGAGACGAAGCCGACAGGGACCATCACGACCGCCCGGACACCGTCGGCGGACAGCTCGCGGATGCGGTCGTTGACGTCCGGCTCCAGCCAGGGGGTGCGAGGCGAGCCGGAGCGGGAGCAGAAGACCAGCTCGTGCTGGCGCGCGACGCCGGTCGCGGTCGCCACGCCGGCGGCGACCCGGGCGGCGACCTCGAGGTGCTGGGCGAGGTAGCGCCCGCCCTCCGGGCCGCTCTCGTCGTTCATCGCGGTCGGGATGGAGTGGGTGACGAAGAGCAGCCGCGCGTCGTCGCGCACGTCGGCCGGCAGGTCGTCGAGCGCGTTGACGGTGTGGTCGACCGACGGAGCCACGAAGCCGGGGTGGTCGTAGTAGGCGCCCACCTTGTCGATGGTCAGCTCCGACCCCTCGGGCAGCCCGGCGAGCGCCTCGTCGAGGTTGTCGAGGTACTGGCGGCAGCTGCTCCACGAGGAGTACGCCGACGTGGTGACGCAGACCGCCCGGCGTACGCCGTCGGCGGCCATCTGCCGGACGGTATCGCCGAGGTAGGGCTCCCAGTTGCGGTTGCCCCAGTAGACCGGCAGGTCGACGCCGGAGGCCGCCAGGTCGGCCTCCAACGCCGAGATCAGCGCGCGGTTCTGGTCGTTGATCGGGCTGCGGCCGCCGAACTGGAAGTAGTGGGCGCCGACCTCCTCGAGGCGCTCGCGCGGGATCCCCCGGCCACGGGTGACGTTCTCCAGGAACGGCATGACGTCCTCGGGCTTCTCGGGCCCGCCGAAGGAGAGCAGCAGGATGGCGTCGTACGGCGGCTGGCTGGCCGACTGGGCACTCGTCACGGATCCATCGTAGGGAGGGCCGACGACCGTCGTACGGCCCTGGGGCTAACGTCTGGGTCCATGAGCCGGCCGCGCAGCACGCAGACGACCTGGCGCAACTGGTCGGGCCTGGAGCGCGCCGCCGGGATCCGCGTCGCCGAGCCGACGTCGACGGACCAGATCGTCGCCGAGGTACGACGGGCGCGCGCCACCGGCGAGACGGTGAAGATGGCCGGCACCGGCCACAGCTTCATCGGCATCGCCCGTCCGGAGCACACCCTGCTGCTACCGCAGTCGCTGTCGGGGATCGTGGCGGTCGACCGCGACGCCATGACGGTCACGGCGCTGGCCGGCACCCGGCTCGCGGACCTCAACAGCGGCCTGGAGACTCTCGGCCTCAGCCTGCACAACATGGGCGACATCGCCGAGCAGACGCTGGCCGGCGCGATCTCGACCGGCACCCACGGCACCGGCGGCCGCAGGGCCGGGCTGTCCGCGCAGGTCGTCGGGCTCCAGCTCGTCACCGGCACCGGCGAGGTCCTCACGGCGTCGGCGACCGAGAACGCCGAGGTCCTCGACCTCGCGCGCGTCGGGCTCGGTGCGCTCGGCGTGCTCACCACGGTGACGTTCGCCGTGGAGCCCCTCTTCCTGCTCCGGGCCGAGGAGCGGCCGATGTCGTGGGCCGACGCGACGGCCGCCTTCGACGACCTCGTCGCGGGCCACGACCACGTCGACATGTACTGGTTCCCCCACTCCGACCGGATGCTCACCAAGCGCAACACCCGCGTCGGCACGGACCTCTCGAAGGCCGATCCGCTCCCCCGCTGGCGCGGCCTGCTCGACGACGAGCTGCTGTCGAACACCGTCTTCGGCGCGCAGACCGCGACGCTCAACCACGGACCCGCCGCGATCCCCCGCGCCAACCGCCTCGCCGCGCGCCTCCTCGGCCCGCGTACCTACACCGACGTCGCCCACAAGGTCTTCACCTCGCCGCGTCGCGTCGTCTTCCGCGAGATGGAGTACGCCGTCCCCCGCGCGGCCGGGCTCGAGACGCTCGCCGAGTGTCGGCGGGTGTTCGAGCGCTCGGGGCTGCGGGTGTCGTTCCCGGTCGAGATCAGGGTCGCTCCGGCCGACGACGTACCGCTGTCGACGGCGTACCAGCGCGACTCGTTCTACCTGGCCTTCCACACGCACCACGCGGCCGATCACGCGCGCTACTTCGCCTTGATGGAGGAGGTCCTGACGGCGCACGACGGTCGCCCCCACTGGGGCAAGCTGCACACGCGCCAGGCCGACGGGCTGGCCGGGCTCTATCCGCGGTTCGGCGACTTCCTCGCCCTCCGCGACCGCCTCGACCCCGATCGCGTCCTCGGCAACGCCTACCTCCGCCGGGTCCTCGGCTGAGGTCCGGCTACCAGCGACCGTTGTCGACGAGGCTGCGGGAGCCGGGCGCGAGCGCGTTGTAGAGCCGGAGCGAGCCGCGACGGCCGAGCTCGGCCCTCCCGTCCGGGTAGAAGGAGATCACCGAGACCGATGCCGGTGAGAGCTCCATCGCGAAGACGGACGCGAGCCCCGCACCCATCGCATGGGCCACCAGCGTCTTGATCGGGGTGACGTGCGAGACGACGAGCACGGTCTTCCCGGCGTACGACGACAGGACGCGCCGCAGCCCCGCGAGCACCCGGTCCTCGACCTCGCGGAAGCTCTCGCCGCCGGGAGGAGCGACGGTCAGCTCGCCGAGCCAGCGGTCGAAGCGCTCTCGGTCGGAGGCCGCGACCTCGCCGAAGGTCATCCCGTCCCAGTCGCCGAACTCCATCTCGGCGAAGCCGCCCTCCTCGACGACCTCGAGACCGAGCTCGGCCGCGGCGATGTCCGCCGACTCCCGCGTACGGCGGACGGGCGATGCGACGACGAGCGCCAGCTTGTCGCCGAGCTCGCCGAGCCAGCGCGCGGCCTCCGCGACCTGCTCACGCCCCTCGTCGGAGAGCCCCGGGTTGTCGCCGCCGAGCCCGCCGGAGAAGCGCTTCGCGGTGGTGTGCTCGGTGACGCCGTGGCGCAGCAGGATCAGCGTGGTGGGGGCGGCCAGCGGCTCGGGCAGCCCGCGGTAGGGCGCGTCGTCGGCCGGCCCCTGGATCTCCTCCATCAGCGAGTCGACGGGCACGGTCACCCCGGAGCGCGTGCCGTCGAGCGCCTCGTTGACCAGCCGGTCGGCGTGGGCGTTCTCGGCCCGCGGCATCCAGGTGTACGTCGTACCGGCCGGTGCGAGCGCGCGTGCCTTCTCGAACAGCGGCTTCATGGCCGCGTGCTTGACCTTCCACCTGCCCGACATCTGCTCGACGACGAGCTTGGAGTCCATCCGGACCTCGATCGTCGCGCCGGGAGCGAGGTCGCGGGCCAGCTCGAGCCCGGCGATCAGGCCGGAGTACTCGGCCACGTTGTTGGTGGCCACGCCGATGGCCGTGCCGTCCTCACCGAGGACCGCGCCGGTGGCGGCATCCTTGAGCACGGCGCCGTACGCCGCCGGCCCCGGGTTGCCGCGCGAGCCCCCGTCGGCCTCGACGACGACCCGTCGGCTCACAGGCCCGACTCGGCAGTGCGGACCAGGATCCGCGTGCACTCCTCACAGCGCACGACGTCGTCCTCGGCCTTGCCGCGGATCGCGCTGATCGCGGCCGGGTCGAGCGTCAGCATGCAGCCCTCGCAGCGGCGGGCCCTCAGGAGCGCGGCGCCGGAGCCCCTGCTCGCACGGATGCGCTCGTAGAGGGCCAGGAGGTCGTCGGGCACCCCCGCCACGAGCGGGTCGCGGCCGGAGGCGACCTCGTCCAGGCGCTGCCGAAGCTCGCCCGCCCGCTCGTCGAGAGCAGAGGTCAGCTCCGCGGCTCGACGGTCGATCTCGGCGAGGTCGGACCTCATCTGCTCGAGGCCCGCCTGGGCGGTCTCCAGCTGCTCCATGACCTCGATCTCCTCGTCCTCGAGCACCGAGATGCGGCGCTCGAGGGTGGCGAGCTCGTGCTGCATGCGCTCGATGTCCTTGGGGTTCGCGACCTGGCCGGAGTCGATGCGGTCCTGGTCGCGCTTGCGCCGGGCCTTGACCTGCTCGACGTCGGCGTCGGCCTTCGTCTGGGCGGCGCTGAGGTCGTCGACGACGATCTGCTGGTCGCGCACCCAGCCGTCGGTCTCGGCGCGCCGCCTGCCCAGCTCGGCGAGCTCGGCGGCCTCGACCGGATGGGCCAGCTGGTGCTGCAGCTGGGCGACCTGCGAGTCGACGGCCTGCAGGTCCAGGAGGGTCAGCTGCGCGCTGGGTTCGGCCTTCATAGCCTCATTGTCCAGGGATCGGTGACGAGCTCGCTCACCCGGGTCTCGACGCCGTCGCCGAGCGCCTCGGCGAGGCGAGCGGCCACCACCGGCAGCCACGTCGACTCGGCCGCCCAGTGGGCCACGTCGACCAGCGCGGGGCCGTCCTTCTCGACGAACTCCGCGGCCGGGTGGTGGCGCAGGTCGCTGGTCAGGTAGACATCCACGTCGCTGCTCGCCATGCGGTCGAGCAGGAAGTCGCCGGCTCCTCCGCAGACCGCGACCCTGCGGACCGTCCGCTCCGGGTCCCCCGCCACGCGTACGCCGTGCGCCGTCTCCGGCAGGACCTCCGCCACGTGCTCGGCGAACTCCCGCAGCGTCGTCGCCTCCACCGTGCCGATGCGCCCGGTGCCGGTGCTGACGATCCCGGGGTCGGCGATCTCGCTGACGTCGTACGCCGGCTCCTCGTAGGGGTGGGACGCGAGCATCGCGCGCACCACCGATGCGCGCAGGTGGCGGGGCAGGACGACCTCGACGCGCACCTCCTCGACGGTCTCCATCTGGCCGACGGTGCCGACCATCGGCGAGGAGCCCTCGAGCGGCCGGAACCTGCCCTCGCCGACCGCCGAGGTGAACGAGGCGTAGTCGTAGTCGCCCACGTGACCCGCCCCGGCGTCTCCCATGGCGGCCCGCACGGGGGCGGCGGCATCGGTCGGCACGAACACCGTCAGCTTGTCCATCGGCTCGCCCGGCGTCGACAGGATCGGCGTGAGACCGGTCAGCCCGAGCGCCTGCGCCAGCGCCTCGGAGACACCGGAGACCGCCTGGTCGGCATTGGTGTGCGCGGTCAGCAGCGCACAGCCCGCGCCGGCGAGCGTCGCGAGCGTCCGGCCCTTCGGCGTCGTCGCCGCGAATCCGTGCACCGGCTTGAGGAACAGCGGGTGGTGGACCACCAGCAGATCGGCCTTCCAGTCCGCGGCCTCCCGCGCCACCTCGGGCGTCGGGTCGACGGCGAACATGACCTTCTTGACCTGCTGGTCGGGATCGCCGAGCACGAGGCCGACGGCGTCCCACGACTCGGCCGTGGCGGGTGGGTACCACCCGTGGAGCAGGGCGACGACGTCCTTCAGCTCGGGCATGGACGCAACCCTAGTGGCGGGTGCCCCCTGCGGAGGCCCTCACTCCTTCCGGAGCTGCTCCTCGAGGGCCCGGGCCACGGACCCGGCGGACTCACGCGTGAGGACCAGTCGCGGCTGCGGGCTCTCGGCCGGCTCGATCACCACCCACTCCACCGCGTCCCCGACGTGCCGACCGCGGCAGACCACGAGGTCGGTCGCCTCCAGCGAGGCCGACGCGGGAACGAACCGGTCGCGCGCCAGCACCACCGGCACCAGCGACGCCTCGCCGTGGTGGTAGCGATCCTCGGGATGGTCGGACTCACGGTGGTCACGCACGCACCAGGACGGGCACTCCTCGACCAGCCAGGTCGGCCTGGTTGTTCCGTCCACGGTGCCTCCGGTGCCCGAGCTCGTCAGCGCATCACCGGGCAATCTAGGCACCCGCGCCGACACCCGACACGGTGATCGGCCGGTTATCCACAGCTCGCCCGATGCGCCCGACGTATTCCCATACCAGTATGTCCACTCCTCGGCGGGAGCGACACCACGCTTGGTCTCGTGTCCCGCCGCTCGTCCCCGCCGACCCTCGCGCAGTACGCCAGGGAGCTCGGCCTCAACCTGCGCCGCGCTCGGGAGGCGCGCGGGCTCAGCCAGGAGCGGGTCGCCCAGATCGCGGGCGTCTCCGCCTTCACCTACTTCAAGTTCGAGAAGGGCGAGTCCAGGCCCGGGACGCCGCTGAATCCCCAGCTGCGCACCCTCCTGGCCCTGAGCCAGGCCCTCGGGGTCCGGCTGGTCGAGATCCTTCCCGCGGATGAGCCGGACGTGACCGCCGGCCGCTGACCCTGACCGGTCAGCGCTCCCCCGACCGGGTGGCGGCGACCAGGGTCGCGGCGACACCGACCAGCGCGACGACGGCCGCGGGCACCACGCCCAGCACCCCCACTGCCGCGAGTACGACGCCCGCCGCCGCGAACGCCCCTCCGAGCCACCGCGCGCTCGCGGCACCCCGGCGAGCCTGTCGCGCCAGCCCGAACGCCTCGGCCAGCCGACCGGCATCGAGGTCCGCCACGAGCACTCCCGCACCGGAGGTCGCGACGGTCAGGGCGAGGTCGGCCGCCGCGAGCAGACCGGCGTTGCCCTCGGCACGCGCCGCGACCGCGACCACGTGGCCAGACTCCTGCCGTTCGCGCACCAGCCGCTCGCGCTTCTCGGGCAGATCGGCCGACAGCCACTGCTCGATGCCGGCGCGCCCGGCGAGGTCCTCGGTGTTGCGGGCGTTGTCGTCGCTCAGCAGCACGAGGTCCAGGCCGAGGTCGCGCAGCCGGCGTACGGATCCGGCGGCGTCCTTGCGCACCTCGTCGCCGACGGTCAGGTAGCCGAACGGTCGGTGGTCGACCTCGACACCGACGGTCACCCCGAGGCCCTCGCGCTCGTCCATGCCCAGCCAGCCCGGACGACCCACCCGGACGGGGTGGCGGTCGACGCTGCCGCCGATGCCGCTGCCCGGCACCTCCTCGACGCGGGAGAGCCTGCCGGGGGCGGCGAGACGCGCTATCGCACGCCCGACCGGGTGGTCGCTGGCGTGCTCGAGCGCGGCCGCGAACCATCGCAGGTTGCGGTCGTCGTCGGCCTGCAGCGGGTCGATCGAGGTCACCACGAGCTCCCCCGTCGTGACCGTGCCCCACCGGTCGAGGAAGACCAGGTCGACGCGTCGGGCGGCGACCATCGCGCCAGGACCGCCGAACACGATGCCGGCCGCCCTCGCGCGCCGGACCGCGGCCCACCGGGCGACGGGGAGCATCGCGACCAGCTCGGGCACGAGCGCGACGAGCAGGGCCGCGAGCTGCCCGCTCACCTGGTCAGCTCCTGGTAGCGCCTGAAGTCGCTCTGGTCGCCGGCGACCCAGAGCGGCACGCTGGCCTTGAGCAGCAACGTGAGCTGGACGACGAACTCGGGGTCGTGCAGCGCCTCGCCGAACAGGTCGTTGATCCGCTTCCAGCGGTAGCGGACGGTCTGGGGGTGGACGCCGAGGCGCGCGGCGATCGCCGGCGCGCTGTCGCGCGTCTCGAGCCAGACCAGCAGCGTCTCGGACAGGATCTCGCGCGAGTTGGGGGTCTCGGCGAAGAGCGGCTGCAGCAGCTCCTGTGCGAGCTGGCGGCGCATCACCGGCTCGGCGTGCAGCCAGATCTCGGTGCGGTGGCGACGGCAGTGGATGACGGGACGGGCCGGGATGACCTTCGCCCGCACCAGGCCGAGAGCCCGGTTGACCCACCTCCACGCAGCCGCCACGTCGCCGGGAGGCACCGGCCAGCAGACGACCACCCGCGCCTCGGGGACGGCGTCGCGGACCTGCTCGGTCACGGTGTCCGCCTGGTCCGCCGGGCAGATGACGACCTGACCGGTCGGACGACGCCGGGTGAGCGCGACATCGTCGAGGGCGTCGCGGGCGATCCGCTGGCGCTCGCCGATCTCCACCACCATCACGGTGAGCTCGTCCGGCACCTCCCACCCCGCGATCGCCGCCTGCTGCTCGACCTCACCCTGCTCGGCACCGCCGAGCAGGCGGTCGACCAGGCGCGCCCGGGCGACCCCGGCGTCCTGGTCGCGCGCCTCCGAGCCCGCCTCGAAGCCGAGGTCGACCTGGTGGGTGAGGTGCTCGACGTAGCCCGTCACCGCCTCGTTGATCGCGTTCAGCGCCGCCGCCGACAGCTCGTTGGCGGCGGCACGCTTGCGCAGCTCGTCCCACACCTCGGTGGTGGCGACGTGCAGCGCCTGGTCGACCACGACCCGGTCACGCCCCGCCGCCGCGAGCCGGTAGCCGATCCTGCGGTAGTGGTCGTCGATGGCGACGTACGGCGCCTCGCGGCCCATGCTGAGGTCGACGAAGTGGGCGAGGGCGCTGTGCACGGCCATGAAGACGGTGTGGTCCGACACCTCGGGGCCGGTGTCGTCGGCCAGGATCTCGACGATGGTGCGCGCGACGCGTGCCGCCACGGCGCGCACCTCGCCCTCGAGGCTCTTGAGCATCCAGACGACCGAGCCGGGCAGCCCGACCGGCTGGTGCATCTGCGTCATCGCGCGCTCTGTCGCACGGTCCGCTCCTTCGCTCCCACTCCCTGTGGCGTCCGTCACAGTCTCACCATGTCTTTACCTTTCTCAAGTGTCGGGCGCCCGCCTGTGCACAACCGAGCCCGCCGCGTGGATCGCACGCGGCGGGCAGGGGGCGTCGGGCATCAGCTCGTGCGCGGGTTGCTGAGATCGAGCGCGATCGTGTTGCCTCCTCCCGGGACCAGTGCGTTGACGAGCCAGGTGTTCAGCCCACAGTTGGCGAAGTCGCCGATCGAGTAGCTGCCGGTCAGCCGGCCACCGCTGAACACGGCGAACGGCTGGTCCGGCGGATTGGCGATGGTGATCGTCACCGGCTCCTTCGTCCGGCACCGGCTGCCGGTGAAGGTGGGGAACCCGACGACCTTGATGTCGGAGAGGCGGATGTCGTACTCCGCGGTCGCGGACACGTCGCTGCCGCCGCCGGCCGGGTCGGCCGAAAGGCTGCCGGACACCTGCCCGACCTCCTCGAACGTGACGTCGGCACTCATCGGGATGAACCCCGCCGCGTCGAAGTCGGTGTGGGCCGCCGGCAGCTCCATCGTGCCGGTGAACGCGCCGGTGGTGGAGTCCAGCGAGGTGGCGAGGGTGGTGGGCCCGAGCGCGATCGTCGACCCGGTCGTGGCGACGTCGGTGCTGCCCGAGGCGTCGTAGGTGATGTCGAGCTCGGCCGCCGACGCCGGCCCGCTGGTCACGGCGATCGCCGCCAGCGCGGCGGCTGCCGCCATGCCCGCCCGGACCGTCCGACGGGTGAGTAGTGCTGTCACAGGTGCTCCTTCGGTGGGATTCAGAGGGGTGCCGGGGCGGCGTCAGGGGGTACGCCGCCCCGGCTGGTGGGGAGAAGCGTCAGGAGATGTTGACGGCGCCGTCAGGGACGGAGATGTTGTAGGTGCCCTTGAACGTCGCGACATCACCCACGGAGACAAACCCGAGGCAGTTCTGGGTGACCGCCGAGACGATGAGGCTGCCATCGCCGGTCTCGTTCACATCGAGCTGCTGCTTCGCCTCGTCGAAGGACGCGTTGGCCGAGCCGGTGACCTCGAAGTCACAAACTGCCCCGCCGATCATGTCCTGTACGTGTGCGTCGATGTGGGTGATGTCTCCCTGGACGACGTCGGTCTGCGCCGAGGTGACCGACGGGTCGTCGACCTCGAGCTGCCAGTCACCGTTCTGGGTCACCTGGAGCGGGGTGCCGAACTGCTCGGAGCACCCGGTCCAGGTCGAGCCGGAGATGGTGGCGGGGTTGTTCCACGGCGGCGACGGCGGCGTGTAGGCACCGCTCATCCCGGTGCCGCTGTGCACCTTTCCCGATGCGTCAGCGGACGTACACGTCATCGTGTCCAGCGGGACGGTGAAGGTGATGGCCCCAACTGAGCTTGCTGTGAAGGAGTGATCCGCAGTGGCGCTGCTGCCTCCGACCGACACGGTGTACGGCGGGGCCGCCTGCGCCATCGCGGGCGCGCACAGCACCATCGCAGACGCGGCGGCCCCGACGAGCATGGTCTTCTTGAACATCATGTGGCTCCTGTTCTTCGTGGACGCCTCGTACGTCCTGGGATCTCTTGATCCCTCGACCACACCGTGGTTGTCGATCGGCCCATCGACAGGAATCCACGAAATCGGGTCCTGGATGTCGCGCCAGCGACATCGAACAGTCCGTCGTTCTGAGGATTTGTCACCTGCATGACAACGCATCTGCGAACGACTGCCACACAGGAGCCGCGCCGTTGCCGCGCGCTCCCGCCCGTGTGAGCGTCGTTGCATGCGATGGACGAAGGCGCGATCGGCGACCCTCACAGTGCTGGCGGTGCTGACCCTGGTGACGCTGAGCTCGGGCAGCAGCCGGGCCGACGACCCGCCCTACCCGGGCCTGCCGCCTACCGAGGTTCCGCCACCGCCACTGGCGCACAGGAGCTGGGGCGGCACTGCCTTCGGCGCGACCGCCTACGTGCAGCGAGCGCGACAGTGGGTGCGCACACCGCTCATGACCGCGGCGTTCGACATCAACAGCGGCACGGTGGATCCGAACCCGGACCCCTCCCACTACAACCAGTGCACGGTGCTCAACGCCAACTCCTACCTCGTCGCGCCAGCCGGGGGGCCGCACAACTACGGTGCGAGCCGGGACATCACCGTGCACACCGTCGCCTTCGGCAGCATCCCGGTCGACGCGACAGTTCAACTGGAGCAGGCGCGCGCCGCCGGGCTTCCTGTGCCGATCCGGCTCAGCACGCAGGTATGCTCCAACACCCTCGGAGCCATCGAGGTCCCCGACAACGAGTTCAAGTTCTCGCTGTTCACCCACGTGACCGCGCTCCAGGTCGACGGTGTGCCGGTCAACCTCGGAGGCGGCTGCCGGACACGGAGCCCCGGGACCGTCGATCTGCACGGCAAGGGCTACTACCAGGGCTGGGACGGGACCAAAACTGTGCCGGCACCGGCCACTCCGTACTGGGACAACGGCCACTACAACGTCTCCTCGGGCGGACTTCTCACCGGCACAGTGGACGTGCCCGCGTTCGCCGGCTGCACCACCGCTGATGGCGACGATCTCTCTCGGTTGTTGACCGCGACGATCTCGGGCACCGGCTTCCCCCTGCAGGTCATCCAGGGCAGTGCCTTCGCGTGCAGCGTCAACAATCTGCCGCCGAAGCCGGGAGCCTCCACACCGGAGTCCGTGCCCTGCAACACCAATCCCGCGGTCCTTCCCGCAGGAGGGGCGCCTCCCATTCCACAGAACGGCAACTGAGCGACACGGACTGGGCCGGGTCTTGTCACGCAGGTGACAAGACCCGGCCCAATTCAGCACTTCCGACTCCGCACCTCTGGCGTGGCCCGAGGCGGCGCGGTGGGATGGGTCTGTCGCCGCGGACTCGGCCGCTCCCCCGATCTCCTCGTGACAGCACACATCCACAACGCTGGGGGGAGAGCGGACGGCTCAGCCGTGGCCACCAGCAACAACGGGAGCAAGACGCCGGACCACCCGGATCGGCGCCACCGGCGCGGACCCATCGTGATTCCGGAGATGCCCAGGCGCAGTGCGTCGATCGCGCTCGGCCGGCTCATCGGCACCGCCGAGGTGCCGGCCGAGGTCGGTCCGGTGATCAGGCCGGTCGCCCGCCGGCTGATCCCGCAGATCGTCGAGGAGATCCTCCGCGAGGTCGACGCGTACGCACGGGTGGCGACACCGCAGCGTCGGGAGCTGATCCACGTCGCCGTCCAGCAGGCGGTCGACCTGTTCATCGATGCGATCGAGCACGTGCCGGCGTCCCCCGAGTCGGTGCACGCACTGTTCGTCTCGATGGGGCGGGGCGAGGCGTTCGCCGACCAGAGCCTCGACGGCTTCCGTGCCGCGCTCGAGATCGCCAGCCACCGGGTCACCCAGGCGCTCGTCCACCCGGCCCGAGCGGCGCTCGACACCGCGCTGGGCGACCGCGCCACGAGCGACCGGTCTCGGGTCGAGCCCCTCCTGCGCGGCGGCGTGCTCACCTACATGGCGCTGCTGGCGAGCGACGTCACCCGCGGCTACGAGCAGGGCGTCCGAGAGCGCCAGGAGGACCCCGACTGGCTGCGGCGGCAGCTCTTCGCCCACCTCGTCTCCGGCACCTCGCCCGAGCGCACCGCCGACCTGTGCGGCCGACTCGGCCGGCCGCTACCCGCCGCGCTCGTCGTCTGCGCGGTCGACACCGCCGGCGAGCGCGGATGTGGCCTGCCGCCGGACGCGCTGTGCCGCAACGACGCCGGGCGTACCACCGTCCTCGCCGCGCCCGACGAGGCGGGGCCGGTCTGCACGGCGCTGAGCGGCTGGCCGCGCAACGGCCCGGTCGTGGTGACGGCGGCGGTCCCGCCCGCCGACGTACCGGCCGCGGTGACGTGGGCTGCACGTGCGAGCGAGCTCGCGGGCTCCGGCGTGCTCCCCCGGCCCGACGTGCTGCGCTGCGCCGACCACCACGTCGCGCTGCTGCTCCACGCCGACCCGACCCTGTCGCGGTGGGAGGCGACCGAGGCGCTCGCCCCTCTGGTCGGCTGCCCGCCAGACTACCGGCGCGCCCTCTGCCGCACGCTCGACGCCTGGCTGCGCACCGGCGAGGACGCCAAGCGGCTGGCCGAGCGGCTCGGCAGCCACGAGCACACCGTCCGCAACCACAAGCAGCGGCTGACCGAGCTCTTCGGCAGGCGCCTCGACGACCCCGAGTTCACCACGCTCCTGCTCTTCGCGCTCAGCGTGGAGGACCGGATGACCGCCGTCTGCACATCGATGTGTTGATCCAAATCTTATGAGTGCTGTCACAACATATTGGGCCATTTCAGTATGGGCATCTTCGAGGTCTGTTCTCGCCGCCCCTGCGCACGTTGAGTGCTGCCCAACCGCTCCGACAGGAAGGCACCGACCATGACCGCCCGACGCACGACTCCGCCACGACGTCGTCGGCGACGCGCAGTGATCGCCGGCGCCGTCGTCGCCACCGTGACTGCGGCGGGCACCGCGACTGCTGCGACCATCGGCCACGGCGCATCCCCCGCGCCCCGCCCGACAGCGTCCGCGACGGTGCCCGCCGCCCCTCCGCCCGCGCCCGTGATCCAGCCGGCCGCGGCCCTCGACCACCGCGGCCCGGTCGGCCCGGTCGCTGGCTACACGGGATCGCTCATGTCCGCGCCGGCACCGTCGCTCGCGGCGTACCAGCGGGCGGCGACCGTCATCGACGCCGCCGCGCGATGCCGGCTCGACTGGCCGACCCTGGCCGCGGTCGCGCGGGTCGAGTCCGATCACGGCCGCGGCGAGCACCTCGGTCACCGGGTGACCCCCGCCGGCGTCAGCGTGCCGCCGATCTTCGGGGCCGAGCTCGACGGGCGCCACCACCGTGGCGCCGTGTCCGACACGGACCGCGGCCGCATCGACCACGACCGGCGATGGGACCGGCCCGTGGGCCCGCTGGGCCTGCTTCCCTCGACCTGGGCAGACGTCGCGGTCGATGCCGACGGCGACGGCGTTCGCAACCCGCAGGACGTCGACGACGCCTCGCTCGCGGCCGCCGTGGTTCTCTGCGCGCCCGGCCACGACCTGTCACGAGGCGCCGCCCTGCGACAGGCGCTCGGCCACTACGACACCGGTCGCGGGTTCGCCGCCGCCGTCCTCGCCGTCCGCCACCGGTACGTCGACGAGCTCGCCGCCGTCCCGCTCACTCCCGGCAGCCCGCTGGTGCTGCCCGCGGTCGCCCCACCGGGCCCCGCCGAGGCCGCGGCGGTCGCCCAGGTCCGCACCGCCCTGGCCCACGTGCACGCGGCGGCACACGTCCACCACCAGCACGTCGCTCCCCCGGATCCGGCCCAGCCACCGTCGGGCGGCGACCCTGCCTCGCCCGACGAACCGCCGCCGAGCGCCTCGCCTTCGCCCTCGCCCTCGCCCGGCCAGTGCGCGAGCCAGCCCGGTCAGCCCACCGACGTACCGACGACGGGCGCGCCGGCCGATCAGCAGACCACCAGCACCGACCCGTCGACCGACGGCTCCACCGACCCGACCGACGCGCCGACGGATGCGCCGACCACCCCCGACCAGCCATCACCAACCGAGGAGGCCACCGATGGGCGGCAGTGTTGAAGTCACCGGGCTCACCAAGAGCTTCGGTGCCCAGAACATCTGGAGCGACGTCACCCTGACCCTGCCGCAGGGCGAGATCACCGCCCTGCTGGGGCCCTCCGGCACTGGCAAGTCGGTCTTCCTGAAGTCCCTGATGGGGCTGCTGCGTCCCGAGGCCGGCACCTGCCTCGTCGACGGCGTCGACATGGTGCGTGCGCGAGAGTCGCAGCGCCGCGACCTGCGCAAGCGGTTCGGCGTGCTCTTCCAGGACGGCGCGCTCTTCGGCTCGATGAGCGTGTTCGACAACGTCGCGTTCCCGCTGCGCGCCCACACCCGCAAGCCGGAGAAGGAGGTCCGCCAGATCACGCTGGACAAGCTCGAGCTCGTCGGCCTGCTCGGCCAGGAGCACAAGCTGCCCGGTGAGATCTCCGGCGGCATGCGCAAGCGCGCCGGCCTCGCGCGCTCGCTGGTCACCGAGCCGTCCATCATCCTGTGCGACGAGCCCGACTCCGGCCTCGACCCGGTCCGCACCGCCAACCTCGCCCAGCTGCTGCTGGACGTGAACGCCGCGACCGACGCGACGATGCTCGTGGTCACCCACAACATCGAGCTGGCCCGCACCCTGCCCGACAACATCGGCATGCTCTACCGCCGCAAGCTGGTGATGTTCGGGCCGCGTGAGGAGTTCCTGCTCACCGACCACCCCGTGGTCGCGCAGTTCATGAGCGGCGACCCGATCGGCCCGATCGGCATGAGCGAGGAGGTCGACCACTCCAGCACGGCCCCGGTTCTCGACGAGTACGGCTACCGCACCGACGGCGGCGCGCCCACGATGGTCCGCACCGGCGCTCGCGCCATCGAGGTGCTGCCCCGCCAGCTCCAGCCGGCCAACGGCCACGTCCGCGCCGGTGCTGAGCGGCACGCGCGGCGGGTGTCCTCGGGCGAGGCACGGCTCCATGTCGACGACGAGGAGGCGGACCGACCGGCTCCCCTGACCCGGCCCGATCCGGTCTCGCGCGCGCTCGACCAGGTCGGCGACTTCTTCGCGCTGGCACTCGACACGATCCGTGCGACGTTCCGGCGCAGGTTCGCCGTACGCGAGGCGCTCGACCAGTTCTGGTTCGTCACCAGCGTCTCGTGGGTGCCCGCGCTGCTGGTCGCGATTCCGTTCGGCGCGGTCATCGCGCTCCAGCTCGGCACCCTCACGGTGCAGGTAGGTGCGCAGTCCTTCACCGGCGCAGCGTCGGTGCTCGCGGTCGTGCAGCAGGCCGCGCCGATCGTCACGTCGCTGGTCATCGCCGGCGCGGGCGGAGCGGCCATCTGCGCGGACCTCGGCGCCCGGACCATCCGCGACGAGATCGATGCCATGAAGGTCATCGGCCTCGACCCCGTGCAGCGCCTGGTCGTGCCACGGGTGCTGGCGTGCGTGCTCGCCGCCGTGCTGCTCAACGGGCTGGTCTCGGTCGTGGGCGTCCTCGGCGGCTACTTCTTCAACGTGGTCGTCCAGGGCGGCACCCCCGGCGCCTACCTGTCCTCCTTCACCGCCCTCGCGCAGATCTCGGACCTGTGGGTCGGCGAGCTCAAGGCGGTCATGTTCGGCTTCCTGGCCGGCGTCGTGGCGGCCTACCGAGGCCTCAACACCAAGCCGGGCCCGAAGGGCGTCGGCGAGTCGGTCAACCAGTCCGTCGTCGTGACCTTCCTGCTGCTCTTCTTCGTCAACTTCGTCATCACCACGCTCTACCTCCAGCTGGTGCCCGGAAAGGGGGCCTGATGTCCGGCCTCGACACGTCCGCAGCCCACCCCTCGCGCCCCTCGCGCCGAGCCGCCCCGCCGCGCACGCAGAAGCGCCCCTGGTGGGACCGCCGCCTCGAGCCGCTCGTGCGGTCGGGCCGCGACGTCCGCTTCTACGGCACCGTGCTCGCGGGCATCCCGGTCGCGATCCGCCGCTACCCACGCGAGATCTGGCGCATCCTCTCCGAGGTCACCTTCGGCAGCGGAGCGCTCGCGGTCATCGGCGGCACGATCGGCGTGATGACCGGCATGAGCCTGTTCGTCGGCACAGTCGTGGGCCTGCAGGGCTACGCCGCCCTCGACCAGATCGGCACCGCCACCCTCAACGGCTTCATCTCCGCCTACTTCAACACCCGCGAGATCGCGCCGCTCGTCGCCGCACTTGCCATGTCGGCCACGGTCGGTGCGGGCTTCACCGCCCAGCTCGGCGCGATGCGGATCAGCGAGGAGATCGACGCGGTGAAGGTGATCGGGCTCGACGCGGTCCCCTACCTGGTCTCGACACGCGTCGTCGCCGGCTTCATCGCGATCATCCCCCTGTACGTCGTCGGGCTGCTGACCTCCTACGCCGGGAGCCGCGCGGTGACGGTGTGGTTCCACGGCCAGTCGGCCGGCACCTACGACCACTACTTCCACCTGTTCCTGCCACCGGTCGACATCTTCCTGTCCTTCGGCAAGGTGCTGCTGTTCTCGGTGCTGATCATCCTGATCCACTGCCGGCTCGGCTTCTTCGCCAGCGGCGGGCCCGCCGGCGTCGGGATCGCCGTCGGCCGCTCCGTACGACGCACCATCGTGGTGGTCGCGCTGCTCGACCTGGCCCTGTCGATGGCGATGTGGGGCACCACCACGACCGTCCGGATCGCCGGATGAGCGGCGGGCGCGTCCGGGACGCCTCCCTGGGCCTCACCTACCTGCTCGCGATCGCGCTGGTCGTCACGGGCACCTGGGCGGCGTACAACCAGGTCCTCACGCACCGCGACACGGTGACCCTGACGACGGCATCGCTCGGCAACGCGCTGCAGAAGGGCTCCGACGTCAAGCTCAACGGCGTCCCCGTCGGGACGGTGTCCGGCATCAGTCCGCGACCCGACGGGGCCGAGCTGACGCTCGCCGTCGACCCCCACGTCGTCGGCGAGCTGACGTCCACGACCACCGCCCGCCTGCTGCCGAAGACCCTGTTCGGCGAGCGGTACGTCGCCCTGGTGCCCGGCTCCGGCGGCGGCCCGCTGCGGTCCGGCGACACCATCCACCAGGACACCTCCGAGGAGGCCGTCGAGCTGTCCGACGTGCTCGACCAGCTGCTGCCCGTGCTCCGGGCGATCCAGCCCGACAAGCTCTCGGCGACGCTCGGCGAGCTGGCGAGCATGCTCCGCGGCAACGGTGCCGACATCGGCAGGACGATGACCGACTGGGGCAGCTACCTGCGCCGGTTCAACCCGGTGACCGTGCAGCTGACCGACGACCTCGCCGCGGTCGGGAAGGTCGCCGACGGGTACGCCGCGGCCGCGCCCGACCTGCTCGACGCGCTGCAGACGATGACGAGGACGTCGGCCACGGTGGCGGCCGAGCGCACCGAGCTGACCAAGGTCTTCGCCAACGTCACCGTGGCCGGCAACACGACCGGCGGCTGGATGCACGCCAACTCCCAGAGCATCACGGTGCTGGCCGACCGCAGCAGGGCGGCGCTGGCGGCGGTCGCGCCGTACGCCACGGAGTTCCCGTGCGTGCTCAAGTCGGCGCGCGACTTCATCCCGGTGATGGACAAGAACCTCGGCAAGGGCACGCAGCAACCGGGCATTCACGTGGTCCTCAACGTCGAGCCCTCGCGCGGTCGCTACCTTGCCGGCAAGGACACCCCCACGCTCGCCTCGCACGGCGCACCCAGGTGCCCCTACGAGACCGGCAGGACGGGCCCGGCGCCGAGGGCGGCGAGCACCGCGTCCGGCAGGGCCGCCCCACGCACGATCCCGCCACCACCGACGACGTCCACGCGTCGGATCTTCACCACCGCCGGCGGGCTCGGCGATGCCAACTCCCCCGCCGAGAACGAGCTGATCGCCGAGCTCGTCGCACCCACCCAGGGCCTCGCCCCGGCAGACTTCCCCGACTGGGCCAGCCTCCTGCTCGGCCCGACCCTGCGCGGCACGGAGGTCGAGCTGCGATGAGCCCCACCCTGATCAAGACGATCGCCAAGAGCGTCGCCTTCACCGTCATCACCGTGCTCGCGACCCTGGCGCTCGCCGGCACGATCCGCAACGGCACCTCCGGCAGCGGCAGCGAGTACGTCGCCCTCTTCACCGACGCCACGAGCCTGAACAAGGGCGACGACGTACGCATGGCAGGGGTGAAGGTCGGCACCGTCAAGGACATCTCGGTGAGCGACGACAAGGTCGCGAAGGTCACCTTCACGATCTCCACCAGCGCCCCGGTCACCCAGGGCACGACCGCCGAGCTGCGGTTCCGCAACCTGGTCGGCCAGCGCTACATCGACCTGCACCCCGGGGCCGTGGACGGCGCGAGGCTGCCGGCCGGCTACACCTTCGACCTCCAGCACACACGGCCCGCACTCGACCTGACGCTGCTGTTCAACGGCTTCCAGCCGCTGTTCCGATTCCTCGACGCCAAGGACATCAACACCCTCAGCGGCCAGATCATCTCGGTCTTCCAGGGTGAGGGCGACACGGTCGACGGCCTGTTGAACAGCACCGCCGACCTGACCTCGACCCTGGCCGACCGCGACCAGGTCATCGGCGAGCTGGTCACCAACCTCAATGCCGTTCTCGGCGTGGTCGACCAGCGCTCGAGCCAGCTCGACACGACCCTGGTCACCCTTCAGCAGCTCGTCTCCGGCCTGGCCCAGGACCGCGGAGCGATCACCAGCGCCATCGACGGCATGAGCAACCTGTCCTCGACCGTCTCGGGCCTGCTGACGCAGGGCCGCAAGCCGCTCAAGCACGACATCGACGCCCTCGGCCACCTGGCCGGCAACCTCGCCGACAACGGCCCGGTGCTCTCGAGCTTCCTGAAGACCCTGCCCACCAAGCTCGACCGGATCGGCCGCACCGCCAGCTACGGCTCCTGGATCAACTTCTACGTCTGCTCGATCCAAGGGCGGATCCCCCTGCCCGAGGGCTATCTCGGCGACCTGGGTGTCAACCCGGTCGCAGGAAGGTGCTCCTGATGCCCCAGCGCTACCCGCGCTCGTTCGCCGAGCGCAACCGCATCCTCATCGCGATCGTCGGCCTCGCCCTCCTCGCCGCGACGTTCTTCGTCACCTTCAACGCCGACTCCATGCCCGTGATCGGCGGCGGCGAGGAGCACCAGGTCTACTTCGCGGAGGCCGGCGGCATCCGCTCGGGCGACGAGGTGCGGGTCGCCGGCGTCAAGGTCGGCAAGGTTACCGGCGTCGAGCTCGACGGTGCGAAGGTCCTCGTCACCTTCCAGACCAAGGGCGTCCGACTCGGAGACCAGACCAGTGCCGCCGTCAAGGTCAAGACGCTGCTGGGCCAGAAGTACCTCGCGATCGCACCACTCGGCACCGAGGACCTCGTCGGCGCGATCCCGGTCGACCACACCACCACGCCGTACGACGTCAACGCGGCCCTCTCCGACCTGTCGACCAGGGTCCAGCGGATCGACACCAAGAAGATGGCGCGCAGCCTCGACGTGCTCTCCGGGGTGCTCGCACGCACGCCGAAGGCGCTGCGCGGAACGGTCGAGGGGCTGACCCGGCTCTCGAGGACCATCTCCAGCAGGGACACCCAGCTCGCCTCGCTGTTCCGGGCCACGAACAAGGTCACCGGCACCCTCGCGGGCCGCACCACCGAGATCGGCAAGCTCGTCGACGACGGCAACACCCTGCTCGAGGACCTGGCCGCGCGCCGCAAGGCGGTCCACCGGATGCTGAGCAGCACCGCCACCCTCGGCACCGCCGTCAAGCGGCTGGTCCGCGACAACCAGCGCTCGCTCAGGCCGGCGCTGGCCAAGCTCGACCGGGTCGCGACGATCCTGCGCAACAACCAGAGCGACCTCGACAAGGCGGTTGCCGCGCTCGGGCCCTACTACCGGATGCTCGCCACCTCGATGGGCAACGGCCGCTGGGTCGACTCCTACATCTGCGGACTCTTCGACAACAACGACGCACCCGTCCTCAAGAACGACGTGCTGCGCAACTGCCACCCCGGGGGTGCCCGATGATCAAGGCCCACAACCTGCGCACGCCCGCGGTCGTCGTCGCGATCGCGCTGGTCGTCGCCGCAGGGCTGGTCGCGCGGCACCTCGTGTCCGGCGGCGGCACCACCTTCAGCGCCCGGTTCGACAGCGCGGTCGGGCTCTACCCCGGATCCGACGTCCAGGTCCTCGGCGTGCCGGTCGGCAAGGTCACCGCCGTGAGACCCGAGGGCGACAGGGTCGACGTGGAGATGCGGCTCGATCGTGGTCAGAAGGTCGCCGCCGGCACGGCCGCGGTGATCGTCGCGCCGACCCTGGTCAGCGACCGCTACGTCCAGCTCACCAAGCCCTACACCGGCGGCGCACCCCTCGCCTCGGGCTCGACCATCCGGCGCACCGCCGTACCCGTCGAGATCGATCAGCTCTACTCGAGCCTGACCGACCTCGGCACCCAGCTCGGGCCCAAGGGCGTGAACAGCAACGGCGCGCTCTCGCGCTTGATCACCACGCTCGCGAAGAACCTGCACGGCCAGGGCGCGAACATCAACACGATGCTGCGGGGCTTCAGCGACGCCTCCGGCACGCTCTCCGACGTCGACGGCGACTTCTTCGCCACCGTCGCGAACCTCGACAAGCTGAACAGCACGCTCCTCACCCACGACTCCGGCGTGGCGGGCGCCAACCGCCAGCTCGCCTCGGTCGCCCGCTACCTCGCCGCCGACCGCGGCGACCTCTCGGGCGCGATCGGCAACCTGGGCGGGGCGCTCGCGGGCCTGACCAAGTTCATCCGCGACAACCGGGCGGCGATCCGCGGCAGCGTGCAGGGGCTCGAGGGCCCCACCGCGGTCCTCGCCAACGAGAAGAAGTCCCTCAACGAGGCGATCCTCACGATCCCGCTCGCCCTGCAGAACTTCATCGGTGCCTACGACCCCGGCAGCAACACGATCGAGGGCCGGGCCGACCTCAACGAGCTGACGGTCTGGGCGAAGGACGGCCTCCACGGCCGTACCTCCCGCAACGCGCCGCCGGTGCTGATCCCCGGGACGGGAGCCGACCAGTGAACCGACGACGCCTGCTCGCGGCGCTTGCCGCCGCGACCACCCTCCTGCTCGGTGGCTGCGGCCTCACCAACGGTGTGTACGACGCCCCGCTGCCCGGCGGGGCCGACCTCGGCTCCCACCCGATCACCCTGAGGGCCGAGTTCGACGACGTGCTCGACCTGGTGCCGCAGTCATCGGTCAAGGTCGACGACGTCGCCGTCGGACGGGTATCCACGATCACCCTGCGGCCCGACGGGCGCGGCGCCGACGTCGATCTCGAGGTCCGTGGCGACCTCGACCTCCCCCAGGGCACGACCGCGCGGCTCGAGCAGACCTCGCTGCTCGGCGAGAAGTACGTCGCACTGCAGCGCCCGGCCGTCGTACCTGCCGGAGCCGCCTACCTCCACGACGGCAGTGAGCTCGGCAAGCCGACCGACGAGGCGGCCGCCGAGGTCGAGCAGGTGCTCGGTGCGCTGTCGCTGGTGCTCAACGGCGGCGGCATCGGGCAGTTCCAGGAGATCTCCCGCGAGCTGCAGAAGGTCGGCCGCGGCCGCACGCAGGGCATCAGGAACTTCGTCCAGCAGGTGCGCCGCTTCGTCACCGTCCTCGACGACCGACGCGACTCGATCACCGAGGCGATCGACGGCCTCGGCCGGCTGTCCAAGACCCTCGACGGCGACAAGGACGAGGTCGCCAAGGCCCTCGACGGCCTGTCCCCGGGCATGCGCGTGCTGGCCGACCAGCGTCCACAGCTCGTCGGCATGCTCCGTTCGCTGAACAGGCTGTCCAAGGTGACCGTGGCGACGATCGGGCGCGCCAAGAACAACATCGTCGGCGACCTCGAGCTGCTCCAGCCGACGCTCACCGAGCTCGCGAAGGCCGGCACCGACCTGCCGTACGCGCTGCAGATCATGCTGACCTATCCGTTCCCCGACTCGGTGCTGGGAGCGATCAAGGGCGACTACATCAACGCCTTCATGACCACCAACTTCCGCACATTGCCGACGGGCTGCGGAAGTCAGGGCTGCCCGTGGCCCCAGGTGGCTGGTCGGACGGCGAGGGCCGGGCGCTCCGGCTCTCTCCCCCCGGGGTCCACGGATCCCTCGCCGTCCCTCCTGCCGCCCACGAGCACGCCCGCACCGGGGCTCCCGTCACCGACCGTGCCCGGTCCTTCGATCCTGCCGACGGACCCGTCGTCGGGAGCAGCCTCCCCGAGCTCGCCCCAGTCGTCCTCGGGTGCGTCGTCAGGTGCGCCCACGCCCACCGGGTCGGCCTCGAGCAGCCCGTCATCCACACCGAGCGCCGCCGGCTCGGCCGGCGAGGAGGTCCACTGATGCAGCGACTCACCCGCGGGATCCGGATCAAGCTCGGACTCTTCGTCGCCCTCGCGCTCGTCGGCAGCACCTACCTCGGAGCGTCGTACGTCGGCTTCTCGCCGTTCTCGCACGGCTACGCCGTCACCGTCTCGCTGCCCGACAGCGGCGGGCTCTTCGTGCATTCCGAGGTCACCTATCGCGGCGTTCCCGTCGGCAAGGTGAGCGACCTGGTGACCACGCCGAAGGGCGTCACCGCCACGCTCGAGATCAACGCGGACGCCCCTCCGATCCCGGACGACGCGACCGTGCACGTCCAGGACCGGTCGGCCATCGGCGAGCAGTACCTCGACCTCCGGGGCGGCCCCGGGGGCCACCACCTCGTCGCCGGGGACCACCTGTCGGGCGGGATCGACGCGCTGCCGCCGAGCATCGCTGACCTGCTCCGCAGCGGGCGCGACTTCGTCGCGTCGGTGCCGTCGCGCGATCTCGACACCGTCATCAACCAGGGCTACCTCGCCACCCAGGGCGTCGGCGACGACCTGAGGCGGCTGCTGCAGGCCTCGCAGCAGTTCCACGCGGCCGCCGACCGCAACTTCCTGGTCAGCACCAGCCTGATCCGCAACTCGGGACGGGTGCTGCGCACGCAGGAGGAGTCGGCGGGCTCGATCCGCTCCTACAGCCACGACCTCGACCTCCTGGCCGCCACGCTGAGCGACTCCGACAGCGACCTGCGCACGCTCATCGAGGATGCGCCGGCCACCGCGCAGCAGGTCAGCCAGCTGATCCGCGACGTCGGCAGGCCGCTCGGCATCCTGATGTCGAACCTCGCGACGACCGCCACGGTCTTCGGCGTCGACTCCGACGGCGTCCGCGACACCTTCGTCCACCTGCCCGAGGCCCTGAGCATCGGCTGGGCGGTCTCGACCTCGCGCGGCCTCAACCTCGGGCTGGTGCCGACGTTCTTCGACCCGCTCCCCTGCACCCAGGGGTACGCCGGGACGACCCTGCGGTCCGGCACCACCACCGGCCCCGGCCGGCCGCTCAACCTCAAGGCGGGATGCACCGCCCGGGCCGGCAACGTCCGCGGCCCCCAGCACCTCGCGAGCCGGGCGGTGCCCGGCATGCGGCAGACGGGCCGGGCCGGCCGACCGACGGCCGCCCGGATCCTGGTCGCTCGATCACTCGGCGACCTCATGGGAGGACAGGAATGAGATGGGCATGAGACAGGACACCGACCCCGCGGCCGACCACCAGGGCGACCTGGCGGCCGATCCCGACGAGCAGGACTCCGCCGGTGCCTCCCGGCGCGAGAGAAGGGGGGACGACGACGGGGCCGGTGGCTCTGCGGACAGGACCGACGCAGGTCCACCGCCCCGTCGTCGTGAGCGTCGGCTGCGATCGGTCGCGTCCGCCGCCGCGTCCGCCGCCGAGGACGACACCGAGAGCGACGGCAGCACGCCGTCGGCGGGCGGCCTGCGACGGTGGGCCGACGTCGTCGTACCCCTCGTCGCCGCGGCCGTGCTGGCGGCGGGGCTCGTGACGTGGTGGCGTGCCGGCGGCCACGACTCCGGCGCCGTGGCGGCGGCCTCGCGCCGCGACACGATCCTGATCGCCGCGACGTCCGAGATCGAGACGATGAACACCCTCGACTACCGCCGGATCTCCTCGGGCCTGAAGACCTGGATGGGCATCACCACCGGCACGCTCCACGACCAGATCGCGCAGGCCAGCAAGCAGGATCGCCAGGCCCTCGCCGATCAGCAGAAGATCTCGGCGGGGCACGTCGTCGACGCAGCGGTGGTCGACATGACCGCCGACACCGCGACCGTCATCGCCGCGGTGGACGTGACCGTCAAGGACGGCACCGCACCGAAGGCACAGCCGACGGTCAAGCGCGACCGCTTCTCGGCCGACCTCGTCCGCGTCGGCGGGCGGTGGCTGCTGGAGAAGCTCGACCAGGTGGCGGTGAGCATCTCGTGAGCGGACACGTCCCGGCAGCGGCTCGCGCCCGCGCGGTCCTGCCCATCGTCTGCGCCGTCGCCCTGCTGCTCGGGCTCGCCGCGTTCTGGCAGGCCGACCGGGCCCGGCACACCGACCGCGTCGGCAACCACGCCCTCGTCGACGCGAACGCGACCACCGAGGTGCAGAACGCCGTCTCCAGCGCGCTGCTGCGGGTCCTGACCTACGACTACACCGACCCGGCGACCACGCAGACCGCCGCCGAGCAGGTGCTGGCCGGCGACGCCCGTCAGGAGTACGACGTCCTGTTCAAGTCGCTGCAGCAGAAGGCGCCCGGCCAGAAGCTGACCCTGAGCGCCCAGGTCCAGGTCGCCGCGGTGAAGGACCTCACCAGCCGCGCGGCGACCCTGCTGGTCTTCCTCGACCAGGCCTCGCAGCGCGCCACCGACAAGCAGTCGACCGTCTCCGCCGCCCAGCTCTCGGTGAAGGCGGCGAAGATCGGCGGCACCTGGGTGATCACCGACCTGAAGCCGCTGTAGCCGGCGTCGCCGACGCCCCGAGACCGCCGCCGGGGGCTCCACCTGTCTCGCCCCCGGCGGCACCCTGCCTGCTCCGCCTGCCCCAGACTGTGTCCCATGTCCCCCAGCGATCCCGAGATCGTCGTCATCGGAGCCGGCATCGCCGGCCTCGCCGCCGCCCGACTGCTGGCCCGGGCGGGGCGGTCCGTCGTGGTGCTCGAAGCCCGCGACCGCGTCGGCGGGCGCCTGCACACCGCACGCTCGGCCGGGCTCGTCACCGACCTCGGCGCGTCCTGGATCCACGGGATCGACGACAACCCCCTGTACGACGCGGTCGCCGCCTTCGGCATGCCCACCCGCGAGTTCACCGTCGGCAGCTTCCAGCCGGCCGGCCGGCCGATCGCCTACTACGACCCTTCCGGCTCGCGCCTGGAGGACGGCGCGGCCGTGGCGTTCGCGGACGACGTCCACGCGCTCGACGAGCGTTTGGCGGGCGTGATCGCCGCCTCGACCGCCGACGACTCCTACGCCGACGTGGTCGAGACGGCCCTCGCCGCGACGGCCCTCGCCGCGACGGGCTGGGACGTCGAGCGTGCCGAGCGGGTGCGGGAGTTCCTCCGCCACCGCACCGAGGAGCAGTACGGCGTGTGGATCGCCGATCTCGACGCACACGGTCTCGACGACGACCAGGTCGAGGGTGACGAGGTCGTCTTCCCCGACGGGTACGACCGGCTGGCCACGCACCTGGCCGACGGTCTCGACGTCCGCCTCGGCCACGTCGTACGACGCGTGGGGTGGGGCCCGCACGGCGTGGTGGTCAGCGGCGACGACGGGGAGCTGCAGGCTGCCGGCGCGGTGCTGACAGTGCCGGTCGGCGTGCTCCGCTCGCCGGACCTCGTGATCGATCCGCCGCTGCCCGAGCCCGTTGCGGGCGCGCTCGGCCGCCTGGAGATGAACCGCTTCGAGAAGGTCGTGCTGCGCTTCCCGCACCGGTTCTGGGACGACGGCGTGTACGCGATCCGCCGCCAGGGGCCGGCCGGCGAGTGGTGGCACTCGTGGTACGACCTCACCGGCCTGGACGGCGTACCCACGCTGCTGACCTTCGCCGCCGGCCCGTGCGCCGAGGCGATCCGCACCTGGACCGATGCCGCCGTCGCCGACTCCGTGCTCGCCTCGCTGCGGGAGATATACGCCGACGTGCCCGCTCCCGAGCACGTGCATGTCACGCACTGGCGCGACGACCCGTTCGCCCGCGGCTCCTACGCCTACATGACCGTCGGCGCCACGACCGAGGACCACGACGCGCTGGCCACCCCGGTCGGCGGCGTCCTCCACCTCGCCGGCGAGGCCACCTGGACCGAGGACCCCGCCACAGTCACCGCCGCCCTGCGCTCCGGCCACCGCGCCGCCGAGAACCTCCTCGGCGCGCCGGTGCCGATCAACACCCTCTGGGCCTGACGACGTTCGGTGGGTGCAAAGGGACTCGAACCGGTTACTGTGTACTGAATGACAAGCGTGGAACTCACCGTTTGCCCAGGTCAGAGCAGGGTTTAGGAGATTCTGCAAAGGTCTGGCAGGGTCCCCGAATGTCTGCAAACGTGTACTAGTACACGCGGCCCTAGGAGGATCAGATGCCCGTCCCGCACCAGCAAGGCTCCCGATGGAAGGTCCGCGTCCGTCACCCCGACCCGCCGCCGGGCAGATCGGGCTATACCTCGGCCACCTTCGCCACCGCCGCCGAGGCCGAGCGCTTCTGCCGCGACGTCGCCGACCGGGGCGTGGTGTGGGCCCTGGCCGAGTACAAGCGCGCCAACGGCAACGGCACCCCGACGCTGGACGAGTGGGCCGCGCAGCATTTCGCGGCCCTCACCGAGGCCAGCCCCTCGACCATCGCGACCTACCGCCGGGTCTACGAGCGCGACTGGTCACCCAAGCTCGGCCACCTGCCGCTCGGGTCCATCACCCGCACCGACGTCGCGGCTGCGCTCAACGCCGTTCCCGGCGCCGACAAGACGCGGAAGAACAAGTGGGCCGTGCTGACCCACATGCTCAAGCTCGCGTGAACGACGGCGTCATCCCCCGCTCTCCGCACGTCGGCGTCAAGCTCGGCCGTCACTCCGACCACGAGCGCGCCGAGGCCCGGTTCCTCACGCTCGAGGAGTTCGCCCGGCTGCTGGCAGCCACCCCTGAGCGCTGGCGCCCGCTGGTGATGTTCCTGGCGGGCACCGGCGCGCGCTGGGGCGAGGTCGTCGCGCTCAACGTCGCCGACGTCAACCTCGACGCGGCCACCGTGAGCATCACCAAGGCCGAGAAGGTCGACCCCACCGCGCCCGGCCGCGTCCGCATCGGCCCGACCAAGACCCGGAAGTCGCGTCGCACCATCGGCCTGCCCTCGGAGCTGGTGACGATCCTCAAGGAGCTGACCCAGGGCCGCGGCAAGAACGAGCGCCTGTTCGTCATGCTCGACGAGGACGGCGAGCCGATGCGCCGCTGGGCGTTCTACCGCAACGTGTGGCTCGCGAAGTCGTGCGCCGGCGCCGGACTGCTCGACCCGCACCCACGCATCCACGACCTGCGCCACAGTCACGCGGCATGGCTCATCGCCGAGGGCGTCCCGCTGCCGGTCATCCAGGCACGCCTGGGCCACGAGAAGATCACCACCACCGTCGACACCTACGGCCACCTCGTACCCGACCTGCAGCAGGCCGCGGCCGACGCGACCGCGCGGGTGTTCGCCGCGATGCCGAAGACCGCCGCCCTCCAGGCTGCCGAGCCGAAAGCGATCGCCTAGGACCGCGTCGCTACGACGGCCACTGTGACCACGAGGCCGATCAACGTCAGGACCGCCCACAAGATCGCCACGGTCTTGATCGTGCGGACGTCTGCGGCGATCTGCTCGAGAGCGTCCAGCCCCGGAGCAGGCATCGTCTCGCCACCGACAGCGCCGTCGAAATAGCGCATCGTGTTGGCCTGATCGGGGTCCGGATACCACCCCGGCAGGTGTCTATTCTGGTTCATCGGAGATTCGTTCCTTCGTTCTTAGTCGACCAAGCGCGGGCCGTCGCGTCGCTCCCGCGCCACGGCGACCGACTCGATCAGCCGCGCCGTAGCGGTCTCGCAAATGTGCCACACGGCCAGCACCACGCCGCCGAGAGCGACGAAGATCGCCAGGGCCAGAAGTCGTACGGTGTTGGCATATCTATGGCGCTCGACGGCCCCGCTTCGACGCCCTCGCGATCTGGCCGCCCGCCGTCGTGCTCGCCCTCGGCCTGGCGCTCATCTTCGTCGCCCACCTGCTCCACGCGTTCCGCAGGGCCGACTGATGCGCGGGGCCTGCTCCTACCCCTGCTGCAACAACCCAACCGCCGGAGACGCGCCCTACTGCTCCCGGCACTACGACGAGGACTGACCCATGCTCACCAACATCATCCCCGCGAGGTACCGGCAGATCGTCTACGTCCTGCTCTCGCTCGTCGCGCTCGGCTTCGCTGCCTGGCAGGCCAGCGACGGCGACTGGACCGTGGCCGCGCTCGCGTTCGTCTCCGCGCTCGTCCACGCCGGTGCCGCGTCCAACACCAGCGGCGCCGTCACCATCCCGACCCTGACCGCCGACGACCTGCACGACGCGCTGTCCACCCTCGAGAACCGCGTCATCGGCGCCGTGGAAGCACGCCTGACGCCCGTCATCACCGGCGAGTCGGCGCGGCAGACCGACAAGATCACCGCCGCCGTGGCTGCCGCCCAGCCCGTGCCCGCCGCCCTCGACACCACCGCGCCGGCCAAGAAGGCACCGGTCAAGCGTGCGCCGCGCAAGACGGCCGCGAAGAAGACCGAGCCGCCGAAGTAGGCCGCTACTGGAACTTCTTTGCAGCAGTTTGCAGCCGCCCCGCTGACCAGATGGCCGGCGGGGCGGTGTCGTCATTTCAGACGCCCGGCCCCTTCGGCAGCCGCTCGACGTCCGGGAATCTCTGCCCGCCATTGTGAGCGCGCTCCAGGCGTCGCAGCTCGCGCTCCAGCGCCTGCTCGATCAGGCCCGACAGTCCACCGTCCAGCGCTTCCGGCGTGCCGCGCAGACCGGCCACGAGCGCCCGAGCGCGCGCGGCTGTCTCCGCCGACAGCTTGATGCCCAGCGGCGTGTCGAGCCGCGAACGGGTCATCGCCGGGCCCGCACGACGTCAGCCGCGGCCCCAGATGCCACGGCGGCAGCCAGCACGGTCCATGCCCATGCGGGCAGGTCGGCAGCACCGACGATCTGGAGCAGCACGAACAGCACCACCAGGCCCAGCGCGGTGAGGGTTGCGCTCATCGTCTCCATCCCTTCTACTGGAGGGGTTGAGGCCGGGGGTTCATACCTACCCCCGGCCTCGCGGGCTATTCGTCCCGCTTGCGCTCCCGCCGGATCTTGACGATCTCGGCGATGTTGCGAGCGATGATCGAGAGGCCCGCAGCGACTGCCACCACCTCGGTGATGATCTTCATCGCTTCCCCCTCTCTGTCTTCCGGGTATCTCCCGGCCTGACAAGAAGAACACTACCGTAGTATCTAGATACTGTCTACGGTTTGAGGGAGGAAGTTTCTAGAAACTTTGGAAGCCTCCTCCCCAACCGACGTTCGCAGTGCCACACTGGACCAGATGACCGCGCTCTCTACCTCTCGCGACGGCAACATGGGCGATGACGACAACCTGGCACCTGCCGAGATCTATCGCGCTGCGATCGAGGAGTACCGCTTCCAGGCTCAGTTCAACTGGAACCGGGTGCAGTACCTCCTCGCCTTCAACGCCGCGATCCTCGCCGCAGCCGTCGCCCTCGCCGCGCACTCCGGAAGCCTGGCGGTCCTCGTGTTCGCGCTCGGCATCGTTGCCTCTGTCATGACGGTGCTCGTCCACCGCATCCAGCACGGCTACTACCAGCGCACCCGCGACAGGGTGAAGCGAGTCGAAGCCAAGTACGTTCCGCCCGACGCACGTACCGACACCACTCCATCGCTGGCAGGCAGATCGAAGCGGCTCAACGTCACCGCCGTGATCTATCTGCTCCTCGCGTCCATCGCTGTGGCCGATGCGATGGGGATCGTGCTCACGGTCGTCTAGCGACCGCCATCCGCTGCCACCCCTCTGCGCGGACCGCGCATGACCGCCTCGTCCCTCTCCGGAGGGCGGGGCGGTTCTGTGCGTTGTGGGGCGGATTTCCCGTGCCGCGTGTACTGAGCGTGTACTGAAATCTTCCGCCGCAGGTCAGACGGTGGGTGCAAAGGGACTCGAACCCCTGACATCTTCCTTGTAAGGGAAGCGCTCTACCAGCTGAGCTATGCACCCGAGAGCCCGCTCACCCTACCGATCGCATCCGCCCCCGACCCAACCGGCACGGCCGCCCCCGACTGTCCACATCAACAGCAGCAGCGACCACCGAAGCCCGCAAGCCGCCGGCGGCGAGAAACCACCGACCGCCTCGACCGCGCAAGGCCGGAGGGCTGGCAGCGCGGCGCCGCGGGCGCGGAGGCCGGGCTTGGTGCGGGCCGGAGCGGAGCGGAGCGAGGAACGAGCGACCGGAGCGAGGGTCCGCGCCAAGGGCGGCGACAGCGCCCTCGAGCGGCGACGCGCTCAGTCCGGAGGCCAAAAAACGTCGAACCGCTGGCGTCTCGGGTCACCAGCGGTTCAACAACTAGAACTCTAGTGGCGGTGGCAGCGGCTTCCAACCGTTCGGAGCGAAAACCATCCGAAGTGACTAGGCCGTTAGTCCGATCGGAGGACGGCTCGCGGTCAGACGGCCCGGTCGAGCTGCTCGATGAGCTCGTCGACGTCGCGGGCGGTGCCGAGCGGGCTGTGCACGGCCCAGGCGACGACGCCCGACCTGTCCACGACGTACGTCGAGCGCCGGGCGTAGCCGTGCTGCTCGTCGAGCACGCCGTAGCTGCGAGCGACCTCGCCGTGCGGCCAGAAGTCGCTGAGCAGGGCGAAGTTCAGCCCGTCGCTGTCGGCGAAGGCTCGCAGCGAGTAGACCGGGTCGCAGGAGATCGCCAGCACCTCGGTGTCGAAGGTCAGCAGCTCGTCGAGGCGATGACGGATCGCACCCATCTCGCCAGTGCAGACGCCGGAGAAGGCGAACGGGTAGAAGACCAGCGCGACCGCCTTCTTCCCCCGGTACGACGACAGCGTGGTGTCCTGCCCGAACTGGTCGCGCAGGGTGAAGTCGGGCGCCTGGGCGCCGACCTCGAGGCCCTGCGGCTGGGGAGCGGCCGTCATCGGTCCGCGGCCAGCTCGCGCTTGAGCACCTTGCCGGTGGCGTTGCGGGGCAGCTCGTCGAGGAAGACGATCTCGCGCGGGACCTTGTAGCGGGCGAGGTTGGACTTCACCCAGTCCTTGATGTCCTGCTCGCTGACGCTGTCGTCCTCGCGCACCACGAAGGCCTTCAGCCGCTTGCCGAAGTCCGGGTCGTCGACGCCGATGGCCGCGCACTCGTGGACGCCCTTGCACTGGGCGATGCAGTCCTCGACCTCCTTGGGGAAGACGTTCTCGCCGCCGGAGACGATCATCTCGTCGTCGCGGCCCTCGACGTACAGGTGGCCGGCCTCGTCGAAGCGGCCGACGTCGCCGGAGGACATCAGGCCCTCGACCATCTCCTTGCCACCGCCGCCGGTGTAGCCCTCGATCTGGAGGTCGTTGCCGACGAAGATGCGGCCCGACTCGCCGACGGGCAGCTCCTTGCCGGACTCGTCGAGGATCTTGACGATCGTGGCGTGCGGCAGGCGGCCGGCGGTGCCGGGCGACTCGCGGAGGTCCTTGGGATCGGCGATGGACGCCCAGGCGATCTCGGTGGAGCCGTAGACCGAGTAGAGGTTGTCGCCGAACTGGTCCATCCACCGCTCGGGCAGGTCGCCGGGCAGCGCGGAGCCGGACGACGCGACGACCTCGAGGTGGGGAAGCGGGTACTTCGCGCGGGTCTCCTCGGGCAGCGCCATGATGCGCTGCAGCATCACCGGGATCACCGCGAACGACTCGCACTCGTTGTCGGCGAGCAGCTTCAGCGCGCCCTCGGGGTCGAACTTCCGGGTCAGCACGAGCGTGGTGCCGAGCAGCATCGCCATCTGGTAGTGCGCGAAGCCCCAGGTGTGGAACAGCGGCGCGGCGACATGGCAGCGCCAGCGGCTGCGCAGCGGCATCCGCGAGAGCAGGGAGACGGCGGCGCCCACGCCGCCCTGGGGACGCGGGGCGCCCTTGGGCGTGCCGGTGGTGCCCGAGGTCAGGATGATGGTGCGGCCGTGGTCGGACGGCGGGTCGAGCTCGTCGTCGCCGGCGGACCGGATCAGGCCCTCCAGGCTGTCCGGGCCGGGCTCGCCGTCGGACCAGGCGATCACGCGGTCGCGTAGGTCGGCCTCACCGAGCAGCTCGCTGAATTCCTCGTCGTGGATGACGACCCGCGGGTCCTCGCGCTCGAGCACGTCGGCGAGCTGCGGGCCCGCGAAGGCGGTGTTGAGGTAGAGCACGTCCGCGCCGAGCTTGCTGATCGCGATGGACGCCTCGATGAAGCCGCGGTGGTTGCGGCACATCACGGCCACGCCGTCGCCCTGGCCGACCCCGCGCTCGCGAAGGGCCCGCGCCAACGAGTTGGTACGACGGTGCAGCTCGCCGAACGTCAGCGACCCGAGCTCGTCGATGATCGCGACGTCGTCGGGCGCGCGCTGGGCGAGGGTCTTGAACCCGCCCGCCGGGTGCGGCCCCCACTGGTAGAGCGTGGTGGCCATGCCGGCCAGCACCTTCGGGGAGTAGAGCCGGACGATCCCCGACTCGGTCAGGATCTTGAGGCTGACCGCGGCGTCTCGGGCCAGGCCCGTGACCTTCCCGGTGATCGTCTTCACTGCCTTCTCCCGTCGACGCGCCGATGCGGACGGGCTGACGCTATCCCAGGCGTGCAGCCCGGTGATCTCAGCCCAGTGACTTGGGCGCGACGAGCCTGCTCGCCGCCCACTCCCTGCTCACGGTCGCCGTGGTCGTCTGCGACAGCCCGGCGATCGGCGCGGCCTCGGCGATGTCCGCCGGGTCGACGGCACCGGGGCGACCGACCTTCGGGGTCAGCAGCCAGATGAAGCCGCCGCCGACCAGGTCGGTCAGCGAGTCCACCAGCCCGTCGACGAGGTCGCCGTCGTCGTCGCGCCACCACAGCACGACCGCGTCGACCACGTTGCCGTGGTCGCCGTCGACCATGTCGCCGTCGATCGAGTCCTCGATCGCGATCCGCAGCTGATCGTCGGTGTCCTGGTCCCAGCCGAGCTCCTGGACGACCAGGCCCTTCTTGAAGCCCAGTCGTTCGCCGACTCCGGTCGGGGTCGTCCCGCCACCGGCGGTGGAAGTCACGGTGTTCCAGCTCCTGAGGGTCTCGCGGATCGCCTTCCGACCCGCTCAGTGGGAGTAGTCCAGCGGACAACCGGCGTACGGCGCAAGCGCTGGGCCCAACTCGGTGGCGCTGCACACCCCCGGCCGGCCTGTCGTACGCCGACACGGCGGCCGCTGCGAGGGCCCGTGAGCGGCCTGCCTGGCGGATCGCTGGGACCTACTTGCGAGTAGCGACTCCGACTCGGAACCTTCGCGCGCGCGTGGGACGATGTGTGATGTGACCCACGAAGCCACGTCCGGCTCGGCCCCCTCGGTCATCCACGAGGGCCTCCCGACCCAGCTGCCCGACATCGATCCCGACGAGACCCAGGACTGGATCGCCAGCTTCGACGCGCTCGTCGACGAGCGCGGCCGCGGCCGCGCTCGTTACCTCATGCTGCGACTGCTCGAGCGTGCGCGCGAGCAGTCGGTCGGCGTACCGGCCCTGCGCAGCACCGACTTCATCAACTCGATCCCGCCCGAGCGCGAGCCCTGGTTCCCGGGCGATGAGGAGATCGAGCGCCGGATCCGCGCCTACATCCGCTGGAACGCCGCCGTGATGGTGTCCGACGCCAACCGTCCCGGCCTCGAGGTCGGCGGTCACATCGCGACGTACCAGTCGAGCGCGAGCCTCTACGAGGTCGGCTTCAACCACTTCTTCCGCGGCAAGGACCACGAGGGCGGTGGCGACCAGATCTACATCCAGGGTCACGCCTCCCCCGGCATCTACGCCCGCGCGTTCCTCGAGGGCCGCCTGACCGAGCAGCAGCTGCTCGCGTTCCGCCAGGAGGTCCAGCACGGCCGCGGCAAGGGCCTGCCGTCCTACCCTCACCCCCGGCTGATGCCGGACTTCTGGGAGTTCCCGACGGTGTCGATGGGCCTGACCGGGCTGAACTCGATCTACCAGGCGCGGTTCAACCGCTACATGCACGGCCGCGGCATCAAGGACACCTCGCAGCAGCGCGTGTGGGCCTTCCTCGGTGACGGCGAGATGGCTGAGCCGGAGTCGCTGGGCGCCATCCGGATCGCCGCGCGCGAGGAGCTCGACAACCTCGTCTGGGTGGTCAACTGCAACCTCCAGCAGCTCGACGGCCCGGTCACCGGCAACGGCAAGATCATCCAGGAGCTGGAGGCCAACTTCCGCGGCGCCGGCTGGAACGTCATCAAGGTGATCTGGGGCCGCGAGTGGGACGACCTGCTCGCCCGCGACGTCGACGGCGTGCTCGTCAACAAGATGAACTCCACGCCCGACGGCGCGTTCCAGACCTTCTCGGTCGAGGACGGCGCCTACAACCGCGAGCACTTCTTCGGGCCCGACCCGCGCCTGCGCAAGATGGTCGCGCACATGACCGACCGCCAGATCGAGAAGCTGCCGCGCGGCGGTCACGACTACCGCAAGGTGTACGCCGCGTTCGACGCCGCCACCAAGACGACCGGTCAGCCGACCGTGATCCTCGCCCACACCGTCAAGGGCTGGACCATCGAGGCGCTGGAGGGCCGCAACGCCACCCACCAGATGAAGAAGCTCAAGCTCCCCGACCTCCTGAAGTTCCGCGACCGGCTCTACCTGCCGATGAGCGACAAGGAGATCACCGACGCCTACGAGGCCGACCACACCGCACCGTTCTTCAACCCGGGCCCCGACCACCCGGACATGGAGTACATGATGGAGCGGCGCCGCCAGCTCGGCGGCTCGCTCCCCAAGCGTCGCGTCGAGCCCAAGGCGCTGAAGCTGCCCGGCGACCCGGTCTACGCCGAGCTGAAGAAGGGCGCGGGCAAGAACAAGGTCGCCACCACGATGGCCACGGTGCGGCTGCTGCGCGACTGGATGAAGGACAAGGAGATCGGCCCGCGGATCGTGCCGATCGCGCCCGACGAGTTCCGCACCTTCGGCATGGACTCCATGTTCGCGACCGCCAAGATCTACAACCCCGCAGGCCAGAGCTACGAGTCCGTCGACCGCACCCAGCTGATGAAGTGGGTCGAGTCCGAGCACGGCCAGCTGCTGCACGAGGGCATCAGCGAGGCCGGCGCGCTGGCCTCCGCCACGGCCGCGGGATCGGCGTACTCCACGCACGGCGAGCCGATGATCCCGTTCTACATCTTCTACTCGATGTTCGGGTTCCAGCGCACCGGCGACTCGATCTGGGCGATGGCCGACCAGATGGCGCGCGGCTTCCTCGTCGGCGCCACCGCGGGGCGCACCACGCTGACCGGCGAGGGCCTCCAGCACGCCGACGGCCACTCCCCCCTGCTCGCCGCGAGCAACCCGGCGGTCGTCCACTACGACCCCGCGTTCGGCTACGAGGTCGGGCACATCATGCGGGCCGGCCTCGAGCGCATGTACGGCGCCAGCGACGAGCACCCGCACGGCGAGGACGTCATCTACTACATGACGGTCTACAACGAGCCGGTGCCGCAGCCCGCCGAGCCGGAGGCCCTCGACGTCGAGGGCCTGCTCAAGGGCCTCTACCGGACCGGCACCTCCGACAAGGAGGGTCCGCGGGTCCAGCTGGTCGCCTCGGGCGTCGGCTACCCCTGGATCGCCGACGCGGCGCGCATGCTCGCCGACGACTGGGGCGTCGCGGCCGACCTGTGGTCGGCCACGTCGTGGAACGAGCTGGCGCGCGACGCGATCGAGACCGAGCGCTGGAACCTCCTCAACCCGGGCGAGTCGCAGCGCACGCCGTACCTCACCGAGGTGCTGGCCGACGTCGAGGGGCCGGTCGTCGCGGTGTCGGACTTCATGCGTGCGGTCCCGCTGCAGATCGCGCGCTGGGTGCCGGCGGACTTCCGGGTGCTCGGCACGGACGGGTTCGGCTTCGCCGACACCCGCGCGGCCGCCCGCCGCTTCTTCCACGTCGACGCCGAGTCGGTCGTCGTGCAGGCGCTGCAGGCGCTGGCCCAGGCCGGCGAGATCGATCCGGCCCGGGTCAAGGAGGCCGCTGATCGCTACCGCATCGACGACCCGACGGCCGTCCGCGGCGTCGCCCAGGAGGGCGGCGACGCCTGAGGCATGGTCCTGGGGCATGGTGTCGGACCCTCCCGGCCATGACGGACGCGCGGCGCTGACCGTGGACGGTGACGTTGCGCCAGAGCGCCGCCGCCGCGCACGGTCGGCGCCCTGGCTGCTGCGTCGCGCGGGTGCGAAGCGGTCGAGCGCCCCGATGCTCCAAGCGTGCTTCACGCGCTGTCCCCGGGACGAACGCCTGCCCTAGTGGTTGTCCGTGAAGTTGTTGGACGGTTGAGGTGCTCCCGGGTGCGTGCATCGCAAGGCGTCGGCGCGCCGCCATACCGGTCCGTCTGACAAGCGTCGGCAACGCAGCGAGGCGCGTGCCCGGGGTGCCTCAACCGTTCAAGAAGTTTGCGGACGAGCCACTAGGCTGGCGTCATGCCCGGCACACCCCCGATCGACGTCATCCGCGACATCATCGGCGAGGTGATCGGCCGCGAGGCCGACACGATCGAGCCCGCCCAGCGGCTGGTCGAGGACCTCGGGGTCGACTCGCTGGCGATGATCGAGATCGTCATCGGCGTCGAGCAGCAGCTCGGCGTCGCCGTGCCCGACGACGAGGTCGCGGGCCTGACGACCGTCACCGGGCTCGCGTCGTACGTCGAGAGCCCGGTGGGTCAGACGACCTGATGCAGCCAGCGGACCGGCGCGCCCTCACCGGCGTGGCGGAACGTCTCGAGCTCGTCGTCCCACGGCTTGCCGAGGAGCTTGTCGATCTCGTTCTCGAGCGTGGTCTCGCCGAGCGCGGCACGGACGGCGGCGGCCTTGAGCCGGTCCTCGGGGATCATGATGTCGCCATGGATGCCCGTGACGGCGTGGAAGATGCCGAGATCGGGGGTGTAGGAGTAGCGCGCGCCCTCGGTCGAGGGCGTCGGCTCCTCGGTCACCTCGAAGCGCACGTGGTTCCAGCCGCGCAGGGCCGAGGCCATCGACGACGCCGAGCCGGCCTGGCCGCTCCAGGAGAACTCACAGCGGAACGTGCCCGCCTGCGCCGGCTGGGGCGTCCAGTCGGGGCTCACGGCAACGCCTAATACGCCGCCCACGGCCCACTCGATGTGGGGACACAACGCAGACGGCGCCGAGTGGACGTAGAACACGCCCCGGGTAGCACTGTTGTGGGTCACCACGATCTCCTTGATCTTCCTTCCATCCGGCGCGAGGTACGCCTTCCCCAGCGGTCTCGTCGTTCGGTCGGTCGATCATGGAGCAACTTGTCGGGAAACCCAGTGACTCCTGTGTAGTTGTGCTCCTATTGTGGCCCAAGAAGGGCAGAGAAACCAGTGTTTCAGCGCGTGGCTGCCTCGAGCGTCATCAGCTCCTCCAGCACCGAGGTCGCGATCCCGAGGCCGCCGAGGTGCGACTCGCCCTCGATCACCGACATCGTCGCGTTCGGAACGCGGTCGACGACGTGCATCCCGTGCGCGAACGGAACGATGTGGTCGGCGTTGCCGTGCCACCACCGCACGGGCACCGTGACGTCGTCCAGGCGGAAGCCCCAGTCACGCGTGAACAGCACCAGGTCGGCGAGCGGCGCGGAGGTCTGGAACCGGCTCCCGTTGAGCAGGTCGTCGAGGAACATCGCCTTGAACCCCGGCCGGCCCAGCAGGCGCTTGTCCCCCACCGGCTGCACGGCGGCGTACAGGTCCAGGCACGGGCTCGCCAGCGGCTTGACCAGCCGGATCGCGGTCGTCAGGGCGATCCCGGCCGGCAGCCGCGCGGCGGTGAGGAACGGCGCGCAGTGGACCGCGAGCTGGATGATCCCGCCCTCAGCGGCATCCTCGCCTCGGGTGGGCGCCACTCCGCCGAGCACGCCGACGGCGTGGACGCGGTCCGGGAGCGCTGCGCCGGCGGCCAGGGCGTAGGGGCCGCCGCCGGAGAGCCCGATCACGCGCAGCGTGTCGATGCCGAGCCCGTCGAGCAGCATCGCGAGGTCGACCGTCCAGTCGAGGACGTTCGGGTAGAGGTACGGCGTCGAGGTCCCGATGCCGGGGCGGTCGATCCCGATGAGCCGCAGACCGTGCTCCTCGGCGTACTCACGCGCCTCGAGGGGGATCTGCCGGCGCGCACCCGGCGTGCCGTGCATCCAGACGAGGGCAGCCCCGTGGACCGAGCCGTACTCGGCGAAGCTCAGACGTCGCCCGTCGCGGACGGCGACGCTTCCTTCGACCAGCGGGCGCTCCAGCATGCGCAGAGTGTGGCACGACGCCCGACGGAGCGGCGCGGCGCTCCACCGCCGACGTGGCCTAGGCTGCACGCATGCAGACCCGCGGGGACGACGCGACGCTCGAGGCGCCCCACCTCCCCCGTCCACGCCGACAGTCCCGGCTATGGAAGTGGGCCGCCCCCGTCGCCGCCACCGCACTTCTCGTCGGCTGGGTCGCCTGGTACGTCACCACTCCCGAGGACCTGCCCACCGACAGCCAGACGATCACCGCGAGCGGCATCGTCGGACAGCCCCTGTACGTCGGCATGTTCTCGACGCCGAGCGGCTTCGACCGTGGGCTGCACATGTCCGGCATCAAGGTGACCGCGAAGGCGTCGACGAAGCTCAGCATCACCCCGCTGCTGTGCCGCCACGGCAGCATCCAGGTCACCACGGAGCCGAACCAGTTCTGCGCCAGCCTCGACAACCCAGCCGGTCAGCGCCTCGACGCGGGCGACTCGATCGTGCTCAGGCTCGACAGCACGCAGACCGTCCTGGCCGACATCGACCAGATCCGGATCGCCTTCCAGGAGGGCCTCCGCTGGGGCACCAAGCCCGCAGGCCACGCGAAGGCGGTCGTGTCGCTCGTCCAGCGCGGCCAGTAGACCCGCGCGCGACCCGGCCTACTCGCCGAGCCGCTTCTCCAGCGCGGCCGCGCGGTCGGCAGCGTCGGTGAGCTCCTCGCCGTCGATCGCGTTCGATCGGTGGAACCAGCTCAGCGCGTCCTCCAGCCGGCCGGCGTGCTCGAGGGTGTCGGCGTACGCATACCGCAGTCGCAGCACCCACGGCTCACGGCTCTTGCTGCTGATGGGCGACAGCTCGAGGGTGCGCAGCGCGGCGTCGACCTGGCCGAGGTCGCGGCGCGCGCCGGCCTCGACGATCGTCATCTCCGCCTTCGCCTCGGGGGCGAACCTGGCGACCGACGGGCTCTTGGCCAGCTCGATCGCGCGCTTCGCGTTGCCCAGCGCCCGGTGGCAGTCCGCCATGATCGGGAGGTACGCCGTGGCACCGTTCATGCGCTTCGCGGCCCGCAGCTCGGAGAGCGCCTCGTTGTAGTGACCCGCGGCGTATGCCGCCTCACCCACAGCCTCCCGGACGACCGCCAGGCGTGGCGCACGGGCACGGGCGGCGAGCGAGTGCTGGTAGGCGACCTCGGGCTCGTCGTCGATCAGAGCACCCGCGGCAGCGAGGTGGCGCGCGACGCGGGTCGCGAGCTTCTCCGGAAGGCTGCGCAGCTGCGCGCGGATGTCGGGAGCGAGCTCGCGACCGGTGATGTCCTCGGGCAGCGGAGGGCCGTCGTACACCTCCTGCGCCTCGGTGCGCGGGGCACGCTCGACCGGAGGCCGCTGGCTCGCGCCACGGCGGGCAGCAGGCTTGCCGGCCCCTCCGGAGCGACCGGCGCCCTGTCGGCCGCCGCCAGGACCGCCCGACCGACCACCGCCCGAAGATCGCCCGGCACCCGAAGCGCCGTCCTTGCGGTAGCCACCCTTGGCGGCGGGCTTGCGCGGGCCGGTGCGGCGGCCACGTTCTTCAGGCACGGCGAATCTCTCTTCTTCTGTCGGGAAAAGCAACGCAGGGGCCACTCTAGCGAGTGGCCCCTGCGGCAATGTTTGTCCGGCGGCGTCCTACTCTCCCACAGCCTCTCGGTTGCAGTACCATCGGCGCTGGCAGGCTTAACTTCCGGGTTCGGGATGGGACCGGGTGTTTCCCTGCCGCTATGGCCG
>Ga0131853_10000193_pt1 | contig 106184 bp, 89 predicted proteins | sample TergutLab28metaG_FD_92764 | JGI IMG/M metagenome (GOLD analysis project Ga0131853, IMG submission 92764) | Labiotermes labralis P1 segment gut microbial communities from Petit-Saut dam, French Guiana - Lab288 P1 (version 2) (version 2) | ecosystem: Host-associated > Arthropoda: Insects >...
ACAGTTAACGTTACAATCACAGATGAAGATGGTGATACTGTAACAGGAACTACAACTGTTGATACTGATGGCAACTGGACGTTTACAACGACCAATCCATTGCCGGATGGCAGTTATACAGCAGGCGCAACTCAAACTACTGCAGGCGGAACAAGCAATGGTTCTAACGAAGTAGACTTTGATGTTGAAAGAGATACAAATAGGCCTGAACCTCCGACAGTTGATGTTACTGTTGAAGATGATTACAGCGTTACAGCATCAGGAACAGGTGAACCCGGAGCAACAGTTAACGTTGTCATCAGAGATGAAGATGGGGAAGACGTTGCAAATGGTGAAGTAATAGTTGACGAAGACGGAAATTGGACGTTTACAACAACTGGTCCGTTGCCGGATGGCGATTACACAGCAAGCGTTAACCAAACTGTTGACGGAAGCACAAGTGAAGATGCGGAAGAAGACTTTACTGTTGAAAGAGATCCTGGCAACGGTGGTCAAATTGTTTTCACAATTGCTTCACCAACTAATGGTCAATCTTTTGTTGTAGGAAATTCAGTAGTTGTTCAAGGAACCGGTCACCCGGGCGCAAGCGTTCTTGTTAGAATTAATCAACAAACAGGCGGCGCGCTGGTAGTACAACACAATATTACTGTAGGTGCTAACGGAAACTGGACTACAACTTTTGGAGGATTGGCAATATCTAATTATGTGGCGGTTGCTACACAAACTGTTGGCGATGATGAGTTTGGACCTTTGAGCAGAAACTTCTCAATCGTAGCTAGCAACAACAATAATAACAATAACAACAATAATACTTGGAATCCGAACAGACCTGGCGGCGGTGGCCCGACATTCATCGGCGGTGGAACTACGCCGGCTAATGAAAACTTGTTGTTTGTTGTAGGTTTCCCGGATGGAGATTTCAGACCGGACGCACCTATTACTCGCGCTGAAATCGCTGCAATGGGTTCAAGAATTCATTTCACACAAATCGGACAAAATGACGCGAACTTCCCTGATATTGCAGGTTATGAGTGGTTCTCGAATTATGTTGGATTTACGCAACGCCGAGGAATGATGGAAGGTTATCCGACAGGAAACTTTGAGCCGAACCAAAACATGACGAGAGCTGAATTCGCGACGATGATAGCAAGATTTATCGGATTGAGCCCGTATGGAACGTCTTCAGAGAGACATTCTGATGTTAGCGGTCACTGGTCAGAAGGATATATTAATGCTTTGACGATTGCAAGACCGGAATCAATCAATGGATTCCCTGATGGAACGTTCCGCCCTGATGCTACAATCACTCGTGCGGAAGCAGTTTCAATTATCAACCGCGTACTTGGTAGACGTGTTGACACAGAAGGACTTACAAATGTTGATCACTTAAGATTCCAAGATAGTACAGGGCATTGGGCATACTATTATATAGTTAAAGCGAGTAACTCGCATAGCTATCAAAGAAACTTGAGCGGTAACAGAGCAAATTGGACTAGAGTTTGGCAAGATATTTGGTGGAGATCGTAATATTTTGTTAGACTTAACGGACTAATTGAATTTTGAATTGGTTCAGATTTAGAAATTAAATCTTATATTGACTGATTGACTAATGGTTTAGTCTAATGTACTTTGAAGACCTTGGCGGTTTCTGTATTTTTGCGGAAACCGCCAAGGTTGGAATATTTTTATTTGAATTCGGGAATTTTATCGATGAGGTACAATTTACAAAAGTAACCTATAAAGGAGAAAACAATGAAATCGAAAAAAACTTTGATTTTTTTAATTATAATTACGTTATTAGCTACTACCCTTGTTTTACCTATGAATGTTATGGCGATTCCTGCTTCCTTTGAAGGAGTGTCTATTACTTATCGGACAACGGATATCGAAAATGTGTTTGCTTTGGATTTTAGGCTTCACAATGTTCCTACAAATGGAGTTCAGGTGTATATGGAATTTGATTATGATGCAGTAGAACTTTCCATGCCGGACGGAGAAGAATTAATAGCTTCGGCTTTGGCTGTTGTGTCAATGGTTAACGGCGACGCTGATTTGACAGGGCAGGCGAGAGATGTTTCAAATAGCGATCGTTTGCGTGGTTGGGCCTTTGAACCGACTTTAGAGGAATTGTCCGATAATAGTTTTTCGGTAATTAAACTTATGCTGCAAGCGGCTACGACTCCGCGTCTTTATGAGCAGTTTGGCATAAGAACCGGAGTTTTGGGAACGTTTCCCCCGGAAGTTAGAGACTTTTCAATCACACCTCCTGAAAGTGGCCTGAATTTATTCTCTGTTTATTTTAGAATGAGAGATGGCAGAACTTTGGATGATGTAAACAGATATACTGTTATGGCTCTTCCTGCGCCTGAAGCTTCCACCGGTATTATAATTGCATATCACGGGCAGCGTATCGCTAACGGTATTATGTGGGTAGACTTCCCGGGAAAAACAGATGCGGACAATGACCCGGGAGAAAATTTTCCACCGCCTGGATATATACCTCAACAACCGGGCCCCGGTGGCGATAACGGTTCCGGCAACAACAATAATAATCAACCGGGCCCCGGCCCTGGACCTGGTCCTGGACCTGGACCCGGCGATACTGTAATTATTGATGATGGTCTTCTTGAGACAGAAATACACTTCAGATATATTTTCGGATACGAGGATAACACATTCCGTCCGAATAATAATATATCAAGAGAAGAAACGGCAACAATATTCTTCAGACTACTAACAATCTATGCTCGCGGAAATTATCGTACCACGGATAATGATTTTCCTGACGTAGAATACTCAAGATGGTCAGCAATGCCGATAGGAACAATGCAGAATGTTGGCGTAATAATGGGAGACGAAGCAGGGTATTTCCATCCTGCGGGGCAGATTACGCGTGCTGAATTCGCGGCGATAATCGTGCGTTTCCATGGAGTTTCAGCGTCGGCAAACCATGGTTTTGACGATGTTGACGAACATTGGGCGGAAAGATATATAGCGACGGCGTCTCAAAACGGATGGATAACAGGATTCCCGGACAATACGTTTGCGCCTAACCAACCAATCACACGAGCAGAGGCGGTAACGCTTATAAATCGCGCACTTGGAAGACGCGTTAACGCGGCAGGATTATTGCAAGAGCTTTTACCGAATTTTACTGACCTTACGCAAAGCCATTGGGCATTCTTTGAGATAATGGAAGCGAGTGTTTCGCACGAATATACTCGCGGACAGGATGGTCTGACTGAAATTTGGACCGGCCCGGGCATAGATATCGATTTTAATGTTAACTAAATTTTAACTATACAATAAGGCTATTGACAAATTTGTCAATAGCCTTATTTTTTTATTCAACGGAAAGTGATTTTAACAGTAATTTTAATTAGTGCCTTGGAATATACATATACCGAGGTGACAAGCTATGAATCAAGTTGAAAACTTGGCGTGGTTGGTATATCAGCAAAAATTAAACGAGTTTGCGTGGGGCGCAAGCGTGATAACAGAGGATATGTACATATTTGCGAAAGAAATTTTGCAAAAAGAAGCGGAGAAATTAGAAAAATTGTGTTACATCTAAATTCGAAAGGCAGGCACGCGCAATGGATTTGTTGAAAACAAGGCGGCAGTTGGATTCGGGCAAGACTATTTTTGACTTGCCGCTTAGAGTGGTGTATTATGCCAGAGTATCGACCGATCGTGACGAGCAACTGAATTCTCTTGAAAATCAAGTGAATTACTACGATGATTATATCAATTCCAACCCAAATTGGACGTATGTCGGCGGTTATATCGACGAAGGGATGAGCGGGACAAGCGTTGAGAAGAGAGGAAATTTCTTGAAAATGATTGCCGCCGCGAAAGATAGATTGTTTGATTTAGTTGTAACCAAAGAAATATCTCGTTTTTCGCGCTCGACCTTAGACAGCATAAAGTATACGCAAGAGCTGCTCGACTGCGGTGTTGGTGTGTTTTTTCAATCGGATAATATCAACACGCTTTACACCGATGCGGAACTTCGGCTTACCATTATGTCGTCGATTGCGCAAGACGAAATGCGCCGCCTATCTGAGCGTGTGAAATTCGGAATGAAACGAGCGTATGAGAGCGGCAAAGTTCTTGGCAGTGACAATATTTACGGATACAACAAGGCAGGCGGTAAACTTGAAATCAACGAAGAAGAGGCGAACTTTGTCCGTGATTTGTTTCAGATTTACGCTGATAACAAGTATGGCTATCGCACGATTGCGCGAATGCTGACCGAAAAGGGTTATCGCTCAAAAGTGGGAAAGGAGATCAATCCCGCGACATTGAAAGGGATTATTTCGAACCCGAAATATAAGGGTTATTATCATGGTCGATTGACCGAGAGCAGTGATTATCGTACCAAGAAAAACGTGAAGTTATCCCAAGACGAACGATTGTATTATAAGGATGATTCCATTCCCGCGATTGTCAGCGAGGAATTGTGGAACAGAGCGAATCGAATTTTGCAGGCACGCAACGAGAAACATAAAAAGCAAAGTTCGGCAACGCAAAAACGGTTTGCGTATAGCGGGAAAATTATGTGCGAGGAACACGGAACCTATCACTATCGCAAAGTTTGGAAGGATCGGAAAGTTCCTGCTGAAAGCTGGTGTTGCCGCGAATATTTGGCGAAAGGCCGCAAGGCTTGCGAAACGCCGCATGTTTACACCAAAAATTTGGACGCGATTTTGAAGCGTGTCGGGAATGATCTGTTGCGAGATAAGCAAAAACATATGAGCAGGGTGGATGATCTGCTGAAATTATACGCGCAAGCGCAAGGGAACGTTGATTATGCAAAAGAAATCGCGAAAGCGAACACATTGATTGTTCAACACGAACGGCGAAAGAAAAAATCGCGCGAATTATATTTGGACGGCGATTTTTCGAAAGAGGAATATCTCACTTACAACGAGGAAGTTGCTGTCACCATTGGAAATTTAGAAAAGAAAATCGAAAAATTGAAAGCGGAGCAAAATAGCGCCGGAAATAAAAGTGCCGCGCTAAAACAAGCGAAAGTATTTTTCGATAATTTATCGAAATCCGACCAGAGCTCAATGTTGGTTGCGCAGGAAATGCTGAACGAGGTACTTGTTTTAAAGGACAGCACAAAGAAGCATACCAAGCTGCAAATCACGATGAAGTATGGAGAAGTGTTTCCGGCGACAATTGCGAATACCAACATTTTGTGTAGGAATACAGAGGTTTCGCCAATTGTCGGAACTGAGAAGCAATCCGAGGAGCTTGTGCATTACCTTCTTAAAGAATTCGAAGTTGAGCCGCAGAAAATTTGGGAATCCAATATTTTCGGCAAGTCGCTTCACGAGCTTGTAAACGAAGGATTGCACAACAAGCTCTATAAAATGCCGGACGACGCGCAGGAGAAATTACAAGAAACGCTGCAAAAAATCATAAACGAAGGTAGCGGCGGACTCATTTGTATCATATTATAAAACAAAAAATACACAAATATCAAAACCGCGCCCGGCTTTATAAAGCCGGGCGCGGTTTTGTTGGTTTTTATTCGAGATTGAAAAAATGCTTGTGCCGGTATGCTGCCGCCGCATGATTGGTCGCAACCTGCCGTGCCCCGGAGGTAGATACCCGTTATTTTGCTTTATCAACAAACACGCCGCAAATAAGCGGCCCTCTTACAAATCTTGCAATATTCTCGTCATACAATGTTGTCAGCCGAAGCTGCACATGCCCATCAATATTAAAGCTTACATATTTGCCGAGGTGATAATCGTCCACGATCGTATGCGCCAAAATTTCCTGCGTGTTCGGGTCTATCGCGTCAACGATAGTTTTGCGGCTGTAACTGCCCCAATCCCACAAATACAGGCTTACTTGCTGTTTTTCGGTGGTTTTAACGTCTATAATTTGGTGAAGCGGCGAAATTTTGCCGACAATCGCGCGAGATTCGGAGTTCGGCGCTGTTTGCAGCGCGCCCTCCCACGCTTCAAGCTCAATTTCCTCGCTTCCGGTGTAATTCACCGAAATATCGTCCAAGTTTGACTCGCCGCCGAATATCTCATAGCCGATATTGCCGTATTTTCCGGTCCAATTCCCGCCCGTCATATGGTCAATGCTGACAAGTTCAGCCGTTCCGCCTGTCGGTTTAATATCGTTCGCCGCTAAGTTCGTTCCTGCGGGAACAATACTCAAGCCTTGTCCTGCCGCAATTTTCAACGGCAGTTCGCGGTTTTTAACCGATACATTGCTCTCCAACAATGCCGCCCCGGTAGTTTTCAGCTCGTAAATATCAACGGCGTCAACATCCGCCCAATCGGCAGGCAATTTCCACGTTCGTTCGCAGCCGTCTTTGGAATACGCCATAATTTCTTTCTCTTTCCAAATTGCGGGAATGAAAATATCATTGCCGATTCGCAAAATGCAGTCGCCTTGCGTGATGTTTCGAACGTCATTTTCGTCGATAAAGCTTTTCACACCGTCTGAGAACAGCGCATATGGTTCGTACGGATTGAATTCCAACCGCAATTTAGAATTCAAGAAAAAATACGGCACCGTATCGGTCATAAACTCGCCAAGTACATGAGTTTGCGGATCTTCGTGATATTGATCAAGCTCAAACTGCACGCTTGAACCGAACAGCAATGTATTCATGTTGTGACGCGGATTCACTCTGCCGCCGCAAGCTATATATGGTGGAATTTTCATAGGATCGATGTTTTTCGCGACACAATGTTCATGCGCCCACGAAAGCCCGAACGGAACAAATCCATACTGGTCGTCGGTGGAAAACTCGCCGCTCACGTCAACGTCATACTGCTCGCGCATGTAGTGAATTGCCGCCTTATATGCTTTTTCCATATCAACGCTTGTGTGCCCGTGATACGGGCTTGAACGATACTGACAATTCGCGTCGGGGTGAATATGCCCGACTTTTACGATTTCGGGCAGCGTTTTGAACAAATGATCGATAATCTGCTTGGTCGCGCCTTTTTCCCACGCGTTTTTCATATTAATCGCATAGCCATATCTGCCGTCCATTTGCCACGCGGTCACTAAATCGCCGTTTTTGTGCTTGCAAATCATATCATTTTCAAGATAATAATCCCACAATCGGCTGTCTGTGTAAGCGTCAACCAAATTGACGTGAACCGTACACTTCGTATTAAACTTCTCGCGAGCGGTTCGCATAAGATAGTTCATTGCTTCCTCGGGCGACATTTCCGGATGTTTTTCACTTCGGATTTTTCGGTCAACGGGACCCCATTCAGGGTACTGGAAATCATGCCCGCCCTCTTGGAATCCTACTAATATCAGCATTTTCGGAATCCCGCGAGTTAAGTTGTCCACCTGCTCGACGTAGTCGAGAATCACGTCAATATTTCGGCGTCCATCTCCAGACGCGCCCGCCCAACGGTCGAATTTCATCTGCACCTTGTAGGTTAACATGCGCGAATAGTTGTTGCGATACGGATACGCCGGGAACTTGTACATCGACGGTATTTGCATAATTTCCAATTCCATATATTTCACATCCTTTGGTAAATTTTAAGGGCGGTTTAGCATTTGCTAAACCGCCCTTATTATATCTTATTTTAAAAAAATTGTCTACCCTAAATCTGCTTTAAAGCCCTAAAACATCTTTCATTTTATCGAGAAATGATTTTTTAGTCTGATAATTACTGTTATCAACCGTGTCGGAGAACTGTTTTAGCAGATTTTTTTGGCCATCGTTCAAGTTTTTCGGAATTTCCACAACCAACTTGACAAACTGAGAGCCTCTGGCAGTGCTTCCGATTCGCGGCGCGCCTTTTCCTTTCAGCTTAATCACCGTATCCGGCTGCGTCCCCTCCGCGATTGAGCATTCAACCGGGCCGTCAATGGTGGGAATTCTAACTTTTCCCCCGAGAGTCGCCTCCACGAAAGTAATCGGGAAATCGCAGAAAATATCCATGCCTTGGCGGGTGAAAATTTTATGTTTTTTCACTTCAACGGTTACAAGCAGGTTGCCGTTCGGCGCGCCTTTATCGCCCACGTCACCCTCTCCGCTCACCGACAAAGTTTGCCCGCTTTCAATGCCGGCAGGAACGTTTATCTTGATTTTCTTAGATTTCCGAACCTTTCCGCCGCCTTTGCAAGTGTCGCACTTTTCCCTAATAATCGAACCCGTGCCGTGACAAGTTTGACAAGTTCGAACCGACGAAAAATTGCCGAACATAGTGCGCTGCATTTGCTGCACCTGCCCGCTTCCGCCGCAAGTTTGGCAAGTTTCGGGCTTCGTCCCCGCTTTCGCGCCGCTTCCGCCGCAAGTGTCGCAATATTCCAAGCGGTTGATTGACATTTCGATGGTTGTTCCGAACACCGCGTTTTCGAAAGAAACCGCGATTTTTGTTCGTATATCACGCCCCCGCGCGGGTCCGCGCCGCTGCGCGCCTCCGCCGAAGCCGCCTCCGCCCGTGAACATATCGAATATGTCGTCCATATTAATCCCGCCGAAGCCGCCGCCATATCCGCCCGCGCCACCGCCGTAACCGCCACCGTAACTGCCACCTGCGGCGGACGGGTTAACGCCCGCATGACCGAATTGGTCATAGCGGGCTTTTTTATCCGCGTCGCTTAGGACTTCGTAAGCCTCATTGGCTTCTTTGAACTTAGCTTCGGCGTCAGCGTTGTCGGGATTGACATCGGGATGATATTTTTTCGCTTGTTTTCGGTAAGCTTTTTTAAGTTCGTCGGCGCTCGCGCTTTTCGGAACGCCGAGAACTTCGTAGTAATCTCGTTTAGCCATTGATGTTTGCTCCTTTTTTTAGGGTCACGCCCCTGTAGCGTTTGCGCGGGCGCGCGCGGCGCGTTAAGGACTAGTCCTTAACAATCCAACAAGTTTTTGCGCGCCAAAAACTTGACTAAAAGCGCCGCGCTCACGAACACGCTCAAAAACCGAGCGCACGTGGCGCGGAAGCTAGTGCGAACAACTCGCCCCTACCCCAAAATATCTCGCGCTTTTAGGCGCGGGTCGCTCTCGAACGAGCGCGGCGTTTTATCTCGCTAATCTTTCCGCGAATGCGGTTCGCTAACCTTTGTCACCCTCATGTCTAGCGGGGTACCCGCCCGACGCTTTTTGTCGGGAAGGGTCGCAGACATAGTGGTGACGGTTTTGTAAAACTTTTGCCGTCAAAAGTTTTTCGGGGATTGACAAGGGCTACGATTAGCCCTTGTCGCTATGCGGCAGCCGCCGCACGCCCTCGGGACGGTCCCGAAAAATTCTGCCGTTGTAACGGCAAAAAATATGTCAATTGTTTACTCCTCATCCACCACTTTATAATCCGCGTCAACGACGGTTTCACCGTTTTCGTTTACTGTCGGCTCTGCTTGTGCTTCGCCGCCTTGCGCAGCCTGTGCTTCTTTATATAATTTCTCCGAAATTTCGTAAAACTTCTTCGAAACCGCCTCGGTTTGCGCTTTAACCGCCTCAACGTCGATGGTTTCGGTTTCCAACATAGCTTTCAGCTTGTCATTCTCCGCGATAACGCCCGCTTTTTCGTCTTCGCTCACCTTATCGCCAAGCTCGTCAAGCGTTTTTTGCGTTTGATAAACCATGCTGTCCGCAGAGTTACGAACGTCGATTTCCTCTTTGCGCTGCTTATCTTCCGCCGCGAATTTTTCAGCGTCGGCAACAGCCGCATTGATGTCGGCGTCAGAGAGGTTACTGCTCGCCGTGATTGTGATTTTTTGCTCTTTCCCGGTTCCTAAATCCTTCGCCGCAACGTTAACAATACCGTTTGCGTCGATGTCGAAGCTAACTTCGATTTGCGGAACACCGCGCGGCGCCGGCGGAATATCGGTAAGGCTGAATCGCCCTAACGTTTTATTACCTGCCGCCATTTCGCGCTCGCCTTGAAGAACGTGAATCTCAACGCTGGTCTGTCCGTCCGCCGCGGTGGAGAATACATTGCTTTTCTTGGTCGGAATTGTGGTGTTTCGATCAATCAAGCGCGTGCAAACACCGCCGAGAGTTTCGATTCCGAGCGATAGAGGCGTTACGTCAAGAAGAACCAAATCTTCAACGTCCCCGCTCAAAACGCCCGCTTGAATTGCCGCGCCCATAGCGACGCACTCGTCAGGGTTGATGCCTTTGTGCGGCTCTTTTCCCGTCAATTTCGCAACCGCTTCCTGCACCGCGGGAATTCGCGTAGAACCTCCGACCAATATCACTTTATCAATTTTATCGGCGGTCAATCCCGAGTCTGACAACGCCTGCTTCACGCAATCAACGGTTTTCGCAACCAAATCAGCGGTCAATTCGTCAAACTTCGCACGTGAAATGGTAATATCCAAATGTTTCGGACCGCTGCTGTCCGCCGTAATAAACGGCAGATTTACGTTTGCGGAAGTGATTCCCGAAAGTTCGATTTTCGCCTTTTCCGCCGCCTCTTTCAGGCGTTGTGCCGCCATTTTGTCAGCCATTAAGTCGATTCCTGTTTCCTTTTTAAACTCGTCGGCAAGATATTTCATAACACGATCGTCAAAATCGTCGCCGCCAAGGCGATTGTTACCGCTTGTCGCGAGAACTTCGAACACGCCGTCGCCGATTTCCAAAATCGAAACGTCAAAAGTTCCGCCGCCAAGGTCGTAAACCATAATTTTTTGGTCATGATCCTTTTCAAGCCCATACGCAAGCGCCGCCGCCGTCGGCTCGTTGATAATACGCAAAACTTCTAAGCCCGCGATTTTGCCCGCGTCTTTTGTCGCTTGTCTTTGCGAATCGCTAAAATACGCCGGAACGGTAATAACTGCCTGCGTAACCTTTCCGCCGAGATAGCTTTCCGCGTCCGCTTTAAGCTTGCCCAAAATCATCGCCGAAATTTCCTGCGGCGTATATTGTTTACCGTCAATGTCAACTTTTCTGTCGGTTCCCATATCACGTTTGATGGAACTTACGGTTCCGTCAGGATTTGTGATTGCCTGCCGTTTCGCAACTTGCCCGACAAGTCTTTCTCCCGTTTTACTGAACGCGACAACCGATGAAGTGGTGCGCGCTCCTTCCGCGTTGGCGATAACGGTGGGCTCGCCGCCCTCCATAACCGCAACGCATGAATTGGTGGTTCCTAAGTCGATTCCTATCACTTTACTCATGTATATCATTCCTTTCAATTGTTTTTAAAAATTTAATTTTCAGTTTAAAACCTTTTTCGGGTCAGACCCGAGGGAATGTGTCCTGCCGGACGGGCGACAAGGGCTCTGCCCTTGCCAATCCCGGTCGCCTATGGACGCAAACGCCACAAACCGGCGATTTGCGCCAAAGCCGGCGACAGAAAAACTGGGTTAGCAAACCGCATTCGCGGAAAGACTAGTGAGATAAACCGCCGCTTCCGTTCGCGCATGCGGCTTTTGCCGCCGTAGATACTAAACTTAGAGGATATTGTTTGCAGTCCTCATATAGCGGCGCGCTTTTAATAGCGCCATAGCGCGTTTGCGCCGCAAGGTTTTGTTAAAACTTTTTTAAAAGTTTTTCGGGGTTTGTTAAGGGTATTCGACAACACCCTTGACGACCTTATGCCCTCAGGGCATACCCTAAAAGGTTTTAAGCCCGCGCCCGCAGGCGTAAAAAAGGGTTTAAGGGCATCGCCCTAATTAGCCGATTTCACCATAGAATGCCTTATAACCCTACCTTTATAGCTGTACCCCTTCATAAACTCCTCAACGATCGTGTTCGCGCCGACAGTGTCATCCTCCACGTGCATTACCGCGTTGTGCAACTCGGGATTAAATTCCTCGCCGACGGTTTTGATTTCCTCGACGCCCAACGCTGTCAACGCGTCCACAAACTGTTTTTGCACCAACTTCACGCCGTCAAGCAGAGATTTATCTTCGCTTTCAGCACCCGCCGCAACTGCTCGATTCAAATTATCAAGCACCGGCAAGAACCCCGCAACCACGTCACACACAACGATCACAAACAAATCTTCCTTTTCTTTCTGGCTTCGCTTTTTGAAATTATCAAACTCCGCCATAACGCGCAATAGTTTGTCTGTTGCCTCTGCCGCTTGTTGCTCAAAATTGTTTTCGGCTTGTTCGGTTTCTTCTACATTTTCCTCCGTAATTTCCTCGGAAATTTGATTTTCTGATTTATCCATCGTCAATTTCTCCTCCTTCTTCAAAATCGTCCGCCAATCGGCGGCTTAACTCATTTGTAAGATATTCAAGTTTTGACACGATTTTCGAATAATCCATTCGCGTCGGACCGATAATTCCGATGGTTCCCGCGATATTTTTCCCCGCGTTGTACCGCGCAACTACCAACGAGCAATCCCGCAATTCGGGAATATTGTTCTCGTTGCCGATAATGATACTGACGTTATCGCTTTGCGGGATAACTTTCAACGCTTCGTCAAAATTTTGCTCGTCGTCGAAAACATGAAGTATGTTTTTCGCCTTTTCAATATCATTATATTCGGGAAATCCGAGAATATTAGCCCGTCCTTCAAGGTACTTGCGGTTTTCGTCCGATTCAAGCGACGCGATTATCGGCATGCTGGTAAGTTGCGAAAACATTTTGGATATATGCCGAATCAGCCCGTCTTGCTCTTGAAGTTTCATTTCCAGCGTTGCGCGGAACTGATTGATTTCCTGCGCCGTCATTCGATATTTTTGCATTAAACTGTCAACGTAATACCGATAACCAAGCTGCGACGGAACTCGTCCGGCGGAAGTGTGCGGCTGCTCAAGCAGTCCCATTTCCTCCAAGTCGCCCATCTCGTTTCGTATAGTCGCGGCGGACAATCCAAGCGGCGAAAGTTTCGCGATACTTCGTGAACCAACAGGTTCGGCGGTGTTGATATAACCCTCTACAACTGCCTGCAATATTAACTTTTTACGTTCATCTAACTCCAATCGTCTCACCACCTTTTAACATTATATTAGCACTCTATCTAATTGAGTGCTAATACTATAATAACATGAAAGGATAAATTTGTCAAGTGTTTTTTGAAAATTTATTTTTTAATTTGTCAAGGACCAGCCCTTGACAATCCCGCAAGTTTTTGCGCGGGAAAAACTTGACTAAAACCGTCGCCCTCCCCGACCACAACAAAAACCGTTGTGGCGGAACCGCGGGCGAAAGTTACTGCAAACATAGCATATTAGGCAGATTAGATCTCGCGCTTTTAGGCGCGGATCGCTCTCGAACGGGCGCAGTGCTATATCTCGCTAGTCTTTCCGCGAATGCGGTTCGCTAACCCAAATAGCGGCGCGCTTTTAATAGCGCGAAAGCGCGTTTGCGCCGCAAATTTTGGTAAAACTTTTTTAAAAGTTTTTCGTGGATTGACAAGGACTTCGATAAGTCCTTGTCGCTCTGCGGCAGCAGCCGCACATATGCGCTTGTCAGCGCAAAAATCCCGCACCGCAGGTCACAAAATAAAATTTTTTCATAAATTTGTACAAGCGATAATATGATATAACAAGGAGTTGATTCTACATATGAAAACGGTTTCAAGACGCAGGAATACGCTATTTGTGCTAAATATGAGAAAAATGAAACGCACGGGAGTGATCCTATGCGTTATTTTGATTATATTCGGCATGCTTACATTGGGGCTAAGCGCGGCGGACGCTGCGCCGACTCACTTGTGGCAAAACTTATCCTCGTTTTTCTTTGGCTTCGACATATCAGACATCGGAAGCATTGTTCGCGCCGAAATTCCTATTATCGGCGTGGTGAATTCAAGCAATATGGTTCTCGCGGCGCGCGGTGAAGCGATTCCCGCCGCGGCGTTTGCAATTGCCACAACTTTTGAGGGCGATGGTTACGCCCAGGATATTAACATCTATCCTCGCGAGCTTGGCGAGGACGAATTTCCGATCATGGAGCTAAACGCCGCCCCGGCAGGCGGCATATTTATTAATAATGAAACAAATTTTGATATTATTATCGATGATTTCCTAAATCGGCCGCTAAGTTTCGATTTTTCAGTGTCGGAGCCGAAAATTTTAATTATTCACACGCATACTACCGAGGCGTTTACGCCGCCCGACGTTATGTGGTACCATATTTCGAACAACAAGCGAAGTCACGACCCGACGCAAAATGTTGTACGCGTCGGCGAGGAATTCTTGCGAGTTTTCCGCGAAAATGGCATCCAAGCCGTCCACGCTACGGCTGTGCACGATTATCCGTCGTTTAGCGGATCTTACCAAGCCGCGTTGGCGACCATTCAGCAATACAAGCAACGCTATCCGTCAATTCAGCTTGTGCTTGACGTTCACCGCGACGCGATTATCCGGGAATGCGGGACTAAAATTAAGCTTGTCAACGAAATCGAGGGGCAAACCGCGGCACAAATTATGTTCGTGGTCGGAACAAACGCCGGCGGGCTACAACATGAGTATTGGCGGGATAATTTGGCGTTAGTGATACAAATGCAGGATCGGATTTTAAGCAACCATCCAAGTTTGGCGCGTCCGATAAACCTGCGCCGCGAACGATTTAACCAGCACGCGACGCCCGGCAGTATGCTAATCGAAATCGGAACAAGCGGAAATACGTTGGACGAGGCACTTTTAGCCGCGCGCTACACCGCGCTAAGTATGGTAGAGTTGTTTAAGGATATGTAACAAAAAAAGAGCCTTGCGGCTCTTTTTTTAATTGTAAGTTATTTGCTAATCTCCTGTAATTATCAATATCGTATTTGCTCTGAAGTTTCCTGTGACGTTCGAGCCGAACGCCGATATCTCTTGCCCAACTTGTATATGGTTTATATTCCTTGCTCCGGTAACGCCGACTTGCGTGATATTCGCGTTTTGTTCAACCAAAACTTCTTGTGTCGTTGTTTGTCCCGTCACAGGATTTACAACATCTAAACTTATAAATCTGAAGCTTGTATCAATCGATCGAACAATTCCATCAACTCTGTCAATTGCCGCGGCGGCAGTAGATTCTATCCACACAATAGTTTGGCTTTCCAATCTATATCTGATTCTCGAACCTATACGAAGATCGTATATCGTCGCGTTGGTAGTTGTATGATCCAAAGTTATGGTCACTTCCGAAGCGATATGATATGTTCTGAGATTTTCGCCCACTCTTATCACGATAGTCGGATTTCTTGCGATATTAATTTCTTCAATGATTCCTTCGCCTTGCCCATCGGTGCTTCTTGCTTCAACCCGAACAATTCGGTTATGCTCAAGCGTCAAAGTCAGATTATCTCCAACCAAAACGCTTCTCAAATCTGAATTTACTCCGTTTCGAACTACCACAACATTGCGGGTTGGTGAAGTTCTGAAAGTTCGATTCTGATTGTTGTTCGTCACTCTTACTGTTAATTCAACATTTTGACCTGTTCCGGTAATAGTTTGTAAAGTTCCTTGTACAATGGCGTTTCTGCTATACGCTCGCATGTGTGTGATGGCATTGTTGTTGTTTAACGTCAAGTAAACCAAATATCCGTTGCGGATATCCTGCCGAATCGCGTTTGTGCCATTTAAAGTAAATGTTGCGCCTGGAGCAAGCGCGTATTGATGTCTTCCGGCAACGGAAGAATCATCAACATCCTGCACAACAACTTGAATTGTGCCATCTTGGGTTACAACGTTTGAAAGGATAAATTCAAGTTCGTCATTGTCATTGCTCGGTTGATTATTATTGTTATTATTGTTACCAGGAACATCGTCGGTGGTGGAAATATCAATAATTCGCGCAACTCCGTGGATATAAGTAATTCTTACGGCGTTGCCGACCAAATTTTGATTTAAAGTTCCGGCTTGACCGTCAACATACAGAACCGAGTTTGATTCGATTTCGGTAAATCGAGTCGCGCCGCCGGGCGTTATAACAGCGATTGTACCCAAAACAGTGTCAATGGCAGAGATAGAGCCTGTGATATGCTGTCGATCCATTATATCCAAAAGGTTCGCGAGCATTGTCGCCATTTGCGCGCGGGTAACCATTGTTTGCGGCGAGAAGATTGGAACGCCCGCCGCTGTGGTTCCCGTGCCTTGCATAATTCCGTGGGTTCTTACATATTCAGCGAACATTCTTGCCGCCATTGGCATTTGTGCCGCGTCGCTGAAAGATGATTGCATAACCGGCGAGTCAAGCACTTCACGCTCGCCGCCCATAAGCTTTGTCAAAAGAATTGCCGCTCGGTATCTTGGCAAAGGCTGATTTGATATGTACAGCTCAAGTTCGTCAAGATGTATCACATCATTATAAATAAGGAAAGCAACCTCGCGCGCGAAATCGGTTTGGAAAGGCGCCAAAACGCTTGCATGTCTTTGCGAAGCGGCTTGAACAACCGCCGAATTGCCCGCCTCGTCAACGCCAAGCACCCTTGCGAGAAGGATTAAACTTTGAATATGAGTGACCGAAAGGTCGGGACCGAAGGTTCCGTCGGGGAATCCTAAAATATACCCTTCATTCGCCATTGATATAATGTTTCCGTGCGCCCAATGCGTGCTTGGCACGTCGGGAAAGCTTGAAATCGGCGCCGCAAATGCGCTCGCCGCGCCAAGGCTTAATAAAACAGCGAAAACCAATAGCAGTGTTAAAATTTTTCTCATAAAACACACCTCTTTTTTTATAGTATTGCTCAAATTTATAATAATATTTTCATTGTACCACAATATATTGTAGATTTCAACATATTTTTCAAGATTGTAACACAACTGTAACACAAAACCGATGTTGAAACGAGCAGAGGTAAGAAATTTTTCTTACAGTCGGAAAAATTTCAACTTATTTCGTTATAACACAAACTACGTGTTGAAATGACATAATGTAATTGTTGGCGTTTCGCCAACCGTCATTATAACAATTCTTGGCAATCGGAAAACTTTTCCAATATTTCCAAAATGTGAATGTTTACTTTATAAAAGTCTGCGTACAATATGTGATGTAAATAAAATGTAAAATTGTAAAACATTAAAAAGGGACTACAAGACTGTTTCAAAAGTGGTTAGACCACAAAAATATGAAAAATATTTTTGCTTTTTGCGAAAATGTCGACTACCGTACACTTGTACGCCTACGCTCCGTTTTCACAAAATCTAACCTACTTTTGATACAGTCTAGCCCCCTAAAATCAAGGAGGAATATAGTTATGTCAAGAAAAGTAGTATCCCTATGCCTAAGCATTGCAATAGTCATAGGACTTTTCCAAATGGCTTCTGCGAACATTTCGGCGAACAACGCTGCCGGAGGCACAAGCGGTATATTAAATAATGAAACGAATACCAACCGCGCCGAGGAAAATGTTCAAGAAACGTTTGGAATGAATCCATACGAAACAATTCCGGGAAGCATGGCAAACATGAATGCCGGAAGAGCAACAACCGATCAATTCGGCACGGTTCCGGGAAGAACTTCCGCAATAACGCCGTATAGTACGGCAGTTCCGGGGCATATGACGAATATAACCGGAAGAACAACGGCGATGCCGTACAACAACACAATGCCGGGCAATATTGCGCCAATGACCGGCAGGATAACGTCGCAAGGAACGACAAGTCGGTACAATGATTATACTTGGGACAGCAGAAATGTTGCGGGAACAGGCCGATACAACGACTACACTTTGGATGGAAGAAACTATCCGTTGACAGGTACGCATAACGCAACGTTGCACGGCAGAAATTATGCCGGCGCGGGAATGCACGGAACAGGTGTGACTACTATCGGTTCGCCGACTGACGGCATGAACGCGTTTAACGCTCCAATCAGAGGGCGTGCGGCTGGCGGTGACTTGGACAGATATGGAAATCAATACAACAACAACGCAAATGGCGCGACAAACATCAACGACGGAACAACGCCAAATGTTACAGATCCGGGAAGCGGAATTCAGAATATCTCCGCTGATTTAGACGGTAACGTTTTGGGACACATTCCGGGACAAGTTCCGCACCACGGATTTGTGGTTCGCCCTGACGTTCGAGGCACGCGATTCGAAGAAGCGGCGGAAGTTTTGGGCGCGCTTGGAATCATGGTCGGCGACGAAGGCGGATTCCGCCCGAATGACACAATCATTAGATCAGAAGTTTCAAAAGTCGCGGTTTATATGCTTGGACTGACCGACATCGCGGGCGGAACAACCACGCGATTCCCTGACGTTCAAGCGGGACACTGGGCGTCGGGCGTAATCAACGTCGCCGACACGCAAAGAATGGTAATCGGATACGAAGACGGAACTTTCCGTCCGAATAATTATATCACGTTCGCGGAAGCGGTAACCATCGTCGTTCGCGCGCTTGGATTCGAACCTGCGGCTGAAGCGGCGGGCGGATTTCCGACAGGATATTTGGTTGTCGCGTCGCAGCAAGGGTTATTACGAAACGTGCAAGGCGCGTCTAACGAGCCCGCGCGCCGTGGAGATGTCGCGCAAATCGTTTATAACGGATTGAACGCGAACATGATGGAACAAGTAGGCTTTGGTACGAACGTTACGTTTGAAGTGGTTGACCGCACGATATTGGAAAGCAGACTTGACATTATACGCGAAACCGGGCAAATCACGGCGAACGTTGAGACGAGGCTTACAGGGAACAGCACGCTGCGAGAAGACGAAGTTGAAATTAACGAGCGGCTTTACAGAGTTGGAGGCACATACGCGAGAAACCTTTTAGGCTTCAGCGTTGTATACTATTCACGATTAGACAGGAACACAAACGAGAGAACGCTGATTATCGTTCGTCCGGAAGCGAACAGAAACCGCACAATTTCTATAAACGCGAGAGATATTCAAACGGTTACCGGAACGGCGGGCGAAAGATTGACATTATTCCATTGGTTAAACAGGGCGACCGATCGAGACCCGAGACGCGCGACAATCGCGGCAGACGCGACGCTGATTTGGAACGGCAAATACGAACCGATGGATACCACGCTTTTACACCCGGATTCGGGTAGTGTTACACTTCTTGACACGGAAGGAACAGACGTATTCAACGTTGTGTTTGTAAATGAATTCAGAAATGTCGTCGTGGAAGATGTTTCGCTTACAACCGGGCGCGTTACGGATAAATATGGAAATCAAGGTTTGTTTTTAGACCCTGAAGATCCGAACCTTACTTTCTCTATTATAAGAAACGGACAATCAATTCGTTTGCAAGACTTGCGGGAATGGGACGTTCTTTCGGTTACGACAAGCCGCGACCGTGAGTTGGTTCGAGTATTCGTATCCAACGCGAGAGTTGAGGGAACGGTTACCGAAATATTTGAAGCAGGCGCCGAGGGAAGAAGATATGTTATAAACGGCAGAGAATATCAACGAGCGGCAAACTTTGATTATGATATCAGACTTCTTATGGAAGGAATATTCTTCCTTGATATAGAAGGCAAAATCGCGGCGGTTGACACAAGTGTCGTGGCGAGAGAGAACTACGCTTACCTTGTTAACATGGGCGAGGTCGGAACTTTCGAAATGCGCGCGCAGTTCTTGGTGTTTACAAGAGAAGGCGAGACCCGAACACTCACCGGCGCGCCGAGAATAAGAGTAAATGACGAATACACAATGACGTACAACGAAATTCTTACAAGCACACTGTTTATGTCAGGCGGAAACACAATAAGGCAGCTTATAACGTTCAACGTTAACGCCCGCGGCGAAATTACCGCAATCCGAACGGCGTATGATAATACAGCGTCAAGAACGCCGATCAGAGATAGGTTTACGCTGAACATTCGAGACACTCTAACATTTACGTCGGCGAACAACAGGTTAGGACCGGTAAGAATTGACGCCAACACTATTGTGTTTGATGTTCCGGCGCACGCGGGCAACGACACATCGTTATTCTCTGTTCGAACGGCGAGTATGTTCTCGAATCAAACAAGCTATGATGTTTTAGTTTACGACATGACCGAAGATTTTGTGGCAAGAGCGATTGTTGTGACGAGCACAACGGGCGTTACCGCCGCAGACGCGCCAATTGCGGTTGTTGACAGGGTTACAAGCACTCATAATCCTGACCTGATTGTGACCGACAGATTGCATGCGGTTCAAAACGGACAAAGAATCGAAATTCTTGCGGCGGACACAACCGTTTTAAGGAAATCAGGCAACAGAGCGATTCAACAAGGTGATATTATCCAATTCCGCACGAATGCGCGCGGCGAAATTGATAGAATAACCGTATTGTTTGATGTTGGAAGCCAAGATCCGGACGCGCTTCACCGAGATACCGAAGCAATTAAAAATATAGGCGAATTAACCATTGCGTTCGGCAGAGTTACTCGGCGTTTCGCGGGTTCTGTGAACGTTACAATCGATGACGCGGTTCACAACTTCTCGACGAACAACGTACACGTTTACGAATTCGATTCACGAAGACACACGAACCAAGTAAGAGTTGTAACCGCGGGTGATATTCAGATTTACGAAGCGCCGGTATACAACGACGACGGCGTATTGTTATCACCGGGCAACCAGTGGTATCTGTTTGTGAAACAATACAGAGGCGTAGTTGAAGAAATGGTAATTATAAGGTAGTTTTATCGATATAAAAAAATACCCGGCTTCCCCGCCGGGTATTTTCTTTTAGAATAATTTGACAATTGTCAAATTTTGCTGTATAATGTTAACAAGCGAGTAAAGTGACGGCATGGTTGCTTCCTCTTGACGGGAGGTGGTGACTAATGGTTACATATAGCGATTTATTTGCGTTTATGTTGCTAATCGTTAGCATAATCCACTTATGCCTTAAAGATAAGAAATAGCCGCACCTAGCGGTACGGCGTTTCTCCTAAGCATTTTATGATTTTGGGAAACGACCGCACCCCACGTGTAGTCGTCCTTTGCTTGCTATTATATAACAATATTTCAAAATTGTCAAGTGGTTCCGGCAATTTTTTCATTTTAATTATCAATTAATTATATTCCGCTACATCGCCGGTTGCGTCGCCAACGCGCCTTATTGCTATAATCTCTCCCGAAGTCGCCGCATATTTCGAATGGAACCTTGAACTTGACCCCATTGTTAATCCTCTATTTTGGAAAGTATAAAATCCGGTCTCGCTCACTCGTCCGTCAATGCGAACGGTAACATGAACATCATATCTTCCCGGAACCGGAAACGCCCCGAAAGATCCGTCAGCCATCGCTTCTTCCTGATACGCAGGGCGAGGGTCAACATCTACAATAACGCCCAACTCTTCGCCCGTTCTGGCGTCAGAGATATATCCTCCTCGTTGCAATCCCTCATCGCGTATAGATTGCCGCAACGCGTCGCTCGTCGCGGGACGAATCGCGCGAACCAGCATAATATATTCTATCTCACTCGGCTCGGTAACAACCCTTTGCGCGGGCGATATCACTTGCAAATAAACCCCAATCGCCAAAATAATAATGGCGATAATAACAAAGACATCAATAATGCTGACTTTCCCGAAAAGCTTACCCTCTTTAGTCATAAACATTATTCATCGCCTCCTTCCCCATTGTACGCTTCGCCATATCCGTTATAGTCCGGATATTCAGGATACTCATACCCCGGATATTCTTCCGTTACTTCCGCGCCAAACCATTCTTCGCCGTATAGCCGCATATTAATAATAAATCCTTCCGCGGCGTATCCTTGCCCGCGCATTACACACTCTGCGCCAACGCGAATCGCGGTTCCGCCGTTTCGGAATTCGCGGTCGTTTTCCACCGCGTCAACTCGAACGGTTACGATAACGTCATAATGCCTCGGAATCTCGGCAATAATATATTCGCCGGTAAGTCGGTTAAGCTCGATGGTTCTTGCCGGCAAAGCAAGCACGTCAACAACTTCCGCCTCATCCCGCTCACGCGCGCTGGTATAAACACGGTCGCCGATTGAAATCGCGCTCGCAAATTCCGGCGTCATTCGCCGAAACTCCATTTGATATTCCACCGTTGTAATGGTCGGCTGTTCAAATATGCCGCCGGTGCTGAAACACGCTTGGTATCCCACAAACAGCAGCGCCAACACCAAAACGCCTATAATTATCCAGTCTAAGATATTTATCTTAATTTTCACGTTCTCTCACTCCTTGATATATGTATTCCAACTGCTTCGTCATAACTTCGGCAGTAAATTTTTCTTGATAATATTTGATTGCCATTTCTGACATTCGGTTGTATAAATCCTTATCCTGCATAATCTTCTCCATCGCCGCCGCGGTTGCGCGTGAATCTCGAATCGGAACAATCAATCCGTTCTCACCATCCGTCACCATATACGGATTTCCGCCGCCGTTCGTCGCAATCGCCGGTTTCCCAACGCTAAACGCCTCGGAAAGCGCAAGGCACGACGTTTCGGAGTCGGAACAGTTCACAATTACATCCATAATGTTCGTGACATCGGTAATATCGCTGACAAACCCTGTAAATATTACCTTGTCGGCAATGCAAAGCTCGTTCGCCTGTTGTTTCAGTACTTCCTCGTCGCCGCCCGTGCCGACGATCAAAAATTTACAATCATCATATTTATCGCACACAATTTTCGCCGCGTCGATAAAATATTTTTGCCCTTTAATCGGTTCCAATCGCCCGGTAATCCCGAAAACGAAATCATTTTCCGCGATGCCGAACTCTTTCCGCGCGGCAAGTTTCTCGCTATCACTCAATTCTCGTAGCGGGTCAACGCCGTTGATAATTACCGTAATTTTCTTCGGCTTAATTCCCGACGAAGCCAAAGCCTCTTTCGATGCGTAATCGGTCGCGATCACGTGGGTTGAAAGCGAGTTCCCCAAAACCCCATGCAATCGCCCCGAACCCTCCACACAATGCTTGGTGAAAACGCGCGCTTTCACTCTTTGTAGCCTTGCCGCGATTCTGGCAGATAGTGACGAGTGCGCATGTACGATATTCGGGCGTTCCGCCTTGAAAATTCGCATAAACTCGGGAATCGCCTTAAAATCCAGCGATTTATCCGCGCCGTGCGCCGTTTCAATCACTTCATATCCCAAACTTTCAACTTCCGGTTTTAGCAAACTGCCTTTCGGCAGAACTACCTTTATCAAAAATTGATCTCTATCGAAATGTTTAAGTTGGTTAAGCAACAGCCGCCCCGCCCCGCCGATATTTGTATCGCTTAAAACGTGCAAAACCCTAATCAACCGCAACATCTCCTTTTGCCGCCGATTCTTCCTTCGCGACAAATTTACACAACGACGCGAAAGCAATTACCATCCAAAACATAAGGAAAACTCGGTAATTGTAAAGCGCGTGATCGAAAATACCCTGCACCATAAATCCGACAATCGCCGCGCTAAGCGCGATTGGAATGGTGGACAGCTTATCCGAGTGCGCCTTTTTACGTGCGTGCCACTGCGGATGCGCAAGCGACCTATCCCACGAAAACGCAAGCGACTTAAACGCGAACACGATAACCAGTATAAACAACGTAAATCCGATAATTCCGTTTTCAATCATAATTTGCATATACAAATTGTGCGAATGTGACGCGAACGCGCCGCTAAACGCGTAAAACGGATAAACCTGCATAAACGCGTCGGTTCCGAGCCCAATTCCGCTGACCCACCAATCGCGCAACATATTAAGCGAACCGAGCCAAATATTTAGTCGATAATTCGACGACGTATCTTCCAAATTCCCGATACTGGTGATACGCTCGATAACATTTTGCGGAATCAAATTCAAAATAATCGGAATAAACGGTATGGCAAGCAACGCAAGCCCCCATAATTTGCCCTTAACGAAAGTAATATACATCGCCGCTGCAACCATAATCGCAATCCAACACCCGCGCGAATATGTGAACAATAAGGTTACGAACATTATTCCTACAATTCCCGCGAACATAATTTTGGTAAGCGGCTTTTTGTTGCTCCACATAAGCGCGATTGAAACAGGGATAACCAAAAGCAGATAAGTTCCCAAAACATTCGGGTTTTCAAGAGTTGAGTACACTCTTGTACTCAACGTCGCGAACATTTCCTCATCCACCCAAGAGGCGGTGGTTCCGATACCGAAAAAGTATTGCATAAGTCCGTAAAGCGACACCAACAGGCCGGAAATTACGAATACAGTCAGAAGTGCATACAACTGCTTGCGGCTTGTAATCAAATTTGTCAAAACGAAATAAAACGAGATAAATATCGCGTAAATCGCGAAAATTTGCAAACTTGTCACGCGGACAAACGAAGTCGCGGCGGAAATAAGCAATACCAACATCAAATTCATAACTAAGAATCCGAGAAAATCGAACTTCCATTTAAAATGACGCGTTGTAATGGAATTTATAATCAGTGATATTAATGTAAGCAGGCACAGTCCCGCAATTGCCATGGTCGGAATAATCGGCGCGAGAAACACCGCGAAAAACGCGCCCGCGATAGGTTTGTAAAACACCATAAACATAAACGCAAGTCCTAAAATAAACGCAACTCCGAAAAGCGGCGACAGGACAGATATAAATCCCGCGAAAACGCCGAAAATAATGGCACACATGATGCGGCTGTTGCCCTTAGTTTTAGTTTTATAGAAAAATTCGAAATTAAATTTAATATCCAAGGTATACTCAAAAAACCTTACAATCGCGGAATCTTGCAGATACGCCATAACATTTATATCCAACCGCGTAAATATAAAACTGACAATAGCGATAGCGCCTGCCGGAATGCCCGGCCAACTGCCGCCTATCGCCGTTATTATAATATTAATCAAAACCGCGGTTCCCGCCAAATATCCGATAAATTTGAGATTCAACGCAAGTAAGTTATGCAAAAGATAATTCGCGGATTTAATAAACATACTTCCCTCTATGGTCGAGTCAACCGCCGCACCCAAGCGTTTACTGTCCGAAAACGCGAAAACTTTTCGCGTGCCTCGGTACCACAGGCTGTTTTCGGTTAGCCTCCCCGTATCTTCCGCGCGGAACTTGCCTAAAATTCGGCTGCTCTGCAATTGCGCCGATATTGAGGAATAAAATTTGGTCAGCACTTTGTAGACTATGCTTTGCTGCACAATCCACCATAGATACGAAAGTATAGTTTGAAACAAGCCGTGCGTTTCGGTAGGGTTATTTTTATTTGTCATACGAATTTCACCTCGCATAATTGAATATCAAATTTTGTTAGGGTTGTGTCCTGAAAAATCACAATCCCCCGCCGTTTCACGGCACCCCCTTTGCCTAAGGGGGCTTTTTGGCTCCTTTGGCAAAGGAGCTGTCACGAAGTGACTGAGGATTGTTCTCTCACCGCACCCGTCGGAAAACGGGCGTTTCGCCTGTTGCGAATCGAGCGGGGAGAGATAGCAATCCATCGTGCGATATAAAATAATTATAGGCATAGAAACTTCCGGTATGCATAGGCAAAGGTTCTCCGTCCTCGTCCCACAACAACAATATGCCGTAAGCGGTAAAATCTTCCGCGCCGTAAGGCTCATAACCCAATGGTCCGGTAGTCCAGTAGAAAGTCTGCTCACCCGGCGTCCATGTGCGGTCATCGGCATTGAAGAAATAATGCGGGCGCCAACCACTACCGTCGGAATTAAAGATGTAAGCTATACTTGTATCAATCGCGGGGAAAAATTCACTACACCCATATGTTCCGGAATGCGCCCATTCGCCAATTAAAAGCGGACTTAACTCGTCAGACCCCTCTAACAAATGCCAGTCGCCGTCCCAAATAAGCTGGGCGTTGTTAACAATTTCGTCTTCCTCGCCATTGCTATCGTTTATGTAATTGTTATCGCTATCGCTTATGTGATATTCGCAATCATACTCATTGCCGCCAAAGCACGCGGTCAGCGAAAATATCATCGCTAAAACCAATAAAATCACCATAAGTTTCTTCATTTCGCCGACTCCTTTTTCCCAAGAACCTTCGCCACCAACCCTTGCTGTTCCTTAACTTGGAAAATCCAACACAATATCAAGTATACCACAACCGCGCCCGCCGACGCAAGAAAAAGTTTTGCGATTTGCGAGAAAATCCCTGCCCCGCCTAAGTTTGCGGCTACAAATGAATATATATGAGCGGCAGTTACAGCCGCTCCTGCGCCGCAGAATATGGTTTTCAAAAGATTCGCCACAAACGCGCGGTTTAACATGCCTTTTCGACGTTTTGCGATTACGCTCATAAGAATTACCGCCGTCACTGTCATTCCGACCGCGGCGGAAAGCGCCAACGCCCAAACGCCGAACCCTTGCACGAATATAAGGTAAGCGGATAGTGCGACGTTGCACGCGATTCCGATAATTGACGCGATCATCGGCGTTTTGCCGTCCTGCGTCGCGAAGAATGTTCGATTTAATATTTCGGTAATCGAAAACGACACCATTCCGAGCGAATAAAACATAAGTGGCGCGGATACAAGCGCGATTGAATAGTAGTCGAACGCTCCGCCGCCGTATAAAAGCCGGATTATCGGCGTAGAAAGCGCAATAAACAAAGCCATTATCGGCATTATTACATATGTAGTGTAGGAAACCGATGTTCTTACAGTTTGCTTAAATTCCTCGTCATCGCCCGCCGCATTTAGGCGAGATAATTTTGGAAATATAAAGTTCGTCACCGCAAATGTAAGAACCGCAACGCCCGAGATATACAAAGTATTTGCGTAATCAAGTCCCGCAACCGCGCCGCGGGCGAATCCGGAAGCAAACATCATGCCAATTATCGCGCCAAGCGGCTGCCCCCACGAACTTATAAGCACAGGAATTGCGAGTTTTACAACCTCACGCATTGCCGAATCCTTAAAGTTTAGTATCAATTTATAGCGGAAACCTTTTTTAATCAGCGCCGGAATTTGTATCAAAAACTGCATACTCCAACCGAAAAGCATCGCCATCGCGACTCCGAAAATCCCGAACCGCCGCCCGAATATAAGGAAATAAAGTATCATAATTCCGTTGGATACAAGGCTAATCATCGCGGGGATATTAAATTCGCCGAGCGATTGTAAAATTCCGACCGAAGTAAACGCCAACGCGGTGAAAATGATAATCGGGAAAAGAAGTTGCAGCATTTCGGCAGTCGCCGCCGCCTTTTCGGCGTCAAATCCCGGAACCATTACGCCGACGATTTGGCGTGAAAATATTACGCCGAGCAAGCAAAGTACAAACGTGATAAACGTAACAATGTTCATAAAATTATTGGCGAAAAGGTTCGCGTCTTTTTCGCCGAACAATGTTAGTTTTTTGTTAAACACCGGAATAAATGTCGCCATAATCGCCGCGCCAAGGGTTAAATCGAAAAACATAATCGGCACTCTTGACGCAGCAAGAAAAACGTCCGCCTCAAATCCCGTACCGAAAAGCCGGGCGAACAAAATTACGCGCAAAAGACCGCAAACTCTGGCGAACAGAGTGATTACGGTCATTCCGCCTATGATTTTAAATGTTTTGTTAATTTTCATATGAGGTATTGTAACATTAAAGTTTGTAATTTTCAACAATTTTAATTGATTTTTAATGAAAAGTGCGGTATACTTAACGCAAATGTAACAAAAGGGAGATGAAAAGTATGAATTATAAAAAATACATTACTGATTTTGTTTGTTATGGCATCTCGCTTATTATTTACTTGCTAATATTTTTATATGGTATATCTATCACGGATAGTGCTAATTATTTTGGATTCGTACTTCTGATTTTTTATCCCGTAACGACTATTACCTCATTTGTATGTTCGCTTATTTTACAATTATTCAACGCACGCTTAAAATGGATATATCCGTTTCTATTCGCAATATTCGGTTTTGTAATAGCTATATCCATACTGCCTGTGAGGCATTCCGAGGTTTGGCTTCCTGCTGTTGTGGCGCCTTTCTTGGGAACCGTAATTGGATTTTTGATTCGAAAAATAAAGGAAAAAATCAAAAAAGATTAAGCAAATCAACTATCATTAATTATAAACAATAAAGGAGATGAAAACCATGAAAACCGATATCCAAATCGCGCAAGAGTGCGTGATGAAACCAATCGAAGAAGTTGCCGCAAAATTTGGCATAACACGTGACAATCTCGAACTTTACGGCGATTACAAAGCGAAAATCAACTACAATATCCTAAAAAATTACGAAAACAAGCCGGACGGCAAGCTGATTCTTGTTACAGCAATGACTCCAACTCCTGCGGGCGAGGGCAAAACCACCGTAACCGTCGGACTTGGCGACGCATTATCTAAACTCGGCAAAAAAACGGCAATCGCGCTGCGCGAGCCGTCGCTCGGACCCGTATTCGGCGTTAAAGGCGGCGCGGCGGGCGGCGGATACGCGCAGGTGGTTCCGATGGAGGACATTAATCTCCACTTCACCGGCGACATTCATGCAATCGGCGCGGCGAACAACTTGCTTGCCGCGATGATTGATAATCATATTCAGCAAGGTAACGCGCTGGGTATTGACGTGCGCAAAATCACATGGAAGCGTTGCGTGGACATGAACGACCGGCAACTGCGCAATATCACTTGCGGGCTTGGCGGTGTCGCGCACGGAGTGCCGCGACAGGACGGCTTCGACATCACCGTTGCGTCGGAGGTTATGGCGACCTTGTGCCTCTCGCGTGATATTTTGGATTTGAAGGAAAAGTTAGGCAAAATCATAATCGGCTACACCCGCGACGACACGCCCGTAACCGCCGCCGAACTTGGCGCGAACGGTGCGATGGCTGCGCTGTTAAAGGACGCGCTAAAACCAAATTTGGTTCAAACGTTGGAACACACGCCCGCCTTCGTTCACGGCGGCCCGTTCGCGAATATCGCCCATGGCTGCAATAGCCTGATGGCAACGCGAATGGCGCTTAAATTCGGCGATTACGCGGTTACAGAATCGGGCTTCGGCGCGGACTTGGGCGCGGAGAAGTTTATCGACATAAAATGCCGAATTGGCGGATTGATTCCCGCGGCGGCAGTGATTGTGGCAACCGTTCGCGCGTTGAAACATCACGGCGGTGGAAATCTTGCCGACGGAATGCCGAACTTACTGCGGCATATCGAAAACATCCGAAACTTTGATATTCCCGCCGTTGTGGCGATTAACCGCTTCCCGACCGATACCGATGACGAGCATAAACTGATCATTGCGCAATGCGCGAAACTTGGCGTAAAAGCGGTGGTTTGCGAAGTTCACGCCCGCGGCGGAGCGGGCGGCGAAGAGTTGGCAAAAACGGTTGTTGAACTTGCCAACAACAATGCTAATCCAAATATTGAATTCGCGTATGACGTACGAATGCCGATACACGACAAAATCGAAGCGATTGTTCAAAAAATTTACCGCGGAATCGACGTGGCATTCACAACTGCGGCGGAAAAAGACATCGCGCGGCTTGAAAAATTAGGATTCGGCGAACTTCCGATATGTATGGCGAAAACGCAGTACTCGTTTTCGGACGACGCATCAAAATTGTGCGCGCCAACAGGGTTTACGGTGACAGTTCGGAATGTTCGAATCTCCGCCGGCGCGGGATTTGTCGTCGCGCTGACGGGCGATATAATGACAATCCCCGGATTGCCGAAATCCCCGTCAGCCGAGCGGATTGACGTTGACGAAAGTGGCAGAATCAGCGGACTGTTTTAAGCAACTTTAGTTTTAATTGAAATCAAAACCTTTATACCTTCGGGAGCGGGCTTTTTTAGGTTCGCACCCGAAGGTTTCAAAATTTATTCAAAAAATCTTCAAAAATTTCCAAAAAAAAGTTGACAACCGATAATTAGTGTGATACAATTACTGTCTGCATGTATGTCCAGGAGCATGTCCAAAAATCGACAAACACTTGTGATTAAAGGAGTTTGAGCGGTTTGGATTAAACTGGAATTTTGCCCGGTTCGGGCAAAATTTTTCTGCAATTGTTAATTATTTTAATGAGGTGATATATTTGGTAAATCCTGTGCAATTGGGTAAAAACACTCGGATGAGTTACGCGAAAATTGACGAAGTGCTGGAAATGCCCAATCTGATTGAGGTTCAGAAGAATTCATATCAGTGGTTTTTGGACGAAGGGATAAGAGAAGTTTTTCGCGATGTGTCACCTATTATGGATTATACGGGGAATTTGGCGCTTGAATTTATTGACTATTCTCTTGACGCTGAGCCGAAATATTCGGTTGAAAAGAGCCGCGAACGTGATACGACTTACTCTAAGCCGTTGCGCGTTAAGGTTCGCTTGATCAATAAGGAAACCGGCGAAGTGAAAGAGCAAAGCATCTTCATGGGCGATTTCCCACTTATGACCGAGGAGGGAACATTTATTATCAACGGCGCGGAACGCGTTGTGGTAAGTCAGCTTGTTCGCTCGCCGTCGGTTTATTTTTCGTTTGCTTTCGATAAAGTAGGTAAAAAACTGTTTACGGCGCAGTTGATTCCAAATCGAGGCGCGTGGCTTGAATATGAAACGGACAGCAACGACATTTGCTATGTTCGCGTGGATAGAACGCGGAAAATTCCTGTTACTGTCCTTGTTCGCGCGCTTGGAGTCGGTTCTGACGCGGAAATTGTAGAATTGTTCGGTGAAACCCCGCAAATTCTTGCGACGCTTGAAAAAGACACGACAAAAACGCGGGAAGAGGGGCTTGTTGAGATTTACAGAAAGCTTCGTCCCGGCGAGCCGCCTGCGGTTGAGTCGGCGCAGTCGCTTTTGACAAGTTTATTCTTCGATCCGAAAAGATATGACTTGGCGAAAGTCGGACGCTATAAATTTAATAAGAAACTCGGACTTCTATCTCGCCTTTTGGGGCAGAAGGCTTTCGAGAATGTTGTAAATCCCGAAACCGGCGAGATTTTGGTGAAAAAAGGCGAAGTGTTCAATCATGATTCGGTGAAAAAGCTTGAATCGGCGGCGGTTAACGTTGTTTATGTCGATGTTGACGGCAAGTCGATTAAGGTAATTTCAAACAACATGGTGCACATGAAAGATTTCGTTGACTTTGATCCGAAAAAAGAGCTTGGTATTATCGAAAAAGTTAGATACAGCGTGCTTTCCGAGATTATGGATAAACATAAAAAGATGGACGATGACTTCAAAGCCGAAATAAAAGAGCGAATTGATGAGCTTATTCCGCGTCACGTTTTGATTGACGACATTATCGCAAGTATCAGTTATATAGGAAATCTTGCATACGGCGTCGGCGACGTTGACGATATCGACCATTTGGGAAATCGCCGCTTGCGCAGTGTGGGCGAGCTTTTGCAAAACCAATTCCGAATCGGACTTTCGCGCATGGAACGTGTTGTTCGTGAGAGAATGACAATCCAGGGCGCGGAAGATATTACGCCGCAAGCGCTTATCAACATTCGCCCCGTAACTTCGGCGATTAAAGAGTTTTTCGGAAGCTCGCAGTTGTCGCAGTTTATGGACCAAACCAATCCTTTGACGGCGCTTACGCATAGACGACGTCTATCCGCGCTTGGGCCGGGCGGACTTTCGCGTGATCGCGCGGGATACGAAGTTCGTGACGTTCATCATACGCATTACGGGCGAATTTGTCCTATCGAAACGCCTGAGGGTCCGAATATCGGACTTATCAACTCGCTGAGTACGTATGCGCGCGTGAACGAGTACGGATTTATCGAAGCGCCGTACCAAAAAGTGAATAAGAAGAAGCAAATCGTTACTGACGAAATCGAATATATGACAGCCGACGTTGAGGATGAATATTTCGTCGCGCAGGCGAATGAAATTTTGAACGAGAAGCGCGAGTTCGTGAATAATCGTGTTGTTACGCGTTATCGTGACGAATTTTTGGAAGTTGAAAAAGAAAAAGTTGACTATATGGACGTTTCGCCGAAGCAGGTTGTGTCGGTCGCGACCGCGATGATTCCGTTCCTTGAGAACGACGACGCAAATCGCGCACTTATGGGATCAAACATGCAACGGCAAGCCGTTCCGCTTCTTATCCCCGAATCTCCAATTATCGGAACGGGAATGGAATACAAAGCGGCGCGCGACTCGGGTGTTGTAATCCTTGCCGAGGACGACGGTGTTGTTGAAAAGGTTACGGCGAACGAAATTTTGGTGAAATACGGTAAAGGCAAGGTCAGCGAATATAAATTACGCAAATTTATGCGTTCGAACCAAGGAACTTGCATAAATCAGCGTCCGATCGTTTCACAGGGCGATAAAGTGAAAAAGGGAGAAATTATCGCGGACGGCCCATCTACCGACAATGGCGAGATCGCGCTTGGACGCAATATGCTAATCGGATTTATGACTTGGGAAGGTTATAACTACGAGGACGCGATACTTATTAATGAAAAATTGGTGAAAGAAGATATTTTCACCTCTATCCATATCGAAGAGTACGAACTTGACGCGCGTGACACTAAAATCGGGCCGGAAGAAATTACACGCGACATTCCGAATGTCGGCGAGGACGCGTTGCGCGATCTCGACGAGCGCGGAATTATCCGTATCGGTGCGGAAGTTCGCGCGGGCGATATATTGGTTGGAAAAGTTACGCCGAAAGGGGAAACCGAACTTACTGCGGAAGAGAGATTGCTTCGCGCGATATTCGGCGAAAAAGCCCGGGAGGTTCGCGATACTTCTATGCGAGTTCCTCATGGTGAATCGGGAATTATCGTTGACGTTAAAGTGTTTAATCGCCTGAACGGCGACGAGTTGGCGCCGGGCGTGAATCAGCTTGTGCGGGTTTACATCGCGCAGAAGCGTAAAATATCGGTTGGAGATAAAATGGCGGGACGGCACGGAAACAAAGGTGTTATTTCTCGCATACTTCCGGAAGAGGACATGCCGTTCTTGCCGGACGGAACTCCGCTTGAAATTGTGCTTAATCCGCTGGGGGTTCCCTCTCGTATGAATATCGGTCAGGTGCTTGAAGTTCACTTAGGTTACGCGGCGAAAGCGCTTGGCTGGAAAATCGCAACTCCCGTATTTGACGGGGCGAACGAGGACGCGGTTATGGACACACTTGAAGAGGCGGGCTATGACCGTGACGGTAAGACCGTGCTTTACGACGGACGAACGGGCGAACCGTTTAACAACCGCGTTACGGTTGGATATATGTACTATTTGAAACTTGCTCACTTGGTTGATGACAAAATTCATGCTCGTTCAACGGGGCCATACTCACTGGTTACGCAACAGCCGCTCGGCGGTAAAGCCCAGTTCGGAGGGCAGCGTTTCGGAGAGATGGAAGTTTGGGCGCTTGAGGCTTACGGCGCGGCATATACGTTGCAGGAAATTTTGACGGTTAAGTCGGACGATATTGTCGGTCGTGTGAAAACTTACGAGGCTATCGTAAAAGGCGAAAATATTCCGACGCCGGGAATTCCCGAATCGTTTAAAGTTTTGATTAAGGAATTGCAAAGTTTGTCGTTGGACGTTAAGGTCCTTGACGGCGACGGACAGGAAATTGCGATTCGAGAATCTACCGATGAAGATCCGGAACCGTTGGCTGTTAACATCGCGGGTCGCGAGGGAGATGTCGCGAAGAGAGAACTTGAAGACTGGAGCCGCGACGATGACGACGATGATGACGACGAGGCATTAGCTGACGGTGGTGACGAAACGTATGACAGCGACGCGATGGATGACGAAATTTCCACCGGATTTGAAGTTGTTGACGGAGAAGATTTGGACGAGGATTTAGACGACGAATTTGACAGCGACGATGACGACGATTTGATTTAGCACCCTGCGGCGCAGGGCTGTCTTGCGCTGACAAGCGCGTATTTGCCGCCAACGGCGGCGGGCTTTTAGGGCTTTGCCCTAAAAACTCAATTTCAGAGCGAGGCTCTGTGGCATTGCGCGGGCGCGCGCAGCGCGGCAAGGACCAGTCCTTGCCAATCCAGCAAGTTTTTGCGCGGGAAAAACTTGACAAAAACCGTCGCCCTCCCCGCCGCGACCCACGCAAAAAACGCGCGGGTGCCCCGCTGGCGGAACCGCGGGCGAAAGCTAGTGCAAACAAAGCACTCTATTCAACCAACATCTCGCGCTTTTAGGCGCGGGTCGCTTTCGAACGATAGCGGCACTATATCTCGTTAATCTTTCCGCGAATGCGGTTAGCTAACCCAGTTTTTCTGTCGCCGGCTTTGGCGCAAATCGCTGTTTTTTGGCGTTTGTGTCCATAGGCGACCGGGATTGGTAAGGGCAGAGCCCTTACCGCCCGTCCGGCAGGACATAAGCCCTCAGGGCATCCCCTAAAAAGGTTTTAAACGGGCGCTGTAAGCGCAAAGAAGAAGTTTTACCCTACAACGAAAAGAAAGGGTGTATAATTTGAGCGAATTTACTAATTTTGAGGCGATGCGAATCGGTCTCGCGTCTCCGGAGAAAATAAGAGAATGGTCTCGCGGTGAGGTGAAAAAGCCGGAGACGATTAATTACCGAACGCTGAAACCCGAACAGAACGGTTTATTCTGCGAGCGGATTTTCGGGCCTCAAAAGGACTGGGAATGCCACTGCGGAAAGTATAAGCGCGTGCGCTACAAGGGCGTTGTGTGCGATAAGTGCGGGGTTGAAGTTACCCGTTCAAAAGTGCGCCGTGAACGAATGGGGCATATCGAGCTTGCCGTTCCGGTATCACATATTTGGTATTTCAAAGGAATCCCAAGCCGAATGGGCTTGATTCTTGACATGTCGCCGCGTTCGCTCGAAAAAGTGTTATATTTTGCCGCATATGTGGTAATCGACCCGGGCAAAACCGGACTTGTGAAGTATCAAATTTTAAGCGAGAAAGAATATCGCGAAGAGCAAGAGAAATACGGCGACCGTTTCCGCGCGGGAATGGGAGCAGAGGCGGTTCTCGAATTGTTACAGGAAATCGACCTGGAAGCGCAAGTTGAGGAACTTAAATCTACGCTTCAAAGCGCGAAAGGGCAAAAGAAAATCAGAACTACTCGCCGCCTTGAAGTTATGGAATCATTCCGCCAGTCGGGGAATCTGCCCGAATGGATGGTTATGAGCGTCGTTCCCGTCATTCCCCCGGAAATACGTCCGATGGTTCAGCTTGACGGCGGACGTTTCGCGACAAGCGACCTAAACGACCTTTATCGTCGCGTAATCAACAGAAATAACCGTTTGAAGCGGCTTTTAGACCTTGGCGCACCCGAAATTATCGTGCGTAACGAGAAACGTATGTTGCAAGAAGCGGTTGACGCCTTGATTGACAATGGACGTCGCGGTCGCCCTGTTACCGGGCCCGGAAATCGGCCGCTTAAATCGCTTTCAGACATGCTTAAAGGAAAGCAAGGGCGATTCCGTCAAAACTTGCTTGGAAAACGTGTTGACTATTCGGGTCGTTCGGTTATCGTTGTCGGTCCGGAATTGAAAATTTATCAATGCGGATTGCCGAAAGAGATGGCGCTTGAATTGTTCAAACCGTTCGTGATGAAAAAGTTGGTTAACGACGGATTGGCGCACAATATAAAATCCGCAAAACGCATGGTTGAGCGCGTTCGCAGCGAAGTTTGGGACGTTTTGGAAGAAGTTATCAACGAACACCCAGTTCTGCTTAACCGCGCGCCGACGTTGCATAGACTTGGAATCCAGGCGTTTGAGCCTGTATTGGTTGAAGGACGCGCGCTGAAACTTCATCCGCTTGTTTGTACGGCGTATAACGCCGACTTCGACGGCGACCAAATGGCGGTTCACGTTCCTCTGTCCGCCGAAGCGCAAGCGGAAGCGAGATTCTTGATGTTATCGGCGAACAACCTGCTAAAACCGCAGGACGGAAAACCTGTCGCGGTTCCGACGCAGGATATGGTGCTTGGCGCGTATTATCTTACCATCGAAATCCCGGGCGAAATCGGTGACGGCAAAATTTTCGCGTCAATCGAAGAGGCGATTTTGGCATATGACAATAATACCGTCGGGCTTCACGCGCCAATCAAAATTCGGATTGAAAAAGAAATCGACGGCGAGATCAAGACAAAATTGATCTCCACAACCGTCGGACGTGCGATATTTAACGAACATATTCCGCAGGATTTAGGATTTGTTGACAGAAATGATCCCGAATTTTTGTTTGACTTGGAAGTTGACTTCCTTGTCGATAAAAATATGCTCGGCGTTATCGTGGACAAGAACATTAAAACCCACGGAACGACAAACACCGCAATTTTGCTTGACAAAATCAAGGCGCTTGGCTTTAAATATTCGACGCAAGGCGCGATTACAATCGGGATTGCGGATATGGTTATCCCCGAGGCGAAAACGAAACATCTTGAAGCCGCCGAGGAGAAAATCGAAACCATTATCAAACAATTCCGCCGCGGTATGCTGACCGACGAAGAGCGGTATCACGCGGTTATCAATACTTGGACCGAAACGAACAACAATATTACCAAAGCGTTGATGGATAACCTTGATCGCTTGAATCCGATATACATGATGGCTCATTCGGGCGCGAGGGGAAGTATCAATCAGATTCGTCAGCTTGCGGGAATGCGCGGACTTATGGCGGATACGTCGGGTAGAACAATTGAAATCCCGATTCGCGCGAACTTCCGTGAGGGACTGAACGTACTTGAGTACTTTATCTCGACGCATGGAGCGCGTAAAGGTCTTGCCGACACCGCCCTTAGAACAGCGGACTCGGGATATCTGACCCGTCGTTTGGTTGACGTTTCGCAAGATGTTATCGTTCGCGAAATTGACTGCGGAACGGTTGAGGGAATTACTGTTATGGACATCAAAGACGGAAACGAGATGTTAGAGCCGCTTATCGACCGTTTGCCGGGAAGATGCGTGATTGAAGATGTTGTCGTTCCGGGCAAGAAGAAAGTAATCGTAGCGGCGGGAGAATATATTTCTGATTTACAGGCGCAAGAAATTGTTGACGCAGGGGTTACCGAAGTTAAAATTCGCTCTGTGTTGAAGTGTCATAGCGAAATCGGCGTGTGCGCGAAGTGTTACGGCTATGACTTGGCAAGCGCACAACCTGTTAACGTTGGCGAAGCTGTCGGAATCATTGCCGCGCAATCCATCGGCGAGCCGGGAACGCAGCTTACGATGAGAACCTTCCACACCGGCGGTGTCGCGGGCGCGGACATCACGCAAGGTCTTCCGCGTGTTGAGGAACTTTTTGAGGCGCGAAAACCGAAAGGGCTTGCAATCGTTACCGAAATCGACGGAAAAGTTAAGTTCAGCGATAACAAGAAAAAGCGCGAAATTATCGTTATGAACGACAAAACCGGCGATATGGAAACGTATCTTATCCCTTACGGTTCAAGGATTAAGGTAAAAGAGGATGACGAGCTTTTGGCGGGCGACGAGCTTACCGAAGGTTCAATCAATCCTCATGACATATTGAAAATCAAGGGCGAGACCGCGGTGCAAAACTACTTGATTCAAGAAGTTCAGCGTGTTTACCGTATGCAGGGTGTTGATATTAACGATAAGCATATCGAAGTTATCGTTCGTCAGATGTTACGCAAACTGAAAATTGACGACGCGGGCGATACCGGGCTGCTATCCGGCGGATATGTCGAGCGGCTCGAGCTTGCGCGTGAAAACGCGGCGGCGGAAGCAAGCGGCGGTATGCCGGCGCAATGCACGGTTACACTTTTGGGGATTACGAAAGCATCGCTTGCAACGGATTCATTCCTATCTGCGGCGGCGTTCCAGGAAACTACAAAAGTGTTGACAGACGCGGCGATTAAAGGTAAAATTGATCCGTTGATGGGGCTGAAAGAGAACGTAATCATCGGAAAACTTGTCCCTGCCGGAACAGGAATGCCGCAGTATCGTGATATAGATGTCTACACCACATCAGGCTATACGGATGAATAAAATTTCGGCACATTTTGGATTTTTCGCTCCCTTGCGTACCAATGTACGCGGCGGGACACAGCGCGCAAAAGCGTCGCGGCTCCAAAATCCAAACTGCACTCGAAATTTTATCCATACTGAATTAACGTTTGGTTTTGAGGAAGGAAAAATGTATGGTTGCAGGACTTAAACAATCGAAAAAAGCAGTAGAGGCGGGCAACGTAAGCCTTGCTTATGTCGCGAAAGACGCTGATGCTGACGTTGTAAAATCGTTTTTGCGATTGTGCGAGAAAAAAGGTGTAACGGTCGAGCGAGCCCATGATATGAAAGAGCTTGCGAAACTGTGTAAGATCGAAGTTCCGACGGCAGTTGCCGTTGTAACGATATAGCTATAAAAATTTTAAATTTGCGTCAAATTGCGTAAGGTTTCGTAGAAAACGTGAGGGAGAGTGTATATTAGATACCCGACCGAGCGTTTTCGACGAAAGATTGCGTAATTTCACGCAAATGCTAAGAAAGGAGGATAAATTTGCCAACTTTTAATCAACTAGTACGTCACGGTCGACAAACAAGTGTGAAAAAGTCTACCGCTCCGGCACTTCAAAAAGGTATGAATTCCTTGAAGAAACGAGCGACAGACCAAAGCTCACCGCAAAAACGCGGAGTTTGTACGGCAGTTAGAACAATGACGCCGAAAAAACCGAATTCAGCGCTTCGAAAAGTTGCAAGGGTTCGTTTGACGAACGGAATCGAAGTTTCTGCTTACATTCCGGGAATCGGACATAACTTGCAAGAACATAGCGTTGTGCTTATTCGCGGCGGTAGGGTGAAAGACCTTCCCGGTGTGCGTTATCACATTGTTCGCGGAACGCTTGACACCGCGGGAACTGCTAACCGTAATCAAAGCCGCTCTAAGTACGGCGCAAAACGCCCGAAAAAAGGCGCATAGTTTGTGTTAATCGCGCAAACTAAATTTTAATGAAGAAATTAGTGCTTTTATATTGCTTAATATATAGCACTAACAGCGTGTAACCAATCACGCTGAGTACCTGCGGTGAATACCGCATAATTAATAGGAGGGAAGCTAAGTGCCAAGAAGAGGTTTTGTACCGAAGCGTGACGTTTTACCCGATCCGTTGTACAATGATAAAATTGTAACTCGTCTTATCAACAGTATAATGCTTGACGGTAAAAAGGGCGTTGCGCAAGGTATCGTATATGATGCATTTGACATCATAAAAGAAAAAACAGGAAAAAATCCGCTTGAAGTGTTTGAAGAAGCTATGAATGCGATCATGCCTGTATTAGAAGTTAAGGCTAGACGTGTTGGTGGAGCAAACTATCAAGTTCCGATTGAAGTGCGTGCCGATCGCCGTCAAACGTTAGGTTTGCGTTGGATTACGTTATTCTCAAGAAAGCGTAACGAGAAAACAATGGCGCAAAGACTTGCGGGCGAGCTTATGGACGCTGTAAACGGAACGGGCGGAGCAGTAAAAAGAAGAGAAGACACTCATAAGATGGCGGAAGCTAATAAGGCATTCGCGCATTATAGATGGTAGGAGGCAATATGGCTAGACAATTTAGTTTGGAAAAAACGAGAAATATAGGTATAATGGCGCATATTGACGCGGGAAAAACGACTACAACCGAGCGTATTTTGTTCTACACCGGTCGAGTGCATAAAATCGGGGAAACCCATGAGGGTTCCGCGACCATGGACTGGATGGAGCAAGAGCAAGAACGCGGCATAACCATTACGTCGGCGGCAACAACGGCACAATGGGAAGGTCACCGCATCAATATTATCGACACACCGGGACACGTTGACTTCACAGTTGAGGTTGAGCGTTCACTTCGTGTGTTGGACGGTAGTGTTACCGTATTTTGCGCTAAAGGCGGCGTTGAGCCGCAGTCCGAAACCGTTTGGCGGCAGGCGGACAAGTACCAAGTTCCGCGTATGGCATACGTTAATAAAATGGACATCATGGGCGCGGATTTTTACAACGTTGTGGAAATGATGAAAGACCGCTTGAAGTGTAACGCGGTTCCGATTCAGTTACCAATCGGCGCGGAGGATGAGTTCAAGGGAATTATCGACCTTGTAACTATGAAAGCGTTCATCTATTACGACGATAAGGGCAACGACATCCGTGAGGAAGAAATTCCGGCGGATATGCAAGCGAAAGCGGAAGAATTCCGCGCTGCAATGATTGAAGCGGTCGCGTCAATCGACGAAGACTTGATGATGAAATACCTTGAAGGCGAAGAGATAACCGAAGCTGAAATCAAAGCGGGAATTCGTGCAGCGACAATCGCGGTTGAAATGATTCCGGTAATTTGCGGAACATCTTACCGTAACAAAGGCGTGCAAAAACTGCTTGACGCGGTTATCGCGTATATGCCGTCGCCGCTTGATATTCCGGCGATTAAAGGGATTAACCCGAAAACCGGCGAAGAGGACGAACGTCCGGCAAGCGACGACGCTCCGTTTAGCGCATTGGCGTTTAAAATCGCGACCGACCCGTTTGTTGGAAAGCTTTGCTTCTTCCGTGTTTATTCAGGGGTTATCAACAAAGGTTCGGGCGTTTACAACTCGACTAAAGACAATAATAAGGAAAGAATCGGACGTATCCTTCAAATGCACGCGAATCACCGTGAGGATATAGAAATCGTTTACTCGGGCGACATCGCCGCGGCGGTTGGATTGAAAAATACAACTACGGGCGACACGCTTTGCGACGATAAATCTCCGATTATCCTTGAGTCTATGGAATTCCCCGAGCCGGTTATCCGTGTTGCGATTGAGCCGAAAACCAAAGCGGGACAAGAGAAAATGGGTATCGCGCTTGCGAAATTGGCAGAGGAAGATCCGACTTTCAGAACGTATAGTGACGAAGATACGGGGCAAACCATCATCGCGGGAATGGGCGAACTTCACTTGGAAATCATCGTTGATCGTTTGCTTCGCGAATTCAAAGTTGAGGCGGACGTTGGTAAGCCGCAAGTTTCTTACAAAGAGACAATCCGCAACAAAACTGACGTCGAGCATAAATACGCGCGTCAGTCGGGCGGTAAAGGTCAATATGGTCACGTTAAAATGACCATTGAACCGCAAGAACCCGGCGTTGGCTACGAATTTATCAACAAAATCGTGGGTGGAGCCATTCCGAAAGAGTATATTCCGGCGGTTGATGCGGGAATTCAAGGCGCGATGGAAGCGGGCGTTCTTGCCGGCTACAACGTTGTCGATGTAAAAGTTACTCTTTATGACGGTTCGTACCATGAAGTTGACTCATCTGAAATGGCGTTTAAAATTGCCGGTTCTATGGCGTTTAAAGAGGGTTGCCGCAAGGCGAATCCGGTAATCCTAGAGCCGATCATGAAAGTTGTTGTTAACGTTCCTGAGGAGTATATGGGCGACGTTATGGGCGACTTAAACTCACGCCGCGGACAAATTCAAGGGATGGAAGCACGCTCAGGCGCGCAAGAAATCACCGCGAACGTTCCGCTTTCAGAAATGTTCGGCTACGCGACCGACTTGCGCTCGAAAACGCAAGGTCGCGGTCAGTATATTATGGAACCGAGCCACTTTATCGAAGTTCCGAAGAGCATTATGGAGAAGATCGTTACCGAACGCACCAAGAAAGACTAGAAAATCGCGCAATCTTCCGCCGAAAGCCCAAAGTCGGGTATATTTATACACGCTCCTTTGGTCTTTCGGCGAAATCTCACGTAATTTTCGTTGTCTTTTAGAAAAATTCAAAAGATTAAAAAAACACTTGATTTTTTGCACAATTAGTGGTAAAATATTGAAAACTAATAATTTTTATTAAAGGAAGGATGAAAACCATCATGGCAAAAGCTAAATTTGAAAGAAATAAGCCGCACGTTAACATCGGCACAATCGGTCACGTTGACCACGGTAAAACATCGCTTACTGCTGCTATCACTAAAGTTTTAGGTATGAAAGGCGGCGCTGAATTCACATCTTACGACAACATCGACAAAGCTCCGGAAGAAAGAGAAAGAGGTATAACAATCTCTACTTCTCACGTTGAGTACGAAACTGACAATCGTCACTACGCGCACGTTGACTGCCCCGGGCATGCCGACTATGTTAAAAACATGATCACAGGCGCGGCGCAAATGGACGGCGCAATCTTGGTTGTATCAGCTGCTGACGGCCCTATGCCTCAAACAAGAGAGCATATCTTGCTATCTCGTCAGGTTGGAGTTCCACACATCGTGGTATTCCTTAACAAAGTTGACCAAGTTGACGACCCTGAACTTCTTGAACTTGTTGAAATGGAAGTTCGTGAACTTCTAAACGAGTACGATTTCCCGGGCGACGACACTCCGATTATCAAAGGTTCTGCGCTTAAAATCCTAGAGGGCGGCGCAACTGCTGACGCTCCTGAGTGCGCTTGTGTTCTTGAACTTATGGATGCTGTTGACAGCTATATTCCTACTCCTGAGCGTAAGTCTGACCTTCCGTTCCTAATGCCTGTCGAGGACGTGTTCTCAATCTCAGGTCGTGGAACAGTTGCAACAGGTAGAGTTGAGCGTGGACAACTTAACGTTTCTGAAGAAGTTGAAATCGTTGGATTCTCTGAAGAGTCTCGTAAAGTTGTTGTTACAGGTATCGAGATGTTCAGAAAACTTCTTGATTACGCTGAAGCGGGCGACAACATCGGCGCACTTCTTCGTGGTGTTGCAAGAGACGAAATCGAGCGTGGCCAAGTTTTGGCTAAACCCGGTTCAATCAAACCGCACACAGCTTTTAAAGGCGAAGTTTACGTTTTGACTAAAGATGAGGGCGGACGTCATACTCCGTTCTTCACTAACTATCGTCCGCAGTTCTATTTTAGAACGACTGACGTTACAGGCGTTGTTCATCTTCCTGACGGCGTTGAAATGTGTATGCCTGGAGATAACATCACTATGAGCGTTGAGCTTACTACTAATATCGCTATCGAAACCGGATTGCGTTTCGCGATTCGTGAGGGTGGCAGAACAGTAGGTTCGGGCGTTGTTACTGAAATCGTGAAGTAAATTTAAGGTAGGGCTTAAGCCCATATAAAATGCGCTTTAGGCTTATGCTTAAAGCGCATTTTTTAGGGCTTTGCCCTAAAAACCCATTTTCAGAGCGAGGCTCTGCGGGCATCACGGCTGCGCCGTGGCATTAAGGGTGTTATCGAACACCCTTAATAATCCCCGAAAAACTTTTGACGGCAAAAGTTTTACCAAAACCGTCGCCACTATGTCCGCGACCCACAAGTCAAAAAGCGACTTGCGAGTGCCCCGCTGGACATGAGGGCGACACAAGTTAGCGAACCGCATTCGCGGAAAGATTAACGAGATATAGCACTGCGCTCCGCTCGAAAGCGACACGCGCCTAAAAGCGCGAGATATTGTTTGGTTAGGGTGCGTTGATTGCAGCAACTTTCGCCCGCGGTTCCGCCACAACGGTTTTTGTTGTGGTCGGGGAGGGCGACGGTTTTTGTCAAGTTTTTGACGCGCAAAAACTTGCTGGATTGGCAAGGACTGGTCCTTGCCGCGCCGCGCGCGCCCGCGCAATGCCCTAGGGCATACCCTAAAAGGTTTTAAGCCTGCCGCCGCAGCGGCAAAAATGGTCTAAGGCGCAACGCGCCTTGACCCCGCGTCCGCAGGCGCAAAAAAGGCATAGGACTTCGCCCTAACGAAAGGAACACCAACCATGCACCTAATCATCGGCCTCGGCAATCCGGGAACTAAATACGTAAACACTCGGCACAACATCGGCTTCGATATTGTGGATTTTCTCGCACAATCAGAAGCCGCACCAAAAAAATCCGGCATATTTTCGCGCAACAAGTCTGATTTCAAATCGAAACATCGCGCGCAAGTTTGCGAGTCAAGAATCGCAGGTAAAAAAGTCATTCTCGCGAAACCGCAAACATTTATGAACCTTAGCGGCGAAAGTGTTGCCGCCCTTGCGAAATTTTATAAAATTGAAAACGAAAATATCATTGTGATATATGACGATATAGATTTGCCGCTCGGCAAGCTTCGCCTGCGCCCCGGCGGCGGAAGCGGCGGGCACAACGGAATCAAAAGCATTATCTCCCACATCGGCGAAGATTTTTCCCGCGTTCGAATCGGAATCGGCGCGGATAAGCACGAAAATTTCGACACAGCCGACTACGTTCTTGGCAAATTTACGAAAAAAGAAACAGAAATCCTTATCCAAACGGCAAAAACCGCCACCGAGGCAATCGAAGCGATAGTAAAAAGTGGGATTAACGCCGCAATGAACGCGTACAATTAACCAGTTTGCGTCAAATCGCGTGAGATTTCGTCGAAACAAGAGGCAGAAAACCGCAGGCGTACAAGTGGTACGTTGAGGATTTTCCGTCTTGCAGTTTCGGCGGAAGGTCGCGTGATTTCACGCAAATCAATAGAGGTATAAAATGAACGAAGTATTTTCTGAACTTATACAATCTATCGCTGACGGAATTTCTCCAATCAGCGTCACAGGTGTGTCGGACAGCAGTCGCGCGCACCTTATTTCGTGTATGCCGCAAACTGTGCACAAACTTGTAATCTCTCACTCCCACGTCGCCGCCCGCAAACTTTTTGAGGACTTAAAATTCTTCAGCGGCGAGGAAAATGTGCTGTTTTTCCCAAATTCCGAGTTGCTATTCTACGACGTCGAAGCGGTGGGACGGGATATTATCACCGAACGCTTATCCGCGCTCGACAAACTGCAAACTTCCAAAAAGCCGCTGACAATCGTAGCGACAATCGATGCCGTACTGTCGGCAACTTTCCCGCGCGAACTTTACGAAACTTTCACCACCGAAATCAAAGTCGGCGGCACGGTCGATCTGAACGAACTTTGCGAAACGCTGGTAACAATCGGCTACACCCGCGAGGATATGGTGGAGGGAAAGGGGCAATTCTCCCTCCGCGGCGGGATTTTGGACTTCTTTCCCCACTATTCGTCCATGCCATACCGCATAGAATTCTTCGACACCGACGTAGATTCGATAAGATTATTCGATGTCGACAGTCAGCTAACCGTTCAAAAGGTCGATTCCGCGCGCATATCCCCGGCGGAAGAAATCATACTGCTCCCTTCACTACGGCAAGAGTTTGAGGAAAAAGGCTACATCTTATCCCGCTCGCTAATGAAATATATCCCGCTGATATACCCCGAGGCTACTCGCTCTAGGTCCCTGCGGGACAAGAGCGAGTATGCTCCCGATAATTCGACTACAATTTGCGAAAAATCACGCAAATCCAGTCTCATTTATCCCGACAAACTACCGAATTTACTGGATTACATCGACAGTCCAACCGTATTTTTCGACGAACCCGCGCGCGTTGCCGAATCCGCCGAAAAACTGGAACGAAACGTATCCGAAACCGTCGCCGAAATGTTGCTCCGCGGCGTTATTCCGCAGTTCGACGGTGAGAAGCATTACATCTGCGACTATAATGAAACTATGGAACGTCTACTCGGCAACCAAGTCGTCGGCATATCTGGGCTTTCCCACCCAACGAGCGATTTTCCGCCCAAAAAGCTAATCAGCATCACCTCAAAATCAATCGGCACGTTCCACGGCAAGATGGAATTCGCCGTGCAAGCGATAAAATCCTACCAAAAGCAAGATTACCAAGTGATTATCCTCGTCAACGGCGAATCTCGCGCCAAAAATTTTGCGCAATCCCTGCAAGACGAGGGAATTTCGATGACTTGTTCGCCTGACCTCGACGAACCGCCCAAGCCGGGCGGCGTAATGGTTACCAACGGCGTAATCGACGGCGGATTCGAATATCCAACCGCGAAATTAGCGGTAATCTGCGACAAAGAAATCTTCGGCGCGGATCATTTCGGCGACGGCAGGAAAAAAGGTGTTCGCCGCCCGGGCCGCAACAAAGGCAACAAAATCGACAGCTTCACCGATCTTTCCATCGGCGATTTCGTGGTTCACCAAAACCATGGAATCGGTGAATACTTGGGAATCGAAACTAAAACGATACTTGGAATTACCCGCGATTATATTCGAATTAAATACAAGGGCGACGACCTTCTATATGTGCCAAGCGAGCAGCTCGACCACGTTTACAAATATATCGGCAAAGACGGCGCGTCCGTTCGGGTAAATAAACTCGGCGGCGCCGAGTGGAACCGCGCAAAACAGCGTGTTCGCGCCGCGTGCGTTGATATGGCGAAAGAGCTTGTTGAACTTTACGCCGCACGCGAAAATATCCAAGGAATCGCCTACTCTCCCGATAACGAATTCCAACGGCAATTCGACGACAGTTTCCCCTACGAAGAAACCGACGATCAACTTATAAGCATCGACGAAGTGAAAAAGGACATGCAGCGCCGCCGACCAATGGACAGGCTTCTGTGCGGCGATGTGGGTTACGGAAAAACCGAGGTTGCGCTCCGCGCGGCGTTTAAGGCGGTGCTTGACGGTTATCAAGTCGCCTACCTCGCGCCCACCACAATTTTGGTGAATCAGCATTTTAACACATTCCGCAAACGCATGAAAGAATTCGCGATTTCGGTCGAAATGCTATCTCGCTTCCGCACGCCTGCCGAACAAAAGGAAATTATCCGCAAACTCAAATCCGGCGAAATCGACATAATCATCGGCACGCACCGACTTTTACAAAAAGATATTGAGTTCAAAAAATTAGGATTCCTAATCGTGGACGAAGAACAGCGATTCGGCGTCGCGCACAAAGAGCGAATCAAAGAAATCCGCAAAGAAATCGACGTTCTAACCCTCACAGCCACACCAATTCCGCGCACACTTCATATGTCGATGGTCGGAATCCGTGACATGAGCGTGATTCATCAACCGCCGAAAGACCGTTACCCTGTCGGGACATATGTTCTCGAATACGACGAGCAGGTAATAAAGGACGCGATTAAACGTGAACTCGACCGCGGCGGACAGGTGTTTTACCTCTCGAATCGCGTCAACGGCATATTCCGCGTCGCGACGAAAATCGTCGAACTGGTTCCCGAAGCCCGCGTCGGCGTCGGACACGGAAAAATGTCCGAGCGCGAGCTCGAAAACGTCATGCACGACTTACACGAGGGAAATATCGACGTTTTAGTATGCACAACCATCATCGAAACCGGGCTCGACGTCCCGAATGTCAACACAATCATCATCGAAGACGCCGACCGAATGGGATTATCGCAGTTGTACCAACTTCGCGGACGCGTCGGGCGAAGCAATCGTCTGGCATACGCTTATCTAACGTTCCGCCGCGACAAAATCCTAACCGAAGTTGCCGAAAAACGCCTCCGCGCGATTCGCGAATTTACCGAATTCGGAAGCGGGTTCAAAATTGCCCTGCGCGACCTTGAAATCCGCGGCGCGGGCAATCTTATCGGCGCGCAGCAGCATGGACACATGGACGCCGTCGGCTACGATTTGTATTGCAAACTACTAGCCGAAGCGACGCAGGAAGCGCGCGGGCAAGCACCCGAAAAAAACGCCGATACGTTGGTGGACATCACTGTAAACGCTTACATTCCTGAAAATTACATCGCCGCGCACCATTTGCGAATTTCGGCGTACAAACGAATCGCCGCAATCGAAACCGAGCAAGATTTATCCGACACTTACGCGGAATTGGAGGACAGATTCGGCGACGTTCCGAATTCGGTCAAAAATTTGATGGAAGTCGCGCTTATAAAAAATATCGCGTCGAAACTTAAAATCACCGAAGTGCTTTGCAAGAGTGATGAGGTAATTTTCAAGTTTTTGCCCGAAAATCCGCCTAACATGCAGAGAATAGTAGATTTTATCGACAAATTCCCGCTTCAGCTAGAGCTGAACTTAAAAGCCAAAACTCCGAATTTCCGCTACAAACTCGCGCATAAAAAAGGTGATGAGGCGGAATATATTAACAAAATAAAAATATTTCTAAAAAAAGCTTTCCTTTTGGAAGATTATAGTGTATAATGCTCCTTGTATAATAAAATTTGAAAAAACAGCAAGATAAAAACGGAGGTAACGATTAATATGAAAAAGTGGATTATTTTAGTGGTGGCATTAATTTTGGCGGCGGCGCTGGTTTGGTTCTTCTTTTTTAGAACCGGTGGCGCGACGGTTGCAACGGTAGACGGCGTAAACATTACCGAGGACGATGTAAGTTTTAGAATGAGAGACGCCGAAAGCGCATTGTGGCCGGAATACAACGAAATGTTCCCCGACCACATGGATTTTGACTATGACGTAGAGTTCAGAGACGGATTAACGTTCGGCGAAGCTGTTCGCCAGGAAGCGGTTAGAATGGCGGCGACTGAAGCGCTTATCTTGCGTGAAGCGCGAAGATTGAACACAAATTCATTAAGCAGAGAAGAAATAGAACATGTAAACGAGCATATCTCAAGCACTCGTGAACATTTTGACGCAATGGAGCCGGGCGGATTTAACTCGGCGCTGCGCGATGCCGGATTCCGCGGCGAATCTCAATGGAGAGATGTTCTTGATAATCAGCGTATAATACAAAATACTATCGAGGCGATAATGGAAAATCCTGACGAATTAGCAAGGCTTGCGCCATACATGAATGGCGACGATGACGACGAAAGTCCGACAAGCAGAGCAGACGCTATTTACGCAAGAATTCAAGCGGGCGAAGATTTCGACACTTTAATGCACTTATACAGCGAAGATCCCGGTTTGGCAAGCTATCCCGACGGTTACACTTTCGGACCTATGGAAATGGTTCCCGAGTTCGAGCAAGGCACTCGTGAACTTGCAATAGGCGAAGTAAGCCGCCCAATTCGAACTACTCACGGATACCATATTATAATGCGTATCGCACCTTTTGAAGATGGCATGTTGCGTCCGCTTGGCGAAGACGAAAGTTTGTCAGATTTATACGCGGCTAAACATATCCTAATCAGCGCCGGCGCTCCGGGCAATGATCAAATGCAAGCTATTTTCGAGGCGTTTGAAGCTATGGCTCGACAAGCTAATATCGTTTTCTTACCTGCGCTTAACAACATTCGGGTTGCGCCTCAAGAAGACTAATTAATGAGAATATTAAAAAAGAGTGCGAAAGCACTCTTTTTTTTAGGGCTTCGCCCTAAAACCCGATTTTCAGATCAAGTCGTTGCCGCCTTTTGCCCTTGTCAGGGCAGGATGACAAGGATTTATCGAAATCCTTGTCAATCCACGAAAAACTTTAAAAAGTTTTATCAAACATGCGTCGCACACGCGCTATGGCGCTATTGTGACCGCGCCGCTATAAAGATGTGCAAACATCTACGTATTAGTCAAGTGCCTACGGCGGCAAAAGCCGCAATGCTCAACTGAAAGCGGCAGTATATCTCGCTAGTCTTTCCGTGAACGCGGTTAGCTAACTTCTGTCGCCCTCATGTCCAGCGGGGTACCTGCGCGCTTTTTGCGTGAGTCGCGGACATAGTAGGCGACGGTTTTGATAAAACTTTTGCCGTCAAAAGTTTTTCGGGGTTTGTCAAGGGTATTCGACAATACCCTTGACGGTCTTATGCCCTAGGGCATACCCTAAAAAGGTTTTAAGCTAGCCCCAGCAGCCACAAAAAGATTCGCCCTAAAACCCCACGGCGCGTTGCGCATTAACCCCGTTTTTTCGCCAACCGCTCGCCGTCAAGCCCGTTTCTCAAATTCGTCACAATAAACAGAACAAGCAAAACCGCAACGTTAATCGCCATGATTTGCAACATGCCTTCAGGAATCGCTGCAACCCCCTCGATGACTTGAACCGTGCCATCAGGCATTTCAAGAATTGTCCCGCCCGTCTGCCGAATAAAAATATTCATCTGCTGAACAAAAGTGAAACGGAACATATTCGCTAAAGCTTCGTTCGCGACGGCAAAGATAGGGCCAATCCCCAAAACTAATGCGATAATCATAGTAAACGGCGCAAATTTCGAAAGCCCAAGTGTCGTTCCAAGCAATATCGAACATACTATGCCAAGCATACAAAGAATTAGGAAATTGATCATAACCTCGCCCGAAAATCCTGCCATAAGCCCGAATAAATACAAAACTCCGAGTGATACCATTAAGAACACTCCGCTTGTCGCAATCAAATATTGCCACGGTTTAACTCCCGCCATTCCCATAAACCGCAAATTCATGGTCGAACGATCTTCGGTGATAATATAAGATGCGTTTCCTATCATCGAAATACCCGCAAACATAAGAACGAACTGCGAAACAATAATCGCTCTGGCATCTCCCGCGTCTGTAAGCATAAGCATCAAAAAAGGTATAAGCAAAAACGACGCAGGCGTGCCGAATAGTGAAGGATTTTTGAAAAAACTTTTCAATTGTTTAGTAAATATGGCTTTTATGTTTCTCATAATTCCACCCCCGTAAGTTGTAAGAATACCGATTCTAAATCCGGCACGGTTTTTATCGAGTTATACCGCTCGCAAATTTCGTTCGGATTGCCCTGCTCAACAATCTTCCCATCATGCAAAAGAGCGATACGATCGCAAAGTTTTAACGCCTCATCCATGTTGTGCGTGGTCAAAAATATCGTCGCGCCCTGCTCTCGAAGCTCCTGCAAGAGTTTACAAACCCCTTTAGACGTTCCCGGGTCAAGCGCGGACGTCGGCTCGTCTAAAAACAAAAGTTTCGGCGAATACAATATCGCGCGTGCAAGCGCAAGCCTCTGCGTCATTCCGCGAGAGAGCTTTGACACCGTCTTTTTCGCCGAATCTTCTAATCCAACGGTTTTCAAAACTTCCATCGGCTTATTTTTCGGCAGTCCGTAAATTTGCGCGTACAAATTCAGGTTTTCCAAGCAATTCAAGTGCGGATACAGCCCGCCGATGTCCAGCATAATCCCGATTTCATGCGGATTCGCAATCACTTCTTTATTTCCGCCGTCCTCTTTAAGCATACCGGTAAGTATGTTGATAATCGTCGTCTTTCCCGCACCCGAAGGGCCAAGCAAGCCGAAAATCTCACCCTTTTTTACGTTGAAACTGACATCAGACAAAACAGTCTGCCCGCCAAACGTCTTTTCAATGTTTTCCATTTTAATCAATTTGAAATCCTCCTCATATATACAAGATATTTAAGTCCGCTCCCCTTTGGTGCGGGAACGCGTTTAACCTCACGGAATCCTAATTTTTCATACAGTCGAATCGCAGGCGCGTTGATGTCGATAACCTCCAATGCGTATTCTGAAAACGGCGAATCGTTCATAACGTGAGACAGAAGCGAAGTCATTACTCCCTTGCCCATATATTCCGGCGCGGTCGCGACGAAATCAATCGAGCCCGTCTGCGGCGTAAGCGCAAACGGATATTTGTTGTTCACCATATACTTATTCACTATTTTAAACCCAATATTCCCACGCAAAAATCCGAAATGTTCAACAAATACCTTCTTATCCGGCTTAATCGGCGACGGATTTTTATCGCTGCAACCAACAAACCCCATGATCACATCATCTTCAACCGTGACATAAAATTTGTCTAAATCAAAAATATGTTCAAACGCCTTTGAAAGCACAGCTTTGTCTTTAGAAAGACCATGTAATCCGTGGTCGTAAAACCCGTGCGCGAAAATACGTCCCATTTGCTCACGCGGGTCAAAAGCCAGCTCGCTCGCTCTTCTAACAGTCATTTTCTAATCCTCCCTCAACTCAACCGAACAACTTATCCCATTTCATCATAATCGCCATATCGCCCAATACCTTATACTTTCTTTTAAGTAGTGCCATCGTCCCCGAAACCTCGCCGCGCCCGATTGCCTGCCAAAGCGAATAGGGCGTTTCAATTCTCGTGGTATATTCCTTGAAATTATCCGTTATAACCTCCGCGCCTTGCTCGGTTAGCAATATTTGATAGGTTTTGTCAATGTCGGTATAGCACATTTCCAAAACCCGCTCCTTACCGTCATGTTTATAAGTCGCCGCCATCTCTTTTGTGGCAATTAAACTGTCCTCCTCGTCGCTTGCGGCGGCTTGAACGTCCGTGCTTTTTTCGCATTCCTGAGAAGCGGTCGCTTTTTCGTCTTCTTCATTAACCTCCCACGACGAATCCGCCGCCGCCTCGTAAATCTCGCGCGGAATCATAGGCTCGGCAAGTAACTTTTGCGTTTCCGCCTCAATTTTCCCCGCCGCGAACTCTTTCCCCGCGCGGCGAACGATATCTAAGTATTCGTCAATTATTTCTTTTAACTCGGGTTCGTCAGCTATGTTCATTTCATCAAACAACCCGCCCTGCCCGACAAATACGCAAAACTCTTTGTAGTTAACTTCTCTTCCGTTACGCGCGAACAGCTTTTCGAAAAGGTCATAATTCCCCTCCGCCGTCCAAAATCCGCAGGTTGAAATATATGCCGCCCGAAGTTTTGACAAATCAAATCTCGTTGGGTGCCCGCCCGCCTCGGCGTCTTTGTCCATATACGGCATAGCTAGCGGCAACATTCGGTCATTGAAACACTTCAACTGTCCCGGAAAATAGCAACCGTACAATGGAAACGTCGTTATCATCACATCCGCCTCAACAATTTTCGGCAAAATCTCTGCCATATCATCTTTGATTACGCATTTCCCCGGCGTTTTCTCCCAGCAGGAGTAGCAACCTGTACAACCGCTTACGTTGACTTTCGAAACGTCGATAATTTCCGCGTTTTCCCAGCCCGCGCCCTCTAAAAATGCGCGCGTTACTTTCATACTCGAACTTCGCTCGCTCCTCGGCGAACCGTTTATTACTAAAACGTTCATGGTTTTCTCTCCTTTTTTCAAAATTTTCTTATAATTCATCAATAGCATTGCATATCACCTTCTCTAAATTTCGAATTTGACTAAGCTATCCTTTTTGCGATGGGCGAAAATTACGCCCTCCCGCGTCGTAAGGTTATACACCGCAGACCATTGCAGAATATCGAATTTTTCACCTGTTTCGGCGTTTCTGTTATATCCGCCGACTTCCGCAAGCAACTCAACCGCCTGCATGTCTGTTAAAACTCCGCCGTTATTTTCGATGGCTGCCTTAACTTTGTTATATCTGTCTAACTCGCAAGCTCCCTCGCAATTTTCGGGGTTATTTGCTGCAAAGTTTGAGCAGATTTGATACTCTTCCTCAACTTCGGTAACTTTCAGTTCACCGTCCTCAAAATTCACGATTACCGAACGCCCGCTTGCGTCCGCAATAAGATACTGGCAAGTAATGCCGTAAGGAAAGTGGACATTGTATTGCCCCATCAACTCAATCGCCTGCGCAACGCTTTCCGCCTTATCCAAAACCAGTCTGACAAGGTCTAAAGAATTTAGCGTAACTTTGTTTTGGTCAGACGGACCTTCGGCTTGCGGCACCGCGACAATCCCGATTGCAACCCCCTTCTCGTTCATGCCGTCCATTGGCATAAAGGGCGCGGCAAGCGTGTTAACGCTGTTAAGATCAAGTCCGCTCGGCAGATTGTCTTTACTGTATCCGGCGAATATCAAATTAATCATTGAAACCGACGAATATCCGTTGTCGGGAGTGGTTTTCACCTGCAAAGACGGCGAAACACTATGTCCGGTGTGAAAAAAATCCATGTTTCGTCCCACCAAAACCTCGCCTTTATCGTTTCGAACGGCAAACATGGTGCAACCGCTTCCCGGAACATAAGTCGTGTCAATTTCCTCGTCAAACTCCGTTCCGACTTTTAAATATTCGTCAAATCCGTAATCTCCGAAGTAGGTCATTTGAAACATGCCGTAATCGTCAACCTTTTTGATTGAATCCAAACTTTTAAGCACGTTTGTTGTTTCTTCCAACATTCTTTCGATCTTATCCATCAATCTTCCTCCTCTAATATTTCAATCGCCTTATCCGCCCATTCAAGCGCGGCTTTATTCATTATCTCGCCGAATAGCGCAGTAAGCTTCCAATACTTTGCGCTGTTGGCAAGTTCCGGTTGTTTAACCACTTCTTCATTCACCTCGTCAATAATTCCCTCTAATGTCTTTATGCCTTTTAGCGAATATTCTTTAGACGTTCGCAATAACTTCAAAGTATAATCAGCGTCAAGTTCGCCGCCAAAGAATATACGCATCAACAAAGCATTCCCCTTTCCGGTATGAGGTTTAAACGGGTCAAAGTTTGAAAGCCAATCCGTAAACTCTGCTTTGCCCTGTTCGGTAACCGAATAAACGCGCTTGTTCGGCTTGTCTTCTTGTATTACCCGCTCGCTGGTGAGCCAACCGCTTTGCTCCATCGCGTCGAGCTCGCGGTAAATTTGACTTGCCTTTGCCTGCCAAAAATGCCCAAGCGATTCGTTGAAAAACTTTGTAAGCTCATATCCTGTCATAGGTTCATAATTCAAAAGACCAATCAATCCGTGTTTTAGTGACATGTCAATATTCTCCTTTCGATATATTCGTGTTTTGTTATATTCAACAAGTTGATTATACAATGCGTTTTATATTCTGTCAAGAGTTTTTTTGAAATTTTTTCAAAAAATTTTTTTCGACACGAAAAAATCCCCCGCAAACTACCATGTATCGGTAATTTGTGGGGGATCTCTTGATTCTGAACTATATCCCAATTTCTACAAAAAGTGCCATAAGTCCGTATGTAATAAGCGCAAGCCCCGAAATAACGTGGCTTATAACCGCCGGAATCCGCTTCACATATTTCGTTCTCGCCAAAAAGAACGACAACGCCGAATACCCGAAATGCGCAAGCGCGACGGTAATCGGAATTGCGAAAGTCGCCTCCGCGCCGAAAATAAACGTAATTCCCATAGTTATCAACATCGCCTCGCCGCTCATAACCAATCCAATGGGGATAAGTGTTTTAAGAGATGTGATTTCTTCCTCACCTGTGATTCCTTTGCGACGTTTGATATACTTGGATATAAAATAGTGCAAAATATACCAAAGCCCAAGCCCGATAAACGCGAATCCCACAATCAAATCAGGATCAAACGGTATTATTTCATAAACCCGCTCGGCAATCATAAACCCAAGCACGCAAAGTCCCGCAAGAAATACGTTAATTAAGCATAAATATAAAAATTTGCATCTCTTTTGCAACCCAAGTGAAAGTCCGATAAAAAACGCATCCACCGACACAATAAGTCCGGATAAAACTGACATAAACATAATAAATCCTCCTTTTGAGACTTGACTTTGCTGATTTGTGCAAAGTCATAGCCGAAAAGTGCAGGGGTGTAAGATTCTTGCGCTTTTTTGCAAGAATCCACAGTCATCTGCCTTTTGAGACTATTGTATGCGATTTATCGCTTACGTGTTACGAGCCGCTTAAACTTCTTCTTACTCACCATCATAATGGAAAGCAAAAGAATAAACAGAACGGTAATCGCAACGCAAATCTCACTCGGCAAGTGCTCGCACCACTTGGGATATACCGCGCAATATATCGCCAGTATAATTCCCGCGGCGGTAATCGGCAATCCTACAAAATGATCGCGGAAATCGCCTAAATTGTACCGAACAAGCCGATACGCGCCCGCGCCGACAAATATCAAAGACGATATTGTCACAATTCCGAAATACTCACACGGCGCGATGTAGTTTACAAACGCGATCGGCGCGACACCGAATGTAATGATGTCCGCAAACGAGTCCAACTGCTTCCCCATATTGGTTACAACGTTGAATTTTCGCGCGACATATCCGTCGAAGAAGTCGGCAATGCCGCCGAGCAGTATCAACGCGGTTATTATCAACGGTTTATGCGCATGTTCCAATTGGATGATAAACAAAATCGCAGTCAATCCCAAAAGCATATTTATCATCGTTAGAACGTTCGGGATATGTTGAATTAACTTGTTTTGACCCATCGCCGCGCACCTCGATTTCTAATCTTACAAAAAGCAATAAATCCGAAACTCAATATCATCACAAGCCAAAACGTAATAAATCGAAATAATACCGCAACCAGCGCGGCGCCCGACACACTAAATCCTAACGTTAAAAGCAAGCCCGTCATGGTTCCCTCAAATCCGCCCAATCCGCCGGGAAAAATCGGAATCATGCCAACCATATATGAAACAAAAGTTATCCCCGCAATGTAAATTATATTTACATCCGGCAAAAATTGCGCCGCCAATATATACATTTTTACGGGATAAATCAGCCAAATCAATAGCGATAATCCGAAAAACATTAGCGACGTTTTCGGATTTTGCCGCAAGAATTTCGCCTGCTCCGCAAAAATATTTCTCCATCTTTTCGGCATAAACAGTGCGGCTAAAAGTATCAAAACCACTAGCGCCAATATGCCGTACACCACATACTGCGTATATTGCGCTTGCAAAAATCCGACGGTAAGCAGGCAAAGCAGCAAAAACGCACTAATGCTGAACAATTTCTGCGTCGCGACAATGGCGGCAGATTGCCCTTTTTCGATGCCGCATTTTCGGCTCATCTGCACTGCGCGCGTAATTTCGCCGCCGATTTTGACGCCGGGCGTGATTGAATCCATAACCGAACCCTGCGCGTTGATATAAAGCATATCGCGAAAGGAAATCGGCACATTCGCGAATTTCGCAATTTTGCACCATTGAAGATTCACCAAAATCTGCGATATAATCTGTAAACCGACCAATAATATGATCACTTGCATTGAAACCATGCCCATTATGCCGCACCGCCTTTAACGTACAACAATGTATTCCCGATACGTTTTTTCGGCTCACGAATCAGCAACCGAGTCATCGCTGACGCACGGTTTTTCACCTCCGACAATACAGTTTCGGCGGGCGAGATTTGCTTCGCCAAATGAACCACCGAATATTCCGAAACATCCATATCCGCGCCGTCGCGGCATTGCACCCGAATTTTCTCGCTTAACCCCAACTGCTCGACAACACTCCGCGCCAATCGCGCGCAAGTTTCGCAATTGTCAACAACCGTAACTCTTGCGCCGGTCGTTTGATGAAACATAATCGCGCTAAACGGACAAACTCCGCCGCCGATACAAAGCATATTGTCGCCCGCGCGAATTTTCGCAAGCTGAATTTCCTTGCGGATAACCGCGTGGTAATATAACTTCGCAAACCAAAACGCAAGTTTTGATTTCGCAGCGCAACTTTCAATTTTACGTGTAATTCCAACGATACTCATAACTTAACCTCCGAAAAATACTCCGATATGATTGATCAATCCGCCGACAAAGAGCGCTGATGCAATCGTTCCAAGCGATATAATAATCGCGATTTTCGCCTTAAACTCTTTCGCCAAAATCGCGAAAACCGAAATACACGGTATATACATAAGCGACACCACGCCGCCCACGAACGCTTGAAGCGTAGTCAATTCCAACGCCAACAGCGGCGCGACCGACATCTCCCGCCGAACAATCCCTAAAATCAGCGCCGTAACCGCCTCAGACGGCAACCCCAGCCAACCGCTTACCAACGGCTCGGCGTGTGTTGCAATTATCGCCAAAAGTCCCGATTCCGCAAGAACTGCGGCGATTATAATCGCGATTAACATCGGTTTTTCGGCGTCTTTTAGGAAATGTCTCATGCGTGTCGCCAATTTCCGTCCAAACGCTTTGCCGTTAGGCATAAGCAGGTTCGGAACTTCGATAATCAGCGGATCAACCTTCCCTTTTACAAACTTTCCCGCGATCAAAGTTACCAATATAAACAACAATATTGAAAATCCGAATATCGCGGGCAACATCCACCAAGCAAATTCCCCGAACAAGCTAATCAGCGCGCCTGTTTGAGATATACACGGTATGGCGAAACATATGGCGACGGCAATAACAATGCGTTCCTTGCGACTCGTTGCCGCGCGGCTTCCGATAATCGCCGGAACGGCGCAGCCGTAGCCCATAATGGTATGTATTAAACTTCCGCCCTGAACGCCGAGCTTGCGCATAATATTATCGAATAACACGCTAATCCGCGGCAAGTATCCGGTGTCTTCCAAAAATGTGAACACAACGTAAAACAGCAGCACATAAGGGAAAATTAACGCCAAAATCCACTCGAAACTGATGACGAAAATCCCGAATTCCCCAATTAGGATGTTAAGCAACATACCTTCGGGGATGATTGCGGTAAAAATCCACTGGAACAGCGGAACAATACCGTAATACACGCCGTTTATGTTTAGGCCTTGTACAAGCGGTAGCAGAAACCCTGCGCGCAACCCGCGTCCGCCAAACACAACCGCGGCGATTGCGAGCGCCATCACCAAAAGCGCAATCGGTATGCCGGGAAAGGGTTTCACCATACTTGCTCCAAGTTTGTCGATAAACTTCAAATTCGACTTCGTTTTACGGCTAACCCGGCGGGAAATTTCTTTCGCCGATGTGAAAACATCATTCCCATGTTTACCAAATCGGTTAAACGGACAAGAGGTGCAATTCGCGTTCTCACAAGCGTGGTCGGCAGATTTGGTGTTCGATAACATATTCTCCAATTGTTTCAGTAATTCATTAAGCCCTTGCTTCTTCACCGCGACGGTAGGAACGACAGGCGCGCCCAACTCTTGTTCCAGCAATTTAGCGTTTATCTCAATTCCGTGCCGCTCGGCAATATCCCACAAATTCAGCGCGTAAACAATCGGAATATTATATTGCTGCAATTCCAGCGCAAGCCGCAGATTACGCTCCAAATTTGACGCGTCCAACACGCAAATAATTGCCGCCGCGCCGCTTTTGACGAATTCGGTCGCGACCGTTTCCGCCTCCGAAGTCGGGTCAAGCGAATATGTACCCGGCACGTCAACCAACGTGTACTCTTTCTCGCCAAGTTTGAAACGTCCCTCCATAAAGGTTACGGTTGTTCCGGCGTAGTTTGAACTCATCGCGTGAATTCCCGTCAACTCGGTGAAAAATATGCTTTTTCCTACGTTGGGATTCCCCATAAGCAGGATTTTTGTTTTAGAAGGCTCCCTTCGGTCGCTGTGACGTCCGTCATTAGGGTACGCCGAGCCGGCGATGCCCATTCGGGCTGAATTCGTATTTAACATGCTGTAACTCCTATCTGTTTCGCGATATCTTTTCCGATTGCGACCGAATATGCGTCCTCGACTCGCAAAAGCACCGGCCCGCCGAGCGCATAACGGTTTTGCACCGTCACTTTCGTCCCCGCGCGAAGCCCCAAACTATTTAATAATCCGACATCAGGCACGTCAACCACCATATATTTCGTGTTTTTCGGTGCCGTGTACAGGCTTAATATGTCCATATTTCTGCTCCCATCTACATATAGTTAGTATATGCTAACTACAATAGTTTACCATGGCTAACTCAATTTGTCAATAGGTATTGCAAAAAAAGTTAGTTTATGCTAACATGTACCTAAGAGGGGTACAGGGCTCCCATAACGTCCCAACGAAGTGGACGTTGTGGTAAAGAGGAGCAACCCCGAAGCAGATGAGCTTTTGGCGCGAATTTTGCGACAAAACGAATATAGCGAAGGAGGTTGGGACGACATGGCTATTTATGAATCGGGTGAAAATTATTTGGAAACTATTTTTATATTGCAAGAGAAAAACGGAACGGTGCGTTCTATCGACGTTGCGAACGAGCTGGGATACACAAAGGCAAGCGTCAGTCGAGCCATGAGCATACTCAAAAAAGCGGAATATATAAAAATCGCGGAAAGCGGCAACATTTTACTGACCGAATCGGGCAGGCAAAAAGCAACCCAAATTTTCAACCGCCATAAAATTATTACCGAATTTTTGATGAACACGTTGCAGGTTGACGAGGCTTTGGCCGACAAAGACGCCTGCCGAATAGAACATATTATCAGCGAAGAAGTGTTCGAAAAAATGAAAAAATACGTTGAGAACGGAGAAACGCTATGAAAAAGTCGCATAGCAGGTTATTTTATATAGGTGTTTTGGCATTCGCGGCGCTTTTCCTTTTTGTCGGAAACAGAATCGCGTCCGGCGTTTTAGATTTTTCAGAGCAAATCGACGATTTTACGGTGTTTTCGGCGGTTGTAACCTCGGTTACCGGCAGAACGGAAGATGCGATCGATATGGGGTATTTTACTTCCACAGATATTACGATAACCTTCAACGCCCGAATCACAAACGGCGCGCGGCGCGGCGAAACGGTGCAGGCGCAGCATACTATTTCCGGCTTTCTTGACTTGCCGGAAGCCGAAGTCGAGGCAGGAGACAGAGTTGTTTTAGGCTATGACGATTTTAGCGGAACATTCTTTTTTATGACGCATCAAAGGATAAATTCCGTGTTGATTTTAGGATTTATCTTCCTATTGCTCATGATATTATTCGGCAGAAAAAAAGGATTCAACTCCATAGTCGCGCTGGGCTTTATCTGTATGGCGATTTTCATGGTGTTTGTTCCCGCGATTCTATCGGGCAGAAATATTTATATCGCCACGTTTGTTACCGTTATTTATTCAATTGTCACGACATTGCTGATTGTAATCGGGCCGAACAAAAAGGCGATTTCCGCCATGCTCGGATGTTTAGGCGGCGTGCTTTTCGCCGCAATACTCATGGCGGCAATGAACGGCATTGTGCAACTTACAGGATTTATCGACCACGAAACTCGCTCGCTTATTATGCTAAATCCCGAAAATCCTATAAATTTGCAAGCGATTATATTTGCCGGAGTTATCATTGGTTCCGCCGGCGCGATTATGGACGTTGCAATGTCCATCGCCTCGTCTTTGTGGGAGGTTAAACTTGCGGGCGTCAAATCGGATTTTCGCAGCATATTCAAATCGGGAATCGAGATAGGCAAAGATATATTGGGAACCATGCTGAACACTTTGATACTCGCGTATATCGGAAGTTCAATTACCGTTATTTTGCTTATTACCGCACATTCGGCGTCGTTTGCGGGACTGTTTAACACCGAAATGATTATTGTTGAACTTTTGCGGGCGTTGGTCGGAAGTTTCGGAATGTTCCTGACCCTACCGTTGACAGCGGCAATTTGCGGCGCGCTATATACTCGGAAACCAAAAGATACCCCGCAAGACACCCCGCTGCCAGAGCTACAGAGCGATATTTTGAATCTCCGCGCCGAGCAATCGTAAAATTTTTGTCATATTTCACTGCCTGTCCTCGTATAATTTAGTAATTCACACAAATGAGAGGACGGGAACTGCTAATGAAAACCTTTGAGGGGCTATCCCTTATGGAAGTAGAAAATTCGCGCAAAAATTTCGGGACAAACTCTCTCCCACAGCCTAAAAGCGCAACATTTTGGGAGAAATATTGGAAGAACTTAGACGACCCTATTATTACGGTGTTGCTTATCACTCTTGGAATCAATATCCTTTTCGTATTCTTAGGAAAAGTTGATTGGTACGAGGCGGGCGGGATACTTCTTGCCGTTTTGATTTCAACCTTCGTATCCACTTTTTCGGAATACAAAAACGAGGGAATTTTCGAGAAGATACAGGAAAAAGCGGGGCAAAAAGTCTGCAAAGTCTATCGCGGCGGTGAATTGCTGGAAATTCCTATTGAAGATATCGTTGTCGGCGACTTGGTATGGCTTTGCGCGGGAGATATTGTTCCCGCCGACGGAATGGTGGTTGACGGTTCGATCATGGTTGACCAATCCTCGCTAAACGGTGAAAATGACGAAATCGAAAAATCCAATATTTTCGTAGGGGGCGGCGTCCGCAACGTCCCGCAACTTCCGCCGTCCGATTTCCTCGACAAATTCAGCGTGTTCCGCGGAAGCGTGGTGCAGTCGGGCGAATGTGTCGCCCAAATCAAAGCGGTCGGCGCGCAAACGGTATACGGCTCAATGACCCACGAGCTTGGACATGACGAGCGCAAAAGCCCGCTGATTGTCAAGCTTACCAACCTTGCGAAGGGAATCAGCCGATTCGGCTATATCGTGGGAATATCCATCATCGTCCTTTATATGTTCCGCGCGGCGGTGATTTACAACAACTTTGACCCCTATTACATGAGCCAGTACTTTTTGAATCTGCCGCAGGTGCTGTCTGACTTGGTCGAGGCGGTGATTTTGGGGATTATCATTATCGTAGTTGCCGTCCCCGAGGGCTTGCCGCTTATGATCGCGATTGTGTGTTCGCTGAATATGAACAAGATGTTCAAGGATAACGTTCTCGTTCGCAAGCTTGTTGGGATTGAGACGGCGGGCAGTTTAAATATGCTGTTCACCGACAAGACGGGGACGCTTACGCATGGGAAGTTGGAGGTAATTTCGTTTACGACCGGAGCGGGGCGATGTTTTTCGAAATTTTCCGATTTGTCGGGTGAGTTGAAAAACATACTTCACATATCTATTTTACATAATAACGAGGCGAAACTAAGCGGCGGAATTATGTCTACTCCGCGGAAAAATTATGTCAACAAACCAAAAATAATCGGCGGAAATTCGACCGACAAATCGCTTATGGAATACATTTCGGGCAAGAGGTGCGAAATTGAGGTTGAAAAGGTCAGTCAGACGCTGTTTGACAGCGATAAAAAATTTTCGTCTTGCCGTGTGACGGGGGATTACAATTTAAGTCTGATCAAGGGCGCGCCTGAGGTTGTCTTGTCGCGGTGTAAGTATTATTACGACGTCAACGGCGCGAAGGTCAAGATTTCGGATATGTATACGTTGAATAATGAGGTGGATAAACTTGCGAAGCGGGCGGTGCGGGTGATTGCGCTTGCCGCGTCGGAGGAGCCACTTGACGGCGATATTATGCCGAACAACCTTACCTTGGTAGGGCTTATCGGGATACGCGATGAGATTCGGCGGGAAGTGCCCGCCGCGATTGCGGAGGTGCAAAGCGCGGGGATTACGGTGGTTATGATTACCGGCGACCGCGCGGAAACGGCGGCGGCAATCGCGAAAGAGACCGGAATTTTGGGGGATAGCGATGATTTGGTGCTGACTTCAAGTCAGCTTGCGCAAATGAGGGACGATAAGGTTAAGGAAATCTTGCCTAGGATACGGGTGATCGCGCGTGCGTTGCCCAGCGATAAGAGCAGGTTGGTTCGGTTGGCGCAAGAGTTGAATTTGGTGGTTGGCATGACCGGCGACGGCGTGAATGACTCGCCTGCGTTGAAACGCGCGGATGTCGGGTTCGCGATGGGGAGCGGGACCGACGTCGCAATCGGCGCGGGAGATATTGTGATTTTAGACGATAATTTCCTGTCCATCAAGCGGGCGATTTTGTATGGGCGTACGATTTATAACAATATCAAGAAGTTTATCACGTTCCAGCTTACCATTAACGTCGCGGCGGTGACTGTGTCACTTTTCGCGCCTATGGTTGGGATTGCGCGCCCGCTTAGTATTACGCAAATGCTGTGGATTAACCTGGTTATGGACGCGCTTGCGGCGATTGCGTTTGGCAGCGAGCCGTCGCTTGCAAAATATATGAAAGAAAAGCCGAAAAGTCGGGATGAAAGCATTATCGACCGTAAAATGTGGAGCGCGATTCTGTGGAACGGCGCGTTTATATTTATCGTAAGTATGATAATGTTTACGGTTCCGGGAATGCTGAACCTGTTCCGTGTAAGCGTTGGGGATATTTATTTTTACACCGGATATTTCACGTTTTTCATCTTCGCTTGTATTTTCAATGCGTTTAACGCGCGCGCGACGGGGACCGACTTCTTTGAGCATATCGCGGCGAATAAGAATTTTATCTATGTTATGCTGCTGATCGCTGTGGTGCAGGTGTTTATGACGTATTACGGCGGGGTGATTTTGCGGACGCAGGGATTGATTATGCCCGAGTGGATCGTTGTGATAAGCCTTGCGGTATTGATTATTCCGTTTGATATGGTGAGGAAGATGGTGTTTAAAAGAAGTGCGGTGTTGAGGGTTTGATTTTTCAATAGAGACAACATTTCAAAAAAGAGCAATATTTTTGCTCTTTTTTGCATTTTTGCCCTTGTAAAAAATTATCGGGTGTGGTAGAATGACTATAAGATCAAAAATTGTTGCATAAATTTCCGAAATGTTGGAAATTATATTGCAATAAAAATAAAAAGGAGGAAATCACTATGTTTAGCGGCAAAAAAAAGTATTTTATCATTATCGGAGGTTTGATTGCGATTGCGGTTGGCGCGCTGTTTTTAATTAACAATTTGAACGAGAATTTCTTGCTGGAGCGTTTTAAAAAGAACGACGATTTCTAGAGACGTTTTAGGTCAAAGCGTTATCTTTGAATGAATTTTGCGTGAGCGGCGTGTGCTCGCCCGCTCGTTTATTTGCTATGTAATAAATTTCGAAAGGTTGTGGCGGCGTTGCATTTTGACAAATTACATGAGGAGTGCGCGGTTTTTGGGATTAGCGTGAAAACCGATGAGGCGGCGGGGATTACCTATAACGGCTTAATGGCGCTTCAACACCGCGGTCAGGAAGCGGCGGGGATTGCCGTTTTGGCGAAGAATTCCATCCTTTATCATAAGGCGGAAGGATTGGTTAGCGAAGTTTTTACCGGCAAGGTTCTTAAAAAACTGCCGAAGAGCAATCTTGCGGTGGGACATACGCGGTATTCCACGACCGGATTTAACACCACCAAGAATATACAACCTTTTGTAAACGAATTTTTGACGGGCAGAACCGCGACTGTACATAACGGAAATATCACAAATGCCGATGAAATAAAGGAAAATTTGCAAGAACACGGACTTCAGTTCGCCGCGGAAAGTGACAGCGAGGTTATTTCGTCTCTTATCGCTTACAATGCAATGCGGTCGGGAAGCATACTTGAGGGGACGATTAAAGCCGTGTCCTCGCTTGAGGGCGCGTTTTCGCTGATCATTTTGAGTAATGAGAATAAAATTATCGCGGTTCGGGACTCTAGCGGGTTTCGTCCGCTTTGTATCGGTGAAAATGAGTTTGGCATGGTTGTCGCGAGTGAGAGCTGCGCCGTTGAGAGCTGCGGATTTAATTTTGTGCGCGATGTCGCGCCGGGTGAAATTGTGGTTATTGAGGACGGTAAAATCACGCTTACCAGCACGTTTAAGAAGCCTAAGAAGCAGAAATTAGGTGTTTGCATATTTGAATATGTATATTTTGCGCGGCCCGATTCGGTGATTGATGGTTTGAGTGTTTACGAGGCGCGTTTTAATATGGGACGAGCTTTAGCGAAGGAACATTCGGTGGACGCCGACGTTGTTTGCGGAGTTCCGGACAGCGGGCTTGAAGCCGCCGCCGGGTACGCCGCGGAAAGCGGACTGCCGCTTGTTACCGGATTCGTTAAGAATCGATATATTGGAAGAAGTTTTATTTTCCCGACGCAGTCGCAGCGCGAGGACGCGGTTCGGATAAAGCTGAACCCGCTTGGCGCCAGCGTGAAGGGAAAAAAAGTTGTTCTTATTGACGATTCTATTGTTCGTGGGACGACGAGCGCGAAGATTATAAGAACGCTGAAGAGCGCGGGCGCGACCGAGGTTCATATGAGGATTTCGTCGCCGCCGTTTAAGTATGTTTGTAACTATGGAACCGATATTGATTGCGCCGAGAATTTGATTGCGAATAAAATGAGTATTGAAGAGATTGGCGAGCATATCGGTGCGGACAGTTTGGGATTTATCAGCTTGGAAGGACTGACCGGGGCGTGCGGGAAGTGCGCGTTGCCGTTTTGCACGGCTTGTTTTAAGGGAGAATAAGAAAAACCGCCGAGAGGCGGTTTTTTCATATTCTCACTGTCACTTTGGTACCGATGTCTTCTTTGCTTTCGATTGAAATGTCGCCTTTGTGGTGTTGGACTATGTGCTTTACGATTGATAGACCGAGCCCTGTGCCGCCGGTTTGTTTGGAGCGGGATTTGTCGATTCTGAAGAATCGTTCGAACACGCGGTTTTGGTATTTCTGCGGGATTCCTATGCCTGTATCTGTAATCTTGATAACGGTTTTGTTTTTTTGAGTGGAGAGCGAGACGCGAACCGAGCCGTTTGGCTTGTTGTACTTAATCGCGTTGTCGATTAGATTGTACAACACTTCATGGATCATGCGTTTGTTGGCGTTTATTGCGGTGACGCCGCCGACGATTGACAGGCTTACGTTTTTCTCGTTAGCTTTTTGGGTTAGAAGGTCGATGACTTCGCTTCCCAACGTATAGAGGTCGAATTCTTCCGATTCCTCTTGGACGGCGTTTTCGTCCCATTTGGATAGGCGGATGATGTCTTCGACAAGTTCAAGCATGCGCGCGCTTTCGTTTCGGATTTTGCGTATAAAGTCGGGTTTGTCCTCCTCTTTGACCATGTCGTTTAGCATCATATCGGTATAGCCGTAAATTGTGGTGAGCGGGGTTTTCAGTTCGTGGGAGACGTTTGCGCTGAACTCTTTACGGAGTTTTTCGAGCTTTGCTTTTTCGTTTGTGCGCGTGACGAAAAATATGCTTATGCCGCAAAGCACGAGTAGCGCGATTATGACGATTTCCACGAAGTTATCCAATTTTATAGCCTACCCCTCGTATGGTTTTGATTATATCCTCACTGCGCTTCAATTTTTGCCGTAGTGTTTTTATGTGCATATCCACCGTTCGGCTTTCGCCTGCGTAGTCATAGCCCCAAACGGCATCCATGATTTTGTCGCGAGAGAATACCACGCCTTTGTTTTCTAACAAAAATTTAAGGAGCGCGAACTCTTTTTGGGTGAGGCGGATTTCGGCGGTGCCCTCGAATACTGCGTGTTTGCTGATGTCTAGCAGGATATTTTCGTATGTAAGTTGCGTCGGTTCGGGTTTTGGCGTTGAACGACGGAGGACGGCTTTGATTCGGGAGAGAAGTTCGAGCGGCGAGAACGGTTTTGTGATATAATCGTCTGCGCCGAGGTCGAGGCCTTTTACTCGGTCGAGTTCTGAGCCTTTTGCGGTTAGCATGATTACCGGGATACCGCTTGTGTTGGTTTTCGACTTGAGTTTTGCCAGGATTTGCAGCCCGTCTTCATGTGGCAACATAACGTCGAGGAGGATAAGGTTGGGAGTTTCGATTTCGAGGGCCATGTAAAGTTCGGAACCGTCTTCGAAACCGGCAACGTCAAAATCCGCGGACTTTAATGCGTACACGGTGAGTTCTCGTATGTTTTGGTCGTCTTCGACGACGAAGATTTTGGTTGGCATATTGCCACTCCTTTTTCGTAGGGCGAATGCCCTGTGGTGTTTGCGCCCTGCGGGCGTGTGGTTAAGGCGCAACGCGCCTTAGACCTAAAACTTTTGAAAAAAGTTTTAGAAGCCAAATTGCGGATATGCCGCCGTTGGCGTAAGGAAATTTGGCTTGAAATTCGCTGCGCTCATTATCAAAATTCTTGCGCCCAAAGGGCGCGGGGTTTTTAGGGCAAAGCCCTAAAAACCCTTTTTCAGAGCGAGGCTCTGGAGCAATTGCCCTTGTCAGGGCAGGACGACAAGGGTTTATTGAAACCCTTGTCAAGCCCCAAAAAACTTTTGACGGCAAAAGTTTTACAAAACCGTCGCCACTATGCCGCCGACCCACCCCAAAAGCGGGCGGGTGCCCGTCTGGCATGAGGGCGACAGGAGTTAGCGAGCCGCGTTCGCGGAAAGATTAGCGAGATAAAACGTCGCCTCGTTTGAGAGCAATCCGCGCCTAAAAGCGCGAGATGTTTTAGGGTAGGAGTAAGTTGTTCGCACTCACTTCCGCGCCATGTGTGCTTGGTTTTTAAGCACGTGCATGAGCGCGGCGCTTTTAGTCAAGTTTTTGGCGCGCAAAAACTTGCTGGATTGACAAGGACTGGTCCTTGTCGCGCCGCGCGCGCCCGCGCAAAAGGCTACAGCGGCTTCGCTGAAAAATCCCGCGCCCGCAGGCGCAAAAGGCTCACTAAGCATCCTTATGCTCACCCGTAATCGCATACGCCACCCAGCCGGCGATGTTTTCGGCGTGGTCGCCTATGCGTTCGAAATATTTTGAGATCATCAAAAGGTCGAGCGCAAGCTCACCTTTGTCGTTTTCGGTTTTGATCAGATGTATTAACTCGCGCCTGACTTCGCCGAATAGACCGTCGACCACGCTGTCGTATTCGATGACAGAAAGCGCGAGGTCTAAGTCGCGCATAACGAAGGCGTTTACCGAGTCGGTTACCATTTTTATGGTTGCTTCCGCCATTTGCGGGATTTTGGTGATTTGTTTGACGTATTCTTTGTCATTTAGGAATGTTGAAATTTTTGCGATGTCGTGGCTTTGGTCGCCTATGCGCTCCATGTCGGTTATCATTTTAAGCGCGGAGGAGATAAGCCGCAAGTCGCTTGCGACCGGCTGTTGACGAAGTAAAAGTTTCATGCACAGAGTTTCGATTTCCTTTTCTTTAAGGTCGATTTCGTTGTCAACTTCGATTACTTTTTCTACAAGCGTTGGGTCGAGCTCGATAAGCGCCATTGTCGCCAGTGAAATGATTTGTTCGATGAAAGTTCCGAGTTCTATCAAATGAGAATTTAAAACTTCCAGTTGTTCGTCGAATCGGTTACGTATGCTCATATTTATCCTGCCTTTCTGATGTAATTTTAGCCAAATCTGCCTGTTATATAATCTTCGGTGCGTTTGTCTTGCGGAATTGAGAAGAGCGCGGTTGTGCGGCTGTATTCCACCACTTCGCCGAGCAGGAAGAATGCGGTGTGGTCGGAAATTCGTGTCGCTTGCTGCATGTTATGCGTCACTATAACTATTGTATAATTTTTTCTCAGTTCGAGAACCAAATCTTCGATTTTGTTTGTGGAAATCGGGTCGAGCGCCGAGGTTGGCTCGTCCATAAGTAGTACATCAGGGGAGATTGCCAGCGCGCGGGCTATGCAGAGGCGTTGTTGCTGTCCGCCGGAGAGCCCGAGGGCGGATTTTTTCAATCTGTCCTTTACTTCGTCCCAGATTGCCGCGTCGCGGAGGGATTTTTCGATGATATTGTCAAGTTCGGACTTTTTTTTGATTCCGTGGGTGCGGAGGCCGAACGCGACGTTGTCGTATATGCTCATTGGGAACGGATTTGGTTTTTGGAACACCATTCCGACGCGTTTTCGTAAGAGATTGACGTCCATATCTTTGTAGACGTTTACGTTATCGAGCAGGATTTTGCCTTCGACGCGGCAACCTTCGATCAGGTCGTTCATGCGGTTGAGGGTTTTAAGTAACGTTGATTTGCCGCAGCCGGATGGACCAATAAAGGCGGTTATGTTGTTTTCTTCGATTTCAAGGTTGACGTTATGCAACGCTTGGAAATCATTATACCATAAATTTAGGTTTTGTATAGATATTTTATTCATGATTAATCACCTTTGCTTTTGGTTAGTTTTCGTGCGATGAATGCCGCCATCGCGTTTATGTCTAACACTAATTTAGCAGTTTATTGTGAAAAAAAATAGCATGATTTTGTAAAATCTATGTAAAACCTATGTAAAATTTCAAGCCAGGTATTTTGAAGTTTTGGATAAGTTTAGAATTAATTTGCGGGCTTCGGATTTTCCCTTACTATTTAATTTTTGATAAAGTGAAATAAGTTCGTCTGCGCCTTTGCATATTTTTGACTCGCCTATAAGCGTGCCCGGGTCGACGTTGAGAATTGAAGAAATTCGCTCTAGCGTTCCGAAATCGGGTTCGCGTTCGGCGGTTTCGTACATTCCGATTGCGCTTCGCGAAAGCCCCAATTTTTTAGCGAATTGGTCTTGCGTCAAGCCGTTTAATGTTCTTAAAGTTTTTAATTTCTCTGAAAAATAGCTCACAGAATCACCTCTATAGATTAGACCTGTTCATTAAGTTGGTTAGTGGGCAGGTCTGTTATTTAATATCCAACAAATTTTATCACTAATTGTGTTCGTCGTCAATATAAAATATCCAAAAATGGAAATTTTTGTTAATGTTCTACAAAATAATTGGAAAATTTTATGCAATATTTAGACACGAAACGTGTTGACACGTAATGTGATAAATGTTATATTGTTAATACGAGACATCGATTGTCGAAATATGGGGGAAAATAAAATGTTTAAAAAATTAAGAGGAGTCGATTTAAGTTATGAACGGCAGGGTTTTATTCGTTTTTGTTGCCTTACATATAGTGATCAACCGCAGGAGACAAAGGATAGGATTTTGAACCTTTGTATTCGCTCGGGAAAGGATAATTATCAAGCTCTTTTTGAGTTTATGACAACGTCGAAATCGGCGGTGAATATTGCGGCGAAGCACTTTGTCACCGACATGACGCTTTATCGGATGAGGAAGAAATTTTACCATGCCTGGTTCGATGTTGATGGTTCGATTCCGAAGAAATTGCCGGAATTGGGGTGAATTTGGGGGAAATTGTCGAATATAGTCGAAAATGTGTTGTTAACTGGCTTTCATCTCGTGTTATAGTTAGGGCGAGTATTCCATAAACTCCCAAATTTTACTAGGGTGAGTCTTTTTCAGACTTATCCTTCAATGGAGGTGAGAAAATGAGCGAAATGAGCCCGCCAAGGAAGCGCGGGAGGCCGAAGAAGGTCGGTCAGGAGTTTTCAGAACTCGCGAAAACAAAGAGTGTTGACGCGCTTGAGAGATTGATGTCGATAACCAAAGATTCGGAGGCGAAGCCTGAGGTTGTTGTCAAGGCGTGTGAGACAGTTATGGCGTATGGATATGGGAAGCCGGGGAGTTCTGCGGAAACTGCGGAATCGGATGTGAAGGTGGTGGTTGATTATGAATGAGCAGGCAAGCCGCGCGCTTTCGGTAGGTAAGCCAAGAAAGATAACGCTTAACAGTTGCTTTAAAGCCGCGAATGAGTGTAAGTTGCGGTATCGCGTGCTTTATGGCGGCGCGGGGTCGGGGAAGTCGATGAATGTCGCGCGGGATTATATATTGAAGCTTTCCGATCCGAAATATAAGGGCGCGAATCTTCTTTGCGTTCGAAAGTCGGAGAATAGTAACGCAACCAGCACGTTTGCAGAGCTTTGCAAAGCGATTAAGGATATTTTCGGGCGCGGATATTCGAAAATTTGGGAAATTAAGTCGGCGCCGTGTCGGCTTCGGTGTAAAGTTACGGGAAATAAGATTGTTTTCCGTGGATGCAACGATTTGAACCAGATTGAGAAGATTAAGTCGATTACGTTTTCGAGCGGGAATTTGACTTGGATTTGGGTTGAGGAAGCAACCGAGCTTTTGCAAAGCGATATCGAAATTTTGGATGACCGAATGCGGGGGCAGTTTGATAATCCTAATTTGTATCATCAGATGACGTTGACGTTTAACCCCGTGTCGGCGCGGCATTGGATAAAGAGAGTGTTTGTAGATGTTCCGTCGGACGATGTGTTTTTACATCATTCGACGTATTTGGATAACAAGTTTATCGACGCGGAGTATCATAAGCGGATGTTGCGGCGGAAAGAGAGTGACTTTGAGGGGTATCGGATTTACGGGCTTGGCGAATGGGGCGAGATGAGCGGGTTGATATTCAAGAATGTAGCAATTGCTGACGTTGCGCAGGAATTTTCGCACTATGACGATGTTGCGTATGGGCAGGATTTTGGGTTTAATCACGCGAACGCGCTTCTCGCGCTTGGGATTAAGGACGGGAATGTGTATATTTTAAAGGAGATTTACGTCACCGAAAAGGATTCGTCAGAGGTTATAAAGTTGGCGGCGGATTGGGATAAGTCGAGGTTGATGTTTTGCGACAGCGCGGAGCCTGACAGGATTCAGATGTGGAGCCGCGCGGGGTTTCGCGCGAGCGGCGCGCTTAAAGGCGCGGGAAGCGTTAAAGCGCAGATTGACTGGCTTTTGCAGCGGAAGATTTACGTTGATCGAGGGTGCGTTAATACCATCAATGAGATAACGCAGTATCGGTGGGAAAAAGATCGGTTAACCGGCGAATATACTGATGAGCCGGCGAATTTTAACGATGACGCGATGGCGGCATTGCGGTATGGCGTTCAGCTCTGGCGGCTTAGGGATTCGGTTGGGAAGTTGCGGCGAGGTGAGGTGAAATATCACTTTAAGTCGTTGGAGCCGAAGAGGGAAACGGATGTGTCGGTGATTTAGCGCCCTGCGGGCGCGGGCTTAAGGCGCAACGCGCCTTAGAACGGTTTTTGCGCCCAACAGGCGCAGGGTTTTCAGGGCGGATGCCCTAAAAACCCATTTTTCGGGTCCATCCCGAGGGCTTATGTCCTGCCGGACGGGCGGTAAGGGCTCTGCCCTTACCAATCCCGGTCGCCTATGACGCAAACGCCAAAAAGCGGCGATTTGCATCAAAGCCGGCGACAAGAAAAGCATTAGTGAGCAAACCGCATTCGCGGTAAATGAGACTTAGCTTGTGTATTTTACAAGCTGTAGTCGAATTATCCAGTGAGAGTAAGCGAGTCGGGAAAGACTAGCGAGATGTAGCACTGCGCTCGTTCGAGAGCGACCCGCGCCTAAAAGCGCGAGATATTGTTTGGTTGAGCGTGCTATGTTTGCACTAACTTCCGCGCCACGTGCGCTCGGTTTTTGAGCGTGTTCGTGAGCGCGGCGCTTTTGATCAAACTTTTGGCGCGCAAAAGTTTGCTGGATTGTTAAGGACTGGTCCTTAACAAAGTAAAAAATTAAATTTAATAAAAAAAGGAGAAAAACCATGTATAATTCAAAAACGAAGGACAGAGGCGTAAGCGAAGCTTGGCATTTTTATCAAAAAGGAGTGGATTACCACGAGAAGGCGGCGATTTTCTCGAAAACCGAGCGGGCGTTCAAGTTCTATGAGGGTGAGCAATGGCATCAAATGCCTGAGGCAAGCGGGAATTTGCCGATATTGAATATTATTGCGCCGGTTGTGGACTATAAAACCGCGATGGTGGCGATGAATAATGTTGCTATCCGTTATTCGCCGTTTCATTCGGGGATTGACTCGAAAAAGGCAGACAAAGCTTGTCAAAAGCTTAATAGCTACGCCGCAATGCAATGGGATAGGAATAAGCTTGATAATACTTGCTGGGACGTTGTGAAGCAGGCGTGTATCAGCGGGGATAGCTATGTTTATTTCTACAACGGCGAGGCGGAGCATGAGCTAATCGACCGCACGCAAATTTTTCTTGCGGATGAGCAAACGCCTGATATTCAGAAGCAGAAGTATATTATCATCGCCGAGCGCAAGTTTGTAGACGACATTAAAAAAGAAGCGGAGGCGAATAAGATTCCGCAAAGCGAGATTGAGAAAATTATGGCGGATAATGAGACCAACAGGTTTACGAACAACAATAATGAGGTTAAAAGTGAGGACGGGAAGTGCGTTTCGCTTCTGATGTTGTGGAAAGAGGATGGTATTGTGCATTTTTCGCGGTCGACGCGGGATGTGGTTTACCAGACTGCGACGAAGATTGACGGGTTGACGCTTTATCCGATTGCGAACCTTGTTTGGGGGAGAAAGCGGTTTTCGGCGCGGGGAACGGGTGAGGTTACCAGCGTTATTCCGAACCAAATTGAGATTAATCGCGGTTTGGCGCGGCGTGCGACAGCGGTTAAGATGGCGGCGTTTCCGAAATTAGCTTACAATTCGGCGAAGATTGAAAATATCAACGATATTACCAAAATCGGCGCGGCAATTGAGGTGAACGAGGGCGGCGCGAACAGTATTCACAATATTGTGTCTTATCTTACGCCCGCGCCCATTAGCGGGGATGCGAAAGTTTTGACCGACGAGCTTAATTTCCGAACGCGTGAGCTTGCGGGGGCGGGGGACGCGATAATTGGGCAAATTAATCCTGAGCGAGCAAGCGGAACTGCGATTATGGCGGCGCGTGACCAGGCGGCATTGCCGCTTAATCGAAATATCGCGGCGTTTCGGCAGTTTGTCGAAGACATTGCGGCAATTTGGTTTAATTTGTGGGTGATTTATAATCCGAACGGCATAAAATTTGAATCCACCGACACGAACGGTGACGTATATACCGAAACTATAACCGCGGACGAGCTTAATGAGTTGCGCGTGAATGTTAGGATTGATATTTACAACAACACGCCGTTTTCGAAATTCGCGCAGGAGCAAGCGGTTGAAATCGCGCTTATGCAAGGGCATATTACGTTCGAGGAATATGTTGACGCGCTTGACGATAATTCTATCGCGCCGAAGGGCAAATTTGAGCGGATTTTGAAAAATCGGGAGAATCATCCGGCGATGTCGATGCAATTTGGCTTGCCTTTTGAAATGGCGGAAGTGCCGATGGATATTATGATTCCGCCGGAAGAAAATTTTGTTTCGTCACGATTCGAGGAAAAATTTGACAATTTAAGAGAGGTGTGATATAATGAATTTACAAAATTTAACATTATTTGCTAAAATCGAGAACAAGAGTGCGAAACAAAGACAAGCGGCGGAATTAACCCCGCCGCTTGTACGACAAGCAGAACCAACGTTTCCGATGTTAGAGTTGGAGCCAATGTCGACACCTTCTTTTGAAGAATCTGCTACTCGTTTGCTTGTACCAAATCTGTTGGAAATGCAAAGGAGAGGTGAACAAGTACTGTCGTTAGTCCCGCCGATGGAAGTAGCGAGGAATTCAGAAGAGCGAACAAGAAACGCATACATACGAAGGATGAGAGATGAGAACGCGGTGCAACCACCTCTGCAATCGCCGCTTGACCGATTGATGAATCCACCGCAGCCGCCACAGCCACAGCTGCAATTTGAAGTGGCGCCACCACCTGTTTTTGTTACGGGACGTAATTCTATACCCGAAAACAATCGTACTAATCTTTGGGGAATTGAGATTTGGCAACGGGCTAATAACTTTGTAGATACTACTTTAAATTTTGACCGCGCTACTGCACGAACAGGAAACTACATTGCAAATTGGGCAAGAAATATTGGTGCTGAACACGCAAAAGCAAATAATTGGCTTGGTGCCGACGGAGAGCTGATTACTTGGGATAACGAAGCAGACGCTTTAAGGCATTTTGTTTGGAACGCGAGAATGACTCGTGAAATCGGGAATGCTGCTGCTACACGCATAGCTGATAATCGCGAGGTATTCACTTGGACTCATACCAATATTCAAGGCGGAACGGCTGTTAGAATTGGATTCAATTCTCTCATGGATTTGCATAACAATGAAATGGGAAGGTTGTATGCCGAAACTTTTCCGCATTTAGATTATCGTGAATTGTTTGATAGAGCAATGGCTGACGGAAACATAATTACGTGCGTTGAAGAAGTGCAGCGAATGTTCGGTTTTAGAAATGACCATATATTTTCTAACGAGCAAGGTAATGCAAGACATGTGATAAGGTTTTTGCCAACGAACAGTAATGAACCATGGCATTATATGACGTATGAGGAATTTAATCACAGACGTAGAAATTAAAAAGGAGTGTTGCTATGCAAGCATTAAAGAAGCTTTGGAGAAACCGTGCAATAAGAATTGCTGTTTTAGGCGTATCCTTAGGTGTAGCATATTTTATATCAAGAACAATTTTAGGGTGGAACGGCATTACTTGGGGTATCAAAATTGTTGGCCCGGATTTATTTTCCGGCGGTATTTATTTATTCGGACGGCGTTTAAACGGCTTAATGTTAGGACATTTCATTTTATTGTTTTACGAAATTTTACCTATGCTCTTAGCCTCGGCAGCTATAAATATTTTCGTTGAAAAGAGAATTTTTTGGAGGATTTTAAGCACCCTTATGGTTGTTGTGGTAGCGATTATTAGTATGATAGCGATTTTGATGCTTTGGTATTAGGAGAAACGTAGGCAGGCGTTATCGACGTTGGTTCCGCCGTTGCCGAGCGCGGCGACGCGGGAGGAGCGGGCGCGAAGTGCGTATATTATTCGCGCGCGGGCGGCGAATGCGGCGGAAGATATAGCGGAGCGGCAAGCGGCTGCGCATGATATGTTTCGATTGCCGCCGATGTTGGATGTTGCGGGGCGGATGAGCTATAGCGATGCGCTGAATTTAGGGATGGGACCGATCACGAGGGAGTTTGCGCAGAGGGTTGCGGCGCCGAAGAAGCCGGAGCCTGCTTTATATCCGAACGCTAATGTGAATTTTGCGTTATACAATACTAACGCCAAAAGGGTGCGAAATGCTTATAGCACAGGCAGATTTGATGATTCGTTAGCAAGAATACAAGCAGTATTCCAAGCGAACAAAGAAATGTATGATAGAATAGCAGAGTCCACAGGAGTGCCTGCAGAGTTGATAGCGGCAATGCACGTTCGTGAAAATTATAGTGATTTTCTTGCTGGAAATTTTAATGTGCATTTGCACAATGGTCAAGTGCTTGGAAGAACGACAACTATTGTTCCGGCAGGCATACAATTTCCGGAAGGACAGTTTTACGAAGCGGCTGTTCATGCTTTAACCTTTGATCGTTACAGGAACGATGTTAAAGAAAGGTATGAGTTAAGCGCAGACAGCAGGGATATAATTGCTATGATTAGCTGGGCGGAAGTATTTAACGGGCAAGGTCATTTTAACGCCGGAAGGCCAAGTCCGTATGTTTTTAACGGAACTAATCTTCACGATAGAGGAACTTTCATTGCTGACGGAGTTTTTGACCCATATGCTGATGATGTACGACCGGGAATATATTTAATAATCAGAGCTTTAATGGGATTAGAATAAATTTGAAAGAGGAATGTTTGTGAAAAAAATATGGTTAGTGCTATTGGTTTTATCTATTGCTATTAATATTGTACTTGTCGCATGTTTATGGCAGTCGCGAATAGTAAGTCAGCAGATAGAAGATTCTGAAACTGAAGAAATTTCGTTAATTGATGAGAGGCATCCGTTGGATATCTCTTTTGAGGAAATTATGTCTGATCCCGAAGTGCGAGGAGTTGCAAACAATCGCAGAGATGTATCCATACTTTACGGCGACAAGTGGCGTGAAGAAATGGAGCGGAATTTAGAGTTAATGTATTCTGACTTAAGCGTAGAGCGTTGGGAATTGGTTGTTCAATCGCAAGAAAGTTGGTTAGTTTTCGAGGAACGTGATATGGAATTGTTTTCAAGAGCAATTAGTCAAGCGTGGGCAGGCGGGAATGCAATAGGAGAGTTTATAGCCTTTCGCCGCTATCAATTATACAGAAATCGTGCGTTGTATTTGGAGAGAATCTATGAATACTTGATGACTGATTGGGACTGGTTTGAGGGCTAGTTTTTTGTTGCAGTTGGTAACGCCGCAGTTGGGAAGCGGGATTTATTTGCCGGAGGATGAAACGCATTATATTGCGACGACGATACCGACGTGGCAAGTGCCGCCGATGTTGGCGGAGTTGGCAGAGCGGGAAGCGGTTGTGCAGCCGTCGACGTTAGCGCCTCCATTGCCGAGCGCGGCGACGCGGGAGGAGCGGGCAAGGAGCGCGTATATTATTCGCGCGCGGGCGGCGAATGCGGCGGAAGATATAGCGGAGCGGCAAGCGGCAGCGCATGATATGTTTCGATTGCCGCCGATGTTTGATGTTGCGGGGCGGATGAGCTATAGCGATGCGCTGAATTTGGGGATGGGGCCGATAACGAGGGAGTTTGCGCAGAGGGTTGCGGCGGAGCGAGCGCAACCGACGCCGGCAGAGCGACCGCATTGGCTTTTGGCGCCGCGACGTGAGGTTTTTAGAGGAGGAGCAAGCGTTGTTAGTGATAACGGGTTAAATTTCATTGCGAACCTGGAACGCAATTTGTATACAATAAGTCACTCTAATGGATATATTACAAGTATTCCTACCACATATGCCGATGTGGGTTGGGGGCGTGATTTTAGGGTGAATCCATTACCTGTAGGACGTCCGGTGCCGACTTCAGTAAATGCCGCCGAAGCATTGGAACTGATGAGAGAGGATGTGGAGATGATTGAAAGGGCTTTCATCAGAGATTTTGGTAATGGATTTTTCACGCAGCAGCAGCTAGATGCCTTGGTATCATTGAGATTTAACACAGGTGCGTTAAGTAATTTTGACGGACTTATAGATTATCTTAGAACCGGAAATTATGATCGAGATATTATGCGAACTATATTTGTAAATCACTATCAAAGCATTGTGGACGAACATCCGCATAATCAACGATATTTTGATGGTTGGATGAACAGAATCGAAAGAACGCTTGACTTGTTTTTCGCTGGCAACTACGGCAACATGCCAATTGACGCAATAACCGGAAGGGTGAATAGAAATTGACAAAAAAGTATATTGTAAGAGGTCTTGTGATTTTGTCAGTTGTACTTAATGTTGTGCTTGTAGGATATTTATCGCAGGCACAACTAAGTCAACCGGTTGATACTAGCGTGGAGGAAATATCGTTAGATCGGCGGCATCCATTAGATATTTCGCTTGAAGAAACCATAGCTGATCCGGAAATAAGCGGAAATATACCTTCAATGAGAGCGGTGATGTCACGTTACGGCGACAAGTGGCACGAAGAAATGGAGAAATATTTAGAGTTAATGTATTTCGACTTAAGCACTGAGGATTGGGAGTTAGTAGCCGAGTCGCAGGAAAGATGGTTAGCTTTTATGGAAATTGATTATGAACTTATTTGGCGTGCATATCGTCAAAGATTTCAAGGCGGCAGTATTACAATAGAAATTTCACTTAGTGACCGTTATAACAGGTATAGAAGTCGTGCGTTGCATTTGCAAATGTTGTATGATTATCTGATGACTGAGGTCGTTGAGGGCTAAATTTTTCGTCACAACCGGCATTGCCGCAGTTGGGAAGCGGGATTTATTTGCCGGAGGATTGGACGCATTATGTTGCGCCAACTATACCGACGTGGCAAGTGCCGCCGATGTTGGCGGAGTTGCGGACAACGGAGCGGGAAGCGGTTATGCAGACGCCGACGTTAGCGCCTCCATTGCCGAGCGCGGCGACGCGGGAGGAGCGGGCGCGAAGTGCGTATATTATTCGCGCGCGGGCGGCGAATGTGAAGCAAACTAATGCTGAGAAACAAACTTTATATATAAAAAATCCTGACATCGGTAGGATTTTTTATAATGCGGATAGCATACCATTATTATAATTCTACTTAAATGCCTTCCAAAAATTTTCGCTGCTCGTTTGTAAGGTGAAGATTCGCCGCTTCGATTGCTTGGTCGTATTGTTCTTTCTTTGAAAACGAAACAACGGCGCAGGTCGGGACGTCTTCATCGCACATCAGATAGGCAAGAACCACCGCGCCTACCGACACTTTAAGCTCTGCCGCCAAAGTTTTTACTCGCTCTAATCGGCGATAATTTTCCTGCGTCCAGCCGTATCTGTGGACATATTTGTCGATTATTTCTTCCCCCGCCGCAAGCTTAGAGAAAAAGCCGCGGGCGGTGGGAGACCACGCCATAACCGGAAATTTTTCATCCTTATACCACGAATATTCGATATCGTCCATGATAACATGCGAAACGTCGCCACTTTGCGCGGCAGTTGTTTGCGCCAAACTGTGGTGAATCTGACTGACCGAGAACGGCGTAAGTCCGTTTTCCGTCGCGAATTGATTCGCCGCTTGTATGCGCCCTGCCGTCCAGTTTGATGTTCCTAAAAGCCTGGTTTTGCCGGTTTTTACGAACGCGTGCATTGTGGTCATGATTTCCTCGATCGGGCGTTTGATATCATCTCTGTGTAGCATTAAAACGTCGATATAATCGACGTCGAGTTCGCGCAAGCTTGTGTCAACGTCATGCCTGAGTTCCTCCGGCGCGAGCCTGTGCGGCGGATTCGGAATATTTATATCATAGTGACCGCACTTTGTTATCAGCGCGATTTTGTCTCGTTGCTTGGTTTTAAGCCATTCGCCAACAAACTTTTCGCCGTCGCCGTTTTCGTATATCCGCGCGGTGTCGATACAATTTCCGCCCGCGTCAATATAAGCGTCAAAATACCACGTTATAAAGTCGCGCCGCTCGTGGCTTGACATGCCGACGTGGCCAACTGCGAGGTTGGTGATAGAAAGTTCGTGCGCCCGGTTTGACAGAGTTATAGTTTTCATGATATTTCTCCTATGCAATGCTTTTTCCACAATGTTAGCATAAACTGATTGATTTGGCAAGGGAATTTGCCGATTGGGCGAAAAATTTTGTAATATTTTTGAAAAAATGTTGCAAAAATATAAAAGGTGTGATATAATGGCTGTTGCATGTAGAAATGCAAGCATTTCTACCGCAAAATCAAAGATTTTGCGTATTGAATTTGAAAAATTCAAGCAATGTCCATTGCAATGAGGCGTGTAAAAATTTTCGTTAAAAATTTTTGGCTGCGCTATGCGCAGCGACGAAATAGTTTTGCTATTTCGACAACACGTTCTCATTATAATACACGCTGGCGATAAGAAAAGTCGCCGAAAGCGCCGAAAGTAAGTTAGGGCTCTGGAAAAACGCGCAAAGTGAGGTAGTCGCGACGACGTGGTGGGTATAGCTCAGTCGGCTAGAGCGCCAGATTGTGGCTCTGGAGGTCGCCGGTTCAATCCCGGTTACTCACCCCAAAAAAAGAGTGTCAAGGTTCGCCTTGACACTCTTTTTGTTAGCTTAAAAATTGTAAATACGCGAATTCAAAGCCCAGTCCCACCACAAACCAAACCGGCGCATAATCCAGTCGTATTACGCCTTGTATGCTATAGCGGGATTGTGAATAGTCCCACGGGCAGATTTGAAACCGTTTAAGGAAAATTCCTGTGGAATATTCTATTCCGAATATGCAAAATGTGTATATCAAACCTCGAAGCAATATCGGCAACGGCGAAATTGCGCTTATCACGGGTGTGAACAGCGCCGCCGAGCCGTATATAAAAAACATCCATATCGAGGTGGTGGAAGTTGCGCGGAAATCCTTTCGTATCAGCGAACCGAGCCCTGTCCAAAACACTTCCATGCACCAACCTATTAATCCAAAAGTTATAAATGTCGTAATCATAAGAAGTATTATTTACAACATTTTCAAAAATATAAGTATTTTATAACACAAACATTATCCTAATAACGCCGAAAAAGTTATCGGACCGGCAATGCCGTCTACCGACAGTCCGCGGCTTGCTTGGAAACTTCGCACCGCGTTTTCGGTAATTGGGCCGAAGATTCCGTCTAACGCCAAATTAAATCCGTGGCACAATAGTCCGCCTTGAAGTATCCAAACCATGTTTCCGCGCATTCCGCGTCTAACAAGCCGAATCGCCGCGCGAGTCAGCGGTCCGATGATTCCGTCTACAACCAAACCCGCGTTAAAATCGCGGTTTAATTCAGTTTGCAAGCCTCTCGCAAGCGCGCGTCGAGTGAGCGGGCCGCATATGCCGTCCGCTACAAGTCCAGCGTTGTATCGTTCGTTAAGCGTTCGTTGCATTGCCGCGATTGCCGCGTTTCCGGCGGTTGGCGGCGTTATGGGCGGCGGAGTTGGCGTGCCGCTCTCGCCTATTGATTGCAATATGCCTCGGGTGATGGCGTCAGCGTTCGCGCCGAAATTTTGGTCGAAAAGCTGATTATCCCGCGCGTTTGTGATAAATCCCATTTCGAGTAGCATTGCCGGCGCGGTTGTGGACGTCAGAACGGTGAAATTCCCCTGCTTAACCCCACGGTTCGTCCAGCCACTGACGCTTACTATGTCGTTATGCACATTTTGCGCGTATTGCATATCCAACGGACGCGGATTAGTGCGAACAAAGGTTTCGTAGCCATTTGCGGCAGGGTTATCGAACGCGTTTCGGTGAATTGAGACAAAAATATCCGCGTTATTGCGATTTGATATCGCGCTTCGTTCCGCAAGCGGGATAAAAACGTCGGTGCTGCGAGTCATAACAACTCTTTGTCCCGCTTGTTGGAGGCGGCGCTGCACCGCTAATGCGAGATTCAGATTGTCGGTTTTTTCGAGCCGCGCGCCGTTGACTGCGCCGGGGTCGTGCCCGCCGTGCCCGGGGTCTAAAACGATTGTTTTCATAGAAAAGCCTCACTTTCATGTTATCATTGTAATCTCGTTATAACACAAACTGCGTGTTGAAACGAACAGTAGTAAGAAAAAGTTTTTACAGTCAAAACTTTTTCTACTAATTTCGTTATAATGGGTATTGAATTTGAAAAATTCAAGCAATGCCCATTGCAATGAGATGTGTAAAAATTTTCGGTGAAAATTTTTGGCGGCACTTTGTGCCGCGGCGAAATAGCTTTTCTATTTCGACAACACATTCTCATTATATGCAATATACATATTATATGCAATAGAAAATCAAAAATTTCCTAGCGAATACATATATAAATCTTTAATTTGCATTTTATACGAAAATGTGCTATAATTGCTTCAATTAATATAAGTTAGTCCTAGATATGCGGAGGAAATGCGTTATGAAAAATCATAAAAACGACTTGCTTAGTATAAACCCGATGGAAAACTACAACGCGCCGAGGATTCCGACTTTGTCGGATGATAATTCCGCGGCGCTTAAGAAAATGCCTAATCGGTGGAAGAAAAACGCGAAAGTTATCGCTTGTGTCGGAATTATGGGTACGATGACGCTTGCGGGTTTGGCATATCCGCTTGCGCAGGCACCGAACGGAAATAACGATGCGGAAAACGCTGTCTATAACGGGCAGGCTGCATATAGCGGATATAGTGAAACTGATTTAATTTTTAGGCTGCACGGCGGTGGTGGCGGCTCTGCATTTTATGTTGTGTATTTTACTGAACAGGAAGCGTTTAATATTATTCGGTCGCAACTTGAGGCGGTGGGGTTGGATTTTGACGCTGTGCCGCCTGATTATAAGATTGAGCCGGAAGGATTCGGTTGGAACACTTACGACATTGACTTATTCGACAGCAGACACAGAGTTGGCGTTTCTCACATCACTCGAGAAATGAATAATCAACCATTCTATTCACACGGCGGAGACAGATTGGCAAACAGGGTTGCGGAAAAATTTGCTGAGTTAACAGATTTTCCTGTCGGCGTATTTTATACCCCCGAATGGTTTCCGCGTTTTGACGCTATGGATAGGCATGAGCGTAACGAAAACGGAGAATGGGATGTGATACCTCATATTCCGCCGACTGATGAACAAATTGCGGAAGCGAAAGCAACCGCGCGCCCGATTCTTGAAGAAAGTCTTACCGCGCAAGTGCAGGAGTTTATTGATTTTTTACATGCGGAAGGCATCTTAGAGTCGGTTATAGACGAAACTGCGGAAATTGGCGTTACATTTAACGGAACGCCGATAGAATTTGATGTTCAGCCGATAATTGTAAACAACCGGACAATGGTTCCGTTTCGCGTGATATTTGAGGCGCTTGAAATGGAAGTTGATTGGAACGAAACCCGAAGAACCGCAAGCGGGCGCGTTAACCGAGATGGTGGACTTAGAGTTGAACTTACAATCGATTCAAATATTGCTCTTGTCAACGGCAGACCGGTACAGCTCGACTCTCCCGCGATAATACATAACGACCGAACGATGGTTCCGCTTCGATTTATTGCCGAAGCGACGGGGGCGAATGTTGCGTGGGACGAAGATAGTAGGACGGTTAGAATAACGGACGAAAATTATGTGGATATTAGCGGACTTGAATTGTCCGTTCGTGCGCACGGCGGAGGCGCTCCTCCTGTTCCGTTTTATGTTGTACACTTAACGGAACAAGAGGCGTTCGGCATTATTCGCGAATTGCTTGAAGTCGAAGGAATTAATTTGGATACTCCGACAACCGAGCGCACAGCTGTTGTGAGTGAAGTCATGCCGCCGCACCCTATGATATATAATGCGGATTATTGGACGCGTGAAACAAGCGTGAATGTTAATTTATCGGACGAGGAAAAAGGTGTTGGAATCGCAAAACTTACAGGTTGGAATCGCAATAGTCGTTTTGCGGGACTTGCAAGAGAGGCGTTTGCCGAGCAGGTAAGCGACAAGACTGTTGGCGTATTCCACAATCCGGAGTTGGATCTTGGCGGTGTTGCTTGGGATTGGGAAACCGAAGACGGGTCAAGAGATTACGACCGAATTAACGAAGCGAAAGCGCAAGCGGCGCCAATTCTTCGTGAGCGCTTAATTGCCCAAGTGCGTGAATTTATAGAATTTTTACGTTCCGAGGGGATTATTGATTAAGGAGGCAAATTTTATGGGCAATAACGACCTGCTTAGCATAAATCCGGTGGAAAACTACGATGCGCCGCGAATTCCGCCGCTGGACGATAACGGCAACGCTGAAATGCTGAAAAAACTGCCGAATCGGTGGAAGAAAAAGGCGGCAGTTATCGCGTGCGCCGGAATTATGGGAATAAGTGCGCTTACGGGATGTATGGGGCATCGCGAGCTTGATATAAGGTTTCACCATGGCGGTATGAGTTCCGGGCCGATGTATGTTGTGCAGTTAACCGAGCAAGAAGCGTTAGGGATAATCCGCACGCGGTTGGAAGCCGCGGGGCTTAATTTTGATGTCGAGTCGCCGGGATATAGCGTTGCAGTAGGAGGACGGATTGTAAGTCTTGATTTGTTCGACAGCAAGCGAAATGTCGCGGTCGCACAGAGCGGCGCAAGCCTTACAATTGAACAGATTGAGCGTGATAATGCTGCTGATATTACAGTAGGAATATTTCGTTCCGGAACAATACATAAGCATGATATTCCAAGCCGCGCCGAACGAACGGAAGCGAGAGAGAACCTTGAAAGTAAACTCGACGAGCAAATACAAGAATTTGTTGCATTTCTTCGCAACGAGGGAATTTTATAAGTAAACAGGAGGAGAATTTTATGAAGAATAATGACCTACTAAGCATAAATCCGGTGGAAAACTACGATGCGCCGAAGATTCCGACGCTGGACGATAACGGCAACGCTGAAATGCTGAAAAAACTGCCGAATCGGTGGAAGAAAAAGGCGGCGGTTATCGCTTGCGCGGGAATTGTTGGGGTAAGCGCACTTTCTATCTCAGGTTGCGCTATATTTAATAACACAAATAATCGTATTAACGATTGCGATTATTGGTGCCACCACGGCGGCGCGGGAATGGCAATGTATATTGTGCATTTGACCGAGCAGGAGGCGTTGGGGATTATTCGTCCACAGCTGGAGGCGGCGGGACTGAATTTCAGCGCCGAACCGCCTAGCGAAACCGTTGAAGTTGACAGGCGGAATATTAGTCTTGATTTGTTTGACGCCGAGAGAAACGTTGCGGTTGCGCATACTAATACTTGGCGTGACGCAAACCTTTTTATTGAAGGGTGGGAATGTGATTGCGATGACCCTGATATTACGATAGGCGTATTTCAAACCGAGGAAATCGAGCGGTGGAACAGACCGAGCGATGATGAGCGGGCGGAAGATATAGCGAAGCTTGAAGGTCAACTTACCGAACAAGTGCAGGAATTTATCGCTTACCTGCGGGCAGCGGGCATTTTAGAATAGGAGTGATTAGCGTTGCAATTAACACTTCACCTTACAAATCAATGTAATTTGCGTTGCAAATACTGTTTTGTCGAGCTTGGACCCGAGCGAATGTCGCGGGATGTCGCGTTCGCGGCGGTTAAACTTGGCATGAGCGACAAATCAGCAACGTCGGGTTTGCTTTTTTACGGCGGTGAACCGCTGTTAGAGCGGCAGTTGATTTACGATGTCGTCGATTACACGCAAGCGATTAAATCAAAAACAGGGCATACATTTTACTATAAAATGACTACAAACGGCACATTGTTGGACGAGGAATTCCTTAAATTCGCGGAAAAAGTCAATCTGACGATAGGGTTTTCTTGCGATGGATTGGCGCAGGACGATTGTCGTCTTTTTCCTGACGGAAGCGGCTCGTTTGCGGTTATCGAGGAGAAAATTCCGCTGTTGTTGAAGTATCAACCTTATGCGGTAGGCATGAGCGTTGTTGATCCGTCAACGGTTCACAGGGCGGCGGAAATTGTGGGATTCCTATTTGACAAGGGTTTTAGGTATATCCATGTCGGCGTTAATTATGACCGCGCCGCGCCGTGGACACGTGAAAAACTCGCGATTTTAGAGAGCGAATATAAGAAAATAGCGGAAATGTATATTAAATGGACAAAGGCGGAGGAAAAATTTTATATTTCGTCGTTTGATATGAAAATCTTGTCGCACTTAAAGGGCGATAAATACAATATTGACCGAAGTAAAATGGCGGTGAATCAGCCATCTGTTGCGCCCGACGGCAAGATTTATTCAGCTTCAAGATATTTGGGCGATTCGAATTTTCAGATCGGCGACGTTTTTTCCGGAATCGATAAAGAGAAGCAGAAAATGATATCCGAAAAAGGGGCGGTTCCGCTTGACGCGTGTGCGAAATGCGCGATTAACACACGTTGCAATTATGCGTATGACAATTTGAATTATGCTGACGGGAAATATGTTTCCGATGTTTCGCCGGTGCAATGCGCGCATGAGCAAACGATTACGCCGATTGCCGATTATGCCGCGGAAACACTCTATAAAGAGAATAGCGCGATGTTTATACATAAGCATTACAACGATTTATATCCCATCATGTCACTTGTTGAAGATAAAAGCTGAGTTGAATTTTGACGAGGAGGGAGCGCGTTGTATAACATAGGAATTGTTGGATATGGAAGTATGGCAAGTTGGCACGCGAAATTTATTGCCGAGCACTCTAAAATGAATCTTAAAGGCGTATTCGACACAAACCCCGAACGCAATAAGTGTGCCGAAGACAGAGGATACTTCGTTTACTCGTCTGAAGACGCTTTGTTGAACGATAACGAAATTGACGCGATTATCATCGCGACCACGAATGAGGTTCATAAAAGACTTTCTATCGAAGCAATGGCGGCGGGCAAGCATGTTATATGCGAAAAACCGGTAGCTTTGAACTCTGCCGAACTTCAGGAAATGATTGACGCGTCGAAAAAATATAATCGCATTTTCACCATTAATCAAAACAGGCGAACCAACAAAGATTTTTTGTTTATGCGTCAAAAGTATGAAGAGGGCGTAATCGGCGATGTTTATATCATTGAATCGAGAGTGCAGGGGTCGCGCGGAATCCCCAAGGGTTGGCGCACGCAAAAAGAGCTTGGCGGCGGCATGATGCTTGATTGGGGCGTTCATCTTATTGATCAAATTTTGTATATGATTGACCAAAAAGTCGTTCGCGTGCATTGCAATATGTACAACGTTGAACAGCCCCGAGTTGATGACAATTTTCGCCTGACTTTAATGTTTGAAAACAACCTTACGGCTATTATCGAAGTTTCTACCAACACCTATATCCCCCTTCCGAGGTGGTATCTTTTGGGAAAAAACGGCACGCTTAAAATTGACGACTGGGATGGCGGCGGTAAAATTATTCGAAATATAAAAAAAGAGAACGTATGGGATGAAGAGGTTGCCATAACTTCGGCGGGGCACACAAAAACAATGGCGCCGCGCGATAAAAGCACGACAGAAGAAATTGTTATTGCGCCGCCGGCGGATAACGGCGCGGTAAGCGATTTATTCGTTGTGTACGACCAATTTGTTGCGGCGATTGAAGGGGAAGCGGCATTATCCATCACGCCAAAGCAGGCAATGCGAGTGATGAAAGTCATAGACGCGGCGTTTTTGTCACATGAAACAGGGAATGTGATAAAAGTTAATATTTAATGAATACGCCGTAGCAAGGAGCGTGAAATATGGATTTCGCATTACAGTTGTGGTCAATCAACGAAGAATTGGAAATGGATTTTTACGGCACTTTCGAAAAAGTTGCGAAAATGGGATATGCCGGCGTTGAATTTGCCGGCTATGGCGGAAAAAGTGCGAAAGAATTGAAATCTAAACTTGACGAATATGGTCTTTCCGTTGCGGGTTCGCATGTTCCGCTTGATAGATTGAAAAACAGCTTGCAAGAGGAGATTGAGTATAATCTGGAAATCGGAAACAAATTTTTGGTTTGTCCCCGCGCCGAGTTTTCCCGTCGTGATGATGTTTACGAACTTATAGATATATTAAACAATGCGGCAAGCGAAGCGAAAAAGCATGGATTGATTCTTGCGTATCATAATCATGCGCGGGAGTTTGAGAAAATTGACGGAGAGTATATCTTAGACTTGTTAATAAAACACGTGCCCGATTTAGCGCTTGAAATTGATGTTTTTTGGGTCAAATACGCAGGGCTTGACCCCGTAAAATATATCAAACAATGCGGTGATAGGGCGTCGCTTGTTCACCTGAAACAGATTAATGGTGATAAGAAAAATGTTGACTTTTCCGATGGCGTCATTGATATGTTCGAAATAATAAGCGCGTCAAAATACGCGAAACACTTTATTGTTGAACAGGAAAAGGCAACTTCCGCTCCGATGTTAAGCGCTAAAAGAAATTTGGAGTGGATGATTGAAGATATTTTAAAAAAAGATAATTAAAAATCGGTTGAGATTTTCTCAACCGATTTTTGTATCGAAGAGCTTGTGTCGATTACAGTATTTTCTTGTTGACAACTTGTGTGGTCGTCTGTTAAACTGTATAATAGTAGTTTTTGTGCATTTTGAGATAACGGAGGTGTTATGCTTTGGAAAAGTTCAGACTTGGTATTGATATCGGTTCGACAACGGTGAAGCTTGCCTTGATCGACCAAGATAATCAAATAATATTCAAAAAATATGAAAAGCATTACGCCAACATTCAAGAAACATTGGAAACGCTTTTCGAGGCGGGACAAGCCGAGTTCGGCGATATCGAATTTTCCGCCATGATAACCGGGTCGGGTGGGCTTACTATTTCCGATTGGCTTTCGGTGCCGTTTATACAAGAAGTTGTCGCGGTTTCGACCGCCGTTGAGTCTGTTGCGTCTAAAACTGATGTTGCAATCGAAATCGGCGGCGAGGATGCGAAAATTATATATTTTACAGGCGGGATCGAGCAACGCATGAACGGCATTTGCGCCGGTGGGACAGGCTCTTTTATCGACCAGATGGCGACGTTGCTTCAAACCGACACGCTTGGACTGAATGAACTTGCGAAGAATCATGATGTTATTTATCCTATCGCCGCGCGGTGCGGAGTTTTTGCGAAAAGTGATATTCAGCCGCTTATCAACGAAGGCGCGGCGAAAGAAGACTTGGCGGCGTCGGTATTTCACGCCGTGGCGAGCCAAACGATATCGGGACTTGCGCAAGGGAAGCCGATTCGCGGAAATGTTACGTTCTTGGGCGGACCGTTGCACTTTTTATCGGAGTTGCGGGAACGGTTTATCGATACATTGAAATTAAAGGATGAAAATATTATTGTCCCCGAAAATTCGCATTTGTTCGCCGCGCTTGGCGGCGCGTTGACGGCGAAAGGGCAAACTTCATCGTTTGCGAAACTTATACATAACCTTAAAACCAACAAAGTAATCACGCACGAAATCGCGCGAATGGAGCCGCTGTTTAGAAACTCCGACGAGCTTTCCGAATTTATCGAGCGGCACAATACTGCGGTGGTGAAAAAAGGCGAGCTTGCGACGTACAAAGGCAATGTTTACATAGGAATTGACGCCGGCTCGACCACCACGAAACTTGCGGTTATCGGCGAGGACGGCGAACTTTTACATTCGCATTATTCCGGCAATATGGGAAGTCCGTTGAAGGTTATTATTGCGGCACTTAGGAAAGTTTACAAATTTTTGCCGGAAACGGCGATGATTGCGGGTTCGTGCGTTACAGGTTACGGCGAAGCGTTGGCGAAAGCGGCGCTTGGCATTGATTTCGGCGAGATTGAAACGGTTGCGCACTACAAAGCCGCGGCGTTTTTCGAGCCGGAAGTTGATTTTATCCTCGACATCGGCGGGCAGGATATGAAATGTATCCGAATTAAAAACGGCGTAATCGACAACGTGCTGCTTAACGAGGCGTGCAGCGCGGGTTGCGGCTCGTTTATCGAGACGTTTGCGACGTCGCTTAATATGGATGTTCCGGCGTTTGCGGATATTGCGCTTTTTGCGAAAGAGCCGATTGACTTGGGCTCGCGGTGTACGGTATTTATGAATTCGCGCGTGAAGCAGGCGCAAAAGGAAGGCGCGGAGGTTGCGGACATATCGGCGGGCTTGTCGTATGCGGTCATCAAAAACGCGCTTCAAAAAGTGATCAAAATAACGAATCCAGAAGATATGGGCGAGAAAATTGTAGTTCAGGGTGGAACTTTTTACAATAACGCAGTTCTACGCACCTTCGAGCTTGTCGCCGAGCGGCAGGCGTTGCGCCCTGATATTGCGGGACTTATGGGCGCGTTCGGCGCGGCGTTAATCGCAAGAGAGAGAGCGGCGGAAGTCGGCGAATCATCGTTGCTTTCCGCAAAAGAGTTAGACGATTTGCAAATTCAGTCGGAGATGACGCGCTGCCAAGCGTGCGAGAATAAATGTACGCTTACCATTAACAAATTTAATGATGAAAATAGGTTCACGTCCGGCAATCGCTGTGAGAAACCGATTGCGAAAGCCGATCAGTCGAATATCGAAAAAGGATTCGACATGTTTGAGTATAAAAATCAGCGAATTTTCGGGTACGAATCGCTATCCGAATCCGAAGCGAGCCGTGGTAGCGTCGGAATTGTTCGCGCGCTTAATATGTACGAAAATTATCCGTTTTGGCATACGTTTTTTACTAAATTGAAATATCGTGTTGTGCTAAGTCCGCAATCGTCGCGAGGCATTTACGAAAAAGGGTTGGAAAGCATGCCGAGCGAGTCGGTTTGCTATCCCGCCAAGTTGGTTCACGGGCATACTATGGCGCTGATTGAGCAAGGGATTGATTTCATTTTCTACCCCGGGATTACGCATGAAAATAAAGAAAAATCGGATACGGCGGACTGCTATAACTGCCCTATTGTCACGAGTTATCCTGAGAATATCAAGGCGAACGTTGACGAAATTCGCGAGCTGAATATTAATTATCGAAATCCGTTTTTGAACTTTAATCATCCGCAGTCGATGTATAAGGAACTTTGCGCGGAGTTTCCGCAAATCCCCGTAAGCGAGATAAAAGCCGCGTTTGCCGCCGCTTGGGCGGAGATGGACGAGGCAAAGGCTGATATCCGCCGAAAAGGGGAGGAACTTCTCGCCCAAATCGAGCAAAGCGGGAAGTACGCCGTTGTTTTGGCGGGACGCCCGTACCATATTGATTCTGAAATTCACCACGGAATTCCGCAGCTTATTACGGGGTATGGCGTTTCGGTGCTTACCGAGGATTCGATTGCGCACTTGGCGGACGCTTATGCGAATGGCCCGCTAAACGTGCGGGACCAGTGGGTTTATCACTCGAGATTATACGCGGCGGCGACATTTGTCGCAGAGCATCCGAATTTAGAGCTTGTTCAGCTTAATTCGTTTGGTTGTGGGCTTGACGCGGTGACGACGGACGAGGTGCAGGATATCCTTGAAAACGTTGGGAAAATATATACTTGTCTAAAGATTGACGAGGTCAATAATTTAGGTTCGGCGCGAATTCGAATTCGTTCGCTTTTCGCCGCCTTGGAAGAGCGGAAGAAGCAAGGCATAACGCCGGAGTCGCCGAAACCGAAGGAGACTCGCGTGGTTTTCACGAAGGATATGAAGAAGAATCATACAATCCTTTGTCCGCAGATGTCGCCGATACATTTCGGGTTGTTGGAGGAAGCGTTAAAGTCGGCGGGATATAACTTGGTTATGATGCCGGCAATGGACAAAGAGGCGGTTGACATCGGTTTGCGATATGTGAATAACGACGCGTGTTATCCTGCGATAATCGTTGCGGGGCAGCTTTTGAAGGCGTTGCAATCGGGCGAGTACGATCTTGATAATACATCGGTGATTATGTCGCAAACGGGCGGCGGTTGCCGCGCGTCAAACTATGTCGGATTTATTCGGCGCGCTTTGCGCAAGGCGGGAATGGGGCAGGTTCCTGTGATTGCCGCTTCAACCGGCGGATATGAGAAAAATCCGGGCTGGACGTATTCGCTTTCGATGTTGACAGGCATTATAAAGTCGCTGATTTACGGTGATTTGTTGATGCGTCTTGTTTTTGCGACTCGTCCGTACGAGACGGAGCCTGGTTCGGCGAATGCGCTGTATGATAGGTGGTACGCTGAAACTAAATTGGATTTGTCGCGTGGAGGTAAGGATTTTAAGAAGAATTGCAGAAAAATCGTGGAGGATTTCGAAAGTCTGCCTGTTTTGGATATACAAAAGCCGAAGGTTGGCGTGGTTGGCGAAATTTTGGTGAAATTTCATCCGACCGCGAACAATGACGTTGTGACTTTGCTTGAAAATGAGGGCGCGGAGGCGGTTGTGCCGGATTTGACCGACTTTTTTCTTTATTCTTTCTTTGGCTCGACGTTTAGTTACCAACACTTGGGCGGAAGCAGGCGCAAGAAGCTGATTTTCGATTTGATAATAAAATTAATCGAACGCTATCGCAAGCCCGCGAAATCGGCGCTTGAAAACAGTCGATTCCACGCGCCGATAAGGATACAGGAACTTGCTGAATTGGCGTCTCCGCTTCTATCATTAGGCAATCAAACGGGCGAGGGTTGGCTACTGACTGCCGAGATGGTAGAGTTGATACATATGGGCGCGGCGAACATTATATGCACGCAGCCGTTCGCCTGCTTGCCTAATCATGTGACGGGGAAAGGCATGATTAAGGAGATTAAGCGGCAATATCCGGAAGCGAATATTGTTCCTATCGACTATGACCCCGGCGCGTCGGAGGTAAATCAGCTTAACCGCATAAAACTTATGCTGTCGCAGGCGAATAAGAACTTGAAGCCGGAGCATGACGGGAATTTGAAATTTTCGAAATCTAAACATCATGCTGTAGGTATTGCGCCGCCAGTGAGTAACGCAAGCGAAGCATGAAAAAGTTGAATAGAGAAATCGTAGGGAAATCAAATTTTGTTTACATTGTTCGCTGTGCCGACAATTCGCTTTACACAGGGTGGACCAACGATTTAGATGAGAGAATTCGCGCACATAACAGCGGCACGGCGTCGAAATATACTCGCGCTCGTTTGCCGGTCGCGCTTGTGTATTCGGAAGTTTGCGCGGATAAGTCTTCGGCGCTCAAGCGCGAATGTGAAATTAAGAAGATGAAGAAAGCGCAAAAGGAGAAGTTGGTTGGATGATTACCATTCGAGAATATAAGCAATCCGACATTGAACAGATGATTGAAATTTGGAACGAAATCGTGGACGGCGGAATCGCGTTTCCGCAGATGGATAAGCTGTCCATTCCCGCCGCGAGTCAGTTCTTCGGCGAGCAATCGTTTACGGGAGTTGCGTTACATGATGAAACGGGCGAAATATTAGGACTTTATATTTTGCATCCCAACAATATCGGGCGGTGCGGGCATATCTCGAACGCCAGCTATGCGGTGAAATCGGACGCGCGAGGGTTGCGAATCGGCGAGAAGTTGGTAGTTCACAGTTTGGAAAAAGCGAAAGAGCTAGGATTTCGTATCTTGCAGTTTAACGCGGTCGTAAAGACGAACGCCGCCGCGATTCGCTTGTATGAGAAACTTGGATTTGTCAAGCTTGGCATTATTCCTGCCGGATTTTTGATGAAAGACGGAACGTACGAGGATATTGTTCCGTTTTATCGAACGTTGTAGGAAATATTTTTGCATAAATAATTAAAATTACCGCCGAAAGAGCGGTAATTTTAATATATTAATCTTTATAATTATGATAATTTTCGTAATCAATTCCGCATCTTACCATTTCAAGTCCTAAATTTGTCTTCATATAAGTTTTATCGCCTTCCAATGCACCCCAAGTATGTTTGTTTATGCAATCAATCAGACCATGGGAAACTAAGCTTTTCACTTCGATAGGTTCTTCCTCTCCGCTTGAAGCGCTGACATTAATTTTGCGTGAAATATTTTCTTTCAAATATTCCAAATCACCGTAGTGCAAATTTGATAATATGAAAGTTAATCTTAAGTATGTATCTTCACACAGAAGCTCGCACAACCGCGCTCTTGTTAAGTTTGCATAAACATCAATTTTATAATCATCATTTATAGAATTAAGATTATGTATAATGAGTTTTACGTTTTTTTTATATTTTCTATCATCTTTAGTAAATTTTGAACTGATTTTTAATTTTTCTTCAAAATCATGATCTTGTTTTGATAAAAAACGATTAATTTTATCGATCAGCAAAATATTAGCAATATTTTCAGCGCCATTTCGCATAATATTAGGTATGCTAACGTATGGCAAGGCTAAAGATAATAGATTTATAGTGGTTTGACTGACTTCTTTTCCTATTTTTTTGTTGTCTTCCATCATATAATTTTAATAAGTTCGAATATTAACAATCGAGTTATAATCGTCCCAATAAACTTCAAATCCTGTCGCTTCTGCAATCGCGCGAACCGGAACCATTATGCGGTCGTTTATCATTCGCGGCGCGACATCAATACTAAAATATGTGCCGTTAACTCTCATATTGTACTCATCAATTATAACGGTAATTACGTCATCGTATCTAAAGAGAGCTGCTCCGTTAAATTTTCCGTCCCAATGAACTTCGAATCCCAACGCTTCCATAACCGCGCGAAGCGGAACTAACGTTCGTCCGTCAACAATGATTGATGTTTGATCGCCTTGCGGGATATTTACAAACACACCGTCGATTCGCACGCGCGGCGAAGGTCCGGCCGGAAAAAACGCCTCGGGCGCGCCGAATATCGGATCATATGGCGCGTAAATCGGCGGTGGAACATAGCCCGGCGGCGATGGCGTGTATTCCGACAATGATCGCAGCCACGCGGCGGTTCCGGCAAGTTGTGAAACTCTGATAGATTCCGCGATTACGTGGCCATACATATCGCGATTTGAGAAGTTATTCGTGCTTCCGAAAAAATGCAGGCAAATATGTCCGTCCATATTGTTGTTTTGTATCGTGGAAACGTCATGCTGCATACTATGTATCGCCGCGGCGAAGCTTCGTCCGCCGAAAGTTACCCAAACCGGGCGTCCGCCCCATGTCTGAACTCCGCCGAACGTGTAAAGATGAAGTTCTGTGTTCCATGCGTCAACCGTTTCAACGTCGGCGTGGTTTCCGTGTGCAAAGCTTCTTACGCGGTATGTAACCCCTGTGCCGATATCGAAAATTTCCATATACTGACGAGGTTGAACAATTCGACGCACATAGTTCCAGTGCAACGCCTCGATATTAGCCGGAATCACAACGTCGTCGGGAAGCGCGAGCAGTCGCTCGATCATAAAGAGGTCGCGCGCCTCAAAATAGCCGGGCTCGATAACCACGTAACCTGTTGTATTTATCATTCCCCATTGCAAGTATTCCCACGAACCGACGGCAACAACCGCAAAACCGTTGGCAAAGCTTCTGATTTCTCTGTAAATTGGCGGAATTACAACGTTTCCCCACGTATCTCTCATGCCAACCAGCACGTTCGGCCATTCGCCCTCGGAAAATTGTGTAAAGCTTGAACCGTCATTCGCGCTTACGGTCGTCGGTGCGGAAATTGAGTTTCTGTCAGGCATTGCTGAAGCCACGATGGAGAACGCGCCCGACATAAGCGCGATTACTAAACTTAGACATAATAATTTTTTCATAAAGTTTCATCTCCCAATTTAATATAGAACCACAATTTAAACATAATTCTATCATATAATACAAAATTCGTCAACAAATCTTTTGAAATTGGAAAAACGCAACAAAAAAGCCCGCCATCGGCGAGCTTTTTATATTATCTGATTAGTCTGCGCTAAAAGCGGCTTCTAATTCTCTCATGAACTCTTCGAAATCATCGCCAAGTTCTTCTCTAAGAGCTTCCATTTCAGCCTCTAATTCGGCAAGAAGTTCTTCAAGGCCCATTTCTAAATCACCAAGACCGTCGTTGTCGTCAATATCGTTAGTTCCGTTGTCGTAAGCTTCTCCGTTTACCTCTCCATTCGGAACTTGAGGATCGTTATTGCGTCCGCAACCTACTAAAAACATTGAACTTGCCAGCATTGCAACCAACAAAAGTCCTACCATTAATTTTTTAAACATTGTTCTGCCTCTTTTCTTTATGTAATTAAAATTTATTGTGGTTTAGTCAGCTCTGATATAAGTAAACGCCAAACCGGGAACTTGTCTGCTGTCGATAGTAAGCTCGACACCGCCGATTGAGTAATTCCACTCTTCAGTAACCGGAACTCCGTCAACATCTATGTTCAAACGACCGCTTCCCGGAGTTGACCAAGTGAAAGTATCCATCATTCCAGGCATTCCGCGAGTTCCTGTTCCGTCAGCGTTGAAAATGTATTCATAAGCTTCAGCGTCTTCCCAAACCCATGTTCCAACCAATGCAGATGCAACATTGTTTGCCGGAGGTTGATTGTTTACAACTTCATTACCGTTTCCGTTGTTAGGCTCTTCTCCATTGCCGCCGCAACCTACCAATACCACAAAACTTGCCACCATCATAACTGCTAAAACCCCTGCCATTAACTTTTTAAACATAATTTTACCTCTTTCTTTTTTGAAATTTATTTTGTTGCCTTATGTATTATACAACATGTTTATGCATTTGTAAATAGGGTATGTCTAATTTTTTTGATTTTTTGTTGCGCAAACGGCGATTCTGTGATATAATCTCATTAATTTATCCGCGCAAACAAAGAAAGGAACACCAAATATGCAAATCAAAGACATCGAACAAGCGGCACAGAGGCTAAGCGACATAGTTCATAATACTCCGACCATGCTTTCCCGCACGTTTTCGGAACTGGGCGGCGCGAACGTTTACTTTAAATATGAAAATCAGCAGCGAACAGGCTCTTTTAAGGTGCGCGGCGCGTCGAACAAGGTTGCGAAACTGCTTGAAACGCAGGAGAGGGCTCCCGAAACATCCCAACAAAGTGGATGTTTTGGGATAGAGGAGCAACCGCCCGCAAGGCGAAGCTTTTCGGACGATTTGTGTCCGGAAACGAGCAACGAGGGCGAGTTGCGACGAGTTGTTGCGGCAAGCGCGGGGAATCACGCGCAAGGTTTGGCTTACGCGGCAAGCCGACTGGGGCTTGATTGCACAATTGTTATGCCGCGCAGTACGCCGATTGCGAAAATCGCGGCAACCGAAGGTTACGGCGCGAAAGTTGTGCTATCCGGTAGCAATTATGACGCCGCGTACAATAAAGCGCTTGAAATTCAGGAAACCGGCGGCGCGGTGTTTATTCATCCTTTTGATGATTTAGACGTTATCGCCGGACAAGCCACCGTCGCTATGGAAATATTGCAAGATTTGCCCGACGCCGAGGCGATTGTGGTTCCTGCCGGCGGCGGCGGACTACTTGCGGGCGTCGCGTATTATGTAAAAACCCTTCGTCCCGACATTAAGGTGATCGGCGTTCAAGCAAGCGGCGCGCCCGCGATTAAGAAATCGTTTGACGCGAAAAAATTGGTGTCAACTGACGATGTATACACAATCGCGGACGGAATCGCGGTTAAATCGCCGGGGAAACTGACGGTTGAGATGATAAATAAGTATGTTGATGAGATTGTGACGGTGGAGGACGACGAAATTTCGTCCGCGATATTGCTATTGTTAGAGCGAGGCAAGCAGGTGGTTGAACCTGCGGGCGCTGTGTCGCTTGCGGCTGTTTTGAACCGAAAAGTTGATTTAGCGGGCAAGAAGGTGGTTTGCGTGCTGTCCGGTGGGAATATTGATGTTAGTTTTATTCATAAAATTGTTGAAAAAGGGCTTGTAACCCGCGGACGGCAGATGAGGTTCCGTGCCATTATGCTTGACGTTCCCGGAAGTTTGGAACAACTTTCTTCTATCATTGCGAAGAACGGCGCGAATGTGATTATGGTACAATATGATAAAATCAGCGCGGATTTGAACTTGAATGAGACGATTATCCATGTCGGTTGCGAGGTCAGCGGTCACGCCCACGGCGATAAGCTGATTGCCGCGCTTGAACAGGAAGGGTACCGCGTGACGAGGGAAGATGCGTAGCAGTTTGCGCTGACAAGCGCATATGTGCGGCTGCTGCCGAAGAGCGATAAGGGTGTTGTCGAACACCCTTATCAATCCCCGAAAAACTTTTTGAAAAGTTTTATCAAAACAGGCGGCGCACACGCGCTATGGCGCTATTGTGACCGCGCCGCTATTTGGGCGAGATAGCCGCATTCGCGGAAAGATTAGTGCGTGTGAACGCCGTTTCAGGCGGAAATTCGGCCCGCGCCTAAAAGCGCGAGATATTATTGGTTGAATGTGCTATGTTTGCACTGATTTTCGCCCGCGGTTCCGCCAGCGGGGCACTCGCAAGCAGTTTTTGCTTGTGGGTCGCGGCGGGGAGGGCGACGGTTTGGGAGTGCCGTCGAAATCTTGATTTCGCGAACGGCACCCCTGTGAAGATTTCCAAAGAGAGCAAGGCGATTTTTGCCGACGCTCGATTTGATGAAATCTACCACTCGTCAAGTTTTTCCCGCGCAAAAACTTGGCAGATGGCTGTGGATTTTGCAAGCAAAATCTTACGCCCCTGCACTTTTCGACTACCACTTGCGAAAAACCACGCAAGCGAAGTCTCAAATGCGGGATTGTCAAGGGCTGGTCCTTGACATATTAAATAAAAACTTAATTCAAAAAGGAGAGTGTAGAAAAATGAAAAAAATCATCGCATTACTGATAATTATCGCGGTACTGCTAATCCCCAATTTCGCGATCGCACAAGGTGAGGAAGCGCCCATCACACGCGGCGAGTTCGCAAGAATAGTTTGGCAACTTTTCGAAGTTGATGGAGAATTGCCGACATCGCCAACTCGCTTTGTCGATATCGCAGACAATTGGGCGGAGGGATATATCAGTTATCTTTATGTGCACAGGCTCGTTGTCGGCGACGGCGACGCGTCGCGCAGAACATTCCGTCCCGACGATGAAATTTTGGTTGAAGAGGCGATCACCATACTTGTCCGCGCGTTAGGCGGTCCGTCGCCCGACTGGGCAGGGTTCCTCGGCGTCGCGTATCCGTCTTCCTACATTTGGCTCGCTCGGTGGCATCAAGAGCTTATCGACGATATTGATATTCCCCTGGGCGGGGCGGCAGGCCGCGCGTTTGTAAGCGATCTTATCAACCGTTCGTTGGATATGTCGGTCGCGCCGATTCTTAACGACGATTACTACGATTTTTCGGATATCACTATCAGAGATTGGGTGTGGAACGGAGGGAACGTCTACTTTGACGGCACAAATTGGATTATGCCGGAGGGAAACGGAGCAAATATCATTGAAGAAACTGCGCCGACAATAAACTATTACCAATTGGTTGGTACATGGAAGGCTTTTTTTCAACATGTCGGATTGCAATTTGAGTTTAATGAAGACGGAAACGGAAACTTTATCCTTTGGGCGGGAGATATTCCGCAAGTGATAGCGGAAAACATACCATTTAACTGGGAAATTGAAAGGCGACACGGACAGAATTGGTTGCTTATGCCAAATTCTGATGATGTTGGTTGGGTGCCTGAAGAAACGCATTTCGAAATTTTCACTCGTTATGGGCAAGAAATTTTAATTTTAACCGAAATCTTGCCGAATCTTGAGTTTAGAAGAATAGACTAACCTAAAAGGAGCAAATAACATGAAAAAAATCATTTCAACCACCGCCGCGCCGGCGGCAATCGGCCCGTATTCGCAAGCCGTGCAAATCGGCAATATGCTCCACACGTCAGGGCAAATTCCGCTGAATCCTCAGACGATGGAAATCGAAACCGACGACGTTGCCGCGCAAACCAAGCAGGTGATGGAAAATATCAAAGCGGTGCTTACCGCCGGCGAGGCGCGCTTGGAAAACGTGATAAAATGCACGATTTTTCTCGCCGATATGAATGATTTCGCGATAGTGAACGAAGTTTACGGCGCTTACTTTACGCAAAACCCGCCTGCGCGATCGTGCGTTGAGGTTTCGCGATTGCCGCGGGATGTAAAAGTGGAAATCGAATGTATCGCGGTCGTCGGTTAAGCGCATGATTATAGTTAAAATCGATCAATCGAACTTAGCTGAATGGGCGAAATTGCACGCTTTGCTGTTTCCCGAGCTTAGTTTCGAGGAATCGTTTGCCGAGTGCGCCGAATGGCTTGAGAACAAAAAAGAAGTCGGCGTTTTATATGAAAAAGACGGAAAATACGCGGGATTTATCAATTTGTCAATCCGAAACGACTACGTTAACGGAACCGACACATCCCCCGTTGCGTTTGTGGAAGCGATATATATACTGCCCGAATATCGGAGATTGGGAATCGGTCGCGAGCTTTTGGAATACGCCGAAAAATTTGCGCGTGAACACGGAATCACGCAAATCGCGTCTGACTGCTTTATCGACAACGCTTTAAGCGAGGAATTTCATAAAAATTGTGGATTTGTCGAGAAAGAGCGGGTGATTTGTTTTGTGAAGAACATATGAAGAAAAAAAGCCCGCCATATGGCGGGCTTTTTAAAATCTCCAATTAAAATATATCTGCCGATTCTTTCGGCGATGTTTCGTCATCACCTTTGTTGCGCAATTTCTTAACGCTTGCGGTTACTCTGTCAATCGCTTCGGGGATAAAATCAAGCAGTTTGTCGTAGGTGTTCGCTTCGGGACTCACGGGAATCAGACGAATCTGCCCGTTACCCACAACCATAAACGCGACAGGGTTGATTGAAACACCCGCGCCGGTTCCGCCGCCAAAGTTGGACTTGTCATCTCCGCCATGTTCGCTCTTCGTCGCACGAAATGGTTTGTAGTCGGTTCCGCCGACAGCGAATCCAACTCCAACTTTGGAAATCGGGATAATAATGGTTCCGTCGTTGGTTTCCACCGCGTCCCCAACGATGGTGTTTACGTCAATCATTTCCTTTATGCTTTGCATAGATGAGTACATCAGCCCTTGGAGTGGGTGGTTGTTTTGTTCTGCCATTTTACTTCCTCCTTGTATATTAATTTTAATATTAAGCTTCTTGTTAGTTTGCGTGAAATTACGCAACTTTCAGCCCAAAACGCCCGGTCGGGTATTTTATATACACGCTCCCGTGCGTTTTTGACAAAACCTTACGCAATTTGACGCAAACTTAATTTATATTGTTAAATTTCATCATATTTTCGATAAACTTTTACGGCGATAAACGCCGCAATAATAATATGCGCAAGCCTCGTTCTGATTATACCATTTACATACAGATCAAACATTTTTTGGTTAAACTCGGGCATGATTTCGACGTCAATCGGCGTTTTAACGATAAAGTTGTTGTTTAACAATGCGACAAGTCCGCCGGCGGCGCCCCAAATCAAGCCTGTTTCAATTCCCGTCCGCGCCGCGTTTCCATCGCCGAACCGCAGTTTCAGCGTTAAGGATTCGAATATCAATCGAGTGGATAGGTATGCCCGAACTTCTTGCAAAATTTCCCGCACCATTTGAATTTTCCGCCGAACGTCGTGGATTTTTTCGCGGATTGATGCTTTTTCGTCTTGTGTTTCTTCTTTTACCTCTTTTTTCGCTTTCTTTCCGGTTTTTTTAATGGGCGTTTCGGCATCCATTTTTTTGACGTATTTTATTCCCAAAATTTTGACGGTCGCCGTTAAATCGCCGTCTTTCACCTCCGCTTGCAAGCGCAGCGGCGCGAAAAGTAGTATGGTTACTAAAAGCACCAAAAATCCTATTATTCCTAATATCCACCAAAGAACTATCATAATCTACTCTTCCTCGTTAGCCAAAACTTCGTCTATTTCGACGGTTGTTTCGAATTCAGCAACTTCTTCCGCCGGGATTTCGGCAACCATTTCCAGTTGCGTCGGTTCGTTAAAGTTGCTGATAGTATCAAAGTCGGGCAATTCAGCCAACGACGGAATTCCGAACGCGCGCAGGAATTCGTCGGTTGTGCCGAACAAAATCGGGCGTCCGGGGGCGTTAAGCCGTCCGACTTCCTGAATAAACCCTCGCTCTAACAGCTTGTCCACCAAAGAGTGGCAATCGACGCCGCGCACCCGCTCGATTCCGCCGCGGGTAATGGGCTGCTTATACGCCACAACGGCGAGCGCCTCAAGCGCCGCAGGGGAAAGAACCGCGCTTCGCTTCGGTTCCGCAAGTTTTTGAATATGATCGAAATATTCACTGCGAGTGCACATTTGATAATTCTCGCCCAATTGAATAATTTTCAAACCCCGCCGCTTGTAGTCATACTCGTCCATAATATGGGTAATAACGGATTTCGCCGTTTGCTCGTCCGTTTCCAAAATATCGCATATTTTCTCTAAACTAACCGCGTCTCCGGCGGCGAAAAGCACCGCTTCGACGATTGACATGGCTTGACTAAGTTCCATTATTCTTCCTCTTCCTGTTCTTCGGTTTGCTCATTTTCGGTTATATCTATTTCCAGCTCAACATTGTCCTCAAGCTTGTTAATCATAAATTCTTTGTCCTTTTTTACGTAATCGACGTTGATTTTTTTTAACTTCATCAGTTCAAGCACCGCAAGAAAGGTCGCGACAACTTCCGCCCTCGATTTGCAATCCTGAAAAATGTCGACGAACTTGCGTTTTGTGCCGAAGATCAGCTTTTTCCACACGTTTTTCACCATTGCGCGGATGGAAACTTTCTCCCGCGCGACAATGCCGTCAAACGACGCGCGTGGCGGCGGCGTTTTGCGCTCGCCTCGGGAAAACGCGCCGCTAAACGCAAGAACCAAATTTTCGATTGTAAGATTCATCGTGTCGAATCCGCGCGGCGGCGGCTTGATATGATCGGGCAGCTTGAAAAACGAAAGATAACCTTTGCCGTGATTCTCGCCCAAAAATTGCGACGCTTCTTTGTATTTTTGATACTCTACAAGACGGCGAACAAGCTCTTCGCGCGGGTCTTCGCCCTCATCTTCGTCGTCAACCTGCTTCGGCAAAAGCATGCGCGACTTGATATTCAGCAATGTCGCCGCAAGCACCAAAAATTCGCTTGAAACCTCTAAATCCATGATTTCCATCTCGTTTAGCACTTCCAAATACTGCTCAAGAATGGACGCGATCGGAATATCGTAAATATTTACTTTATTTTTCTGAATAAGGGACAAAAGCAGGTCAAGCGGCCCCTCGTACGCCTGTAGGCGAAAAGTTAATTGCTGTTCCAACGTTCTTACCACTCTTTCTCTACATAAACAATATCAATCGTATCAGCCACTCAAAAAACGTCCAAATGTAATATATTATCGTTCCTAAAAAATTGCCGAACGGCCCGAAACTAATCGCCAATATCAGTATAATAAACCCGAAACGCGCTATTTTTTGGTACTGAAACAACGCGCGGTTGGGCAGAAACGATGCCAAAATGTGCGAACCGTCAAGGGGCGGAATCGGGATTAAATTAAACACTGCAAGCCCTAAGTTCATTGATATAAGAATTTGAAACAACAAAACGATCGTATGCTGAATCGTACCCGCAACAAGGAAATTCAAATTCAACGCAGATATAACATTGAATCTAAACAACAAAAACAGTATGAACATACTGATAAACGCAAATATAAAATTAGATAAAGGTCCCGCAAGGGCAGTGATTGCCATGCCTGTTCGCATAGAAATTTTTCGCGTGAAGTTGTTAGCGTTAACAGGCACAGGTTTCGCCCAGCCAAATCCGAAAAACAGCAATGCAAGTCCGCCGATGGGGTCGATATGCGGAATTGGGTTTAATGTAAGTCTTCCCATATTCTTCGCGGTCATATCGCCCAATTTGTATGCGGCGAATCCGTGTGCGACCTCGTGGACGGTTAGGCACAAAAGTACGCAAAAAATTGAAATTATTATTGTTGCCGGATCAACTTGACCGGTGAATAAGCCTCTAAGCATATGTTGTTTGCACTCCTTACATATCGTTTCTGATTAAATCCTCATAACTCTCTCGTCGCACGGCGAGTTTCGCTTCGCCATTGCTTATCATTACAATCGGCGGGCGAGGGATTCGGTTGTAATTGCTTGCCATGGAATAGTTATACGCGCCGGTTGAGAGCACCGCAAGCATATCGCCCACTTTTACTTTCGGCAAACCGATATCGCGAATCAGCACATCGCCCGATTCGCAACAGCGTCCGGCGATTGTAACCGTTTGCTCTGCCGCGCCACATGGGTTAGACACCAACTTCGCGTCGTATTTCGCGTCGTACATTATATGCCGCGGATTGTCGGTCATTCCGCCGTCAACGACAACATATGTGCGAATATTAGGAATTTCTTTAACTTCGCCGACGGTGTAAACGGTAAGTCCCGCGTCGGCGACGATTGAACGCCCCGGTTCCATAAGGATAAACGGACGTTGGATATTGCGCTCGGCGCACACTTCGTCCACAACTTTCGCAATCGCGGCGATATAGTGATCGTATGAAATCGGATTATCGTCATCGGTATATTTTATGCCGAAACCGCCGCCGAGATTCAGTTCGGTAAGTTTTACGCCATGCTTATCTCTCATATCGGCGATAAATTCAAGCATTATTCGCGCGGCAAGCTCGAACGGCGCGCGATCGAAGATTTGCGAGCCAATATGGCAGTGAACGCCGACAACTTTGACGCCTTCAAGTGCCGCCGCGATTTTGATAATCTCTTCCGCCTCGCCCGTTTCAAGGGTGAAGCCGAATTTTGAGTCGATTTGCCCCGTTCGTATAAACTCATGCGTATGCGCTTCGACGCCGGGCTTTACGCGGAACGCGATTTGCGCGACTTTTCCTTTTTCTACCGCAAGACGGTTGAGTAATTCAAGTTCGGACTTATTATCCACAACAAATCGCCCGACGCCCGCGTCGAGAGCGAGGAAAAGCTCGTCCTCGATTTTATGATTGCCGTGGAAGTAGATTTTTTCCGCCGGAAACCCGCAACTAAGCGCGGTAAAAAGCTCGCCGCCGCTTGAAACGTCAAGCCCCATATTTTCTTCCTTGATAATATTAAAAATATATTTGCAGGCGAGCGCCTTGCCGGCGTAGAGCGCCAAACCATTGCCGCCGTAGTAATCGTTAATCGATTTAGTATAAACACGGCAATTTTGCCGAATTTTATCCTCGTCCATTATATAAAGCGGCGTTCCGAACTCGCGCGCAACAGACTGAACGTCCAGTCCGCCAAGCTCTAAATTGCCGTTATTGTTAACTTTCAGTGTGTCCATTACGAACATTTTACGTTCCTCCTCCGGTGTGGAAAGTGTGTCATTTCCAGTAAACATATATTATACTAAATACTTTCGAAAAAAGCAAGTTTTTTATGTTGCGGCTTTAATTTTCTTCGATCGTGATTTTGCCAGCACAAAATATATCATGCACACGAACAGCACAATATTCAGCGCGAACGGCAGTCGGCGGTTGAGGTCGGAGAGGAATCCCGCCAAATATCCGAACGGCGCGGCGACGGCGAATGCGATTACGTTGAAAACTCCGTAGATTCGGGCGCGCTCGCGCGGGCGCACCTCGTGAACCGACAAAGTATCCAAGCGAGGCAGGAATAACGCCGCGGCGCAAGCTTCCATAATGATATACACCGACAACCACGCCAAATTTTCGGGCGGCGAGAGTATCAATAATCCGTGCGATAGTATATGCGCCGCGAGGCCGGCAAGCATGACGTATCTGCCTTTGAAGCGGCTTAGGCGGTTTTGGATAAGAAAAAGGAATGTCAGCATAATCGCCGCGCGCAAAATCGGGAAATAGGCGAGAAACGACTCGTTTATGCCGAGGTTTTGCGTTGCGTATAGTGCGAAGAACGTACTTGTGATAAGTTGGACGATTCCGATTCCCGAGCGCAATATCGTGACACGCAAAATGTTCGGCGAGAGTGAAATTTGCCGAAACACACGTTTATAGCCCAGCAGCAAGCGGAAAATGGATGTGTTTTTTGTTTCTTTCATACGTTTTAAGCCGCGCGCGGTTTCAACCGTCATAAAATATGTGATGATAAACTTTATCGTCATTGAAATGAACGTGATTATAAACAAAACGCGCATTACGGGGACGACGCCTTCGCGCTCTACGAAAAATCCCGCAATCGGAGCGAAAAAGACCGCGAATTGCCCGATTATATGGAACCAGTTGATGATTTTTATTGTCGTTTTCTTGTCTTCGTCTTTTTTGTCATCCGCCCACAGACATTCCCATGAAACAAGGGTGATAAGCCTTGTTGCGTTAACGATTGCCGCGGCGAGGAACCACCAAAAATTTTGCGCGAACGCCCAAATCAGGGCGGGTATACTCCAAGCGAGAACGTCGCCGATAAATGTGGTAAGCCGCCTGCCGAATTTATCGGTTAAAACGCCGCCAAGCAGCGCCCAAATCATTTGGAACACCAATCCGACCGACAATATTATCCCGATATGAACATCGTCAACGCCGAGGTTGAACATATAAAGCGTCATAAACGGCAGGTATACATTGAAAGGAATTACCCACAAAGGCTCGGTCCAAAGAACGGCTTTGTCATTTCCTTTAAGTGAGAATAAAAATGAAAACATTTCGCGCATTGAGGGCACTCCTTTCTTATAAATTTTTCTTGAAGTTCGTCATTTCGTCACAACAAACTCCATATTGCTCATTTTCGGACACAAATCGTCCGAAAAGCTCGCTTATTTCGTTGTTGCTCCTATTTCCCAAAAAATTTCGAGCAATGGCTCTCATTTTTCGGGAACCCAGAGCCAGCGGCCGGGACGTTGCTGAGCTGTCGAAATCTTGATTTCGCAAACAGCTCGTACTTGAGGATTGCCCAAGAACACGAGTCGCATTTTGACGACATGTGATTGGTTGCAATCTACCGTTCCCGGACCC
>Ga0131853_10000194_pt1 | contig 106120 bp, 86 predicted proteins | sample TergutLab28metaG_FD_92764 | JGI IMG/M metagenome (GOLD analysis project Ga0131853, IMG submission 92764) | Labiotermes labralis P1 segment gut microbial communities from Petit-Saut dam, French Guiana - Lab288 P1 (version 2) (version 2) | ecosystem: Host-associated > Arthropoda: Insects >...
GCACAAGAAGTAATACATGAGAGCGTGAATCTTGAAAAAGTGACTCAGGAGATAAGCTCAGGTATGAACGAAATGGCAAATGGAGCTGATGAGATAAATGTGGCTGTAAACCATGTCAATGAAGTAACTGTTAAGAACCGTGAAGCAATTGAGACTTTAATTAAGGAAGTCTCACGATTTAAAGTCTAATTTTAAGTTTAATAAGCAGTTTTTATAGAGCCTGTCCAAAGCGCATGGTTGGATAGGCTCTAATTTTATGTCCTCATATTCCTATGCAACACTCTAAAGTTTTGTCTATCCATATTTATTGTCAGTTTATACATATTTATTGACAATATTATTATTTGGATAGTATATTTTTATAATGACTCTAGTTTTAATACAAAATAATAGCATCATAATAGGCATCAGATGACAACAAAACTATATGGATTTCATATACGTCCTATTTTTTTATTAACTATACCACTAAAATTTTGCAAACGAGGTTTTTTATGAAATTAAGTATTCGGGTACCATTGATTATAGGGGTGGTGATGCTAATAATGGTTATTAGTATTAGCATAATATCATTGCAGATTAGTTCTTCTATATTAGAGAAAACAATTCTTGATGGTATAGGTGATAAAAACGAATCAAATGCAGAGCTTTTAAGCGCCACTATAAGTGGTCGTCTCGATGTACTCTGGGAAATTGCTAACCGCTCACAAACCAGGACCATGGACTGGGAAATTATACAGCCGAATCTGAGGCCAGATGTATCCCGCCTTGGTTTTGAGGAATTGGGTTTAGTATTTCCTAATGGCTTTACCCGTTACGTTTTGGATCCCTCAACTACAAACTTGGGAGACAGGGATTACATCATAAGGGCTTTTGCCAGAAATGTTTCGATTTCTGACGTAATTATCAGCCGTCGTACTGGTGATCCTGTTGTAATGTTCGCAGCGCCGATCTTTCAAAATGATAACTCTGGCGCTCCTGTTATTGGTGTATTGATAGGCCGCAAGGATGGCGGAGAAGCTCTTTCTGATATGGTTCTTGGTTTGTCAAGCATAATGCCAAGCGGGTATAGCTATCTTGTTAACAATGAAGGGACAATCATAGCGCACCGAAACGCTCAACTGGTAACAAGCCAGTTTAACCCCATAAGAGAAGCAGAAAATGACCCTTCTTTAAGGCCATTGGCTGATTTGATTACAACAGCATTAAGGGAACGAAACGGAATTTCAAGATACACATACGAGGGAAATACCCTGATAGGGCACTATACGGAAGTTCCAGGTTTTCCATGGCTGCTTTTTAGCATAATAGAAAAGAGTGATGTAGACAGCCATCTCGTACAAAAACGTACTATTATTTTTACAATAGGGTCGATCTTTGTAACTATTGGTCTTGTTGTAGCATTTCTCGTAGGAATATCAATTGCTAAACCAGTGAAGCGCGTATCCCAGACCTTAAGGGATATTTCCGAAGGTGAAGGGGATTTGACTAAAACCATTGTTCTCCATTCAAAAGATGAAGTTGGGGATTTAGCGATTTATTTTAACAAGACACTGGGAAGTATCAGAAGCCTCGTAGGTGTAATAAAATACAAAGTTAATGCGCTTACAAATACTGGCTATGAACTATCTGTCAATATGGATAGGACTTCAAAGTCAGTAGATGAAATTTCTGCAAATTTTGAAAATATAAAGGATCTGGAAAACAAGCAGGAAAAAGGCTCGACTGAAGTTGGCAGGGCGCTTGAAAATATTAAGAACAGCATTGAGAACCAGAACAAATTGATAACAGAGCAGTCCGGCAGTGTAAGTACATCATCTTCTGCCATTGAAGAAATGACAGCTAACATACAATCAGTGACCAGAACACTAATAGAAAACAGTAAGCATGTTGAAACTCTTGCCGGAGCATCGGAAGATGGCAGAACAGCAGTTCAGGCAGTAGTGCAGGAAATACAGGAAATAGCGCGTGATTCAGAGGGTCTTCTGGAAATAAATTCAGTAATGAATAATATAGCTGAGCAGACAAACCTTCTATCAATGAATGCAGCAATTGAAGCAGCTCATGCAGGCGAGTCAGGCAAAGGTTTTGCAGTTGTAGCCAATGAAATCCGGAAACTTGCAGAATCATCTGGTCAGCAATCCAAAACTACTGCAGATAAGTTAAAAAAGATAAAAGCCTCTATAGACAATATTACCAAGTCATCCGATGAAGTACTTGCCCGATTTGGAGCCATAGATCATGGTGTAAAAACAGTTTTTGAACATGAAACAAATATCCGGCATGCAATGGAAGAACAGGAAGTTGGAGGTAAACAAATACTTGCTTCCATAGGCCGCCTTAGAGAGATAACTGTATCTGTCCAAAAAGGGTCAGAAGATATGTACAAGGCAAGTAATGATTTAGTCAGGGAAACAGACGAATTTATGGTAATAAGCAATGAAGCCATAAAAGGAATGAATGAAATAGTTAGCGGCGCTCTAGGTGAGATAAAGATAGCAGTAACCCATGTAAGTGAAATGAGTACAGAAAACAACAAGAACTTTGAAGATCTTAAAAAGGAAACCTTAAAGTTCAAAGTTACCACAGGAAAAGAAAAACAAAAAGTACTTGTAGTGGATGATGATGAAACCCATCTGGCTATGACCAAAACTTTTCTTGAGAGCGACTATGAGGTTATAACTGTTAATTCATGTATGGAAGCTTTAAAGCTACTTTATCAGGGACTAGACCCTAATTATATTTTATTGGATTTAATGATGCCGGAAGTAGATGGCTGGGATGCTTATGATAGGATAAAAGCGCTCAGTAATTTACACCATGTTCCAATAGCGATTTTTACCTCATCGGATGACCCTAAGGATCAGGAACGTGCCAAGCAAATGGGAGCTGCGGATTACATAAAGAAGCCTTCTAAAAAGAGCGAGTTATTGGACAGAATAAAAAAGACTCTGGAAATGTATAAATAGGATGAGATGAATAAAGGGGAGTTTGGATTTTTTATTAACTCCCCTTTATTGTTTGTTATTTGTTGGAAGCGTCATATTTTTCCAGCCAGCTTCGTATATTATCCACTAAATTCTCTGCGTATGATATAAATGCGTTATTTTGAGCCAGTACCCCGGCCAAATCACCTTCTTTTGCCATTGCTTCAAGTTGTTTAGCTGTTTTTCTTGCTTCTTCCGCGCCAATGACATCGCTGATGCCTTTTGCACCATGTATACTTATTACATAATCTTTCAATGTGTTTTCTGAAACATTGCGCAATTTAGCCAGAGCCTCTGGCATTTTGGTAACATAGAGGCGCAAGAAGCGCAGATACATATTTGTATCTCCCTCATATAGTTCGAGCCCTTTATCCACATCTATTCCTGGTATTTTAATTTCCATATCTTCTTCCTTATATTTTCTATAATTATATTCTATAATATTATTGACCAGTATTAATAATTATGATATATCAATATATTGAAATTTAATATATGGTGGGAAAAATGTACGCACTTGTAGAGATCAAAGGTAGACAATACAAAGCAGAAAAAGGATCACAGCTTAAAATTGACAAAATTGAGGCTGAAAAAGGCAATACTATAGAATTTGATAAAGTATTAATGGTTAATAATGATAAGGATATTAAAATTGGTTCTCCTTATCTTGATGGTATTAAAATTGCGGCAACAGTTGAAGATCAAATAAAAGATGAAAAAATTGTTGTTTTTAAATACAAAAAGAGAAAAAATTATCAGAGAACTAAAGGGCATAGACAGCAATATACTATTATTAAAGTAAATGATATTACGGGTGTTTAAAACCGCGTGAGAAACGACTGTGGAGGCATTGGGGATGGATCCCCTAATTTTAAAAATAGATTTATGCCTTAATTCAAATAATATAATTAAGTATGTAACAGCAGAAGGGCACGCTGGAAAATCTCCAGCAGGAGAAAATATTATTTGCGCAGCTGTGTCTGTTTTACTTAGGTCTGCTTATCGGACAATAGTAAAAAACAGCAAAGTAGAAGCTTGTATTAACGCTAAAAGTGAAGGGAGCCTTTATTTTAGGGTTATACAGTATGAGGAAAGCCAGGCAGAGTGGCTAAAAGGGATAAGTGATTATCTCTTAACTGGTATAAAAGATATTAAAACAGAATCTCCTGATTCTATTAAAATTATTATTACTGTTGAAATTTAGCTATACTAATCAGGGTATAACTAATAGCTTAGAGGAGTTATAAAATGGCACATAAGAAAGGTGGCGGAAGCTCAAAAAATGGAAGAGAATCTCATTCCAAAAGGCTTGGCATTAAAAGATATGGTGGAGAAGTTGTTACAGCAGGAACTATTATTGTAAGACAACGCGGTACAAAATATCATGCTGGAGTTAATACAGGTCTTGGCACAGACCATACTATTTTTGCCAAAGAATCTGGAAAAGTAGTATTTCAGAACAAGAAAGGCAGAAAATTTGTTGCTATAGAGACACAGTAACAGGAGCGCTGTGAGCGGGTTTGTTGACGAAACAATATTAGATGTCAATTCCGGAAAAGGTGGTCCAGGAGCTGTTTCTTTTAGGAAAGAAAAGAATGTTCCCAGAGGAGGACCTGACGGAGGAGATGGCGGGAAAGGTGGTAATATTGTTTTTAAGGTAAAAAATAACCTAAAAACCCTTTCCGACCTTAGGCATAAAAAAATATTTAATGCAGAAAACGGAAAATCCGGAACAGGGCGCAGAAAACATGGAAAAGACGGCGAAGATGCTGTAATCCAAGTTCCTCCCGGAACAGTTATAAAAAATCCCGATACAGATGAAATAATCAAAGATCTCGCAGAATTCCCCAATAATGAAGAATGGGTTTTTCTTAAAGGTGGCAAAGGGGGTATGGGAAATTCCAATTTTGCAACTTCTACAAAACAGGCGCCAAGATATGCCCAGCCTGGATTGCCTGGAATATCCAGAACAATAAAAGTTGAACTAAGCATAATTGCAGATATTGGCTTTGTCGGATTCCCGAATGCCGGCAAATCAAGCCTTCTCAACAGATTAACAAACGCAAACCCTAAAATAGCAAGTTATCCATTTACTACAAAAATACCAAACCTTGGTGTATATAAAATAGGAGATAACGACATTATACTTGCGGATATACCCGGAATCATAGAAGGGGCATCAAGGGGAGCAGGTTTAGGGATAAAATTCCTCAAACATATCAACAGGACAAATGGCCTTCTGTTTCTTATTGATCTTTCTGATGAAAATTTTTTAGAGAGCTTTGATGTACTTTTAAATGAACTTAATTCTTTTTCAACAGAACTTGCTTCAAAAAAGCGGGTCATTTTAGGTACAAAAACCGATATCGAAGAAACAGAAAAATCACTAAAGTTACTTAAAAAGAAATATCCTGATGAAAAAGTATACGGAATATCTGTTTTTTCTGGAAAAGGGTTAGAAAATATAAACAAAATCTTTTATTCATTATTATCCACGGATGCCTCGCTCTCCCTGGATGCTTCGCCAGATGAACCCAAATGAAAATAGCTGTTTTTGGCGGTAGTTTTAATCCGCTCCATGTAGGACATATTTTTATAGCTAAAGCAGTAAAATCAGAACTTGGGTATGAAAAAATAATATTTGTCCCTTCAAATATTTCATCGCATAAAGAAGATTTATCTGGAGTTAGTTCTTTGGCAAGACTTGAAATGATAAAAGAAGTTATAAAAGAATATGATGACTTTATTATTGATTCATCTGATATAGAGCGCGGCGGTGTATCGTATTCGATAGATACAGTAAACCATATTTATAAAAATTACAAGTTTGACGGGAAGCCCGGGTTTATTATTGGCGATGATCTTCTTAAAGATTTTCCAACATGGAAATCTGTAGAAAAGCTAAAAGAGTTAATAGATCTTATTGTTGTAAGAAGATTATCAGATGAAAAGCTGGACTCAAATCTTCCTAACTACTATATTAAAAATATGATTAAAACTATATCTTCAACAGAGATAAGAAAAAGAGTTAAACAAGGAAAGACAATTAAAGACCTGGTGCCTGAAAGTGTGAGGTCAAAAATTATTAAAAATGGATATTACAGATAATTTAATAAATAAAATTGACATTTACCTAAAACAGAATCTTTTAATAAAGAGGTATAAACATTCAATTTCCACAGCTCGTACTGCGAAAAATCTTTGTAAACTATTTGGTATAGATAATAAAAAAGGGTATCTTGCAGGGCTTTTGCACGATATTGCAAGAGATATTGATATTGATGATTTGTTCAAAATAGTTTCCAGAGATGGCAATACTATAAGCAGCGAAGAAAAAGAAGACCCTGTATTGCTTCATGCAAGGGCTGGGGCTGTAATTACAAAAGAATTATTTAATATTGACGATATTGAAATAATTGAATCAATTCAGTTGCATACTACAGGGAATATAGGAATGGGAGATCTTGCAAAAATTATTTATATTGCAGATTATATTGAACCGGGCAGAAAATATATTACCAAAGAATATCTTGAAGGTCTTAGAGGCAAGTCACTTAATGAAATGTTTGAAATAGTAGTAAAATCTGTAGCAGATTATCTTTCAAAAAAGGGGCATATAATTTCAACAAAAACATTACAGCTTTTGGAGGAGTTTGAAAATGAGAGGAAAAAGTAAAGCAATTGACAGAAATGTCATATTTTTATCCCTGATTCTTATTATTGTTACATTTACAGTTATTTTTATTTTCAGACAACTTCGCTCAGATGAATTTATGCTTAAAATGGAGAAGAATGAATACATAACTATAAGCTTTAATGTAGGAGAAGGCAACACATTACTTTTCTCCAAACTGCTTATTTTTAGCCCCAACACATATAACGCAGCTATTTTTAATATACCTACAAATTTCAGAACTATTATTGAATCCATATCCAGGCTGGACAGGCTTGATACCCTGTTTGATTTTAAAAGACCAGAAAGAATGATTCAAAGAATCGAAGCAATTACAAATATGCCTGTAGATTTTTATGTTAATATTGAGCCGGGTAATCTTATAAAAATCGTTGACCTATTGTTTGGTCTTGAATTATTTATAGCAAACCCTTTTGAAATAATAAATGATTATGAAATAACATTACTCCCTTCTGGCAGCAATGTTCTGGATGGTGAAAAAACATTGGTATTTTTGACTGCAGGCGCTTTAAATGAAAATGATGCAGATATTATTGGAAGGTGGCATAAATTCCTCCAGGCTTTTATGAAAAAGACAGCAGACAGATCATTATCTTTTGAAAATCGTGATATGTTTAATAAGTTTTATTCACTTTTTTCAACAGATATGAATAAAAAATCATTTAAATCTTTTGTTTCCATACTTGATAAAGTTAATACAGACAGGATGATTTTGCAGCGGGTTTTGGGTGACAGAAGAACAATTGATGACCAAACCTTGCTTTTTCCTTATCATGATGGTAACTTACTCAGGGAAACAATAAACCAGACATTGCTTTCTCTTAAAAATGAAGATGTAATAAGTGAAGAAGCAATTATCAGAGTTGAAATATTAAATGGTACAAATACTCCGGGGCTAGCTGCAAGGACTGCCCATTTTTTTACAAACCTTGGATTTGATGTGGTATCAGTAAGAAATGCGGATAGAAATAACTATGAAAGAACAGTAGTTATTGCAAGAGGCCGTAATGCTTTAGCTGCCAACAGGGTTGCAGGTATTATAAGGTGTACCAATATTGAATTCAGTAACGAAAGACAATCTATTGCAGGTGAAGATAATATAATTTTTAGTTCTACTGCTAATCAGGCAGATGTAACGGTAATTTTAGGGCAGGATTTTGATGGAAGATATGTTAGATAAAAAAAACAAAGTTATTAAAGTTGCTGAATTTATAGATGAGCTTAAAGGGATTAATACAGTTGCTCTTGATTTAACATCTTATAATGGGTGGACCGATTATTTTATTATTACAACTGTAAGCAGCGCTACACACCTTAAGGGGATGTATAATAATATTCAGGATATTTTAAATAAGCTATCTATTGAACCTTTTTTTCGCCATAAAAAAATTGATAACGAAAACTGGGTTTTAATAGATTGCGGCTATTTTGTTATACACCTTATGGATAAAGAACACAGGGAATTTTATGACCTTGAGAAGCTATGGTTTAAGGGCGAAGTTATCTTTTCTCGTTAAAATCATCAAAATTTAAAGTATCGTTTGGCTCAAAATCTTCATATTCTTCATCAAGCAGGTCATTATCAAGATCAGAGTCAGTGTCCTCTAAAGATAGATCGCTCTCTTCCTCAAATTCATCATCTGGAAACTCATCATCAAAGTTATTTGAAAAGTCATCAAAACCATTTGAAAATTCGTCAAAATTGTCATCAAAATCATCATTATTTTCAGTAATATCGATAAATTTTTTAGACGCTTCATCCGAATTATTGATTTTATGCTCCTCTTTACCGGATGTATCTTTATTATTTTTTTGACCCATAAAAAATCCTTGTTAAATAATATCATTATCATAGACTTTTGTAACAAAAAAAAATAAGTTATTTTAATTAATTAAATTTTTCTATAAAATATAAAAGATTTAATTTATAATACAATACCATATATTGTTTATTTACTATTATACAAATAAAGATTATAATCATGACAGAAGCTTTAAACACTATTTCATATGCAAAAATTAATTTACACCTTGATATAGGTAATATAAGACCGGATGGTTTTCATGAAATATATTCTTTTTTTAAGGCTATATCGCTGCATGACGAGATACAAATCATTATAAATAAGGATACAAATAGGAAAAATATAGAAATTGGGGGTAATTTTTCCTGTAATAGTGAAAATAATCTTATTTATAAAGCAGCTGCACTGTTCATGGAAAAATTGGGTTCACATTTTTCTGTGAAATTTAATGTCAATAAAGTGATTCCAGAAGGAGGCGGACTTGGGGGAGGCTCAAGCAATGCCGCAGCAGTACTTAAGGCGCTAAATACCTATTTTAATAATTTTTTTAGTAAAAATGATCTTAAAAAAATTGCGGCTATAATTGGTAGTGATATCCCTTTTTTTCTTGAAGAGTCTACCATAGCTCTTGTTACAGGAAGGGGAGATATTGTAAAACCACTTTCCATTACTATGCCTGAGTATCAATTACTGCTGGTTTATCCTGGTTTTAATGTGAAAACTGCTGATGCATATTCATGGCTTGATGATGATAGGGGAAATAATAAGCATAATATTAACGAATTAGATAATTCTATGCTTTTAGAGCATCCATCCAGGTGGAAATTTTCAAATTCTTTTAAGAAATCGCTTGAAAAACGTTTTGAAATATATGATAGAATATTTTCAGTTTTTAATAATAAAGCGGATTTTTATGATATTACTGGAAGTGGTTCTATTGTTTATGGTGTTTTTACAGATAAGGGGAATCTTGATAGCGCTTACAGCGATATGAAAAGATTTTGCCCTAAAGTCTGGATAACAAATATGGTTAGCAGATTTAGCTAAGCTATTTTTGCTTTTGAACACTAAAATTTGTGTAGGGATTATTATGGAAATTACAGATGTCAGAATTAGAAAGGTGGATGGTGGGGGAAAGTTAAAAGCATATGTAACAGTTACTTTTGATGACTGTTTTGTGATTCACAATTTAAAGGTTATAGATGGAAAAGAGGGATCTTTTATTGCTATGCCTAGTAGAAAAACAAAAACAGGAGAATATAAAGATGTTGCTCACCCAATAACTCCGGATTTTAGATCACATCTTCAAGATAGGATATTGCAGGAGTTTAGCAAACAGGAAGCATAGGTAATTGAAAACAGCTTCACATATAGACAGACTCTAAATAATAATATAGTATAGGCTTTATATTGGGGCGTCGGCAAGCGGTAAGCCAGCGGGTTTTGGTTCCGCCATTCGCAGGTTCGAATCCTGCCGCCCCAGAAAATAATTCAGGCAAGCCCCATGAAACCGGGACATTCCTGTTAAAATAAATTATAGTAAGAAATTATATCGTAAGGAGAATTCAGATGGAAGTTAATACTTTGGCTGTTGAAACAAGAACTATTCTTAAAAAAGGAACTACTAAAACCGCCAGAAAAAATAAAAATATTCCTGCAGTTGTTTATGGTCGTAATACACCAAAACACATTTTAGTAAACGAAAGAGAATTTGAAAAAAAATTCCATAAAGTATCTGAAAATACTATTATTACCCTTTTGGAAAAAGATAATAAATTGGGTGATGTTCTTATTAAAGATTATCAGGAAGATTTAAGAACTCAAAAAATAATGCATATCGACTTTTTTGAAGTTGATACTTATAAAAAGTTAAGGACAAATGTCCCTATTCTGCTTGCTGGAACTGCTGTTGGAGTTAAAGCAGGTGGTATTCTTGAACACCTGCTTCACACTATTGAAGTTGAATGTTTTCCAAAAGACATACCAGAAAAAATTACAGTAAATATTGAAAATTTGGAAATTGGCGATTCTATATATTTTAGGGACTTGGAAAAAATAGATAATGTAAAATTTCATGGACAAGAAGATGCTCTAATAGTGCATGTTATCCATTTCAAAGCAGTTACTGAAGAACCAGCAGCAGCAGAAGCAGCAGCGACTGAAACACCAGAAGCAGCTGGAGCAGCGCCTAAAGCAGGTGGAGCTGCGCCCAAGGCCGCTGGAGCTGCACCTAAAGCAGGTGGAGATAATAAACCTGCGTAGAATTTTTGTTGGGCTTGGAAATCCAGGAGAAGAATACAGGCTTACCAGGCATAATGCAGGTTTTCTTGCTATAGAAGTTTTATCAGAAAAAACCAATATTAAATTAAAAAAAGGTTTTTTTTCTAATTATTTATATGGAAAAGGGGTTTATGAAGGAGAAGAAATATTCCTCGTAAAACCCCTTACTTTTATGAATAGATCTGGTCTGATTTTAGAATCTGTATTTAAAAAAGCAGATGCAGATTTGGATAATTTAGTTGTTATATGCGATAATATGGATCTTTATCCTGGAGCGCTCCGACTAAAAAAAGAAGGTGGAGATGCTGGTCATAATGGGCTGCATTCTATAATTCAACAAGCAGGGACAGGAAATTTTGGCCGTTTTTATATTGGTATAGGCAGACCAGTTGATAAAGAGAAAGTTTATGAACATGTTTTAGGGATTCCCGAAGAACCTGAATTAACAATATTTAATAATAGTATTAATCTGGCTGCAGATTATCTGTTAAAAACAGTTACTTCATCTTCTGAAAAGGTTATGAATGAAGTCAACAGAATCAAAAACATCCCAAATACTTAAATCTGTAGAAAAAGCATTATTTCCTGTTTTGGATAAAGAGAATAATAATATCCTTTTGGCTTTTTCAGCAGGAGCAGACTCCACGGTTCTGCTGGATGTTTTGTTCCGGCTAAAAGATAAATTAAAAATTACAACTACTGCAGCATATTTTAATCACTGTTTAAGAAAAAAAGATGAAATAGAAAAAGAAATCAATATTGCAAAAAATAATTGTTACATACGTAATATTCTGTTTTTTACAGGAGAAGATAACGAAGGAATTATAGATAAATTTTCCAGGAGAGATGGAATTGAAGCTGCTGCAAGAAGAGCAAGGTATTGTTTTTTAAATGACTTGGCCCAAAAAAATAACTGTAAATATATTGCTGTTGCCCACAATCTGGAGGACAATTGTGAAACAATTATAATGAGATTTTTTCAGGGAAGCGGGCCAGAGGGGCTAAAAGGGATTGGAGAAAAATACGGAAATATTATAAGACCATTAATAAATGTAAAAAAATCAGATATTTTTGAATATCTCGAAGAGAATAAAATAGAATTTTCCCATGATTCAACTAATGCAGAAAATGACTATTTAAGAAATAAAATCAGAAAAGACCTTATCCCTGCCATAAAAAAAGTTTTTCCAGGGTATGAGAAGGCGCTTTTTTCTCTTGCCGGGAAGATGACTAACGCAGATAGCATTATTGATGAGAAACTTTCAGAAAAAATAGAATGGGAAAAAAAAGGGAGCGCTCTTGTTACAGAGTATGACAAATTTGCATCTCTTCCTGAATATTTAAAAATAAAAGCAATATATAGTGCTTTTAATATTACTGAAGATAGCGGTGAAAGACTCCCTTATAAATTTTTAAAACCTCTTTTTTCAAAAAAATCAGGAAAAAAAAGTCATATTATCTTAAAAGGTCATAATTATACTCTTGAAAGAGAAGGAAAAAGCCTTTTTTGGAAAAGGGATATTGAAAATATAAAGAAAAATAGTTATTATTTTAAAATAGAACCGGAAAAAGAGTATGAATTGCCTGTTATATCTGATGGAAATAACAAAAAAATTTATATTTACTCAGAAGTTGTAAAAAAAGCCGAGTGTGCAAAGAATGACCTATGGATACCGGTTGAAAAACTTACTTTTGATATCTATATCAGGAACAGAAATGAAGGGGATTTTATAGTTTTTGGATATGGTAAAAAAAGCATAAAAAAATTGTTTTTGGAAATGGAAATAGAGCGGTATTTTAGAGATTTAATACCAATAATATGTAATAATGAGGAAATATTGGCTGTATGGGGTTCTGTTTTTAATTACAGCAACAGGGTTTCAAAGTTAATATTGGATACAGATAACAATAATAACATTGATGTTCTATTATTTAAATCAAAATTTTCTTAGAGTTAGATTTTGATTTATCAAGGCGGGAATAAATGAGCGATGATAACAATGAAAAAAATAAAAATAATCCCAAAGGTCCTACAGGGCCGTTTAAATATAATTTTGGAAATAATAGATTTGCCCTTTTTTTTCTTGTAACACTTATAGGTCTTTTTCTTATGATGTTTGTTTTTAATGATTCAAACAGTGTAAGAGATATTTCGTACACAGAATTTCTTAGAGCTCTGGAAGACAACAATATTGAAAGTGTAAAGATATTTGATAACCAGGAAATACAGGGAAATTTTATACCCAATGCATCAGGCCGGCCCACACAGTTTAAGACCAGAATACCTTATTTTGATGACAGACTTTTATCAAGGCTTGAAGATCAAGGGATAAGAGTTACCGGAGCAGTAAGAAATGTTTCAACTTACAGGCTTCTTATTGATTTGATTCCATGGGTTATAGGATTTGGCTTTATATGGTTTATGTTCAGGCAGATGCAGGGTGGCGGCAATAAAGCTTTGGGGTTTGGAAAAAGCAAAGCAAAACGGTACATGGATACTGATAAAAAATTTACATTTGCAGATGTGGCAGGTCAAAAAGAAGCAAAATTTGAACTCCAGGAAGTTGTTGATTTTCTGAAAAACCCTGGTAAATTTATAAAAATCGGGGCAAAAATTCCCAAAGGGGTTCTTCTGGTAGGAATGCCGGGAACAGGAAAAACCCTTATGGCAAAAGCTATTGCAGGGGAAGCTGGGGTCCCATATTTTCATATGTCAGGATCTGACTTTGTGGAGATGTTTGTTGGAGTAGGCGCAAGCAGAGTAAGAGATCTTTTTGAACAAGGAAGAAAAAATGCGCCATGTATCCTTTTTATTGATGAGTTGGATGCAGTAGGTCGAACCAGGGGTGCAGGTTATGGCGGCGGGCATGATGAAAGAGAGCAGACCCTGAACCAGATGCTGGTTGAAATGGATGGGTTTGATACAAAAGATGGGGTAATAATGCTTGCGGCAACAAACAGGCCAGATGTTCTTGACCCAGCTCTTTTACGACCAGGAAGATTTGACAGACAGGTTGTTGTAGATATGCCCGATATAAAAGAACGGGAAGAAATATTGAATATTCATGCAAAAAAAATCCCCATTGGACCAGATGTTGATCTTAAAAGGATCGCAAGAGCTACACCGGGAACGTCCGGGGCTGATATTGCAAACCTTGTTAACGAAGCTGCGCTTTTTGCAGCAAGAAAAAATAAAAAAGCTGTGGCAATGCAGGATTTTGAAGAAGCAAGAGATAAAATATTGCTGGGAGTTGCAAGACATTCCAGAGTTATTTCTCCGGAAGAAAAAAAGGCAACTGCTTATCACGAAGCAGGCCATGCTCTTCTTCATTATATGCTGGAGCATGCAGATCCTCTTCATAAAGTAACGGTTATCCCTCATGGAAGAGCGCTTGGTATGGCGTTATCTCTTCCTGAAAAGGAAATATATTCCAGAAATAGGGGTTGGCTCCTTGACAGGATAAAAATTTGTCTTGGCGGATATGTTGCGGAAACAATAGTTTTTACCAATACTACTACAGGGACACAGAATGACTTGAAGCAAGCAACGCAGATCGCAAGAAAAATGGTTTGCGAGTGGGGAATGAGTACTAAAATAGGGCCTATAGCTTTGGGGCAGGAAGATGAGCCTATCTTTATAGGAAAAGAGATTGCGCAGCATAAAGATTATTCAGAAGAGACTGCAAAGCTTATAGATGAAGAGATAAGGACGATCCTCAAAGAGTGTTATGATGAAACTATGCAGATCATTACAGAACACAAGGATAAACTTGATCTTATGGCAGAAACGCTTGTGGTAAAAGAAACACTTGATGATCTGGAGATAAGAACTTTACTTGGGATAGGTTATAAAAATAAAAATATTGTTATTGAACAGCATCAGCCCCAGCGACATGAGGCGCAAAACAGCCAGGAGACAGATAACAATACTTCTCAAAGTAATGATAATACTGACAAAGAGCAGAATGAAGGAAATAAGAAAGAAGGTGACACTCAAGCCGAGTAAAATAACTATTTTTACAATATTTTTCTCTTTTTTACTGACCATGCCCTTGTATTCCAATGTGAGTACCGAAATTGCAAGGCTCTACTTGACTGCTGCCAATAGTTTTTTTATAAAAGATAAATTAACAGAAACAGAAGTTTTATTAAATAAAGCTGCCCTGTATGACAATCAACTTTCAGATGTTTTTTATATAAATGCCCTTATTAATACAAGGCTTAACGGAGATTTGAACAGGTCAATTAATTATTTAAGAAGAGCTATAACATTCAGAAACTGGGTTATATATAGGGAAAACAGTGCTTTTTTTGAACTTGGAAAGCTCTATGCCAGAATAAAGGATTATGAAAGAGCGTTATCTCTTTTTTATGTTATAAAAGATCAATTTATTAACGACCCTGAGTTTTTGAATTTATACACACTTTCGCTTATACAAACAGGAGATTTTACAAGCGCCCGGGAACATTTGGCTTATGCAATTTCCAAATACCCCAATAATAATCTTTTTATAAACAGGCTTGCAGGAATTGACAGTTCTTTCAGAGATCTTTTGTTAAATAGAGTTCTTGATCATAATACTTTGTATCGATATAGCCCGGAAGTAATTGTTGAATTGTCAAGACTTAATCAGGATAGGGGAGTAAAAAGGGAGCTTATTTCTTTAGCAGAAAGAGCAGGGGATAATAGTATTGAATTGCTTTTTGAAAGAATCACAGTGGCTGGCAGAGCTACTATAAATGATGTTGTACTTTTTTCCAATCTTAATGGTTTTTCTGATTTTAGGAATATCAGAAGAATCAATTCAATGATCGTTGACAGAGAAGTGTCTGGTTTTTTAAGGGAATATTTTAATCTTTATTCAGGCCTTATAAGAGAAGATACAAATAACGATGGTGTTTTTGAAAGAATAATGTCTATTGAAAACGGAATTCCATTGTGGTATAGCGAAGATATGAATCAGGATAATATAAATGATTTTTTTGTAGCGTTCCAAAATGGCGAGCCTGCTTTTATAAACATCGAAGAAAATATGCTTATTGTCTACTATCGATATCCGTTTATCAAAACTGTAATATTATATGACACTAACGAAATTTATAATTTTAGAGATAACAGAACACGTTTTGATATTTTGGAATTTTCAAATCCTTTTGTGCCGCCTTCATTGAAAGTTGCAAATGTCTCCGAGTTATTTAATACCATAAAAAGACACGCAGATACTCATGTAAGAAGTGATTCAGATAATATATTATTTACATACTTCAGGACAGAAAACATTGCAAATTTTTATTCTTATGATCAAATCAATTCAATTGTCCGGAGAGGTGTCAGTAGACATAATAGAACTGTATTCAGAGAGTCGGATTTTGACAGGGATAATATTTTTGAAACCAGAGAGATTTACAGAGATGGTGTTCTTTACGCAATAAAATTTGGTGGCAGCAATAATGGAACATTTGAATTCAAAATTGTTGAAGGGGTAAAATACTGGGATTTTGATGGAGATGGAATATATGATGCAAGAGAATGGTATGAAGAAGGTGGAATAAGGTTCACAGAATTTGCAACAAATATGGATGGAGTATTTAATTTTGCAGCTAAATACGAAAATGGAATACTTGTAGAAGTCAGAAGAAATGATGAATGGAAAAGAGTTACCTACGATAGAATCAATAATATTTATTGGATTGGAGAAGGACGAATAAATATAGATCCTTCGGCAGTTCTCGAATCTGGCACTTATATCTTTTCAGGAAATAATAGAGCATTTATTATAAAAATTGGAAGCGATTATTTTGCTGAGGTAATTAATTGAAAAAAATATTACTAGTTGTTTTTATTACTTTTTGTTTATTGGTATGTTTATTAGCATGTAGATCAACAAAGAATAATGTATATAATGATACTTCTTTAAGATTTTCCGCCCTGCCAGTGAATGTTGACAATATGTTAAGAAATAATGCCCCATTTGCAGCATATATGACAATTTTGAGGCAAAAAAATAATGTTAACATTACTAATGTTGATTTTGAAGAACTTAAAGAGAGAGTATTTAATCATATAATACAAATCTATGAAACAGCAGAAAATGATGACAATTATTATATGGCTGAGTATATTATCTCATCGCTTGAAAGACTAAATATGCTTAATCTTATTACTCCTGAAAAAACTCTTAATGAAATTTTGCTTAACAATATTATAAAAGATTATAATGAAAAAAATTACTTTACTTCCATGAAGAAATTTATTCGTTACATGCAAATAGCGCACCCTTCAAATGAATTATTAATAAAATTTGCAGATCTTGCTGTTGAGATAAATAATAATTTTTATCTTAATATGTTAATCGAAGAATTTAACAGAAGAAGAATTCCTGTTGACCAAAAATATATTACAGCTCTCCAGCAAAGTGATTCTCATGCAGATATGATAGAAGGTACTGTTACAGTCTGGGTCAACAGAGGTATAAGAGTAAGACATGGCGTTGGAATGCCGGACAGGGTAATAGGAAGTGGTTTTTTTATTGACCCAAGAGGTTATTTTATAACTAACTACCATGTAATAGAGAGCGAAGTAAACCCCGAAGTTCAAGGTTTTTCAAGATTGTATATAAGATTACCAGACGCTATAGGGACAAGAGTTCCTGCAAGAGTTATTGGCTGGGACCCGATCTTTGATATTGCTCTTCTAAAAACTGAATATATTCCCAAATACATATTTAGCCCAAGCGGAAGCACGAGGTTTCAGATTGGCGACAGGATATATGCAATGGGTTCCCCTGGGGGTCTTGAAAATACATTGACCTCGGGAATCATCTCTGCCAGAAGCAGAAGGTTTTTGCAAATTGGAGATGCAATGCAGGTGGATGTTCCTATAAATCCCGGAAATAGTGGCGGTCCGTTGTTAAATACCAGTGGAGAGGTTATAGGTGTTATTTTCGCAGGTATTGCCCAGTTTGAAGGGGTCAATTTCGCGATCCCTTCTCACTGGGTCACAGATATTGTGCCTGCATTATACAGAGGCGGGGAAGTTGTACACTCAATGATAGGCTCTGTCATGTATGAAGGGAGAGGTTCGATAGAAGTTGTGTACAATGTGCCAGGAGAAGCTGCTGACAGGGCAGGGCTTAGAAGGGGAGATATAATACTAAGCATAAATGGACAGCGGGTAACAACTGTTATTGAAGCTCAAAAAATATTATTGTCTTTAAGACACGATACTGTCATAGATATAGAATATAGAAGGGAAGGAAAAACAGATAATGTTTTATTGGCTTTAAGCTCCAGAAGGCAAAGAGCTTTTGATAATGCCATGAGAAGAGATTCAATGAGAAATCTTGTTTTACCTCTTTTTGGTATGGAAATAGAACCTTTTGGCAATTTTCTTTTTAGTGAACGTTTTATAGTAAGAAGTATTTATGAAGGTTCTAGCGCAGATGAAATAGGGCTATCTGTCAATGATTCTCTGATTGTAAGGGGTTGGAGATTTTGTTTAAGAGATAGATCCGCTTTATTGCGCATTGAGGTCAAAAGGAGGACAGCAGGTTTTATGCAAAATAATATTTCTTTAATTACTTCAATAGATTTGCGTAATTTATTATAATTAGTTTTTACATTCATACAAAAATATAACTTTTAAAAGGTCTTCGGTAAATTATGGATAATATAAGAAATTTCTGCATAATTGCGCATATTGATCATGGTAAATCTACTCTTGCAGACAGGTTTATAGAAAAAGCTGCTATTGTTGAATCGCGTAACTTCAAGAGCCAAATGCTTGACTCTATGGATATTGAAAGGGAGCGCGGGATTACAATAAAATCTCAGGCTGTTACTATTCCCTATAAGAGCAAAAGCAATAAAAAATATACTCTTAATCTTGTTGATACACCTGGTCATGTTGACTTTACTTATGAAGTGTCAAGGGCAATTTCATCATGTGAAGGGGCTCTGCTTCTTATTGATGCATCGCAAGGGGTTGAAGCTCAAACACTCGCCAACCTTTATCTTGCAATGGAGCACGATCTTGAGATAATACCTGTAATCAATAAAATAGATCTTCCGAGCGCGAATATTGAAAGTGTTAAGTATCAAATTGATCATGATTTGGGACTTGATTCTGACAATGCGGTTCTTGTTTCCGGAAAAACAGGGCAAGGACTTGATGATCTTCTTGAAGCGATCGTAGACCAAATTCCTGAACCAAAAGGGAAGTCAGATGATTTGCTGCGGGCTTTGATTTTTGATTCACACTATGATCCGTATAAAGGTGTTATTGTGCATATTCGTGTTTTTTCAGGTTTAATAAAAGAGGGAAGCACAATAAAATTTATGAATGCAAATGCAGCTTATAAAGTTGAAGAGACCGGATTATTTAAAATAAAATATGAAAAAACTTCAAAATTGGAAGCAGGCGAAGTAGGCTACATAATCGCAGGGATAAAAAATATTGCAGATATTCGTGTTGGAGACACTATAACAGATAATGCAAAACCTGCTTCAGAACCTCTTAAGGGATTTAAGGAAGTAAAGCCTGTTGTGTTTTCTTCGATCTATCCTGTTGATGCAAGTGATTATAATGAGCTTCTTACTGCTATGGAAAAACTTAAGCTTAATGATGCATCTCTTGTCTATGAAAAAGATTCTTCTGCTGCGCTTGGATTTGGTTTCAGGTGTGGTTTTTTGGGGCTTCTGCATCTTGAGGTTGTCCAGGAGAGGATTGAGCGGGAGTTTGGGCTTTCTGTTGTTTTAACATCTCCTTCAGTTCGTTACCATCTTGTATTAAAAGATGGCTCGGATTATATGATAGATAACCCTACGGAATTTCCAAATCCATCAAGAATTGAACTTGCAGAAGAACCTTATATAAATGCAGCAATAATTACCCCTACAGAATACCTTGGTTCAATAATGACCCTTTGTATGAATAAAAGAGGTATTCAGGTTTCAATGAATTATCTTGACCAAAAAAGGGTAGAGATAGTGTATGATATGCCTTTGTCAGAAGTTTTGTTTGAATTCTATGATAAGCTCAAATCTGTTAGCAGAGGATATGCTTCTTTTGACTATACTGTTAAAGGTTATAAAGCAACTGAACTCGTTAAACTTGACATACTTGTTAATGGACTACCTGTAGATGCGCTTTCAATGCTTGTGTATAAAAATAGCGCAAGGGATAAAGCTGCTAATATATGCAGAAAATTAAGAGAAGAGATACCAAGGCATCAGTTTAAGATCCCTATCCAGGGAGCAATAGAGAATACTATTATTGCGCGTGAGACTATTTCTGCGCTTAGAAAAGATGTAACTGCAAAATGTTATGGCGGTGATATCAGCAGAAAGCGAAAGCTGCTTGAAAAACAGAAAGAAGGGAAGAAAAGAATGAAAATGGTTGGAAGTGTTGAGCTTCCGCAGAGCGCATTTCTTTCTGTACTCAGGACAGATGAAGAGTGAGCTTTGTTGTTGTAGCTATTATGGATAGGCGTACCCCGTAGATTTAAGAGATATTTATTTTTGTTCCATAAGTTTGTACGGGGTGATTTAGTGTAATCTTGATTGTTTTACTAAAACTATAGCAGGCAAGAAGAATGTATTTTATTGTTACACTATCCAAAGTTTTTGAATAGTTTGCCGAAGGATAATGTGACATAAGGTAATCTGATTTTTCAACAAGTTCTTTTATTATATTTTGGTTATTCTCTTGTGAAATACCATTAAGAAAATCAACTCCTGAATTTATTATTGTGTCTATTCTGCCAAGTTCATTTTCAAGAATTGTTTTTATTTTTTCTGAACAGGTTATATCTATATTACTAAATATCTTTTCATGATTCCCAGAATGCAAAGCAGTAGAAATGAGTTTTGAGTTAAGCATAGATAGAAAAGTTTCTTCATCCGATACACTGTTTTTGTTTTCTACAAGAATAGTGGAAGAAAAGAGCGCATAGAATCTCATGTTTCTGGAAATCATACTATACATTATCTCTGCATAAGACTTTAATGCAGGAGTTGTATAAATAACTTTATTGCACTGTTCTCCTGCTTCAATAAGATTCCCATTGATCGAAACATTATAGTTATTTTTTTCAAATAATTTTGTCCAATTGATAAGTGTACTGGTTATGACAGGAGAATCTTTTGCATGAGTTTTCCCAAGTGAAAAAGAGAAGTCAAGACCTGTGTAAAAGATAAAAGAATTGGTGATCATCGAAGCAATATACAAAGCAGTTATCCCTACAGAACCTAACGGAGGAATAAAAGTTGGGAGGAGATTTTCTTTTTTTAGAGCATCAAGGAAATTAGATGATGTAAAATTCGAAGTGAAATAATATTTTTCCCCTGTAAAAATTCTGGAAGTAAGGGGATAAGTTGTCATATCAGCAATAAGGGAAATTGATGTAGAGCTATTTCCTAAAAAATCATATATATTGTAAAACTGTGCTTCAACTGCAATAACATAATCCGGAATTATCCCAAAGTTTATTAATGTTTTTAATGAAGTATCAATGGCTATTATTTTAAAAAGATTTCTGTTGTTTTTCAATACTGGTAATGCTTTTTCAACAGATTCCCCGGCGCCTGTAATTACAACAGGTTTTTCTGTTTTTAACTCTTTTATATCTTTCCCTTTTGACCACGAAGGTAGGTTTAAAATAAGATTTTTATAATATCTTTTTCCCAGAGAATAGAGTGTAAGACTATTTTTTAAAAACTGCGTAAGATTTTTTTTTAAATTATCATAACATTCTGTATAAAAATTTTTATTGAGCAAATATCCTTTGTTAAGGGGTAAAAATAAAATATGCTTGATGCAGGAAAGTTTTTTTCTTGTATCAAAAAAATCCATAAAAATATTTTGATTTATTATGTTCACATATTCGATTTCAGGCAAATAATCAGATTCAGATCTTTCTTTTAATTCGTATAACTCTTTTTCATATTCAACACAAAAAATAAAACAGTTTTCAGGAAGTTTTTTATATAATGCCTTAAGCCCATAACCAAGAGCAGGGGAGGGAATTAATATCAGACTATTTTTTTTGATTTCAATATTATCTATTTTTTGACTTATTTTTGCTACAGGATTATTTTTGTCATAAATAAAAGTATTTTTATATAAAACAGTATAATAATCCTGGTCCTGCCACCCTGTTGAAGAACAGGGTAAAGGGCAGGGGACTTTTAAAAGTTCAGGATATGTTTGCCTGCTGTTTTCCACTATTCATTAGAAAAAGTGTTGTGTAAAAACAGCTTCAAAATTGTCTCTAAGTCTGTCTGACTCAAGAATAAAACTACTTACTGATTGCCCTGCTGCTTGCTGAAGCAGAAATGGCCAAACTGAATTAAGGAAATTAGAAAAATCTTCATTTTCTGACCTTTCTACAAGAGATAAAAGTACAACAGAATTTCCAAGTGTTATAGGTTCTGATATTTCATTTTCTCTTAACGAAAATGCTCTTTCAAGAAGATCCTGATTAAAATTGATCATTCGCAAATCCATGGGTGCATTTTCTATCTCTGCTCTTCTAAACAATTCATGATTTCTGAAATTTATAGGAAAAGAAGAGGTTCGATAAATAGTAAAATTATTTCTTGCTGCAGCGCTTCTGAAATCTGTTGCTGATTTTACTTCCATTGCTCTTTGTAAAAAATAATTTTCGATTATACCTAATTCATAAATTGTCATATAATTTCTAACAATATTAATTGAATCTGGATCTGAAAGATCAAAATCCTGGGGATTATTATTACATCTATAAATTACCCATCCATTGTGTATTTCAAGTAATGGTGAAACTTCTCCCCGCCTTAATGCAAGGACTGTTTCAACATCAGCTCTGTTTCTTAACTCCATTCTTAAATCATGATTATAAACTCTGCCCATATCTCCGCCAATACCTGCAAATCTATCAGCTGAATGATTTATCGCAGTGTCCCGGAAAGCATCTGGATTTCCGGCTACTATTGAATGTATTCTTTGCGCATCTCTTCTGCTTGACAAGATAGTTATTCTGCTAAGCTCAATTGATCTGAACAAATCAATATTTTCTTCGGCAAATGAAATAACTTCATTTTCTGGAAACTCGTTGAACGAAATATAAGCAATATCAAGAGTTATCTCATTTTTTCCCATTGTGGAAATAAAATCCAGCTCGTGTTGGCTTGTTTTGATGCCAAAAATAATATCGTCTATATATTGCTGCCTTAGAAGTGAATCTCTTATGTGTACTCTGTGCCTGTTTCTTTCTGATATTGGAGTGTTATTATATCTATCAATATTAAACTCCCCATTAACTAAATATGGACCATGGTTTACAAGCATTCTATCGATTCTACTATTTGAGACTGTTACAGAGCTTCTTTCAAGTTTCCATAATATTGCTGTATGGATAACTGTTCTTTCAAAAGCTTCTCTCCAAACACGTAATGAGTGCCGTAGTTGATCAAAATTAGGGCTTGACCTATCCACAGTGCTGTTTCTTTCAATAATTTCTACCTGTTCAGCAAAATAATTGCTAAGATCGGGGAAAAATACTATTGGTTTATTTGCCCATCTGCCAAAAACAACTCTTTCACCGCCACCTATATTAACTGCAACCGGAGAGCCTACAAAAGTAACAACAACGACAACTAGAATTACAACAGTCAAAGCATAAACAATAGGGTTCTTTTGCTTTTTTTTATCTACTATAGTTTCTTCTGATTTTTTATTTGTTTTCATTATTAATTCCCATAAATCCCTAAAAAAGTTGTATAACAATATCATTTTGCTATGAATTATGTCAATTAAACAGGAAATTAAAGAAAAAAACTGAATAGCAATAGCTTGACACTAAAATCTATTATCTATAAAATATTTATGTAAACAAAAGGGGGCGTAGTTCAGTTGGTTAGAACGCCTGCCTGTCACGCAGGAGGCCGCGGGTTCGAGTCCCGTCGCTCCCGACCCTTTTCATTTTCCTTGTAAAATAATTCCTTAAAGCATAAGGAATTATTTTTTTTATTCTAAAAAATACAAAATGCCCGCAAAACATATAACTTAACAATTATTTTCACTTGCTTTTTAGCCTATAATATGGCAGTATCTTGTCTGGTTGATATGATCGTTTTGCCTGCCTGATACCTTCTGATCCCATATCTTCCTCACGGTTTATATATTTAAAATCCTTTATAAGTACTTTTGCTGTTTCTTGATTTATTACTTGTCCTGCGCCTTTGATTTGAGAGTCATATTTTTCAAAATGAACTGTTGCCATGTTATTTGTTTGCGGGCTATAAATTGAAAAAGCGCATATTTTGCCATCAGTATATAATTTCAAACCATTGCATGGAAATGTTTCCCAGTGTGTCAAAATAGTTTTTATGGCTTCAAATTCTATATCCAGATATTCATCCTCAACACCATGTGTTTTTTTCCAGTAATAACAAAACTCAATGATTTCAGCGTAGTCATTTGCATTGATTAATTTTACTGTATAGTCAGTATACAATTTATTAAACTGAGAAATAAGATTTTTCTTTTTTGCAAGTTTTTTACCAGTAAGTTTTACTAAATTTTCTGTTGTATATATATAGTCACTCCAGTTTTCATAATTAGTAATGTGAAAATATTCGCTTAAATTTGGGTTATTAATATAATCTTCAGAAACGCCTAAAATTTCTAAATTGCTGTGTATTTTTTTAAAGGAATTATTTATTTGAAACAATTCTTCGGCAGAAAATGCCTCACCAATGGGAGCAAATAAATATGAATAAGAAGGGTTAAATAAAATCAATCTGTCAAAACAAATTGTATATTCTAATTTATAATATAAACCCCAGGTAAATATATTGCAAATATTAAAGCCACAGTTTTCAGAAGGGTGTTTTTTAAAAAAACTATATATAATATCAAAATCATTAAATGTAATGGGCTTTAAATAATCGTATATATTATCTATTTTTATTTTCATGTAAACACCATAATACTTTTGTCAATATACTATCATATTTCTTGTTAATTTAATATGGTTTTTAGAGGATTCCTGAATAATGAGTGACAAAATAATAAAAGGGCAAATACTTTTTGGAATAAATAATATCTATACTGTAAGTGTGGATAATAAGCTTTATCAGTGCAGAATAAAGGGAAAAATTTTAAAACAATCAGATGGGCTTTATAATCCATTAACAGCAGGAGATATAGTTGATATTGAGCCTGACTCCTTATCTTCCGGGCATGGAACAATTACATCGCTCTATGAAAGAAAAAATGTGTTCACAAGATGGAACAGAAAAAGAATGTCTCTACAGCTTATGGCAGCAAATATAGATATTCTTTTTGCAATAACAACTCCTAATGAACCCCCATTCAGACCCCGTTTTCTTGACAGGATGTTGCTTTCAGAAGAAGAAAATTACGAAAAAATCATAATCATGAACAAGGCTGATATTTCTCCTTCTCCTGATGTTGAAGAAAGGATTGCTGATTATAACAGAATAGGGATAAAAGTAATTAAATCTTCTGCAGTAACTTTGGAAGGGATAGAAGAAATCAAAAATCTTATGGAAGGAAAATACTGTGTATTCGCAGGCCAATCAGGGGTAGGTAAATCTACTTTAATAAATATTATTATGGGGAATAATATACAAAAAACAGGAGAAATATCATATAAGTATTGCAGGGGCAGGCACACAACCAATTACTCTGTTTTGATACCATATAAAGATAACGGAGGAATAATAGATACTCCGGGAATACGTGAAATATTTATAGAAAAAGTAGTGCCAGAAAAACTGGGTTTTATGTTTACAGAATTCAGGGAATTCATTAAGTTGTGCGAATTTATCGGCTGCTCTCATATAGAAGAGACTGGTTGTGGTGTAAAACATGGAGTTGAAAACGGTTTGATCCACGAAGACAGGTATAGAACCTATTTAAAATTATATGCAGAAATGACAGAACTGGCGGAAGAAGTTTATGGTTGCCCATACTCTTGAAATTCTGGAATTCAATAAGATCGTACAAAGCATATCTGAATACTCTGTTTCCGAAGCAGGTAAGGAATTATTATTTGCACAGAATATTGAAGATAATGAAAAAATATGGAAAGAAAAAATAGAGGCTGTATTTGAAATAAAAAAACTATTTGATAACAGCCAGCATCTCCCTGGTCTGTCGTTGCCTGATATTCAGCCAATAATAAAAAAAATATTTATTGACGGAATAGTTCTTGATTCTTTTGAAGTAGGGGCTGTGATCACATATTTACAGTCATCTTTTAGTTTGAAAAACTTTCTGCTGCAAAATATCAAAAATAACTTAATAGAAAGCAATCTTGATTTTTATGAAGACTCTCCTCTTGTAAAATATTTATCAAAATTTGTAAGGCAGGATGGAAATTTTCGCGCGGAAAATGTAAAAATACTGCTTGATATAAAGTCAAAAATAACAAGTATAAATAAAACCATTAATAATGTTATTGGAAAATACACAGCAGATCCTGTTTTTTCTTCTTATATACAGGATGCAAATCCAACAGTAAGAGATAACAGGGTCGTTATCCCGTTAAAAGAAAATTTTAAAGGAAAAGTAAAAGGGATAATCCATGCTTCTTCTTCCAGAGGAATGACTCTTTTTGTCGAACCTGTTGAGCTTTTTGATTACAATAACGAAGTTATAGAACTTGAAGAACGGTATAAGCTCGAGATCCACAAAATATTAAGGGAACTTACAGAAAAAATAAGAGAAAAAAAAGAAGAAATCCATAATACTTTTCACAAGGTATCATACCTTGATACGATTATAGCGCGCGCGCGCTTTTCATATATAAATAAATGTATTTTGCCGGAAATAATCGAAAAAGGTCTTATACTAAAAAACGCGCGCCATTTTCTTCTTGGAAATAAAGCTGTTCCTATTGATATAATCATCAGCGGAAATACCAAAGCTCTTTTGGTAAGCGGCCCCAATACAGGCGGTAAAACTTTATCATTAAAAACAGCAGGATTATCTGTTTTGATGAATCAGTTTTCTGTAGGGATAATTGCTGATGAAGGATCATCGCTCTCTTTTTATAACAATGTTCTTGCAGATATAGGAGATGAACAATCAATATCAAACTCTCTTTCAACATTTTCTGCACACATGAATAATATATCAAAAATTATTTCTTTAAGCACCGAGAAAACACTTGTCCTGCTCGATGAGCCCGGAACAGGAACAGACCCGGACGAAGGCGCTTCCCTGGCTATAGCGATTTTTGATACACTGCTTGAACGAAACGTAAATTTTCTTGCAACAACTCATCAGGTAACGCTAAAAAATTACGCAGCAGGCAAAGAAGATATTGTAAATGTTTCTGTTGCATATAATCCTCAGACATATAAACCAGAATATAAAATACTGTACGGACTTCCTGGAGAAAGTTTTGGAATTGATATTGCAGAAAGAAATGGTATAGAAAATTCTGTTATTGAAAAAGCAAGAAAATATGTAGGAACAGAAAAAGTAAATGTAAACAAACTTATCAAAGAGATAGTTTTAAAACAAAAAGAAATAATAGATAAAGAAAACGAGATCAAAGAGAAGGAAAAACTCGTTACAGAAGCCAGGCGGGAAATAAGTTTAAAAGAATTATCATTAAAGCAAAAAGAATATGAAATAAGAAATACAGAAAAAAGAAGTCTTAATGTTTTCCTCAAAGAAAGCAGACAAAAAATTGAAAATATAATCCGCAAAATTGTCGAAACCAAAGCAGATGACGAAGCAAAAAAAGAAGCAAGGGATTTTATTTCAGAAATAGAAAATCAAATCGAAAAAGCAGATTTAAAAATAGAAAAAGATACAACAAATTACACTATATCTATAGATATTGACCCTGGAACAGAAGTCTATATTGGCGAAAATAAACAAAAAGGGGAGATAATAAGAGTTTTAAATAATAACAAAGTTCTTGTTTCAACAGGGTCATTTAAAGTAGAAGTAGATAAAAATGATATTTATATAATCAAAAACAAGGCAAAAAAAGACAAAAAAATAACACCAGTAGTGCTTCATCATGATCTTAGTAAAACCAATAAACCTGTTTTTGAGCTTGATGTAAGGGGCCTTAGGGCTGAAGAAGCAATAAACAGAGTTGAAACACAGATAGACAGCGCGCTTATAAACGGATTTACCATGTTTTCTATTATACATGGTCATGGCGAAGGTATCCTTAGAAATGCGATTTCTGAATACCTTACATTATCTCCTGGTGTAAAAAAATTCTACTATGCTCATCCAGATAGCGGAGGATTTGGAAAAACAATTGTTGAATTGTAGCCGAAGGCGTACCCCGAAACAAGTACGGGGCTTCCCCGAAGATTTATACATAAATTCACCTTTGTTCCATAGAGCCCATTCGGGGTAGCCGAAGGCGTACACCGAAGATTTATACATAAATTCACCTTTGTTCCATAGAGCCATTCGGGGTAATTGATATTAATAGAATAAAACTGTATCTTGTATAATGTAAAGATATACTCCTGAATAAAATCAGGCCAAAAACATATTGCTTTGTGCCTGGAATTATTCGTGAGATTTAAATAAAGAGGCTTTAGTGAACACAAGAATTATTAAAATATTTTTCATATTTTTCCTCTCTTTTTCCCTTTTTTCCTGTATTACCATTGATACAGAAATTATTTTTAGACAAAATTTGACAGGCGAAGTATTAATCAGATATTCAGTATCTCAAGCTGCCCTAAATATAGGAAAAATCGACAGATTTGATGATTTTCTCCCTTTACCTATCGAAGAATATAGATTCAGAGAGCTTGCAGCTAATGTAGATGGTCTTAGGTTGATATCTTACAGAAAAGAAGAGAAAAATAATGAAGTCCATATAACAGTAAGATATGAATTCCGCAATATAGAGGCCCTTAATGCAGTTGTCTCAAACAGCAATGATACAAAAATTGAAGTCCAAAGAAGGGGAGAGAGAACTTATTACACCCAGCAGATCGGCGCTATAAATAGAACCATAAGCCAGGAAACTATAAAATTAGCGCAGACGATTTTTAGTGACAGATCTATCAACCTGAAAGTCACAGCGCCTCAGAACATACGCACAGTTAATTCAGGCACAATGACAGGACGCAGCGCGCAAGTAAGCTATAATCTGCCCCAACTTTTGTCTGCCACAGATAGTGTTAAATGGGAAGTTTCATGGTAAAGGTTGAGTATGTTTACAAATAAACTTACCAATATGGTGTCAGTTGGGAATGTAAAAGTGGGTGGCGGCGCCCCGCTCTCAGTACAAACAATGTGGAAAAAACCATTTGCAACAGATGAAAACATAATTGATCAGCTTAAATCTTTAAAAGATTTAGGGTGCGATATAATAAGATTTGCAGTCCCAGATATAGACTCAGCAGAGATTTTGGGAGTTATTGCAGCAGAATCACCAATGCCTGTTGTAGCAGATATCCATTTTGACTATAAAATTGCTTTAAAATGTATTGATGCAGGTATTCACAAAATAAGGATAAATCCCGGCAATATAGGGGCAGAATGGAAAGTAAAAGAAGTAATATACAAAGCCAAGGATAAAAATATCCCCATAAGAGTAGGTGTAAACAGCGGCTCTCTCCCACAAAAATTGCGCAACAACAAAGATAAAGCAGCATCAATGATACTTGCTGCAGAAGAAGAAATAGAAATATTTGAAAAGTATAACTTCAAAAATGCCCTTTTTTCATTAAAATCTCCTGATGTCGCAACTACAATATCTGTAAATGAGATGTTTGCCCAAAAATACAGCTATCCTCTGCATGTAGGAGTAACCGAAGCAGGTCCCCTTATCGATGGAGTTGTAAAAAACAGCGCTGCTTTGCTCCATCTCCTTGCCAAAGATATTGGAAGCACTGTAAGAGTGTCGCTATCATCATCACCTGAAAACGAAGTGATTGCAGGAAACGCAATACTTAGTGAAGCTGGAAAAAGAGATAATGTGGTTAATCTTGTATCATGCCCCAAGTGCGGCAGAGCAACATTTGATGTCCATGAATTTGTTTCAAAAATATATGATAAAGTAAAAAAAATCGGAAAGCATTTAACAATAAGTGTAATGGGTTGTGTTGTAAATGGTCCCCAGGAAGCAAAAGATGCCGATATAGGAATAACAGGGGTAGGTAACTCTATTGTAATTTTTAAAAAAGGTGAAATATTCAAAAAAACAACTTCCCAAAATGCGGAAGAGGAATTTTTAAGGGAGATAGAAAAGCTTTGAGAAAATTAGCTGGCAAAATTTTAATACTATTTATTCCGCTCTGTTTATTACCTTTAAATATTTTGAATGCAAGTGAAAATACCCCTCCCTGGATATTATTCCAAAGAGGTATGCATTTTTATGACCAGAGAAACTTTGGTGAAGCTTTTAGATACTTTAGGCAAGTAACAGCAAGGGCCGAACATCCGGAAGCTGAATACTGGATAGGGCGAATTTTTGAAAACGAAGGTCAAAATACACTTGCGTTACGTCAGTTTGAGAGAGCCCTTGATATTGCATATAGAGCAACCAGTGATGAATTTCATATTGCTGTTCTTTTAAGTGTTGCAAGGATCTATGAAAGGCAAGAAAGACATGATCTATATGAAATAACTTTATTAAGGATCATAAATGATGTAAAAAGAGCAGTAAGAGCTGATATGGAGTATGAAAGAGTTCTCGGTGACAGGCTCATATCTCTTGGTCTTGACAGAGTAATTTTTTATTTTAGATATGAACTTGATTCTCTTATAACACCTTATGGAGACCTTGGAGTATTTTACTTCAAAAGCGCAAGAGACAGAGATGCGATAAGACAGCTTGCGTCTGCTTCAGTAATAATACTTTCAAGACTTATCGAAGCAAATAGGGGATATAACCCTCATTACGAGTATACAAATGTCAGAAGTTTAATTCTAAGCTCAGAGAGAAATGATAGAATGAGAGAATATATGATCGAATCTGGATTATATAGATATCTTTTTTTTCTTGCCTTGTCGCTTGATAATATAGGCGAAATCAGGCAGGCAAACTACATATTGGGTTTTCTTGCAGAAAGCGTAGTAAGAAATAATTATAATGATATTTCTTTAAGAATCAGAAATAACAATTTTTCAGCTAGAGATAAAGATGGGGTTAAAAGAGCTCTTCTTTTTAACAGGGGTAATTAATCGGATCTAACCATGGACAAAATAATAATCAAAGGAGCTCGCGAACATAACCTCAAAAATATTGACCTTGAAATTCCAAGGGATAAACTTGTTGTTATCTCAGGACTAAGTGGTTCAGGAAAATCATCTCTTGCATTTGATACGATCTATGCAGAAGGTCAAAGAAGATATGTAGAATCCCTTTCTTCTTACGCAAGACAATTTTTAGGGAGAATGGATAAGCCTGATGTTGATTATATTGAAGGACTTTCGCCTGCTATATCAATTGAACAAAAAACAACTCACAGAAACCCAAGATCAACAGTAGGCACTGTAACAGAAATATATGATTATTTAAGGCTACTTTATGCGCGAATAGGAAAACCCCACTGTCCTAAATGCGGCAGAGAAATACGAGAACAGTCAAAAGACCAGATATATGATGCTATAACCAGCTTTTCTGAAAATTCAAAAATAATCATTCTCGCGCCTGTTATAACCGGGAAAAAAGGGGAGCATGAAAAAATCATTGCAGATGCAAAGAAGTCAGGATTTGTAAGAGCGCGAATCAACAAAGAGATAATCAATCTTGATGAAATAAAAAAACTGGAAAAAACAAAAAAGCATACAATAGAAATAGTAATTGACAGGATTGTGGTCTCAGAGGAAAACAAAAAAAGGATAAGTGAATCTATTGAAAGCGCGATTGAAGTAGGCAACGAAAGAATTCTTGTTTTGAACCTTGATGATAACACCGAACACTTTTTCTCAATGAAAAACTCCTGCCCTGATTGTAACATAAGTATTGCAGAGCTCCAGCCAGCTCTTTTTTCTTTTAATAACCCGATTGGAGCGTGTCCGGCGTGTTCGGGGCTTGGGATCACTCTTGAATTTGATCCAGATCTTATTGTTCCGGATAAAAGTCTGTCGTATAACGAAGGAGCTTTTATTCCATATAAACCAACTTCAAACTGGCACAGAAGCTGGTTCGAAGCTGTTGCTAAAAAATATGATTTTTCTCTTGACACCCCTGTAGATAAACTCGACAAGAAACTTTTACATATATTATTTTATGGTACGAATGATGAAATATATGTAAAATATACAAGCGTTAATAAAAATCATAGATTTGACTATAATGCAAAATTTAAAGGCATTTTAAGTGATATGAAAAGACGTTATAAAGAATCTATGTCTTCAAATATCAAAGATTGGTTTGAAACATTCATGAAGCAGAAAGAATGTGAAACTTGTAATGGGCAAAGATTAAGAGAAGAAAGTCTTGGGGTTACTGTTGGCGGAAAAAACATACACAAAATCTCAACATATTCCATAGGAGATATTTTTTCTTTTTTTGATAATATAAAATTAACAAAGACAGAAGAAAAAATATCATGGCAGATAATAAAAGAAATAAAAGCGAGGCTTGAATTTCTTGTTAACGTAGGTCTTGATTATCTTACCCTCGAAAGAAAAGCAGCAACACTCTCCGGAGGAGAAGCCCAAAGAATAAGACTCGCAACGCAGATTGGTTCCTCTCTTGTAGGAGTGCTTTATATTCTTGATGAACCAACTATTGGTCTCCATCAAAGAGATAATGCCAAACTTATTGATACATTAAAACATTTACGCGATATCAAAAACACTGTTATTGTTGTGGAACATGATGAGCAAACAATAAAATCTGCAGATTATGTTATTGAACTTGGCCCGGCAGCCGGAGTGCATGGAGGCAATCTTGTAGCATTTGGAGCTCCCTCAGAAATCATAAAAAATAAAAAAAGTATTACAGGGAGATTCCTGTCAGGGATCGAAAAAATTGAAACAAAACCTTCGAGAAGAGAAGGTAACGGCAAAAAACTTGTTCTAAAAGGGGCAAAAGAGCACAATCTGAAAAAAATAAGTGTGGAATTCCCTTTAGGTAAAATGATTGTTGTTACAGGAGTTTCAGGGTCAGGCAAATCAACATTAATAAACGATATTTTGTATCCCGCTGTTTTTAATAAAATAAACAAAAGCGCAAAAGATACTGGAAAATTCGATAAACTGGAAGGAAATGAATTTTTAGACAAAGTTATAAATATTGACCAAAGCCCCATAGGGAGAACTCCAAGATCAAACCCTGCAACTTATGTGGAAGTTTTTACCCCAGTAAGAGACCTTTTTGCAAATCTTCCTGACTCAAAAGCAAGAGGGTATAAATCCGGAAGATTTTCATTTAATGTTAAAGGTGGAAGATGCGAAAATTGCGAAGGAGATGGAACAATAAGAATAGAGATGCATTTTCTTCCCGATGTATATATTACATGCGATGTTTGTAATGGAAAAAGATTTAACAGAGACACACTTGAGATCAGGTATAAAGGTAAAAATATCTATGAAGTACTTGAAATGACAGTAGCAGATGCTCTTGATTTTTTTACTTCCATTCCTGTAATAAAAAGAAAACTTACAGCGCTTTCAGAAGTGGGGCTGGGATATATAAAACTTGGGCAGTCTGCCCTTACATTATCCGGCGGAGAAGCCCAAAGAGTAAAACTTGCGCATGAACTTTCAAAGGTTAATACAGGAAATACCCTTTATTTACTTGATGAACCCACAACAGGACTCCATTTTGGAGATGTAAGACAGCTTTTAGGTGTTCTGAATACAATTTGCGACAAAGGCAATACCATTATAATAATTGAACATAATATGGATATTATTAAGTCATCTGACTATATAATTGACCTTGGACCGGAAGGTGGAAACGGGGGAGGAGAAGTTATCTTTTCTGGAATTCCCGAAGATATTATAAGATGTAAAAATTCTTATACCGGAAAATATTTAAAGGATTATTTATAGGCTCTATGGGAATATACACCAAAAATATTTCCATAAAAATAGTTTTTCTCATACTGTTTTTTATTTCTGCTATATGCGTTATGCCACAGGAAAATAATACTGGCGGACCAGGTCTTTTTGAAAGAACACTTGCTCTTGATATAGAGACAGCAAGTTACTTTGAACTTGTTGCGTGGTTAAGGCACCTGGGGCTTGAAACAACAGGAAGCAGAAGAGACCTCCAGCAGCGCCTTTTAAGGCATTATCAACAGGAAGAAAGAGTAAGAACCGTACAGGCAAGCGGAAATGTTTTTATTATAGAATCAGCAGACAGAACTGAATATTTCACCATAGAAAAAATCGATGAAAATTACATTAGAATAAGCGGCAACGTAGTTATAAGAATAGAAAATAATGAAGACAGAACATCACATACTATAAGAACAGACAGAATAATCTTTAACCAGAAAAATAACCTTATGACCGCAGAAGGAAACGTTGTTTATACAAGAAGAAGAAATAATGAAGACGAAGTTTTTACCGGAAGAAAATTGTCATTTAATGTTGAAAGTTGGGAAGGAATTTTTATTGAAAGCAGATCCCAGACTACAACCACGCAGGATGATGGAACAGAGATAACATTTATATATTCAGGCGACAGGATGTACAAAGATAATGATGTAATTATTATTGATAATGCCAGAATTACATCAAGCAATCCGGATAACCCAAATTATAGCATAAGAGCCCAAAGAGTATGGGTCCTTGCTCCAAACGAATGGGGACTAAAAAACGCAGTTCTCTATGTAGGCCATGTACCCATGTTTTATTTCCCTTTTTTCTTTCATCCTGGAGATTCACTGGTATTTAATCCTGCTTTTGGAGTAAGGCAACCTCTTGGTTCTTTTATGCAAACAACTACATATTTATTTGGTTCTCCTCCAAGAGACAGCGATGCTTTTTTTTCATTCGGCAATGATAATTTGGAGTATGAAACAGAACTTAGCGGAATATTCCTGAGAAAATTAAGGCAAAGAGACTCTGCAAGACAAAGTGATCAATATATAAAAGTCATGTTTGATATTTATTCAAGACTGGGCGTATTTTTAGGAGCAGAAGGAAAAACCGACTTCATTGATTTTTATCTTGGAATTGCAAGAAGCAGAAATATTTATTTTGGTACAACCACTATGTATTCTACTTTTTATGAAAATCAGGATGGAGAATTCCTGACAACATGGAATAATGCAAATTTTCTCCATTTTACAGTCCCTTTTAGATTTGGAATAGAATTGGATATGAATAACACATTTAGAAATTTCAGATATAGTTTATCGATTGATCTTTATTCAGATCCTTTTTTTCTTCGTGATTTTAATGATAGAGCAGAACTTACAGACTGGAGTATGTTACTGGGACTTGAAGATGAAAGAGTAGATACAAATATAAATATAGGTGTAATGGACAGACTTTGGTGGTATTTTCATGGATCATATAGATATACAGGAAATATACTTGGCGGAGTTATTTCAGAAGTAAGTATAACAAAATTTGATTTTTCAATGAACTGGAGAAACAGGGAACAGTCTGATATGGGCGCAGATATTCCCCATTTTGTAAGAACAGAGTATTTTTTCCCTGAGCAACATTTTTATTTTCCTGAATATTACAGATTCCCTGATGTTTCCATGACAATAAGAGGAAATATATTTTCCCGATCTGTCAGAAGACCTTCAAGAAGGACAGAACTCCAACCAGCAGGCGACCAAAGACCTTCCTCCAATCTTATACCGCCCTGGGGAGATGAACGGGAAGAAATTGAAAGCGAAGAGAGAGATGCAGCCCATTTGTCAATTATCAGCTCTGAAAGAATGCCGGATGAAAACATCAGAGCGTTCAGAAGCAGGGACTTTTTTTACCACTCCATGAGATATACCATATCTCCTAACGTATCTATTACAGAAACAATGGACCACGCCCCAGGAATTGCCCATGATGGTTGGCAAACACCCGGAGATATAAATTTTCAACAAGCATATACAGAAACAAGAACTTATGGAAGAGCAGATATTTTTTATAGAGCTAGCTTATATGAAGACTTTATTTCTTTTGACAATAATATTATTTTTACAGGTGATTACAGAACTCATTCAAACAGATCCGATAATATACCTGACTCTACATGGGATAATTTTCTCATGCGTAATTACAGAGCTTCATATTTAAAAGTTGAAAACCGAACAGCTTTAACAACATTTCCCCTTTTTAGATATGAAATATACAGCCAGTCCTTTATCAGATATCATATAGATATAGTTGGTTACAAAAAAGAATTTGACCAGCTTTATAATAACAATATCAACAGCCCTGTATTTGCAAGTACTTTTTTTACTATTGATGAAGAATATTTTTCAAGACATGAAACAGAAGTACACCTGAAATATTTTTCACAATGGAATCAACTGCAACAATTCAGGGTAAGAATTATACATCCACCCTTTCTTCAAAGAATTGAAAATGAAAATATAATAAGAACAGGTCCACTAACGACAACCACTATTTTTCAAATGAATGAAGAGAGTCATGGTGTGTGGGTACCTGGCAATTTTATATGGAGAGAAAGACTTGCTTATGATACCAGAACTTTTATTGAGCATACTTTAACTTATGATGGCTATCACGATGAACTTGACACCTCGCAAACAACAGGCCGTATAAGTTTTCTGGCAGATGAAATATTTTTTCTGACTTATTTTAGATATGGTTTTAAAGTAGATTCTCCTCTTGAATTCACCTCAACTCTTAATCTCTGGTTTTTTCAGACACAATATAGAGCAAGAAGACAATTTCCAGTAAATTACGAACCTGGTTTTGGTTGGATGCGTGAACCAGAAGAAAGATTTGTTCCATCTCAATTTTTGGCAAGAGTCAATTTTAGCAGATATTTTATGCCAGTATGGAGAAACCGCATAAGGTATAAAACAAATTTAGTTACAACATGGAGAATGGATCTTCAGGAATTTACAGAGAATGCGCTTGTAGTTGATTTAGGATTTGATTTCAGGATCCATAGATTTCTGAATATACATTTTAATTCAAGGTCTGAAAACAATAATACTTATCGTTACATACCATCTCTTGCAAGACAATTGGACGAAGAATGGATAAACCCTTTAACAGATATGTTAAAATCATTTAATATTTTCAATACAGATGACAGATATGAGTCCTTTTTCAAATTAAAACAAATTGATTTTAAAATTGTCCACCAACTTGGGGACTGGGATCTTTCTTTGCAATACACCGGAACCCCGGATCTTTTTCAGGGTGGTGTTATGCCAGAATGGAGATGGAAATCAGAAGCAACTATATTGCTCCAATGGAATCCTATCAGGCAAATCAGAACAGAAGTCAGAAGAACAAGCGATGATGGATTCATTATGTAAAACTTATAATGACGATGCTTGTAACTTATAATCTTTTTGTTCTATACTCAGAGTATAAAATCGTTATTAGGGTATAAAAAAGCTTGCAGGAAAAATGTTCCATAATATTGGATGATCATCAAAAACTCGCAGATTTATGCGGATTTAATGACTCAAATTTAAAGACCATAGAGGCTCTTCTTGGCTCAAATGTATATACAACAGGAAATGAGCTCCATTTTTCCTCAAATGACATAAAAAAACAAACTCAGTTTAAAAAAATAATTACAAAACTGGAAGAATATAGCGCTAAAGGGTGCACACTTTCTCCAGACCTGATAAATGGAATATATTCAGGCATTACTTTTCAGGAAGCTTCATCTGGAAGCGGTTCGCAGATAGATGATCTTGAACTTGTAATACCAGGAAGCAGTAAACGGGTCTATCCAAAAAGTGATAATCAGGTATCTCTTATAAAAAAATTCTCTGCTTTTGATATAATCTTTGCTGTTGGTCCTGCAGGAACAGGAAAAACATACCTTGCTGTTGCAAAAGCCCTAAGTGAAGTTTTGCAGAAAAAAAAGAGAAAACTTATCCTCACCCGGCCTGTTGTGGAAGCAGGAGAAAGCCTTGGTTTTCTCCCCGGAGATCTTACTCAAAAAATAAACCCATACCTCCGACCCCTATATGATGCTATGGAGTCTCTTATCCCATTTGAAACAATATCAAAACTTGAAGAATCAAGAATAATTGAGATCGCACCTCTTGCTTATATGAGAGGAAGAAGCCTTTCTGATTCTTTTATAATTCTTGATGAAGCGCAGAATACCACAAAAGAACAGATGAAAATGTTCCTTACAAGGATTGCAGAAGGGTCAAAAGCAGTAATAACTGGTGATATAACCCAAATAGATATTCCAAACAAAAAACATTCAGGTCTTATCCATGCAATAAATATACTTAGAGATGTAAAAGAGATAGGTTTTTCCTTTCTTTCATCAGAAGATGTTATGAGAAATAAGTTAATAAAAAAGATTATTGAAGCTTATGATAAAGAAAAATAAGAAATTTGGTTATTTTTTGGAATTAGGTTAAAATAATGGGCAACAAAATTGAAATAAGTTATGAAAATATACCATCTTTAGCAAAAAAAGAAAGAAAAATAGAGTTGCTATGCAATGAAATTTTTGATATTCTTGACATTAAAAACTGGGAGTTATCAATAGTACTTTGCGACGATACATTTATAAAATTCCTCAATAAAGAGTATAGAAATATTGATGAGCCAACAGATGTCCTTTCCTTTTCTCAAGTGGAAGATGATTTCCCTCTTTATTGCGATAAGACTATATATGTAGGTGATATAGTGATTTCGGTAGATACTCTAAAGAGAAATTCAAGTGATTTCAATGTAGATATAAATGAGGAATTTATACGCCTTCTTCTACATGGAATACTGCATATAAGTGGGCACACACATTCAGATAATAGTCCTGAACAAGAGATGATTGTTTATCAAGAAGAAATAATAAATAAGTTAACAGGGGTTGAAATATTTTAAGATGAAGGGTTTTTTTAAAAAAATCTTTAATAGTGACAAAGAAGAAAGTTTTAGCGACCTTAATCATGAAGAAAAAAATATGATAAAGGGGATCGTTGAGCTATCTGAAACAACAGTAAAAGAGGTTATGATCCCCAGAATCGATGTTGTATTTGTCTCAATGGATATGCCTCTTGAAGAAATGTTAAAAGTAGTAATAGAGAGTTCTCACTCCCGGTTTCCTGCTTATAAAGACACAATAGATAATGTAGTTGGAATTCTTTATGCAAAAGACCTCTTAAGAATTATTGTCACAAAACAAAATATTGATATGATAAAAATAATAAAACCTCCTTATTTTATCCCTGAAAGCAAAAAAATAAATGCTCTTCTTCATGAATTCAAAAGAAGAAAAATGCATATTGCGATTGCAGTAGATGAATATGGCGGAGTATCCGGAATCGTAAGCCTTGAAGATATTATTGAGGAGATTGTTGGCGACATACAAGATGAATTTGATGAGGAAGAAGAAGATATTATCAAAGTAGATGAAAACACATATTTTTGCGATACAAGAGCTTATATTGAAGATATAAACGAACAGCTTGGACTTGAACTTTCCAATGAAGATTATGACACTCTTGGCGGTTTTGTATTTGACTTGTTTGGCAAAATACCTGTAGAATATGAAAAAGTCACATATAATGGAATTAATTTTATTGTTCAAAGTATGGAAGGAAATAAAATTAAAACTATAAAAATAGAGAAAAATAGTAGTTCATGAAGAAAATATTTTTTTCATTATTATTTATTTTAATTATAAATCATTTTTCTTTTACACAACAAAATAATATATTTCAAATGAATAACGACGCAGATATGATGGTTCTGGATGGGAACTACTTTGCTGCAATAGAAAAATATAAAACAGTACTTTCAATTAATCCTAATTTTGTAAACGCGATCAGAGGATTGGCGCAAGCATATTTTTATCTTGGCGAATATGCAGAAGCGCATAATCAAATAACAAGTGCTTTAAGATTTGACAGAAATAGTATAGATTTAATGAGTCTTCAGGCTCATATTTTGCTTGCATTGGGAAATGTCTCTGAAGCAGAAAGAATATTCAGACATATTAATTCAAGAGAACCAAATAACATAAATGCTTATTTTGGGTTTGCTGAAATAGCGCTTCTTTCCGGAAGATATACGCAAGCTGCAGGAAACTACCTTAATGTTCTCGCAATAGCTCCTGCAAACAGAAAAGCGCTTCTCTCTCTTGTCCTTATTTCGGGGCATCAGGGAAGGTTTCAGGAAGCAGAAAGGTATCTGACGCAAGCGCTAAGGCTTTATCCGGACGATCATTTTACGTTATATATTGCAGCAAGACACTATCTGACATCCGGTGATTTGGTATTGGCAGAAAGATGGGTTAGAGAATCTCTCAGGATAAGGCCTGATTTTTTTGATTCAGCTCTTCTTTTTACAAGGCTTTTGCTTTTTTCCGGAAGATATGATCAAATCCACTCAGTTATGGAACCTTTCCGCAGGAATAGGCATAACATAGTTCCCTATTCCCTTGGCATAGCTTCCGAAAGGCTGGGAGATTATAATAGCGCAATAAGATATTATACAGAAGCATTCAGAATAAATCCAGGCGATGAGATTTCGCGTTATGCGCTTGAAAATCTCATAAGACGAACCAGGAGTTTTACAGATCCAATAAGGCGCAGGCACGCGGAATTCCATTTTGAAAGGGGCAGGGGTTTTGATGAGAGACATCTTACCAGTAAAGCGCTTGAAAGTTACAGAAGGGGCCTTCTTATTGATCCATTCTCCACAACAGGACGATTTCAATTTGCAAATATTTTTCTTAGAAATGGGTACAGGGCAAAATTTCTTGCGCAACTTAAGGCTCTTCCATCCGAAGAACGGCAAAGACAGAATGTAAGCGATCTTATCGAAGTTTATGAAAGTATGATAAGAAATAACCTGGCATCACAATGGGGTATTGATCAGTTTTTAATCGATAAAAACCATTATACTTTTGATTTATACTATATTGAATCATTGAATATGCTTCATCCTGCAGGAGAGGAAATTGTTACAAGTGTATTATCAAATATCCTTACTCACTCTGAAATTATAAGAATAAACAGAAGCTCCAGAGTAACAGGTTATGCCGAAGCATTCTCAACATCAAGAAACTCTCCAAACCCATCGAACTATTTTATTATACTAAGATTTGCCGAGACCCCAAGGCTATTTTCAGCAACTGCATCTCTTTACTCAACACATACCGGAACACTCATAAGGGAATACAATATAAATACAACCGGGAATAACAAAATTTGGGAAAATCTTAATAGACTTGCAAGGCAAATCATAGATGATTCAGCCAGAGAAGGGACAATCATAAGAATCAATTTTGATAGAGGGATAATAAACCTCGGAAGGCTGGATGGTATTAGCGAAAATGAAACCTTTTTGATCGTAAAAAGGGATAGAATAACACCTGACAGAAATCGAATAGGAAATAACTTTCCTTCATCTGAAATTATTGGAAGATTCCATGTGACCAGGGTTGATGAAAATATTTCAGAAGGACGAATAGAAAGCAGAGATGTGTTTAATTTGATAAATTTTGGTGATTTTGTTTTCCCAGAAACCCAGGATGCCCGTATAGAAGATAGAAGAGAAGATATATTTGCAAGAGAATATGGGCTTTTTAATATAATCCAGAATATAAAAAACAGGTAATTTTGGAAGATAATTATTAATTTTAATGCAATTAACTTTAATTGACAACAATATTATTTTAAAATATTATTATAAGAATAAACTAAATTATATAAAAAACGCGGAGGAATATTATGAAAATAGCTATTAATGGTTTTGGTAGAATTGGAAGAAATGTTTTTAAAGTTGCTTTTGATAAAAAGGATGTAGAAATTGTTGCCATAAACGACCTTACTAATCCAAAAACTCTTGCTTATTTACTTAAATATGACTCAACATATGGTGTATATAACAAAACAGTAGAGGCAAAAGAGAACGCAATAATTGTAGATGGCAAAGAAATAAAAGTATTTGCAGAAAAAGACCCTAAAAACCTTCCATGGAAAGATTTTAATGTTGATGTTGCAATTGAATCAACAGGTGTTTTTAGAGGCGCTACAGGTTCTAAAGGCGGTTACATGGATCACATTACTGCAGGCGCGAAAAAAGTTATCCTTACTGTACCAGCTAAAGATGAAATAAAAACAATAGTTCTTGGTGTAAATGAAGAAGATCTTAAGAGCACAGATGTTGCTGTTTCTAATGCTTCATGTACAACAAATTGTCTTGCTCCGGTTGCAAAAGTACTAAACGATTCATTTGGTTTTGAAGAAGGGCTTATGACAACTATCCATGCATACACAAATGATCAGGTTCTTCTTGATCAGCCTCATGATGACCTTAGAAGAGCAAGAGCTGCTGCAATGTCTATTATCCCTACCTCAACAGGCGCTGCAAAAGCTATTGGGCTTGTAATTCCTGCGCTTAATGGAAAAATGAATGGAACTGCTATGAGAGTTCCTGTTCCAACAGGATCAATCGTGGATCTTACATTTAGATTAGCAAAAGATGCTTCTGTTGACGAGATAAATGCAGCAATGAAAAAAGCAGCAGATGGTCCTATGAAAGGGGTATTACAATATACAACAGATCAAATAGTATCAACAGATGTTATAGGCAATACTTATTCTTCTATTTTTGATGCTTCCAGCACAATGAAATTAGGAAAAAATTTCTATAAAATCTTCGCATGGTATGACAATGAATGGGGTTATTCATGCAGAGTCGTAGATTTAGCTCTTAAATTAGTTTAATCAGGAGAGGCGCTATATGGCTGTAAAATCGATCAAAGATATTGATCTGACAAATAAAAAAGTACTCGTCCGTGTGGATTTTAATGTTCCAATAAAAGAAGGTAAAATTAAAGATGTTACCAGAATCACTGCTTCTTTACCAACTATTGAACATATAATCAATCAAAAAGGGACAGCTATACTAATGAGCCATCTTGGGAGACCAAAGGGTGGCGAGAAAAAACCGGAATTTTCCCTTGCTCCAGTTGCTGAAAAGCTTTCAGAAATAATGGGCAAAAAAGTTATAATGGCTTCTGATTGTATTGGAGATGCAGTAGAAAAACTTGTAAAAGATAGCAAACCAGGGGATATAATCCTTCTTGAAAATGTAAGATATTATCCAGAAGAGGAAGAAAATAACGCTGAATTCGCAAAAAAACTTGCAAAACTTGGCGAAGTTTATATCAACGATGCTTTTGGAACAGCTCACAGAGCTCATGCTTCAACAGAAGGGCTTGCAAAGTACCTCCCTGCTGCTGCAGGATTTTTAATTGAAAAAGAGGTGAAATTTCTGGAGCCTATTTTAAAAAGCCCAAAACAGCCTTTTGTTGCAATTATAGGGGGCGCTAAAGTCTCTTCAAAAATCGAAGTTCTTGAATCGCTTCTTAAAACATGCAGCGCAATGGTAATAGGCGGGGGAATGGCTTATACATTTCTTAAAGCCATGGGTGGAAAAATAGGTAAATCTCTTCTTGAAGAAGATTATCTGGAAACAGCGAAAAAATTTATCAAAGCTGCTGCGGATAAAAAAGTTGAAGTTATTTTTCCTCTTGATAATGTTTGCGCAAAAGAGTTTGACGAAAATGCAGAGCCAGTGTATATCGATAGCAAAGAAATCCCGGATGATTTAGTAGGGATGGATATTGGTCCTAAAACAATAGAAGCCATAAAAAAGTGTCTTGCTAGCGCAGAGACAATTGTATGGAATGGGCCAGTTGGTGTTTTTGAATTTAAGAATTTCCAAAAAGGGACTCTTGGAGTTGCGGAAATGGTAGCGAATTCAAAAGCTATTACAGTTATTGGCGGGGGAGACTCTGTTGCAGCTATAAATAAATTTGGATATGCAGATAAAGTTAGCCATGTATCTACAGGCGGCGGAGCTTCTCTTGAATATCTCGAAGGAAAACCATTGCCAGGTATAGTGGCGCTGGAAAAATAATTTGGAGAAAAAAATGCCAGTCAGAAAAAAATATATTGCAGGTAACTGGAAAATGAATAAATTAACGAGCGAGGCTGTTACTCTTGCAAGTGAAATTGTGGAAGGCGCTCAAAAAGTTAATTGTAAAATAATGATAGCGCCGCCATTTACTGTACTTTCCGAAGTTAAAAAAGTTGTAAAAGGGACAAATGTAATACTTGGTGCGCAAAATATGTCACATGAGAAATCAGGTGCTCATACAGGTGAAATATCGATAGATATGCTTAAAGATGTAGGAGTTGGTGTAGTAATCATAGGCCATTCAGAAAGAAGAATGACATACGGAGAAACAGATGCTCTTATAAATTCAAAAATTCTTCTTGCGATAAAAGAAAAAATGGATGTGATTTTTTGTGTTGGAGAAACTCTTCAGGAAAGAGAAGCTGGAAAAGCATTTGAAATTGTAACAAATCAGGTTAAAAATGGTTTAAAAGATGTTACAGAAAAAGAGCTTTCGTTCATTACTATTGCGTATGAACCAGTATGGGCAATAGGAACAGGAAAAACAGCAACAGATAAAGATGCTGATGATGTGCATAAAGTTATAAGGGAAACACTTGAAAAACTTTATTCAAAAGAACTTGCTCAGAAAATGATAATTCAGTATGGTGGCTCTGTAAAGCCTGAAAATGCAGGTTCTCTTTTATCAATGGAAAACATTGATGGAGCGCTTGTTGGAGGAGCTTCTTTGAAAGCTGAGCAGTTTTTGGCTATAATAAATAGCATAAAATAAAATTTGAGGTGGTTTAATGGCAATACTTTCTGTTTTGCTTCTTGTAATGTTTATAATTGCATGTATTTTTTTAGTTCTTATGGTACTTATCCAAAATGATCAGGGAGAAGGAATAGGTGGTCTTTTTGGAGGAGGCGGTGGCGCTTCTTTTGGTTCAAGGTCAGGTAATGTTCTTACTAAGTTTACATCTATTCTGGCAGCTGTTTTCTTTATTACTTCTTTTGGGCTTGCATGGGTCAATAGAACAATAGACAGAGGTGATATTTTGGGAGCAGCGCATAGACAAGGTGCGGGACAGACTGAAGCAGTTCAGTGGTGGAACCCTGTAACGCCAACTGCAGACGCAGCTATAGATTTTGAAACAGAGGAAAATGATAGAGAATAAAGGTATGAAAAAATATCTATTTTTGATTGTTATTTTTATGATTCCCGCTTTTGTTTTTTCTCAGGAAATTATTGATCAGCGGGCAGCTTCTGTAAATTTGATCAGACCAGAAATTATATCACAAAGGCAACTTGATCAAACTGTGGAAATACTCAGGCAAAACGGTATTGTTAGAACAAGAATGGAAGTGCTTGAGACCATGGTAGGAGATGTGCTTCTTAAACAAGGAGCTGAAAGAGCAAGAATTACAGTTGCAGATTCTGAAATAATGAATTCAGCTAGAAGACAACTTGGAGATGCAGGGGCTCGCATGACAGACCAACAGGTTAGAGAGATTGTAAGCAGAGAAACTGGCGTGCCATGGGAAAGGTATCTTGAAAGAACCAGAGAAACAATACAACTTCAAAGGTATGTTCAGAGAGTTAAAGGCGCAAACTTTGCAAATGTACCAGCTCCAACAAATGCCGAGATAAGAAGATTTTATGATGAAAACACAAGGCAATTTCTGTTACCAAGAACAGTAAGATTTGATCATATTTTTATTGATATGAGAGCGCTTCCTACAAGAGCAGATCATGATATGGCAAGAGAAAGAGCTACGTCATATGAGAGAGATCTTAGAAACGGATCCAGAACTTTTGACGAACTTGTGATAAATTCAGATGATACAAGTTCAAAATATAATAGGGGAAACTTCGGATTTTTAAGGGTAGATGATGCGCAGCGAAGGAGAATTCTTGGTGATGATTTTTTTGATGCTGTTTTTGCAATGCAGACAGCCCAAATCAGTGGGATAATAAGATCAAATTTAGGTTTTCACATTATAAGAATGAATGAAGTAATAGAACCAAGAATACTTGGTCTTGATGACATAATTAGTCCTGAGGTTGAAATAACTGTAAGAGATAGAATTATAGATTTTTTATCAGCAAGAAGACAGGAAGAAATATTCAGACAATCTGTTGAAGAACTTGTAGCTGAATTAACAGAAGAAGCAGAAATAAGGTATTTTATATAAAATAGAGAAGTCTGTCCAATAGAAGTGTTGGGCAGACAACCTTCAGATATATATTTATTAGAGTAGATTTTTACTTATACAGGAATTTATGGGATCGCGTCGTAAAGGGCGAATAATTGCTTTTAAGGTTATATTCAGCTGGGATTTTAATAATAATAACATAGATGATCTCATAAATTTTAGTTTGACTAATGAAGCAAATAAAAAAATAAAAGAAGATTCAATAGTTTTTGCAAGATTAATTGTAAAAGGCACTATTGATAATATTGGTGAAATTGACAAAAAAATCAAACAACATATATCTAACTGGGATTTTAAAAGAATAGCAAAAGTTGACCTTGCTATTTTAAGATTAAGTGCATATTCTTTAATGTTTCAAAAAGATATTGCAGGAAATATTATAATTGATGAGGCAATAGATATTTCAAAAGAGTTTAGCTCCGAGGAGTCATACCGTTTTATCAATGGCGTTCTTGACAGTATCTATAAAGAAATAATAAATGGAAAGTGAAAAAGAAACCACACCAGACAATTCAATCGATGAGGAGAGTGTCCTCTGCTTGCTTCGACGAAAGTGTAGCCAGCTTTGGCAAAAGTGGGTAAAAAAAACCAATATCTGGTCTAAAAGAAATATCATAATATTGGCAGTACTTAATCTAATTGTTTTATCACTAATAATTGTGGCGCTTTTTCACAATACTGCTCAAAGAAGACAATTTAATGATTTATTAAGACAATGTGACCTCAATATATCAAGAAATGCCTATGATACAGCAGAAACTATATTGCAAAATATACTCCCTTATGCAGTCTCAAAAAGAGATTATATGAGGATATTAAAAAGAGCAAATATAATTGCAGACAGGACAGATAATTATCAAAATTTAATGCTATTTTCAGAAAGAGCACATAATAGATTTAGAAGAGATAGAGATATTTTGACCATATATGTTTATTCTTTGATCAAGAATAGAAATTTTGCAAGAATAATCAATCTGATCGATAGTAATAGAACATTGGCTATACCAGAAAGTTTTATTTATGTCATGCATGCGATCAAGTATAAACAGGATAGTGACCAGGATTCCCTGCGTGCAATCAAAAATGATGATATAAGAAATATAATTAAAGGGAGTACTGATTTAACGCTATATGAACAAATGTATAATAGATCCGGAAAACCTGTAGTTCTTACAAACTATCTTTTAACAATTCTGCTAACTGGTGATTATAAAAAAGCTGCGTCTGTTTTAGATAATAGTATATATAGGAATCAAATAAATACCGAGCTTTCAGGATTGATCTATTATGATAATCAAGAGTTCCGCAAAGCAAAAGATCTGTTCGATAGATTATTTATAAGAGAAGAAACAGAGATAACTGATCCAGGATTAATAATGCTTTTGGCAGATACTCTTATCCATACAGGCAATTATCAGGACGCTTATGATCTTTATAATATTGTAATATCTAGTCATGAAAGATTTTCGTGGGTCCCTTATGTTAATAAAGATTGGATCAATATGGTTTCTGGAAAAAGAACTTTTTATACAGAGGAAGCGATTAATATTTTTCAAAATGAAAGAAAACTCCCATTTTTAGCTATATTAAAAAATCAGCCTTATGAGACCATTGGCGAAACAACAAGAAACCAGGATAGATATATTGCGGAATTTTGGGAATATTTTGCTGAAGATAATATGACAGAAGAGTTCAAAATCTTTTTTCTAAGAGAACTATTCCGAATGGGCAGATTTAATGACGTATTTATATTTACAGGAAAAAGAAATAATATAGACAGGGAGTGGGCAATCTTTTTTAATGCCCTTACATCTTTTTCTACAAAAGATCATGACAATGCTTTACAGCTATTTCATAGATATTACAGCCTTGCTGGTGATTGGCGTGGTTTATATAATATGGGAATAATAGAACTTTTAAGTCAAAATCACCAATATGCTGCGAACTATTTTGAAATAATTGTTAATAGATATGTTAGAAATGGCGCTGATATAAGCAGCGAAGACCTTGGAGATATATTTTTAATGCTTTCATTTTCACTGACCATGACCGGAGATCGCAGAAGAGGCCAATTTTTCCTTAATAGAACCATGGAAACAGGACACAGTTCTATATTATCCCAATTTCTTCAAAATTATTACAGAACAAGATAGTTGAATAGCGCCTTTATAAGTGGTATATTAATAAAAGAAGGTATCTTCAAATAACAAAAAGGTTGATGCGGAAATAAATATAATTAGATGCTAAAACTAAAAAATAAAAAAGATATTGAAAAAATCCGTTCATCAGGAAAAATTCTCGCTGAAACATTTGAAATAATAAGAGAACAACTAAAACCAGGAATAACTACAAAAGATATTGATTGTATCTCATATAATTATATAAATAAGTGCAAAGCTAAGCCTGCTTTTAAAGGATATATGGGATATCCTGCAAGTATATGTATTTCTGTGAATGATGAAGTAATACATGGCATACCGTCTTCCCGTATACTTAAAGAGGGGGATATAGTAAGTCTTGATCTCGGAGTAGATCTTGATGGCTATATAAGCGATGCAGCAATTACACTTCCTGTAGGCAAAATTTCCGAAAAAAACAAACTTCTTATAAAAGTAACAGAAGAGTGTCTTTATAAAGGCATTGAAATGGTCGTTATTGGTAATAGAGTTTCGGATATTTCTAAAGCTATATTTAATCATGCAAAAAAACATAACTTCGGGGTTGTAAGAGATTTTTGCGGGCATGGGGTAGGGTTTAATCTTCATGAAGAGCCCCAGATACCAAATTATATTAAAAATGGCCCAAATCCAAGATTAAAAACAGGAATGGTTATAGCAATTGAACCTATGATAAATATTGGTGGAGATGAAATATATATTCTTGATGACCAGTGGACTGTAAAAACAACTGATCGTTCTTATTCTGCCCATTTTGAACATACAGTTGCTGTGCTTGAAAACAAAGCCGAAATATTAACTTGTTTATAAGGAGATATGTTTTGAAAAAAAATATTTTTTATCTTCTTGCTGCTTTTTTGGTTTTATCTTTCTCTTGTACAACCATGACCAGAACTATAACTGTTGCTGAAAATAAATCTTTGCCATTATCTTTTGCAGATGCAGCAGAAAAAGCGCTCCCTTCTACTATACATATACGCATAGTAAATAAAAAGACACATATAACCCCTGAAGGGTGGGATTATCTCTTCAACCCTTTTTCACCATCTCCAGGAAATGTTTTTGAAGAAAGAAGAGATTTTTTTAGTGAAGGGCTTGGTGCAGGTGTAATTGTAAAACAATCAGAAAATAAATTTTATGCAGTTACAAACAGGCATGTTGTGTCAGATGCTAACTCAATATTAATAAAGCTGCATGATGGAGAAACTGCAGAAGCAATTCTGCTTGGTTTTGACGAGAGAAAAGATATAGCAATTATCTATTTTTACTCAGATAACCAGTCATTGCAAGTAATTGAAAAAGGGAATTCTGATTTACTAAGAGTAGGTGACTGGGTTCTTGCTGTGGGAAGCCCTTTTGGCTTTTATTCAAGTGTTACAGCAGGTATTGTAAGCGCTCTTGGCAGGCGTAATAATACAGGTGGCAATATTAGTGATTTTATACAAACAGATGCCTCTATAAATACAGGTAATTCTGGAGGAGCTCTTGTTAATATTAGAGGGGAGCTTGTGGGAATAAACAGCTGGATCACAACTACAACAGGTGGCAGCATGGGACTTGGGTTTGCAATACCTGTAAATAATATTAAAAAAAGTATTGATGATATAATAAATTATGGTGAAGTAAGGTATGGCTGGATAGGCGTTATTGCCGGCGAGCTTCCTGAATTCGAACAAAGAATTTTTCAGACAAATAACGTTAGAGGAGTAATGATTTTTCAGACTATTCCCAATGGGCCTGCTGATCGTAATGGACTTTTACCCGGAGATTTTTTACTGAATATAAGCGGAGTAGAAGTTCCTACTGTTGATTCTTTATTATTTACTGTAGGAGAATCAACAGTAGGAAGCCAGGGTAATTTTGTGCTTATAAGAGATGGAAAAATCATAAATAAAGAAGTTACTTTTGGACTTAGAGAAAGAAATAATGATCTTATGCTTCAAAACAATCTTTATTGGCCAGGTATAAATGTTATTACTATCGATAGAGAACATATCCGTTTAAATAATTTTGATTCTGGAGTTATTATAACATTTATTGAAAGAGGGGCTGTTTTAAATAATTTCATGCCAGGCGATATAATAACAGAAGTTAATGGTATTCCTATTTTAAATTCCAGGGATTTTTTTAGAGAAATCAACAAGAACAGGGATTTAAATATAATAAAATATTATAGAGACGGCACAAGTCGTATAAATGAAGTTAGGCATAACTAAGTGGAAAAGCTATTTTTGTCATATACAGTAGTAAGAAATAACTCCATAAAACTTGCTCACAAAATACATAAAGATGGATTTATACCTGATATAATTTATGTATCTTTGCGTGGTGGCGCTTATGTTGGGAATGTTATAAGTGAATATTTTAAAATAGCTCTTGCGGGCAAAAAGCCTGTTTTATATGCTGCTGTATGCTCTCATTCCTATAAAAATATAATGACTAAGTCAAAAAACATAAAAGTAGATGGATGGACATATTCTCCTGAACATCTTAGAAGTGGGGATAAAATACTTTTTGTTGATGAAATATTTGACTCAGGAAAAACCATTAATTATCTCGGTAATATAATATTGGCAGCAGGAATACCTCGTGAGGATTTAAAAATAGTAGTTCATGATTATAAGTATTTTCCGGATAATCCAAGCAACTTGACAATATTTCCTGACTATTACTGCGAAAAGCATATTGTTAAAAATAAAGAAGATGACTTATGGATCCATTATATGAGTCATGAATTGCAAGGGCTTACTCCGGAAGAACTTGAGCAGCACTATTACAGCGAAGACCCGGAACTAAAAGATATATTCACTACTCTTGGGGAACTCCGTTAGTGTCCCGGCGCTGTTATGCTGGGATACTGCTCTTAGGTAATCCCGCTAGTATCCCGACCTGATGTCGGGGCACTACTCTTGGGGAACTCCGCTAGTATCCCGACCTGATGTCGGGGTATTATTCTCTGCTCCATCTTCTTTCTCCGAAATTGCCGGAACTTTTCCATAATCCTCTGTTTGTAAGAGCATATAGATCTCCTCCAAAGAGAACAGAAGGATCAATAAAAAAATCAAGAACTAAAGCTCTATGTAAATCTACAGCAGAGTTATAATTTGTAACTAAAGGGAGACCTTGTCCGCGTGGTCGATCTAATAGATGTATATTATCTGGAGTTGGGTTTGGTAACTGAAAATAACCAATAACTGCTTCTGTACCAACAAGAAGAACCCAATTGTCATTTGATACTTGAAAAAAGGCCAGGTTAGTTAAAAAAGTATTACTTGGCGTGATTGGATGTTCACTCCGGAAACCACTACCATCAGAAGAACTGATAACACCTAAACGTCCTCCTCTCCTGTCTCTTCCATTAAATGTAAAATATATATGGCCATCATGGTACGCAAGTCCTTCAATTTTTCTGTTGCGGTCTATTGGTTCAACGAGTGTAAATTGCTCATCTAGATCATCACTATAAAATATGCTGTGAGCATTGGATATCCAATACTTTCCATCTGCTGCGAAAATAACATCAAATGATGAACCTATCAAGGAGGTGTAAGTTCTGCCGAATAACACGCGTTCTGGTAAGTCGATTAGTGTAAATGTTCCTCCAGTATAATGATATAGCCGACCATCATTGTCAGTGGTATAAGGAGAGGTATTTCTTGTTGAAACAAATATTTTGCCATCTGCTGTACTTTTTACACTTTGTATAGACCAGGCGTCCGGACGAGGAAGTTGTGTCCATTCCAATCCATTAAGAGAAAAAAATCCTGTATTTGCATTATCTTTGTTGTAATATATTGCAAATATATTTCCATCATTATCAGACGCCAAACTTGTAGAAAGATGAAAACCACCCGGAGTAGGGAGCATATGCCAATTTTCATCACCAAATGGCTTTCTCCAAACACTACCTGCTGCAATGTAAAGATCGTTTCCTGCTTTAGCCATACTGCCTACAGTTATATTAGTTGGCAGTGATCCAATTCCTATTCTTTCCTCACTTTTTAAACCGTAAAAAATACCTAACTCACTGTCATTACATGAAAACATCAGTAGAAAAGAGAACAAAAATAATAAAATTGGTATACATAGCAAACCAATTTTGTTGCTCTTCTCCTTTCGGTCAAATGTATATCTTAACTTCATAACTTCCCCTAACATAAATAAACAATTAAAATCTGAACATAGCTGAAAGTGTTGTTTCAAGAAAGTTCCCAAACATTGCATGGTTTCTTGGAGGATGCCCTTCCCGTCTGCCTGTATATAACTGCGGTACCCACCAATATATGAGATTAAACCCAAAAGCCCACTCATGACTAAAATTCCATATAGCAGATGCCCCTGGTTTTAAAATAAAATCCATGCTGAATGCATCACCATAAGTGGTAAAATTTATCCCTGCTCCGCAAAAAATAGGAAATTCAAAAGGGTATCTTCTGAAATAATAAGCTATTTTTGCTGTCAATGGTATCATGTATAATACTCTGTCATTAGGGCCAAATGCAAACATACCACTAAGCTCGCCGCCAATGGTTATTCTGTTGTTTATATATGTACTCCACTCAAGAGCCCCAATTCCGCCTAATGAAAGATTTGTTGAGCCAAAATCTAAACTTGGCGACATAAAGAAAAGAGGTATAAAAAGCCCTGCTCTTATTGTAAATATCTGGTCCCCGCGATCATACGAAAAATCATAAAAATCATCTTGTGCATTTATATTAATTATCAAAACACAAAGTATTAAGCAAAAAAAAACTAACTTTTTAAGATTCAATTAAATGTCCTCATTACTATCATTATTATTTTTAATACTATCACCTGAGATATCTTTTATCAATATGCAATAAATATATAATACAAACATAATATATATTGAAAGGTTACATATAGTATCGTAAAAGCTTGATTTCACAGTTTTAATATGTTTTAATATATTGTAATCTTTTGAAAAAGAAAAAGGAATAATATGTCTCTTAATATTGTCTCTAAAATAGATAAAAAGGTCAAAATAAGCAATGTTATAATAAGTGTTTTTGACAAAACAAATCTTGATCATTTTATTAAAAAACTAATCCAAATCAATCCGGATATTACGATATACTCTACTGGAGGCACATATAAATACCTCACAGGCATTGAAGGTATAAAAGAGGGTAAAAACCTTGTCTCGATTTCAGATTATACTAAACAGCCTGAGATGCAGGGTGGGCTTGTAAAAACCCTTGATTTTCGTATTTATATGGGTATTTTAAGCGAAAAATATAATGCTGAACATAAAAAAGACCTTGAAAGAACTTCCAGCATTGAATTTGATATGCTGGTTGTTAATCTTTACCCTTTTAGCAGTGTAATCAAAAAACAGGGTTTAACACCAGAAGAAGCAAGAACCAATATAGATATTGGCGGACCATGTATGCTGAGAGCTTCTGCAAAAAATTTTCATAGAGTTGCTTCTGTATGCAGCCCTGCAGAATACGACACTATAATAAAAGAAATGGAAGAAAATAAAGGTCAGTTATCTCTTGAAACCCGTTTTAAACTTGCATGTACCACTTTTGAGCATACAGCTTCTTACGATACTACTATCGCAAAATATCTAGCTTCCATAAATATAGCGGATTTTGAAAAATTATATAATATTGATTAGAGGGGCATTATAAATGAGCAGCAATGATATAAAAAAAATATATCATAATATTCTTAAAGAGCAATTTCCTCAGAAAATGGAAATATCATTTTATAATGATAGTAACGATAAACAGACTCTTTTTTATGAAAAAGTTGAATGGATTATAGATAATGAAAAAAAAGGGTTACGTTATGGGGAAAACCCATGTCAGGAAGCTTCTTTTTATAAATTAATAAATGGCAATCTTGCAATAGGGGATGTTAAAACAATAACACCTGGAAAATATATTGCATCAGATATCGAGCTTCTCCAGTCCGGCAAGCACCCAGGGAAAATCAATATAACAGATATAGATAACGGACTTAATATTTTACGTTATTTTCATAACACTCCATGCTGTGCAGTTATAAAACACAACAATCCATCCGGCGTTGCAAAGGGAAGTACGATTTCAGAAGCTTTTGAAAAAGCATTTATGGCAGACAGGATAGCGGCTTTTGGCGGGGCTGTGGTTTTTAACAGGCCTATGGATATGAATTGCGCTGCTTTTCTTTCTGATAACTATGTTGAAGTAATTGCAGCTCCTGATTTTGAAGAAGGGGTTATGGGAATTCTGGAGAAGAAAAAAAATATAAGAGTAATGGCAATTAAAAATATAGAGAAACTTAACACATTTACAGGAGAAAGAGTTGTTGATCTTAAATCTTTGATTGACGGCGGAATAATTGCGCAAATATCATATTCTCCAACAACATTAAAAAAAGAAGATTTACTCCTTGCCGAGACTACCTATAAAGATAAAAACTACAAAATAAACAGAATGCCAACAGAAAAAGAGTATGAGGATATTATTTTTGGCTGGCTTGTTGAAAGCGGGATAACGAGTAATTCTGTTATATATGTTAAAAATGGGGTTACAGTAGGAATTGGCACAGGAGAGCAGGATAGAGTGGGCGTTGCTGAAATTGCAAGAGATAAAGCATACAAAAAATTGTGGGACAGAATAGCATGGGAAAAGTATAAAACCCCATGGCATCTTCTTGCTGATAAAGATAAAAAAGAAGAGATAATATCTTTTGTCAATGCTGAAAATGGTGGGCTTAAAGGGAGCGTTATGGTCTCTGATGCGTTTTTCCCTTTTCGCGATGGCGTTGATGTAGGACTTAGTGAAGGGGTTACTGCTGTTGTGCAGCCTGGCGGCTCTCTCCGTGATTTTGAAGTTATTGAAGCTTGTAACGAAAAAGGGGCAACAATGGTTTATACAGGACAAAGGAGTTTCAAACATTAAATGTTTTTTCTCAATAGATATTTTCTTATAACTATTATTGCCATTGCTGTTGTACTCAATTTTTCTTTGCTTTTTATTCTACTATCAAAAACACAAAGACTTGAAAACCGTGTGTCAATGAGTTCAAGTGAAGAGGCTTTATTTAATGAAACAGTAAGAGCTAATGTTATAAGGATGCAGCATGAAGTAAATATACTGCGCGATCTGGCTAATCTTCCTCCAACAAGTTTTCCTTCTTTTAATGAACATAATGAAAGACGCGGAACAAATCCCAATGCGGTGCAAGGATTTGAAATATTTTATCATGCTTTTGAAAGACTTTACTCACAGCATAGAAGAAATCAGGAGATAGCAAGAATAAATAGCTTTTCCGCAGAAATAGCCCCTCTATTGACTAGAAATAATTTAACAAGAGATCAACGAGGTTCTGTTTTATATTTGCTATCAGGAAATAATGTATATTATTCTATTGAATATGATGCAGAAAGAGACAGGATTATTGCAAGTGCCTTTCCTTTTGAAAATAAAACAAATATTATATCGTTAACAGATTTTCAGGCTTTTATAGACAGCACATTGCCCAGAGTAAGATCTATATATCAAACAGCAGCATCTGAAATACAGGCTGTCACAAATCATATCAATAACCCGGAAGTAAGAAGATCTTTTTCTGAGAAAAGAATACGGGCTGTTCCAATAACAGAAAATAATGATTTTTTTAATACAAGACTTTTTAGAATAGACAGAATAAATAATCAGTTTATTGCAAATCTTTCATATTCATATGAACAAAGAGGATTTTTAATAAACGGAAATTTCTATGGTAATTCTGAAAGGATCAAAGATATAATTTTAAATATTGAAGATCATATTGATATAAGATCAAATGAAGAAAGAATGGTCGGACAAGCTATTAGAGATATTAATAGGATCGCAGAAGACCCTGCATTCAAAATGTTTCTGGAAGGGCGGGGATATTTTCTTTCATTAAATCCAAGAGAAGATTCTTTGCACATTTTTTTTGATTTTCTTCCCAAAGCAGGTGGCAGTCGTATAGGTTCTTTTGCGATCAATAAATATACAGGAGATACCTCTATTAAAGATTTTGAAGAGATACACATTTCTTCGATCAGAACTTTAAATATGTTTAATCCTACTGATCAGGATCAAAAAAAAAAATTAGATAGCCCTGCTGCAATAACAATAGATAGGAGCAGATTTCATAATTTTCTTATTGCTGGTAATCATGAAAAAAATTCAGATACTGTAATGGTTGCAAGCCTTGATCGCAGCACTCAAACTTTAAACATCATAAGCTTACCAAGAGATATATTTTTTCGGGGCAGAAGACTAAATACTTATTACAGAATTTTCGGCCCTCAAAGACTTAGAGAAATAGTGGAATCAATAACCGGTCTCCATATTTCACGTTACTTTATTATAGATATGTATGCATTTGTTGATGTTGTTAATATTCTTGGAGGGATCGAAATAACTCTTGAACAAGATCTTGTTGACCCCACATACAGAGTAAGAAATAATGGTGTATGGTCTACCTTATATTATAGAAGAGGGACACATCACCTCAATGGAATAGAAACATTAAGAGTTGCAAGGGCAAGAAATTTTATGCCTGCATTTTCCCGTGATGACAGACAGCAAAAAATACTTATTGCATTGCTCAACAGAATATCTGAACTTTCAATTACAGATTTTGATAGAATTTTTAATATTATCAGAACTGTAATAACATATCTTGATACAGACATATCTATTCCTGAATCATTAGGGCTTCTGAATGATTTAAGAAATATAAGAGAATTTAACAGAATAATATTGTCAACAGATAATGTTCTTGTACAAACATATACAAACCTCATGTATCTTGGAATGGATGAAGATGAAGTAAGTGATGATTTTGATAAAGGGGCATGGATATTAATGCCAATAAATAATGATTGGGATTCTATTCCTTATTTTCTTCAAAATGTAATACAAGGTAATAGCAATAAAAATGAAATATTGGATTGAAACATACGGCTGCCAGATGAATAAGGCAGAATCAGAAGCTTTTGAACTTGAACTAAACCATAACATGTGGGAGAGCGCGGAAAACCCTTTGGAGGCTAATCTTGCAGTTATTAATACCTGTTCTGTGCGGGAAACTGCGGAAGAAAGAATATGGGGGAGAATAGGGTATTATAAAAGAGTAAAAAAAGATAATCCTTCATTGATACTAATAATAACCGGGTGTATGGCAGAAAGACTTGGCAGTAAGTTTTTGGGTAATGGCTCACCTGTTGATAAAGTTTTTGGCACATTCTCAAAACATAAAATTATTGATTTTGTTTTGAATAAGTCAGATTTTGATCCTTCCAGTAATTTATATAAATTTAGCAAAGTACACACAACAGAAGGGAAATTTAAGTCATTTGTTCCTATTATGAATGGTTGCAATAATTTTTGCAGCTATTGCATTGTTCCGTATGTCAGGGGCAGGGAATTATCAAGAAATCCCGATGAAATTTTTTCTGAGATCGAAGAACTTGAAAAAAGAGGGATAAAAGAAATAACTCTTCTGGGGCAGAATGTAAATTCATATTATTATAATAATGGCGAAACAGGAGAAAGTTTAGACTTTCCTGAGCTACTTAAAAAAATATCTGAAAAGGTTAACAGCATAGAATGGATAAGGTTTTTAACTTCACATCCAAAAGATCTTGGCGATAAACTTATAAATGTAATGGCAAAATCCAATAACATTTGCCGGCACATCCACCTTCCTCTTCAAAGCGGTTCAGATGTTATATTAAAAAAAATGAACCGCAAATATAACTCGGATTTTTATAATAATCTTGTAAAAAAAATTAAATATGATATACCTGATGCATCAATTACCACCGATATAATAGTAGGCTTTCCTGGAGAAAGCAAAGAAGATTATGATATGACATATAATTTGATGAATAGTATAAAATTTAATGAAGCATTTACATATTATTACAATCCAAGGGAAGGAACCAAAGCTTTTGATTTTGAGGATAATATACCAAAAGAAGAGAAATTAAGAAGACTCTCAGAAATTATAGAATTGCAAAAAAAAATAACAGTTTTGAAAAAAAAGGAAAAAATCGGGGCCACCCTAAAAGTTCTTGCAGAAGGGTTTTCTAAAAATAATTCCAATGAATTAATTGGGAGAACAGAATTTGACGAAATGATTGTTTTTAATGGTAAACATGATAAAATTGGTTTATACAGTATGGTAAAAATTCTTTTTGTAAAAGGTAATACGTTTATAGGAGAAATAGTGACATGAGCAAAAATTTAATTATAATTATTCTCATAATTGTTATACAGGCTATCTTTGCTGCTCTTAATATAAAAAATGTTTCAGATGTTTCAATAGGGATAAGAACTTTTACAGATGTTCCTGTTTTTATTACGATTACAATATCATTTATTATAGGGGTATTGATATTTTTCCCAGTAGCTTTTATTGCAGGTAAAAACCATGCAAAATCAGCAGAGTTAAAAAAAGAAGCTAAAATTCAGAAAAAACTGTTAAAAGAAAAGAATATACATGAAATTAAACCAATGGAATTATAAAATCAATTTGCGTAGCATACTAATTCTATTATTGTTTTTTTTAATGCAACCAATGCTTTATGCCCAAACATTTGCCGATGCTGAGGCATTTGAAAGAAGAGGCGAAACCCAAAGAGCGCTTGAGATATTATATAGGCTTGCTGAAACAACAAGACCGGAAAACAACCAATATTTTTTGATTATTGATAAAATTATTTCACTGGAAACAGATATTCCAAAATTATTGACAAGTGTAGAAGATAAAATACTAAGAATTGTAAATGTAGACCAAAGAATTCAGTTATTAAAAAAAATGGCTGTTTTAATGGAACTTTCCGGCAATATTGAAAAAGCAGGACACTACTATGAGATGATATATAGATTGAACAGCAGCGATGAAAACTTTATTTATTTGATTAAAGCCGCAGCTATTAATCTTGAAACAGGCAATATAGATAAAGCTCTTTCACTTGCCAGTTTTGTGGAAAGTAGAGCAAGAAGATTGGTTGATTTACAAAAAGCAAAATTATTGGCAATTTATATAGATATTCTCCAAGACAATAGAGATAGCGCTTTAAGAAAAATGTCACAAATACTTGATAATAAATATACAGAAGAGACCCTTTTTATTATTTATAAATTATCAAATTGGCATGATATTAGAGATACTAGAGAAAAAGCAAGAAGCATAATAATAAGAACTCATAATCAGAGAGTTCTTGATGAACTTAATATTTATCAAAAACCACTTTCTCCTCTTTTTCTTTTTGCCCTATCAGAAACAAGTGTTGTTGATAGCCGACCAATAACCTATCATGCATATATTCAAACAGGATTGTTTAGTTCTCTAAGAAATGCTGAAAATATGCGGGAAAGAATAATTCAGGTAGGCCTCCCTTGCAAAATTATGGAAACCCCAAGAAGTGGGGAAATTTTTTTTAGAGTAGTTGTTCCTGTTGAAACTGAAAGAGAGATTGAAAATTATAATCTTATTCTTAGAAATAATAATATCGAAAGCTTCATAATTTTTAATTAGGTCGGATTTAACTGATTAACTTTCGCTTTTTTCTGTTGTTTGTATATAAAAAATAGGGTCTTCACCAGAGGGGAAAAAAGAATTTATTCTTAAGGTGCCTCTTATTAAAGTAATTCTATTGATTATAGAATTTTCCACTATCTGTTGTGCCATGCTTATATTATAAGTAATTGTTTCTCTAACTAAATGATTTTCATCAATAAACCTGAGTTCCAGTATATCCTCACCATGGTAATTATATATTGAAAAAACACCTCTTCTGATGTTATTACTTGATCTAAGAGAAAAATTGTGATTTTCAAATACTATGGAATCATTTTCCCCAAGAAATTCACCACCCAATGTAATATTTGGTAAATTATTTTGTACTATAGGGTTGATTGATGGCAACATATTGTTGGATAACCTGATATAGTAACCATCCATTTGATGATTTATATTTTTAGGATTATCTCTGTCTACAATAGTAACCCTTATTCGGTTCATATTTTCAATTCTTACTATTATCCTGTTTCTCATAAAATGTATTTGGTCATTTCTGGCAATGAAATCTATAGTTCTATGCTGCCTTGAATGTGTAGCATTCGTCCACCTATGCACTTCCATAAGATTTGATGTAAAAAATGCTACTTCATTAGTTCTGCCATTAAAACGGATTATAGAATTATTCGATTCAACATTATACCATTGCCCTTCAAGAAAAGTTTTAAATGACTCAATATCATCAAAAACCATTTCACGCATTCTCTGTTCTTCAATAATTCTTGTAGGGATAATTTCTCTAAAAGCCATTACATATCTATTTGTCTGAAAACTCCACATATATGATGTTCTGATCACACCGGGTTGTTGTTCATTTTCTATTATTGTATCTTCAAGTAATACGATTGGGAAACTTACCCCGTTTCTCTGACCAAGAATATATGCCTGGCTTCTCTCTTGTCTCTGTATTTCGATTTTTCCATTAATTTCAGAATTAAATATAGATTCAAAATATAAACTAATGCCGCCAAAAGGGGAGTGTGTTTTTCTAAAAACATCCATAACCTGTTTACCATCTAAAGATTGAGCATTAAAAATGATCTCAAATCCATGATCTCCCACAACATCTATATATGAAATCGATACAGTCCGGTAGTTTATATTTGTTTTTTCAGTCTCCCATGTTAATATATACTTATTCCTTACAGAATCAAAATCCAAAACCATGATTTTAAGGATTTGTGTATTTCTGTCAACTGCGACAATTACCTGTTCCAGTTCTGGATCAAAATCCAGATTGATATTATTGATATAAATTATTGAATAATTATTCCCTATATTGATTTTGGGTCTTATGCTAGGAGTCCGATTTCTGGCAATTTGTGTTGAACCTTCATAATTATCATTTGAAAAAATTCTTGAGATAATTACAGGATAATCATTTTCAATAGTGTCTGTATTTTTGTCACAGGAAATAAGCAGAAAGACAGATATGCAAAAAAATATAATTACAAATATTTTTATAAAATAACTCACTTCTTTTTTTACCATGCCTCCAATAAAAATTCAAGTATACAAGTTACTTATAGTATTATTTTTGCACACCATTATACATCTCGACCTGGGAGCCTGTTAGGCTTAGATAAAAATATCAATAACTTGCGAAAATTTTACCTTAAAATGAGGGAAATTCCCTTATGAAACTTTACCCCCATTTCAATGGTTAAACAATCTGAATACTCCTTGAGGTATGACATATTCTCTCTGTTTTATAACATCCCCTTACTTCTGGTATTTGAGCATACGTTGTTCCATTTCAAATATCTGTGATCCAGCTTTACTTCTCTCATAATGAAATTGCCGTTTCGACTTATAAGGATCAGCCTCTCCAGCTGCAAAAGGCGTACCAAAAAACACTGCTGTCAAGGTCTGGTTATGGTGGGTAAACAACTCCTCACCGTAGGTATTAAAGCCAATTAGGCTGCATTTGTTAAACACATTGTTAAAGACATCAAGCTTATTTAGCTCCTTGAGTTCCAAATAGCGCAGGACACAATTAAACAGAATTGTTCCCTGAATTCCAGGGAGAAACTTTTTGGCATCAACAAGACTTTGTTGTGCATTGGCAATTATGTCACCTTGTTTTAATAATTGTACATTGGTTCCAGCTTCAATAGAACAATAAAATTGAATGCCACTACCCTCGAAAACTGCCATAGGACTTCGTACATAAATATTACCCATATTGGCGACTCCAAGAGGATGTTTGGCAAATACTCCTGCATCCAGCTTGCTTACATCCATCCCGATCTGTTTGGCATAAAACTGCGCCGCAGGTTCCCCATTGATTTCCCATACTACCCGTTTCTGGTTATCTGACTTTGTTACTGCAAAAGTTGTGCCAGTAGAGACGTAATGTACATAATGATTAAAAAAGAAAGGGATATTCATCTTCATGATTATGACAGCAAGCCCGTCTCCAGAAAGCTGGTTGTCAATCCCCACCAAAGTCTTGGCAAATTTGAGCTCATCTGCAGCAGCTCCGCCTACAAAAGCCATATTCAGGCTTTTATCCATGGTAAACTCTTTCATGATCTGCTCACCAAGGCATAAACCATCAAAGAATATCAATCCCAGATATTCATCAGGGATGATAGTTTTACCAGAAGTTTTTTGTTTTAGTTCCGAAATAGCGGTTCGGGCGGTTTTTATAGGATCACTTTTAACCCCTTCCTGAAAGGTTGTATAAACTTCCGAAACCTCATCTGACGATAGAGACATAACTGTAATGCCTGTTTCCAATGCTTTTTGAGTAGACCAGCCACCGATCATAGAAGTGCCTATACAAGCTGCCTCTGGGAAAGCTTTTTTGAGAGATATTTGTGGCTTGTGCTGCTCAAAAGCAGGGGAAAAAAAGTAAATTATCACCTTAATATTAGGCTGTTTTACTTCATTGATAATACCATCGATATCCCAATTTTCTCTTGATGCAACTTTTATTGCCATTTATTCCTCCTTGCTTTTTCAGCAAACATATAGAAAATATTCAGAAACTTAATAGTTCTTTAGTTTTTTAAGCTCATAAACCTATTTTATGCTAAAAAATCCAATTGTCAATAGAGAGTTTATCTAAATAATTGAAAAAATGATATAAACTAACTTAGCATATCTCATCATATTACATATCAATACTCGATAGCATTAACGCTAAAACCGCCTGCTCAGAATCAAAAGTACCAAGACTTCGGATGACGGATAATGACATCAGAAAACTATATCGAGCTCTGATAAGATGATTTTTATTTGAGCTTACCAATGCTATAGCATCTGAAAGCTCGGATGTTGATGCTGACGCAAGCCTGTATAACTCCATGGTATTCTCAAGTTGCTTTTTTGCGTATTCCCAGGCTTTGCGGGATGATATAACAGAACTTGCCTGTGCTATGCAGTTTAGAATTCCTGATTGTATTTCAATATCCAAAGCAAGTTCTGTTTCCATGTGGTCAAGAATTGCCTGTCTATGCGCTATTTGCGTGTTATTAACGTTATTTCTTATTACCCAGAAATCTAAAGGTATACTGCCAGATATAGTGAGCCTTCCCGGAGAATTCTCTCTTCCGTGAATGTTGTTATAAGTTAAGCCTGTTGATATGCCAAGGTTGATATTCGGAAGATAATTTCTTGTTGCCAAACTAACTGCTCTGTCTGCTCTTCTTGATGCAAGGGCAGACCTTGCAAGTAAGGGACTATTCATATATATTGTCTCCAAAAAAACTGAAATCATATTATCAATTTCATTATATGAAAGTTCTGAAAGCTTTTGAATTATGTGCTCATAATAGTCAAAGTTAATGGGTTGCAATACAGGATTTCCTCTTAATCCGGTAATGGATCTAAGCCTTGCAATACTGAGTAAAAGATCTCTTCTGGCAAGATTTTGATTTGTTTTTCTTGATTCATTTTCTGCTACTGCCCGTAAATAATCCCCAATACTTATAACGCCACTTTCATGCCTGATTTTTGCAATTGTAAGAGTAAGTTGTGAAACATCAAGCAAAGAGTTTGCTGCCTCAAGAGCTGCGTGTGCTTCCAGCACCCCATAATATGCTGCATCTGCAGAATCAAGCACCATAAAATATCTCTGTAAAGCTTCTTTTCGCGCAATATCTGTTGAAAGCCTGTTTATGGAACTCATGACAGAATTTCTCCCGCCATCCCATATTTTTTGGGAAAGACTTATATTGACTCCTGCATTATAATCATCTGTAATATTTACATCTCCTCCCCAAAGGTTTCCCCCTGCTGAACCCCCAAGAGAAAAAGAGGGTAAGTTTCTATAAGTCTGCGCTCTCTCATTAAGAATAGAACTTTCTACAGATAAATTATATTTTGAAAGTATTCTGGAATTTAATAAAGCAAAGGCGCGTATTTGATTCAGGGTAAAGGTCTCTTCGGGTTCTTCTGCAATGCAATAAAATCCAATGCTGATAAATAAAATAATTACCATAAATATTTTTAATTTCATAACTGGCTCCTTCTATTCATAACGCAACGCATCAATGGGGTATAGCCCTGCTGCTTTTCTTGCAGGATAATAGCCGAAAAATATTCCAACTACTGCTGCAAATAGTGCAGAGATAATAATCACCAAAGGATTTATATGTGTAGGGGTAGCCATAAAAGTTGTTAAAAAATTGCATACAAGTATGGCAAAGAGAATTCCTATAATGCCGCCAATAAGGCTTAGGATGATTGATTCCAGCAGAAATTGAAAAAGTATATCTTTTCTTCTTGCGCCCACAGCCATTCTTATACCTATTTCTCTTGTGCGTTCCGTTACTGAAACAAGCATTATGTTCATAATACCTATTCCTCCTACCATAAGAGAAACTCCTGCTATTGCAGCAAGCAGGTTTGTAAGCATCCGCGATGTTTTGGCTGCTGTCGCAATAATATCTGCCATATTCATAATATCAAAACTGGGAGTAGTAGTGGGGCCGATGTTATGAGATTCGCGCAATATGATTTCAACTTCTCTTTGCGCCTGACTCATAAGATCTTCACGAATGACGCTTAATGCAATCGAATTAAGTATCCGTGTCTGGCTTAAACGGGTTAGGGCAGTGTCAAGTGGCACCATAACAACATCATCCTGGTCATTTCCCATAGCACCCACCCCTTTTCTTTCAAGAACTCCTATAACTCTAAAATGATGTGTCCCTATACGGACAGAATAGCCTATTGGATCTCTTTCTCCAAAAAGTTGAGATGCTACAGTAGCGCCTAAAACTGCTACTTTACTGCGCGCTGCAAGATGTTCTTCTTCAAAAAAATCACCTTCCAGCATATTCCAGTTTCTTATTATAAGGTAATCTGGCTCAACTCCCATTACAAGCGCAGACCAGTTGCCATCTCCACCAATAATATTAAAATTTCTTTGCCTTATGCCTGAAACTGCCATTATATAACTTGCTTCATCCCTTAATTTTTCAGAGTCAGCTTTTGAAAGCCGGTTTGCCATTCCAGCCCCTCTTCTTGGCATAACAGTAATTAAATTTGTACCCATGGATGCTATTTGCGATTCTATCTGAATTCTTGAACCATCGCCGATAGCTACCATTACAATTACAGAACCAACTCCAATAATAATGCCAAGAGATGTAAGGAGGCTCCGCATCCTGTTTCTAAAAATATTTTTAAAAGAAGATTTTAGTAGTTTTAAAGGTCCCATTTTGTTTTCCTAGCTTTTTTGAAGAATAGTATTTTCTTTTTTCCATTTTTTAAGATCATTTGCCGCGTTTCTTCTGTCTGTTACAGGAATATCGGAAACCAGCTTTCCATCCCGCATTGTAATGATCCTCCGCGTATATGCAGCAAGCTCAGGCTCATGCGTTACCATAATAATTGTCTTCCCGTTGTTATTGAGGTTCTGAAAAAGGGTCATTATCTCAAGAGACATTTCTGTATCCAGATTACCGGTAGGTTCATCTGCAAGGATAAAAGCAGGGTTATTTACCATTGCTCTTGCAATGGCTACTCTCTGCTGCTGCCCGCCAGAAAGCTGGGAAGGCATATGATATAATCTTCCGCCAAGCCCAACTTCTTTTAATACAGAAATAGCTTTTTCTTTTATATTTATTTTGTGATCTTTTCTGCTGTAGAATAGGGGTAGCTCCACATTTTCAACAGCTGTAGTCCTTGCCAGCAGATTAAAACCCTGGAAAACAAATCCTATTTTTTCATTTCGAATCAAGGCAAATTTATCTGAATTAGCGTGTGATGTATTTATGCCATCAAGAAAATAAAGCCCTTCTGTTGGCTTGTCAAGGCACCCCAGAATATTCATTAGAGTAGATTTACCTGAGCCTGATGGCCCCATTACAGCAATGAATTCCCCTTCATTTATGGAAAGATCAAGCCCTTGTATTGCTTTTACTGTAATCCCTTCAAGTTGGTATAATCTTTTTATCCCTACGAGTTCGATCATGGACATAGATTTAAATCCTTTCCCTGAGAATTATTCTTTTCCCTTCGATATCTCTGTCTGTTATTATCTCTGAATGAGAATTATTGTTGATCCCTATTCTTACTGCAATAACGCCAAGTTGACCGTCGTTATTTATATACCAGAGAGTTCTGATGCTTTGTCCTGCTGCAGATGCCCTGCTGCCTTGCTGACGAGGCTGTTGTACCGGCGCTCTTCTGACAGGCATTTGAGGCATTAACAGGGAGCTAAGCCCGCCCTGCTGACTGCCTGCGCTTCCTGAAGCTGTTGCCTGTCTGGCATTACGCGCTTCAATAGCTGCTCTTCTTTCGCTTTCTGACATGATATCTAATGTTGCGTGAAATACTTTTTCTTCTATTTCTTCTCTGTTAAGTGTTGATGGTACATAGCGGAGAGCAGCATTTGGAACAATTAAAATATTTTCTTTTTGTTCCTGAATAAACTCAACCTGGCATGTCATGCCAGGAAGAAAAATCCCGTCTGTATTGTCTGCTTTTATAATCACTCTATATGCTACAACATTATCTACGACAGAAGGCATAAGATGAATTTTTTTAACAATTCCAAAATAAGTTCTTCCTGGTAAAGCTTCAAGAGTAAATCTTACATTTTGCCCCATGCGGATACCTGCAATATCAAGTTCATCTACATTTGCCTCAATTTGCATTTCTCTTAAATCTTCTGCAAGTGTAAAAAGGCTTGTTGAATTCATACTTGAACCCTCAACAACATTCTGCCCTTCATTTATATTCCGCTCCAGTACAATACCATCTATAGGAGATGTTATATATGCATATTGATTGATTTCTGTTTCTATTACATTAAATGAAGCTTCAGCAGCAGAAAGTTCTGCTGCATGGATATTAAGAGTTGTTCTTCCTGTTTTTAGTTCAAAATCAGATATAAGGTTTCTTTCTGCAAGTCTAAGCTGATTTTGGAAACTAATAGATTGAAGTTCGTAATTTGCTCTTGCTTTTACAACAGCAGCACGTTGTTGTTCTCTTCTTAACCTGAGCATATCTGTATTGAGTACTGCAAGAGTTTGTCCTCTTGTTATTTGATCATTAAAATCAACATATATTTTCTCAACTTTTCCGCTCATTTGGGCAAGAACACTTACTATTGATACAGGTGTAAGAGTACCGCTGCTTGTTACTGTTCTTTCCAATGTTCCTCTGAGAACTTCTGTAAAATCATAAGTGCTATTATTGTTTCTTGCATTGCAGCCAGCAAGAATTAAAATTGCTAATATTATCATAAGTATAAGAAAAACAGAATTCTTGATTTTCACATTTTCTCTCCTGAAAATTTATCATCATAGTGACAAAACAATCTATTATATAATAAGTAATAATATTTGTAAAATATAGCTATTTTATGTGTATTTTGTGTGAATTTACTTGTTTCTTATGCTTTCAACAGTAGCACTATTTATGTTTTGAAAAAAGTTGTGAGTTATACCCTCATCTTAAAAAAAGAACCAGAGTCCGCTTCTTCTTTCCCTCTGCTGTTGTCGATATTGTTGCCGGGCTATTGTCAGGTTAGTTCTTGCAATGGTATGAGTTGGTTCGATCCTCAGCGCAGCTTCATAGTCCGCGATTGCCTTGTCAAATTCTCTTATATTAAAATGGGCATTGCCACGGTTATTAAACGCATCTGCGAAGTTTGGGTTAAGGCGGATAGCTTCGGTATAATCTGCAATTGCGTTCTCAAACTCTTGCCTGGCCGCAAACGCAAGGCCACGGTTGTAGAACGCAATTGCGTCATTTGGGTTCTGCCTGATAGCTTCGGTATAGGTTGCGATATCTTGTGGCCACGCAATTGCCGGGAAAAGAAGTGTTAGCACTAATACCGGCACACTCAAAAAAAGTATTTTGATCGAAAAAATGTTTTTCATCATTATTCTCCGTAAAATAGTGACTGTTACCAGCCTCGTAGTTGTTTGGCTTTTTCCAGATTAGCTTTTGCATTGGCATGATTCTGGTTGATTCTCAGCGAAGCTTCAAAATCTTCAATTGCCTTGTCAAAATTTTGTAAATTAAAATAAGCATTGCCTCGATTATTATACACATCATAACTTGGGTTCAAGCGGATAGTCTGAGTGTAATCTGCGATTGCCATGTTATAGTTGGATTGCTTAAAATGTATATTGCCGCGATTAAAATACGCGTCTGCATAATTTGGGTCTAAACGGATAGCTTGAGAGAAATCCTCGATTGCTTTGTCATAGTTTTGCCTGTTGGCATGTACATTACCACGATTAAAATACGCGTTTGCATGGTTTGGGTTAAAGCGGATAACTTCTGTAAAATCTGCAATTGCTCTGTTAAAATCATTATTTTTGCTGTATGCATTACCGCGGTTGAAATATGCTTCTATAAAATTAGGATTGAATTCGATAGCCTGAGTGAAATCTGCGATTGCTTTGTTATTCTCTCCAATGTTAGCATACATAATGCCCCTGCTATAATATACAACTGCAGCATAGGGGTTAATGTAGATAGACTGGGAAAAATCCTCAATTGCTTTGTTATTTTCTCCCATGTTAGCATAAATAATGCCCCGGCTGTAAAATGCGTTTGCATCAACAGGGTTCAAATGGATTACCTGAGTGAAATCTGCGATTGCTTTGTTATAATCATTTTTGTGAACAAACAGAAGGCCACGGTTGAAGTGAGCCTCTACAAAATCAGGATTAAGACGAATAGCCTGAGTGAAATCTGCGATTGCTTTGTCATGCTCTCCTTTCATTGCATATGCATTACCTCGGTTAAAATAGACTCCAGCGTCATTTGGATTCCAGCGGATAGCTTCGGTATATGCTTCGATATCTTGCGACCACACAACTGAAGGGGAGAAAAGCACTGATGCCAATACCAACATTCCCATAAAAAGTATTCTTATTGTAAAAATGTTTTTCATTATTATTCCTAAGTATAGTTATAATATATTGGAGAGGTCAATAAAACAAGGGAATTTTTCAGGTATATCAAACAACCAGATACGAATAATATAGCAATATATTAAAAAATATAGTATTATAAATGTATGGTTGAATGGGAAGATATGACTCCGGAAGAAAGGGATCGCTTGATTTATCTGGTGCTTACAGAAGATGCTTTAAAAGCAATAACCATGATAATGCATAAAAAGCACGGCCCTGATGTAAGTGCAGAAACAATAATGCGTTTTGCGTTTAAGGTTGCAAGAAACAGGATGATACCTGCTCACTTAAAGAAGAAAAACAAAAAGAAAAACTAGTATATGCTGCTTCGCAGCTTGCCCCTCGCAATAGTTGTACCAGAAAAACTTAATTTACACTATCAACAAGCTCCAGTTCTTTGCTTTTATCACGCCTTAACAAATCAATACCTTCGTTATTATCAGCCTCTATAAGAGTTGCCATGCTTGGATTATTCCTGAATCTTAAAACATTAAGCATAAAAATATTTAACTTATTTACTATATTTGGAGGCAGCATATTTCCATCAACTTCTACAGACATTGTAGGGTAGTTACGCTTTCTTGCCCATGGTGTATAAATACCTTCAATAACGCGGCCTATAAGGCATGCAAAAGGAGATATATTTATAACCCCACTGTAAGATTCTTCCATTGCAGTTGCAGCAGCTCCGGAAGATACTGCAATTTCTGAATTCAATTCAAGATTTAAAAAGTGGTCTGTTGTTTTTTTCATTATTTTGTTCATATCATCCGGATGTGGCGGCACAAGTTTTGTCTTTTTAAGAGCTTTTTTTGCTTTTTTCTCAACACTGTGTTTCCACATCTCTTCAAGAGTAAAAGTAATAAGTTTTTCGAATTCTTCACTAAAAAGCCTTTTCCACCATGGCAGTAACTTAAACCGTTTTTTCATATCATAATATTTTACAAAATCAGTATAGTGTATCCATTCTGCAATTCCAGATACTTTTGCGATTATTCCCTTGGCAGAGAGGTGTTTGACTATTTCATCTACAGCAAAATCATCCCGCCGCACATATATTTCTCCAACAATCAAAACACGCGGAACTTCATCGATCGTTTTTTTGAGGGGAATTTTAGCAAACTCATTTGCCATAATTTTTAGAAAAGGGATAAGTTTTTTTGTATCTGTGCTTATTTCCTCAAGCATTTTATTTTGAAGATCATCATATATTGCCAAAGCTTTTCCTGGATCTTCTGCGCATGTTCTTAATGAAGTTTGAACATCTTTAAGATAATCACCCACAACAAGCGCGTACCAGAAATTTTTTGTAAAAGCAGCTCCCAGCCCCCCATAAGAGTTATCCGCACTTAAAGTAAATACAACTATATTATCGATCCTTAAATCTTTAAAAAGATTTTCGTAAAATACAAAATATTGACCTGTTCTGCAAGGCCCTGTTGTTATTGGAACAAACAAAAGATATGTTTCATCTTTTCTGTATTGTGGTGAAGCCATAAACTGGAGCGCGCTTCCAAGTACCAGCTGGGAAGGGACACATTCTTTACCGGACGCATAATTTCTTGCATAGTGAAGAGTCATTGTTGTTGCAACAGGCATTGGCATAGCGTTTATCCCTTTTGCCTGAAGAGCTGCGCTTAGAATCCTGGTTGACACATCTCCCATATTTGAAATCATAACTTTTACTTTTGGGTTGTTTAATATAGGTGTTTTTTGCCCGTTTTTAACATTTAACAAATGAAGCGGTTCTGCGCTGGTATTCCCAACAAAGCGGAGCCCATTATCATATCTTTCTTCATTTTGTTCTGTAAGTTTTGCCTTATACCCTGTAATAATATCGAGAAAAGCTTCAACTCTTGTGTCTATACCTGCATCTGCAGAGTGAGAATCAAGTTCAAGTACAAGAAAAGGCTTTGTTCCCTGAATCCACCTTAAATAATGCAGCATAAAAGAATCAGGGGCGCATGCGAAATTGGTAACAAAAGTTATATAAAGATTTTTCTCGTTACGCACCAGTTGGGCAGTCTTCATGTCCTGCTGGCCATAATACCAATACATATTCGGGAAAATCTCTTCGTTTTCAAAGGGGAGTATATCAAAAGGGATTACTGTATAGTTACGGCTTGTAAATTTCTTTGGTATCCCCATATTTGCTTCTCTTGTTAAAGCATTATACGGCCTTCCCAAAAGAGCTATTACAGGACGTTTGCTTTCTCTTGCTTCAGCAAGCGCTTCCAGCCCAAGTTCCTTGGCTTTTTTTAAATATCCTTCCTGTCTGATTATAGCTTCTTCGAATGCTTCCTGAATTTCATTATCAGATATATTAAGCTTCTTACCAAGTTCAAAAAAAAGCTCAAGGGCTTTCTTTGTCCCAAATTTAAAACTTACAACAAGCTCCAGTATTTTATCCTCAGCCTCTGGAAAAGCTTTTTTAATGTAATAGGGCAGGGCCTGTGTCAGCGGGCAAAAATTTGCATGAACAGAAGTTTCATAACTTGGCATATCCCTAAAATGGGGAACAAAAATATAATCACAGCCTTTATCTATTATATCCTGAACAGCTCCGTGCGCAATTTCAGCAGGAAAACAATAATCGCTTTCTGTACGTGAAATACCTGCAAGAGCAACCTTATCTGATAAAACAGTTTTTATTCCAAGTGTATGAAAAAACCATGAATAAAACGGGTAGAGAGTATGAACAGAAAAAGCTCGTGGAATACCAACAGTATAATTTCTTTTTGCTATAAACTCTTCTTCGGACGGAGCGCAAATTTTAAAAAGCAATTCCGCCCGCTTTTGCACATAGTCAACTACACTTGAGTCAGCCTCGATCTTCTTTCTGCTGTTTGTATACTTTGAACACCGTCCACCAAACATATACTTGTGGTTATTTACATTCAAAATCTGGATCGGGCAAAAATTTTCACAAGCCTTACATACAAAATTACTATCATAAATAATTTCTGTTTCAAGGATCCTGTCTATATCAAAGTTGGTTTTTTCAAGAAGCCCGTCATTAAATTTTTCTTTAGCAAGAATACCTACGCCAAAGCAGCCCATTAGTTCCGGGCTTGGCGGAACCATAATATCTTTATTCAAAAGCATTGCAAAAGCAAGAGGAACAGCTTTGTTTTTTGCAACTCCTCCCTGCAGAAATATTCTTTGTCCTACTGTCCTGTTTCCAACAACTCTGTTAAGGTAATTGCTGACAATTGAAGTAACTATTCCTGCTGTTATATCTTCTCTTGTTGCACCCTGTTGGATAGCTTTTCTGATATCGGAATTTATAAAAGCTGAACAATGTTCTCCGAACTTTAGCGGGTTTTCAGCTTTTAATGCTATTTCTCCAATTTCCCATGCAGCACTTATATTCAAGTCTCCCTGGGCAGATTCTTCAAGAAAAGAACCTGTTCCTGCTGAGCACGCTTCATTCATTGCATAATCAATTGGAACTTTATTTTTAAGGAGAACATATTTTGCATCTTGTCCGCCAATTTCAAAAATTGTATCAACATCACTTGCAAAATAGGTTGTTCCATAAGCATGTGCTATTATTTCGTTATATACTCCACGTGTTTCAAGAAAAACTCCAAGGATTTCTCTTGACGAACCTGTTGTCGCGGCAAGTGAAATTTTTATATCCATTGAACCTATATCATCAATAATTTTTTTCTTTATTTCCCATAGACAAAGTTTTAAAGCTTTTACAGGGTCTCCGTGAGTTCTGCCGTAATGTGACGCAACAACTTCATTGGTCTTCATGTCAATAAGGCATGCTTTTGTTGTAGTTGAACCACCATCTATTCCAAGAATATATTCATGCTCTCTTTCAACTTTTTTTTCCGTATGTTCAAAATATTTTACTCTGTCAAGCTGGGTTTTTAAAGATTTATAACGTGCAAATTTTACATCATTATGTTTAAAAAAATCCCCTTCCAGCGGGAGTGAGCTCCCGTTTTCTTTTGCAAGATACGCAGCTCCAAGCGCTTCATAGAATGAAGCTGTTTCCGGAACTAAAAATTCGATATTTGGAGCAGCTTGTTTTATAAAAGCAATAATATGTTTATTTAAAGTAACGCCACCTGTTATAAGTACCCGTCCGGAAGTAATGTGCGCCCGGTTTAAAAAGTCAATAACTTTTGTTGCCATAACATTACTTAATGAAAGTACGATATCATCTTTTGTAGCTTCCCGTTTATTTAACTTATGGGTGCAATCGGACTTCATGAATACAGAACATCTTGTAGAAAGAGAAAGAGCTTTGGCATCGCTGGATATAGCGTTAACATTGTCCAGCTTCATATCCATGCGCCCAAGTTGCTGCTTAAAGAATTCGCCTGTCCCTGACGCGCATTTGCTTCCGGAAAAGTTATTCTGTATTTTGCCATTTTTGTTTACAGTATAAACAACCAGGTCTTCTCCGCCCATGGTTACAACTGCATCTACCTGTTCTCCGGATTCTTTTAATGCTTCTTCTAGACATAATGTTTCAACAGTGCTATTAATATTGAAGAGATAGCGCCCTTCTGTCCCTGTTACCAGAGAGATTATCCCTTCTTCAATATTGCCTTCTTTTATAGCGGTTTTAAAAGTTCCAGGAAGATCGCCATCATGAGGAAGTACTATACTCCATATAAGTTTATTATTTTCAAGTAAAGCCAATTTTATGCTGGAAGAGCCTACATTTATTCCAAGACTTCGCATTTATATCCCTCAAGTTGTAAAATTTATACTGATATTTATGAATAATATAATCAAATTATTAAAAAAACTTCTATCAATTATTAAAAATATTTTTGATTTTTATTTTGCGTGACAATTACTGAAACTTCCCTGCAGTATATTTGTTGCGTCCGTTCTGTTTTGATTCATAAAGCATTTTGTCAGCCTGTATTATGTAGTCATCTGCTTTTTGCTTATGACATGTATCACCGCTTATGATTCCAATGGAAATAGTTACACAATCTGCCGCATCATTTTTTTCATGCATTATATTGAGCTTTCGTATGGATTCGAGCAGCTTTTCAGCTACCATTTGCGCTCCATTTTCATCGGTATTAGACAAGACAACAACAAATTCTTCACCACCATATCGAGCAGTAAAATCACCCACTCTTGGTAAATTCCTTGAAAGTGTTTCTGCAATCATTTTTAAGCAAATATCACCTGCTTTGTGGCCGTATGTATCATTGAAATTTTTGAAAAAATCAATATCTATCATCATCAAGCTAAGAGTAGCTTCGGCACGTGACAAAGACTTTATGATCCGGCCAATGTTTTCGTCAAAATATCGTCTGTTATAAATCCCTGTCAGAGAATCAATAAAAATTTTTTCAACTTCAATTTCAAGTTGAGTTATCTTTTTTTCCATACTTCTGACACGGCGGAGATCATATACATAACTTAACCCAATGAATTTCCCTTTATGCTTTACCCGTTCTGTTGTTACTTCGCAGGGAATGAGTTCACCCTTGGCAGATTTATGTGTCCATTCAAATATTTGTTTTTCGCCGTTAATCACGCGCTTGAAAATCTCAAGTGCTTTTTCTGTAGATTTAGTGCCATCTGGCTGGTACTCAGGAGAAAATTCATTAATATAATCACTCAAGTTTTTCTCTGAAATTGCCAGCATATTAAGTATATGCTCGTTGCAGTCAATGAATTTAAAATCCTCATCAAAAGTAGTTACTCCAATGGGTGAGTTGCTATATAAAATATGATTAAATTCGTTTGATTCAGCTATTGCTCTTTCCATTTCATAGCGTATGACGGCGTTCGCAAACAAAAATGCCGCTGACCGCATAAACCTGGCATGGTCTTTTTTAAAATAACGTTCGTTTCGATGATCCTCAAAAAGTACAAACCCCCAAAAAACATTGTCGATAAATATCGGCGCTACAAATGCTGACACTATACCAAGCGCTTTCAATATAGAGGCCTCATGTTCCGGCATCAATCGGACAGGTTTGTTTATTACTTCATTTACTGCAAATGCTTTTTCCCAATTTGGGGCATACCGGGAATATGTTACATCAGCAAATTCCGAGAGTGGCTCGGTAGTGCCGCCAGAAGCTTTTTCCCAACGGTAAATCTGCGAAAAATGCAAACCATCAGGCTTTATGGAGTTGCGCCAAACAGATAGTCTGTCTATATCTGCAATATCAGCTAAAAATCCAATTTCCTCTGTCATAAGGTCGTTAAATGGTCTATTACTTTGCGCAAGGAACTTAACTGCCATTCTATTAAGAGTTCCTGTCAGATTCTGCAGATCATATTTTACTGCTTTCAATGTAATATTATTTTGTACGAGAAATGCGACCAGGATACTGATGGCTAATCCTGCAAAAATCAAAAGCCATGCTTCAGGATGTTCGTACCATGCACGTATGGGGAAAATACGAAAATACCATTCAGCATTGAGAATCTGCACAGATTTTTCTACATAATGAGTAGTGGGCCAAAGATTTCTATTCCCGCTCGCTATTATTTGTTTTGCGTTAGTGTCTGGATTTATCCGCCAAAGTTGATATGAAAAACCTTTGTGCTCCAGCATTGAAAGTCCTGTGCCATCTAAAGCTTCAGGAAATTTAAGTGATACAGAAACTAACCCCCAAAATATGTTTTCTTCTGCTTCGGAATGGATATATACAGGATACCTGCCAACTAAACCCAGAATTCCCTGTCGCAAAATAAAAGGTCCAGCCATTACAAGCTCTCCGGTATCTCTGGCGAGTATTGCTTCTATATTACCGTAATAATAATGTTCATCAAAAAAATCCAAACCTATAACAGCTTTGGCTTCTTCAATAGGGTAAGCATCCAAAACAATTCCATCAGGAGCTAAAATGAAATTTGCAAGGGCAGGTTCATTTGCCGCAATTACATCTGCTACTTTTTGAAAATTGCTTACAACACCATCTCCCTGTATTACTAAAGCAGCTAATGCTTTTGTCTGAAAAAGCTGTTTGGAAATAACTTCGTATATTCTATAGGAGTTTTCAAGTATGAGCCCTTCCATTTGTAGCATTTCAACACTCATTTTATTCTTGACAGCTATAGTGCCAACAAATGCACAAAGCAAAAATGTTAATAAAAAGTATAATATTGTTTTTTTATATATTTTTTTGTCCCCAGTCATCCCTTCTTCCCCCCCCATTATCATCTCCTTTGGAATCGGAGTCAAGAACAGAGATATAGCTTTAATCTCTATAATATGTGGAAAATAACTCTAAGCCATCACTGGAAACAAATCTCGATTCCATTACATTGGTAGAAATCCTGAAGAACCTTTCCCTTCCCCAATCTCCAGTATAAAACCTTATATACATATCGTAATATTCTTCTGTTATTTCCTGAGTATAACCAGTAATAAACCCTGAAACTATATCTTCTACTATACTATGTCCGTCAAAAATAAAATCGGTTTTAGTAAATTCTACCATAAATGGATCATCCAGGTCATCGGTAATTACCCATGTGCCAAGTATCCACTCTGGCGGAGATACTCTATTGATCTCATCTGTTGTGTAGTCAAAATCCATGCTATAAGCAGGAAACAAAATTGCAAAAAAGAGAAAAATATTTAAAATTAGTATTTGTTTTTTCATTATAAATCTTCCTTGATATAAAACTAAATTTTGATCATCAATAATACTTAAGCTGATACATTTAATTATAATATTAATTTTTTATTTATAAAAGAGAGATATCTGTAATAGAGTAATTATCACTTGTTATTCACAAATTATAACCTTACGCTATTGACAGATATTCTATTCTTATATAGTATTTTAGTAGATAATTAACAATATAATTCTTCAGGGCAGGGTGAAAATCCCTACCGGTGGTAAAGCCCACGAGCCGAAAGGCAGATTCGGTGTAACTCCGAAGCCGACAGTTAGAGTCTGGATGAAAGAAGATGGTACTTTTATAATATCAGAAGCTCTGAGATATACCTATATTTCAGAGCTTTTTTTGTTGGCCGAGGTTTTTTATGAATTTAACAGCAATGCATGAAAAATTTATGCGAATTGCTTTAGACCTTGCATCAAAAGGGGCGGGGAATGTTAATCCTAACCCTTTAGTTGGCGCAGTGATTGTAAAAGATAATAAAATAATAGGCCAGGGTTTTCATTCAGTTTATGGTGGCCCACATGCCGAGATAGAAGCATTTAAAAGCTGCGCCAATGCTGCAGGAGCAACATTATATGTAACACTTGAGCCTTGCTGTCATCATGGGAAAACCCCGCCATGTACAGATGCAATAATCAAGAATAAAATTTCAAAAGTTGTAATAGGGTGTAAAGATAACAATTCCCTTGTTTCAGGAAAAGGGATTGAAATTCTTAAAAAACATGGAATTGAAGTTGAGACAGGTGTGCTTGAAAAAGAGTGCCAGGATATAAATGAAATATTTTTTTATTATATAAAAAATAAAAAACCTTATGTAGTTATGAAATACGCAATGACTGCTGATGGCAAAATCGCGACAAGCTCCGGAGAATCCCAATGGATTACAGGAAATTTGGCGCGCGAACACACCCACAAAACAAGACATGTTTTGTCTGGTATAATGGTGGGAATAGGAACTGTTCTTGCTGATGATCCTCTTCTTACATGCAGGATCCCGGAGGGGGGTGGAAAAAATCCTGTGAGGATTATTTGCGACACTGCTCTCAAAATACCATTAGATTCAAAAGTTGTACAAACAGCGAAAACAGTTCCTACTATTGTGGCTGCAGCAACTTTTGATATTTCCAAAAAAGAGCAACTTGAGGCTATGGGAGTTTCCGTAGTAGAGACAAAATCAAAAAATTCAAAACTGGATTTAGAAGATTTAATGCAGGAACTTGGAAAAATGGAAATAGACAGCATTCTTTTGGAAGGGGGCGGAACCCTGAATTACAGCGCCCTTGAGCAAGGCATTGTTCGTAAGCTGCAAATATATGTAGGTTCCAAAATATTTGGCGGCAAAGAGAGCCTTTCCCCGGTAGAAGGAAAAGGTATAAAAAATATTTCAGAAGCAGTTGCTTTAAAATTATATAACGTTACTATGATAGGCGAGGATGTCCTGCTTGAATATAAAGTGGAGGATAGAATGCCATGTTTACAGGAATAGTGGAAGAGAAAGGAACGATAAAATCCATACAGCCAGGAGTAAAATCAATAAGGCTTGCAATAGAAGCAGAGATTGTTCTGGGAGGCTTAAAAATAGGGGATAGTGTTGCTGTAAGCGGAGTTTGCCTTACTGTGACAGATATTTCTTCAAATAGCTTTGCAGCAGATGTTATGCCCGAGACATTAAGGAAAAGCGCTTTTTCAAATCTTAAACCAGGAGATGTTGTTAATCTTGAAAGAGCTATGGCTGCAAACGGGCGGTTTGGCGGCCACATGGTATCAGGTCATATTGATGGTACAGGTACTATTGCGGATATCAAAAGGGAAGATAATGCTGTTTGGGTAAAAATAAAAGCATCTCCGGATATTCTTAAATATGTTATAGATAAAGGGTCGATTGCTATAGATGGTATAAGCCTGACTATTGCAAAAATAGAAAAAGATTATTTTTCTGTATCTCTTATTCCTCATACTATAAAAGAGACTACGTTACTTAAAAAAAATATTGGAGATACTGTTAACCTTGAGTCTGATCTTGTGGGAAAATACATTTATAAATTTCTTAATTTTGGTAAGGAAGAAAATAAAACAATAGATATGGAATTTTTACAAAAACATGGATTTTAAGGAGAATAAAATGTCTTTTAGCACTATTGAAGAAGCAATTAACGATATACGGGATGGTAAAATGATCATTGTTACTGATGACCCTGAAAGAGAGAATGAAGGCGACCTTGTGTGCGCTGCAAAGTATTCTACTCCCAGGATCATTAATTTTATGGCGAGCCATGCAAAAGGGCTTATCTGTATGCCAATGAGTACCAAATTTATCAAAAAACTTAATCTTCCGCAAATGGTTGAAAATAATACAGATCCTCATGCAACAGCTTTTACAGTTTCCATTGATCACATTGAAGTAACTACAGGCATATCTGCTTTTGAGCGGTCGCTAACAGCACAAAAATGTACTGAGCTTAATGCAAAACCAGAAGATTTTCGCAGACCAGGCCATATGTTTCCCCTTGAAGCGCGGGAAGGGGGTGTGCTTGCAAGGTGCGGCCACACAGAAGCCTCAATTGATTTTATAAGGCTTGCAGGTCTCCCCGAAGTAGGACTTTGCTGTGAGATCATGGATGATGATGGCACAATGATGAGAGGGGCAAAACTTTTTGAATTTGCCAAAAAACATGGGCTTAAACTGGTAACAATTAAAGATCTTATTGATTATAGAAAGAAACATAATCAATAAAAAAGGATTCAGGATGTACGTATGTAAGTTAATGGAGCGTGTAGTAAGCGCCAAATTCCCTACACGATATGGCAATTTTACTATACACGGATATATAAATAAAAAGAATAAAGAACATCATATTGCGCTGGTGCTTGGAGATATTAGCGACAGCGCTTCTGTTCTGGTAAGAGTCCACTCTGAATGTCTTACAGGAGATGCGCTTGGTTCTTCCAAATGTGACTGCGGCGATCAGTATGATAAAGCTATGCGCGCAATCCAAAAAGAAGGGCGTGGGGTTTTAGTTTATTTGCGACAGGAAGGGAGAGGAATTGGACTTATCAACAAACTAAAAGCTTATGCGCTACAGGATAAAGGGATGGATACAGTAGAAGCTAACCTTGCATTAGGATTTCCTCCTGACCATAGAGACTATACCGAAGGAGCAGAAATTCTGGTAGACTTGGGGGTAAAGAAGATCAGGCTTATGACAAACAACCCGGAGAAAATAGCAGGGCTTGAGAAATTTGGTCTTGAAATTACCGAAAGAGTAGTAATTGAGACAGATGATAAAGAACATTGCAAACACTATATGCAGACAAAAAAAGATAAACTGGGGCACATACTTGCCTCTTACTGATTTCTTTGAGGAGTAATTTTTATGAAAGTATATGAAGGAAAATTTATTGCAAAAGATGTTAAAATAGGTATTGTAGCAGCAAGATTTAATGAACCTATTGTATCAAAACTTCTGGATGGAGCGCTTGATGCTCTGCGACGGCACGATGTAAAAGAAGATGATATTTCTGTTGCATGGGTACCTGGAGCATTTGAAATTCCTGTAATAGCTTCAAAAATGGTAAAATCAGGAAAATATGATGCTGTAATTTGCCTTGGCGCTGTTATCCGCGGTTCAACATCTCACTATGATTATGTTTGCAGCGAAGTATCAAAAGGTGTTGCGCATATTTCACTGAATGCAGGGATCCCTGTAATTTTTGGAGTTCTTACTACTGAAAATATTGAGCAAGCAATTGAAAGAGCAGGGACAAAATCAGGCAACAAGGGCTTTGATTCCGCGCTTTCTGCTTTGGAGATGGTTAATCTTTTAAAATCATTGGATGTGTGAGGTAGTTTTTCATTATTCTGTGTTAGGGAGAGATTATGAAAAGGTGGATAGTGTTTTCTTTACTGCTATTTTTAGTAGGACTTTGTATTAGTTGCGGGAGAAGAGAAGCTCTGCCGCCGATTGTTTCAGTAGAAGGATTTATTGAAAATCCCTCATCCGGCAATACCGGAACTATGGTAACGCTTTTTGCGAATGACGCAGCTATTGAAGCAGCCTTTACATTGGATTACCGTCCCCAAAGAGCAGAACCAGAAAGTGTAGCGGAATTTTTAGAGCTTTCAGGTCCAGCTGTGCAGGATTCCGGACGGGGAACTGTTCATGGTGGAGGACTGCGAAGGCTATCGGACTATAGAACAGTTTATTTTAACCCGGAACAAGAAAGAAGCAGAATCGCAGCGATTCGGGCAACCCAGGAAGCTGCTCGCGAGGGGCATTTGCCCAGCGATAACGCAGGCCCGCTTACAGTAATCGACTGGGGACCCAGAGGAGAATTTTCTTCTGCTGTGCAGCGACCTTCTATCCATGTCATCTTTTCCCAGCCCATGGTTCCGCTTGCAAGCCTTGGCGAACAGAGCAGCACTTCTCCGATAATAAGCATCAGCCCACCTATCAGGGGATCTTTCCGTTGGTATGGAACAAGCTTTTTGAGTTTTGAGGGAGATGAACCTTGTCAGGCACAGCAAATCTATACTATTACTGTGGCGCAAAATGCCACATCTATACACGGTACAAGAATTTCAGGAGAGCGTGTTTTTACATTTCGTACCGAGCCTCTGAGCATAAGAAGCGTATCACCTGGCGAGGAATTCAGAAGAACAACCGGTTTCCGTTTTGACAACCGAAACGTGCCTCCATCTGCTGCGCGACAAATAACCATTGAATTCAATTATCCTGTTGAGGCTAGTCACATAAGACAACATCTGGAAATTACTGCCGGGAATGCTCAATTGAGGTTTAATCTTCAGCAAGAGACTGAACGCAGGGTTATTGCCAATGTGCTCGACCAGATTGGTTTTGAGACTCAGGTAAATGTTATCCTCAAGAGAGGAGCCATGTCCAGAGGCGGGACTCGCGGAACTGAATCAGACAGGACTTTTAGCTTTAGTACCCCATCAGCTTTCAGGGTGGAGGGTCACCACCGAATATCTGCTCACGGCAGATACCGCAATTTACTCAGGCTGGATTTTAGTCATGCGCTGAATGAAAGCACTGTATTGCAGGCAATCAGTACAGTGCCCCCAATGCCTATAGGGCCTGAGAATATTGAGGTATGGGGAAACAGGGTGAATGTTTTCAATTTACCTATTGAGTTTGGCTCACGTTTCAGAATTTTGGTTGCTGCTAACGTAGAAGATGTGTTTGGCAGGAGACTTGGCGAACCCTTTGCTGCTGATATTGTAATACCTGATGAACCGCCGCCTGTTGGCAGCGCTGAATTTCTCCATCCGCATTCCAGGCATGCGATGCTGGAAGCTCAGTTTCCGCCACGCTTTCTTTTTGAATACAGAAACATTGCCCAAAATTCATTTTACAGACTGGCCTCGGTCCTTAACCCCTTTATAAGTCACCCCTCTTTTACCGAATTTGAGCTGACTCCTGGCCGGGTTAATGCCAGATATTTTGAGGAGATTGACCTTTCGCCATTTCTCAATGAGCAAAGGAGGGGCTTTGTTGCTTTCAGGGCGAACTTGCAACTCCTCACCAATGAGAGACAGAGAGATGGAACATTTCTTCCAGGGGTTAGAAGCAGGAATAATGAACTTAACATACAGGTTACAGATTTGGGGCTAACAGTACGTTATGGCTTTAACAGAGCAACAGTGCTGGTTACAAGTCTTTCCACTGGTCTTCCGGTAGAGGGAGCCAGAGTCAGGCTTTTGCCTCCTTCTGTAAGGGGCGCTGAGGACCTTGCCTACATTGCTGCTATCGGAGAAGCTCTGACCAATAGAGATGGTCTTGCGGTGATCTCTTTGGGCGCATCGGTGTTGCGCAATAATTCCGGGCGCACCAGTTGGGGAGGGTTTGAGCCCCCTTTTGTTATGGCGGAAAAAGATGGGGATAAAGCAATTTTTTTCCCAAATTCCCATAATAATTGGCGTTTTGGAATTAACTCAATGCAACCTCAGCGCGCCGAAGAAATAACAGCGCTTGCCTTTATATTTTCCGACCGGGGGCTCTACAGACCTGGCGAAACTTTAAGTTTTAGGGGTGTTGACCGCTCCAGAGTGCTTGGTATGTACACGGTTCATCGGGGAGATTTTACAATTACTCTTGAAGGGGACGGGCATAGACCTCAGCAAGTCGCCAGTTTTCAGGGTACAACTACTGAATCCGGCAGTTTTTACGGAACCATTACTGTTCCGGATGATCTCGTGCCAGGTTCTTACCGGCTGGTGTACCGGCGGAACATTAGCTTGAACAGAGAAAACGATATTGTCGCCAGTGTGCCTGTAACAGTTGCCTTTTTTGAACGCCTTAGATTTCAGGCATCTCTTTCCGCGCCAGCAGCAGCGGTCATACGCGGCGATGATATCAATCTGAATTTAAGAGCCTCTTACCTTGCAGGTGGCAGCTTGTCTGGCGCTTCCTGGGAGGGTGCATGGTTCAGGGAGCTGTCTGTGTTTGCGCCCAGACGCGCAGAAACCAGAGGTTTTGTATTTGGACCGCGTCGAGGCTGGGATGCAAGACGGCATATTGCCTCTGAAAGCGGAAGCTTAAGCGGCCAGGGAGCTGCAAGCCTTACCCAGAAAACTGGTGGCGGCACAGTAATCGGCGCGCCATACCAATATCATGTTGAGGCAAGAGTTACTGATATTGGCAATCAAATGGTGACAGCTTTTCGCTCTGTGCAGGTACACCCTGCAAGTTTCTACATTGGCCTTAATCGCGGCGCTGGAGGCGGGTTCGCGAGAGCAGGACAGGAAATTTCTTATGATTTTATCACTGTCAATACCCAGGGCGAGAGAACTACTGGTAATGCCCTTTTTCTCCAAAGCGGAGAAAACGCGGGAATGCTTACTGTAGAACTTATTCGTGAAGAATGGCGGCGCGTTCAGCAGAGGGGAGTAGGCGGCTACATTCATGACGAGTTCTCCTCTCAGTTGATTGTTGAAAGCACTCAAAGAATTCCTATTGGAAATGGCAGCGGTTCCATAAGAATAAGACCCAGAGTTGCTGGTTTTCATATCCTGCGGGTTACTGCGCAGGACAGGGAAGGGAGAACAGCTCTGACAGAACTCAACTTCCATGCTACAGGCGCTGGAGCTGGCTTTTGGAATATGAGTAACCCCAACGAGCTAAGGCTAACGCCGGATCAGGAGATGTATGAACCAGGCGATACAGCACAGATTTTGTTGCAGAGTCCGCTTCCGGAAGGCCGTTATCTTATAACTGTGGAGCGTGAGGGCATTTTCACCCAGGAAGTACGCCATTTTACCGAACCTGTTACAGTGTTCGAAGTTCCAATTGCGCGTAATTTTGTGCCTGTGGTATATGTATCGGTTTCGTCCTATTCTGTGCGTCCCGGCCCTCCTACTCATGAGTATGGCAGCCCTGACCTTGACAAACCCAAGGGGTACTTTGGCGTAACGCGGCTAAGGGTGAATCCACGTTCCAGAGCTTTTTCTATCAATATAGAAAGCGACAGACAAATCTACCGGCCAGGAGAAGAAGTAACCATGACTCTGACTGCTACCAGAGGCGGCAGACCATTGCCTGGCGCGGAACTTAGCCTGATGGCAGTAGACCGGGGTGTTTTGGATCTTATCAATTATCGCGTACCAGACCCAATAAGCCATTTTTACGCTGAACACCGCTTTCCTCTTGCAGTGATGGGTGGTGATTCCCGCGCATGGCTTATGGACCCAGTAACTTACAGTGTAAAAAATCTTGCAGGCGGAGACGCTGAAGATGAAAGCAAACTTGAGGAACGCAGGGACTTTAACCCCACTGCTGTTTTTGAACCCATGCTTATTACTGATGCTAACGGCAGGGTGACTGTCAGATTCCGGCTTCCCGACAATCTTACGACATATCGCGTAACAGCCTTTGGGGTGCGCGGAGACCTTTTTGCGCTTCGGGAAAGTGAGATTGCTGCCCAGAACCAGATAAATGTGCGGGAGCTTTTGCCACGCCGCGTTCGGGAGCGGGATACTGCTGAAGTTGGAGTGCTTATCACAAATCTTGATACATCGTCCCATACCTTGACGGTCAGGCTAAATATAGGTCCACCAGGACCAAATGATTATGCAAGCGGTTTAGCGAAGACACCTGGAGAGGCTTTTGTTGATGGAATACACGAGCGCCGTGTAACAGTTAGAAGCGGTGAGAATGCTGTTGTTAATTTCGATGTTGGCGCAGTAAGAGCAGGGACTGTAAGTCTCAATTTTACCATCAATTCAAATATCCTTAATGAAAGGCTTGTCAGGGAACTGCAGATTGAGCGTCCGTTTGTTTTTGAAACAATTACCACCATTGGCACAGTGACAACAAACAGAAGCACTGAGGGGCTTGTTATCCCTTCGTTTGCAGATGGTGGGATGGGCAATCTTTCGCTGGTTCTTGATGCAACGCGGCTAGGGTTATTGGATTCAGCTGTCACTTACCTTTTCCATTATCCTTTTGCGTGTCTGGGGCAGCGCGCCGCAGCTATTCTGCCGCTGGTGATTTTCGGTGAACATATTGAAGCTTTAAACCTTAGAAGCGATGTTGCTAATCCTCGCCGTGTGGTGGAAAATGAGCTCAGATCCTGGGGGCAAATACAGCTCGCCAGCGGAGGCTTTCCTTTCTGGCCCTCTGGTACTCGCGGCAACTTTTTCGTCAGCCTGCGCATAGCGCATATTATTGCCATTGCTCAATCAAAAGAGATTGCCATCCCCTCGTCTCTGAATGTCCCTGCTCTTACAGCTTTTCTTGAGCGGGAACTCCAGGAGTCGCAGAGGCGGCGAGGAAGTCAGGCATGGTGTGAGTGCCAACTGTATTTGCAAAGTTATATGCTCTATGTCTTATCCCTGCTTGGCGAAAGGATAGATCCGGCACGGCTCAATGAAATCTTGAGCCGAAGTAATCTTGACCCGTCAGTGCTTGCCTTGACCGGCATGACTTACCGTGTTCTGGGCAGGAACGCTGAAGCTGCGCGTACTGCCCAACGCCTGCGCGATCTTGTTCGCATGACTGCCAGGGGTGTGGAGATTACCGACCCTCTGGAAAGACACCGCTGGAATATTTTTGGCGGCAGGGTTGAACAGCTTGCGCTTACTTTGCAATTCTTTGTGGATCAATATCCAGGAGATGAGATCAATACCCGGCTCCTCTTTACCATGCTGGAAAACAAGCGTTCCGGAGGCTTCTGGCAAAGCACGCTGGTAACTGCGCGGGTTCTTTCCGCAGTTGATGCATTGATTCGCGCGGAAGATCTTGCCAATATTAACGTGAATGCGGCTGCCATGTTGGCAGGAACAGAGCTTTTGAGCGGCACATTCCAGGGGCTGGGAGCAAAACCAGTTACCGGAACCTTCAATTTTAACGAAGCAATGTTAGCGGGACTGGACCGGGATCGCATACATGCCTTAGAGTTTACTCGTCAGGGAACAGGTAATATTTACTACACAGCTTCCCTCCGTTATGCCATACCCGCAGAACTTCAGTCATTCCGTGACGAGGGGTTGGGTGTTTTCTTGAGTATTTACGATATAGAGACTGGCGAGGCAATACAGGGAACTGCCCTGATAAGTGGAAAAGTTTACCGGGGCAGGGTGAGGCTGTCATCCAGTCATGACCGCACTTTTGTTGCTTTGCGTGTTCCTGTCCCTTCGGGCGCAGAGATACTTGATGCAACTTTTGTTACTACTGCTACTTTTGACGATAGAGGCGGAGCAGCCGGCACTGATGAAAGCGAACGCCGCGGGTCATGGTTAAGTCACCGGGCTATTTTTGACAATGAGATTCAATTTTTTTGGGATCAGTTTAACAAAGGAGAAGAAACAGTGAATTTCCTTTTCCGTGCTGTAAGAAGGGGTGTCTATCCAACACCACCAGCTCAGGCTGAGTGTATGTATGAGCCGGAGATTTTCGGGCGCAGCCGGGGGGTGATTTACACAATTGAATAATATTTCAATTTTAAAGATAAATAAAAAAGTGTTAAAAATTACTCTCCGAATTGCTGTTGTGGTGATGGGGGTGTTTGCGCTGGCCTGGCTTATCCTGCGGTTTTCCCCCTATCCGGAGTTGGAGGCTTTTATGGCCAGACCCAACAGTGTCCGTTACCTGGACCGCAACGGCATTTTGCTGCAGGTAACTCCTCTGGCTGATGGACTGCGCCGGGAAATACCGGAACACATTCCCGGCCAAGTGAAGGAAGTTTTTATCTTTGCCGAAGACCGCCGTTTTTACCGCCATTTTGGTGTTGATGCTCTTGCTTTTTCTCGCGCTCTTTTCCAGAATCTCACACAGAGAATGGTGGTAAGCGGGGCATCTACCATAACCATGCAGCTTGCCAGGCTTATTTCCATAGAGGCAACTCCTGCAAATACCAGCCGCAGAGGAGGGGAATTGCGGAGAAAGATAGGCGAGGCAGTAAACGCCATGCGCCTTGAAACAAGACTTTCAAAAGATGAAATACTTGAGTTATACCTTAATTCAGTCCCTTTTGGTTTTAACACAGAAGGGGTTGCTTCTGCTAGCCGGACTTTTTTTGCCTCTGAACTTTCCATGCTTTCTCCTGCCCAGATTTTTTGTCTGGCAGTTATTCCCAGGCGCCCAAGTCTCTACAATCCGCTGGAAAATCCCGGAGCGTGCGTATCTGCTGCTGCGGAACTGCATGCCAATTTTAGCAGAAGCAAGAGACGCTCTTCAGCCTGGCCGCTTTTGGCTGACATAACCATATATGACTGGAAGTTTGCTGCTTCTTCTGCCCGCAGGTTTGCGTACCCATTTGAGCTGCCCCATCTTATCCGGCATATCAACGCTGGCCAGAGTGAACCGCGCAGCGAAATATACCTTTCCATTGATCTTGGCCTGCAGCATTTTCTTGAAGGCGCAGTTGCCGGAAGTGTGATCCGCCATCAAACAGCCAGGCTCACTAACGGCGCTGCTATTGTTATTGATAATGAAACAGGAGAAATTCTTGCCTGGGTAGGTAGTTATGATTTCAATAACGAAGAAGCTGCGGGGCAGGTTGACGGAGTGTTGGCGCTAAACCAGCCTGGCAGCAGTATGAAGCCACTTCTCTATGCTATGGCTCTTGAAAAAGGCTTTAAACCTAATGATGTTATTGCAGACATTCAAATGAGTTTTGGCGTAAGTGAAGTTTACCTTCCTCGTAATTTCAACAACCGTTTTAATGGTCCAATGCTTTTTCGCACAAGCCTGGCTTCAAGCCTGAATATTCCGGCAGTGTATCTGCTCTACCGGCTTGGGGTAAGGAATTTTACCTATCAGCTTTTTTCCCTGGGTTTTGATTCTCTTGAACGTTCCGCAGATGAGGTGGGTTTGGGTCTTGCGCTTGGTAACGCTCCGGTAAGTCTCAAGGAGCTTGTCAGGTCTTTTAGTGTTTTTCCAAGGGACGGTGTTTACATACCACTGACGTGGGAATTGAATGGCAGAACGCAGCAGAATAGCATAATAGAGCAGCGGATTTTTTCTGCAGACACCTCCAGGCTCATCTGCTCAATTTTGTCTGATCCAGATGCCAGAGTGCTGGCTTTTGGTCCAGCTACGAGTTTCAGAACACCGTTTCCGTCAATATTTAAAACCGGCACTGCTAATCAGTTTCAAAGTATTGTTGCGCTTGGGGCTACTACAAAATACAGCGTCGGAGTGTGGATGGGTAACTTTACCGGCGAAACAGTTATAGGCAGGACAGGCAGTTCTGTCCCGGCTGCCACTGTTCGGGATACTCTGGTTTTTTTGCATGGCAGGGGGAGTGCGCAGGAGTTCCCGACTCCTGAAAACTGGCAACCGCAAAGGATATGCGCTCTTTCGGGGATGATGCCCACGCATGTCTGCCCTGCGACCATCAATGAATACATTCAAACAGGAGAGGAAAATAGGCCTTGCACCTGGCATCAGATGGTAGATGGCCGCTTTGAAGTAGTATTCCCTGCTGAATATCAGGCATGGTTTAATACTGCAGTGAGACAGGGTTCTATTGACTTCAGTTCCCGGCCACTGGAAATTACGAATCCTCGTGATGGTTTTGTCTATTTGAGCAGCTCAGGCATAGGCAGGAACGAAATCCCGGTAGAGGTTATAGGCGGCACTGAAGATGAATTACATGTAACTTTTAATGGCCGGAGTTTCAGCATCACTCGACCCTTTGTTTTTTTTCTTGAGCGCAGCCCTGGCTTTCATACTCTGCACGTTCAAAGTGGATATGAGGAAAGAGTGGTTACATTTACAGTTCAACCCTGAACATTCTTAGCCATAAGCCGTACTCTATTGAAGATGATTATTTGAGGAGAGGCTTGAGTATCTTGACGTTTTTGCATTAATTTAATATCTATATAATTAACAAATGAATCGTGTAGGAAGCTTATTAATTAGTACTTGTGTAAAAGCGCTTGCTCAATCAATGCCTACAAATGTTATGCTTGATTTAGTAAGAAAACTAATTCCAAACTATGATCTGCATGGCCGACTTGGTTTTCCAAGAAGTATGGCTATACCAAATAAAGATGCAGCTCGTCAAATTATAAAAGATACAGTAAAAAATGACTGTTTTATTGATTTTGTTTTACTCATGGTAGATGCCGGAAATAATGGTGTTATGGGACGAAGATACTCTATCCCATATATGAACCAAATTATTTTAGGTGTCTTTGATTTAGGTTATATTTATGATGGAGTAAACAATATATTTGTTGAAAATCCTAAAAATAGACTAAGTAGAAATTGGGGAACTTTAAAAACAGGAAAAGACTATGGTTTTGCTTTTATGCGGCTTGATATAGCAGGCAATTCTAAAATGGTAAGGGAAAATTCTGAAAAAGATGTTCATAAGGCTTATAAATATCTTAGGGAAGTTACAACCAGAGCTGTTCTAAAAAGAAATGGTCGTTTATGGAGTTGGGATGGTGATGGAGGACTTGCTTCATTCTTTTTTGGTAATAAACAGCAGAGCGCAGTAATAGCTGGAAAAGAGATTTTGCATGAACTATTTTTTTATAATTACCTGAATTGCCCTTTAAAAACACATTTAAAAGTAAGAATTGCTGTTCATTCCGGCACATTTGAATATTCCCCTTATGAAGAAGATTTAAAGGCTTGTGATGCTGTAAAAAAAGTAATGGAAATAGAGTCTTATTTTACGAAGCCAGGAACAATGACAATCAGCCAGCCTGTTAAATTTATGCTCGATAATATTGCAAGAACCGGTATAAAGCTATTGCAGGGGAAAGGGGCTACTGAATATCATAACTATGAACTTATACTGGAAAGCAAGTGAAAATATTAATTATCAGTAATCAAAAGAAAGTAGAAGAAAGTTTTTATCCTCTTAAAAAGTCTGGTTATGAGATTGAAAAATCCTGCAAAGAAAATTATAAAAAATATGTGAAAAATTTATCAGGACCTGTTATTGTATATTTTGATATTTATCAAAATAGTGAAAAAGAATATTGGGAACATATTAAATCACTTTTAAAACAACAAATTATTTTTCTTGGAATTATTGACTCAAAATCTGTTGCTCCAGATCCAGCAGCTTTTTTTCATGCAGGAATTTCTGATTACATAGGAAACAAACAACTTCTGGAAGGAATTACTAAAAAACGGATAAAAGATATTTTTGCTTTAAAAGAAAAAGTAAATTTTTTGCCCCACAATATGACAGAGACTGAAAATAAAAATGAAAAATCTCAAAAATTATTGCCTGTTTTAGCTAAAAAAGAATTTTCTGCAAAATTAGTTCCAAATGGAGAATGGAAAAAAATTAAAAATGGTGAAGAATATGTTTTTTATTTTCTTTATGCAGAAATAGATTTGGCTGCTGATTGGAAAAGAAAAACAGGCCAATCTATTTTACAAAAAGTTAAAGAAGTTTTTCATAATTATATAGAACAGCATATAAAACCAATAAATGGTAAAATATGGATGTGGAATGAATTTGGCGGTCTTATTTTATTTCCATATACAAAAAATGACCATGATGTGGCAATAACAGCATCTAAACTTATAGTGAATGCGCCTATAGCCAGTTGTGAAGATTTTCCTTTTAAAATGGAGATATCCTACAGACTTGCTCTTCATGTAGGAGAAACAGTATATAAAGAACGTGGCAATACCGGAACCATTGTTTCCGACACAATAAATTTTACTTTTCATTTGGGACAGAAATTCGCGAAACCTGATAATTTTTATATAACCGAAGAAGTATATAACAGGATACATCCTGGTCTAAAAGAACTATTTTTGTCAGAAGGGGTGTTTGAAAACAGGAACATCCTAAGATTAAGAAAATTTGTTTAACCACTAATTCAAAGTAATAAATATTAAAAAAATATTATTTTCTACTTCTCATTATTTAAATAATATGATAGCTTTTGTGTATTAAAATACAGTTTTGTGCATAAAAATACACGGGATTATCTTAAACGAGGGGAAAAGATGAAGCAAGAAGATATAAAAAAAATATTAATAATAGGTTCAGGGCCAATAGTAATTGGACAAGCATGCGAATTCGATTATTCAGGGACTCAGGCATGTAAAGCTCTAAGGGAACATGGGTATCAGATTGTTCTTGTTAATTCAAATCCTGCAACGATTATGACAGATCCTGTAATGGCAGATGCAACATATATTGAACCACTAAACCTTGAAAGGTTAACACAAATCATAGAAAAAGAGAGACCAGATGCACTATTGCCAAACCTTGGAGGCCAAACAGGGCTTAATCTTGCTTCTCAGCTTAGTAATGCAAAAGTACTTGAAAAATATAATGTAAAAGTAATTGGAGTAAATCTTGAGGCAATTAAAAAAGGGGAAGACAGAGAAATATTTAAGCAACTAATGCAGGAACTGGGCATAGAGACAGCTAATTCTGATATTGCATATTCAGTTGCAGAAGCTGAAAATATAGCAGAAAAGCTTTCATATCCAGTAGTTGTAAGACCTGCATATACAATGGGCGGCGCTGGCGGAGGTCTTGTTTATAATGTCGAAGAACTGCGCGCAATTGTTAGCAGGGGACTTGAACTTTCTTTAACTAACCAATGTCTCATTGAAGAATCAATCCTTGGTTGGGAAGAGCTTGAAGTTGAGGTTGTACGTGACAGCAAAAATATGATATCTGTATGTTTTATTGAAAATATTGATGCAGTTGGTGTGCACACCGGAGATTCTTGCTGTATAGTTCCAATGTTAACAATTGATAAAAAAACAGAAGAAAGGCTTAAACAACTTGCATTTCAAGTTGTTGAAACTATTGGAGTTATAGGCGGAACAAATGTCCAGTTTGCCCATGACCCAAAGACAGGACGTATTGTAATTATTGAAATCAACCCGAGAACTTCCCGCTCTTCTGCATTAGCATCAAAAGCTACAGGATTTCCAATAGCTTTGATTTCTGCAAAACTTGCAACCGGAATGACAATGGATGAGATCCCATATTGGCGGGATGGAACTCTTGAGAAATATACACCTTCCGGAGATTATGTTGTTATAAAATTTCCGCGCTGGGCTTTTGAAAAATTTCGAGGGGTTCAGGATTCGCTTGGAACACAAATGAAAGCAGTTGGCGAAGTTATGGCAATTGGCAAGACTTTTAAAGAAACTTTTCAAAAAGCAATTCGGGGTCTTGAAAATGGCAGACATGGTCTTGGCTTTGCAAAAGATTTTAACAGAAAATCTCTAAGTGAATTAATGGAAATGCTTATGCGCCCTACAAGCGAGCGCTTCTTTATTTTATATGAAGCTATCAGAAAAGGGGCAAATATTAAAAAGCTTTTTGAACTTACATATATTAAAGAATATTATCTTAATTTAATAAAAGAGCTTGTAGAGCTTGAAGAAGAGATGTTAAAAAAACCAGGCCAACTACCATCTAATGAACTTTTGACAAAAGCAAAAAAAGATGGATTTTCCGATAAATATATTGCAAAGATACTTGGCATAAGAGAAAAAGATGTTAGAAAACGCCGCACAGAACTTGGTTTGGTTGAAGGGTGGCACACTGTCCCTGTTTCCGGCAAGACAGGTGCATATTATTATTACTCTACATATAATGCGCCAGATATATCCAAGGCAACTTCAAATAACAAAAAAATAATGATCCTTGGCGGAGGCCCCAACAGAATAGGGCAGGGAATAGAATTTGATTATTGCTGTGTGCATGCTGCTTTTGCGCTCCGCGAACTGGGCTATGAAACAATAATGGTCAACTGTAATCCTTCTACAGTTTCAACAGATTACGATACAAGCGATAAGCTTTATTTTGAGCCAGTAACGCTCGAAGATGTTTTGCAGATTTATGAAAAAGAAAAACCTTTAGGCGTTATTGTACAGTTTGGAGGTCAAACTCCGCTTAATATTGCACGAGAGCTTGCAGATGAAGGGGTAAAAATTCTTGGAACAAGCATTAATAGTATTGATGTTGCCGAAGACCGCGATCTTTTTAGAAAAATGATGGAGCAACTTGAAATACCAATGCCCGAAGCAGGGATGGCATCTGATATTGATGAAGCAATTAAGGTTACAAATAATATAGGATATCCAATAATGATACGCCCTTCTTTTGTTCTTGGTGGTCGTGGGATGGAAGTTATATATGATGAAAATATGTTAAAGGAATATGTTGCAAAAGCAGTAGGGGTTACTCCGGATCGCCCGCTTTTGCTCGACCGTTTTCTTCGCAATGCTTTTGAATGTGAAGCAGATGCATTGGCAGATGGAAATGAAGTATATATCCCATCTGTTATGGAACATATTGAACTTGCAGGTGTCCACTCAGGAGATTCCGCATGTGTGATCCCTCCTGTTTCAATAACGCAGGAAAATCTTAAAAAAATCAAGGAATATACTACAAAAATCGCAAAAGCTCTTAATGTATGCGGACTTATGAATATGCAATATGCAATTGAAAATGATAAAGTCTATGTTCTTGAAGCAAATCCAAGAGCAAGCCGCACAGTTCCTATTGTCTCTAAAGTGTGCGATATCCAAATGGCAAAATATGCTACACGACTTATGCTTGGAGAAAAACTTTCAGATTTAAAATTATGTGAAAAGAAATTTTCCCATTATGGAGCAAAAGAATCAGTTTTCCCATTTGATAAATTTCCGGAAGTTGATCCTATACTTGGTCCAGAAATGCGCTCTACAGGAGAGGTTCTTGGACTTTCAGACAGCTTTGCTCTTGCTTTCTATAAATCTCAGGAAGCTGCAGGGACCTTTTTGCCCTCCAAGTTGGATCCATCCGAAGGCGCTGGAAAAGTGCTTATAAGTCTTTCTGATAAAGACTCTTTCCATGCTGAATCAATAATAAATATTGGAAAATTGTTTATTGAACTTGGATTTACAATATTGGCAACAGAAGGGACAGCCGGATTTTTCAGAAACGGAGGAGTTCAATGCGAAGTAATTGCAAAAGTGCGTGAAGGAAAAAGGCCTAATGTTGTAGATGTAATTGTCAATCGCCAGGTAGCTTTGGTCATTAACACCCCAAGTTCTAAAATTGGTTCTATAGAAGATGAAGCTGTTGTTCGTAAGGCTGCCATAAAGTATAAAATACCATATGTTACTACGCTGGCTGCTGCAACAGCCGCTGCCCAGGGAATAGCTGCTGCAAGAAGCAATAAAGGTAATGAAAAATCTTTGCAAGAATACCATAAAGAAATAAGAGATGTTTAAATTATCATTATATGACTTTTGATTTTTTACTATAAATGCGCATTGTTTTTTGCTGAAAATTTATTGAAACCATAAATTAGATTGCCTATGCGCTATAGTTTCATACATTTTTTTCCGATTTATATATATAGCCAGATTTCGCGTTTTTTGCTGCATAGATATATAGCAGCAAAGATATATCTATGTAAATCAATGGAAAACCAGAAATCCGGTCTTAAAACTAAAAATATATATTAAATTTATAAGGGTACATAATTGCAAAAAATTATTTTTGCTTTTGCTTTTATTTTAATTTTGAATAATGTGATTATTGCACGAGAGCAGACTCATTTGGTGCAAAGAGGTGAGACTCTTTATAGCATATCAAGAATGTATAATATTTCACTGGATAAAATACTTGTTGCCAACAGAATCGAAGACCCCACAAGAATAAGAGCAGGTCTTAACCTCATAATACCCTCTAATGTAACACGGAAAGAGTATACAGTTCAAAGAGGAGATACCTTATATGCTATTGCCAGAAATCATAGTATAAGTGTTAATTCTCTGCTTGAAGAAAATAATTTTAACAGAGAAACAGTTATAAGGATTGGCCAAGTAATAAGAATCCCAATGCAGGGAAGCCAGAATATACAAGTTCCAAATCGACATCATTGGCCTGTAGTAGGAGAAATGCAAAGGTTATCCGGCAAGCTTCAAGGCTCCAGAATTTTAGCTAATTATGGAGATACTGTTTACTCTGTTTCATCTGGCAGAGTTGTATGGGAAGGGCCATATAGAGGGTTTGGAAGAGTAATTTTTATTGAATCAGTTGCTGGTTATATTTATGTTTATGGCGGTAATGATACAACAAATGTCAGGGTAGGGGATTTAGTACGACCAGGAACAGTGCTGGGCAGAATAGGCTTAAGTGTGTTTGAGAACAGGCCAACTATGTTTTTTGCAGTATATAAAGATGGTAAGCCTGTTGATGTTGAAAAGGCGCCTAGGTTATAGTTTGCAATTATTTAGGGTAATTTGCTTTAGAAATTACCCTAATTTTACTTATCAGATTTTCCGAACAATTTTTTAAATATCCCTATTATAAATTCAAAAAATCTCTGAAAAATATTTTTCCTTTTTAATTTCGCAAGCTTTTTATATGCTTCAATAATATCATCTTCTGTAAAATCTTTTCTTTGTATATTTTCTTCAATTTCAATTTCCAGAAGATCAACTTTGCTTTTAACATCTAAAATAGTTGCATCTATAGTTTGCCAACCAAGACTTTTTGCAGCTTCAAGCCGCCTATATCCAGCTATAAGCTGCAGCTTTGAAGTTAAAACTATGGGATGTAATTGCCCAAATTTAGTCATGCTTTCTGCCAGAGATTCAAGGTCTCCAACATCTTTTCTAATACGGTTTTTTATAACAATAACATCTTCAATTTTTATTTTCATAAATAATCCTCCCGGTTAATCCAACAGACTTCTGTCAATAGCTTCATTTGCTGTATGCCTTGATCTTTCGTTAATCGATCTTAAAGTTTGTATGCTTGGGGTATCGCTACTTGTACCAGGAGCGATACTTGTATTAGGAGCGCTCCTTACTCCTGGATTAAGTAAATAGTTATCCTGAAGCCTTCTTATAAGTTCTGCGTCTCTTGCAGATCTGAATTCATGGATAGTGCAGAAACTTTTTGCTTCTGTTCCCGCAACAAAAAGCTCTGTTCTGAATCCTTGATTACAAAATTGAGAAGGCAGCATACCAGAAACAGAACAAACAGTTCGCTCTACAAGTCCGCTAGGCCGCCTAAAATCTATTGGAGGAAGATCTGGATTATTTATATGTATATCTCTCATAAATTGTGCCCAGACAGGACCTGCTGCCATTGCGCCAGTTTGATTAAGTCCTAATGAGTTTCCAGGCATATCAAATCCAAACCAGACTGCTGTTGTAATATATGGAGAAAACCCTATTGTCCATGCATCTGACCAGTTTTGTGTTGTTCCGGTTTTCCCTGCAAAAGGCATTGGAAATCCCCCCACATGTCTGCGTCTGCCTGCAAGAGAACCAAAATCAACAGTACTTTTCAGCATATCAACCATAAGATAAGCTGCCTGGGGAGTCATGATTTGAAGCCTTTCTCCCTCTCTTCTTTGTCTTGCTATTAAATCCCTTTCAGGGTCAAGAATTATTTTTCCATTTCTATCTTCAATAAATCTTATTGCAATAGGGGTAACTTCTTTACCCTGATTGGGAAAAACCGCATACGCCTGCGCCATTCTCATTGGGTCAGTAGAAACAGTTCCAAGCGCCAGAGGATAATTGCGCGGAAACATTCTTGTTATTTCTTCGGGTGATCTTATTCCAAGAAGTCTTGCAGACCTGTTTATCGCAGCATCAAAACCTGCCATATCAAGTACATGTATAGACGGAATATTCAGGGAATGAGCCATTGCATACCTTGCTGAAACAACGCCTCTCCATCTTCCCAAAAAGTTATTTGGAATATACTCGGTCCCATCTTCATTAATAAACACAACAGGTTTATCATGAAGCATTGTTGAAAGAGTTATTGTATTTGAAGAAAGAGCAGCAGAATAATATAATGGCTTAAAAGCCGACCCGGTCATAACTCTTGCCTGAGTAGCTCTGTTAAATCTTTTTGTTTCAAAGTCGCTGCCGCCAACCATTGCTTTTATACGGCCTGTTTCATTTTCAATAGCAACTAACGCTCCTTCTATGGTGGTCCGCTGTAATTGCCCTGCCTGATTTCTGTTTGCTACTCTTGAAATATGCCGCAAATTTTGACATCCGAACATCAGAGACATTGCGTTAAGGGTAGGATTGATCGAATTATAAAATTCCCGATACGCCTGATTTCTTTGTTGTGTCCCTGCTGTCCTTATGGCTGGAATATTGAATATAAGAGATAACCCTTCTACTATTGGTATAAACTCTCTGTTGGCAAAATTCGTGCGTTCGTTAGCTTCTCTCAAGAAAGTTCTGTTCATTGTATTAAAAGCTTCCTGCATAAGCAAATCTGCTTTTTCCTGATATCTAAGATCAAGAGTAGTATGCACAATAAGTCCATCTCTGAAATAGTCATGCGCGCCATGCAGTATTCTTTCAAGCTCCCGTCGTACAAATTCGCTAAAATATGGAGCCCTGTCTTCTCTTATAAAATAAGCAGTCTCTGATGCTGATCTTAAGGGGTCGTATGTTTCGTTCCAGTATACTGCAAAAGATAAATCAGCTTCTTCTCTTGATATAAAATTAAGCTCAACCATCTGATTTAATACTTGCTGCTGCAAAATTTTTGCTCTCGCAGGATGTCTTATTGGAGAATATCTGGCAGGGTTTGCAAGTTGTATAACAAGAAGCGCAGATTCTGCAACTGTAAGCTCCCTTGCGGAGTGGCGGAAGTAAAATTGTGATGCTGCCTCAATACCATATACATTATGGCCAAAATATGACTCATTTAGATATATTTCAAGTATTTCATGCTTACTTAGCCTTTTTTCAAGCTGAAATGCCCAAAATAGTTCTATTATTTTGCGTCTAATAGTTTGTTCTCTTCTGTCGGCAAATTGCCTTCCTGCAACCTGCTGGGTTATTGTACTACCCCCTGAAATATATCTGCCTCTTACTATATTCCATGCAGCCCTGATAGTACCCCTTATACTAAATCCATTATGTTGAAAAAATTCCCTGTCTTCTCTGGTTATAAGAGCTTGAATAAGGTGTTTAGGAATTTCATCAATAGGAATGATTTCTCTTTTTTCTTCTGAAAAGAATTGAGTAATAAGATTTCCATTTATATCAAGTACTTGTGAGGGTAGGGCTGGTCTATATTCGCCAATTCTATTGGTTTCAGTTATATTTTTTGATAATGCAAATAAGATGCCAAATGCTATTCCAAATATAATTGTTATAATTGCTGCAAATGAAAGAAATATTTCAAGTAGAATTTTTTGTTTTCTATTAAATACCATAGGTAAAATTTAAGATATTGAAGGAAGTTTTGTCAAGATATAAATACATTATATAATAGAAAATACATTGTATAGTCTTTTTAGAAGGATTTTTTATGATTAAAAGCGATAAATGCAAGATAAAAATTGACCACTCCTTTTGGGAATGGTCATCGCTACTAATATAGTTAACTGGGAGGGGAACTATATTCTCACGACATTTATAATATCGGTGATATAGAAAAAACTATAAATATTTTTTTAGCAATCAGATTAAATATGGATAGAAAAATAATCAAAATTCTGTTACATCAATATCAAGAAGAATATCTATTAAGTATCTTTTGCCTCTTTCCAGAGTAATTCTTCTGCTTATGCTGTATTCCCCGATTATAAAAACAAAAGTATGTTCTCCAACTCCAAGGTTTGAAAATTCCCGTTGCCTATGTTGCACACCGTTAATAAAAATTTGAGCTTCCCGCGGGGCTTGTATAATTACATGAGGTTGCTCCCTTGTTAAATGAGCTGTCAAAGTGTTTTTTTCATTATTATTTATTAAAATAGATTCTTCGAAAGTAGTATATCCATTTTTTTCAATTCTTACTCTTCTGATACCTATAGGCAATATAATATTTTCACTACTTTCATAAAGCGTATTATCTATAAATAATCTAAAATCTGTAACTCTATTTGAACCATGCTCGTGAGGTGAATTGCTTCTTTCAAAGACATTTACTGTAAGGCTTCCTCTATCAGAAAAAAACGGAGTAATTCTTACATTAATAGTTTCATTCAATAAATGACTCGGTATTCCTTTCATAATAGGAAGCATTGCTACAACTATTGGGAAAATAGAGCCTCTAAAATCTCTTGGGACAATAATATCTGTGCCTGGAATAATTTCACTACGCGCAGGTTGGCGCTGCAAATGAATATCTATAAAATGCCTGTTCCTTCTTGGCAAAACAATATGCTTTACAAGATTTCCTGTATAATTTGATATATCTGCCCTGGGAGCAGGTGTTAGATTATTATAGAAAAAAAGCGCAAATGTATTTGGGTTATTTCTTAAAGTATCTGAAAGTATTACTTCAAGCTGAATTCTTACAGGCATAAGATCTTCATTATCCAGGACAATTGCAAAAATATCTTCGGAAGACAATATGATTTCGCCAATTGGACCAGAATCAATTGTAGTAATTCTTTTTACTGGGCCTCTAATATTATCAGAAAAAGAAAATTGCAGTACTATAAGGAAAAATAGAAGTGATAATACTGTGGTTTTCATAACGTTTTATTGGTTCCTGTTGAATAAATTGAGCGGATTTTCTGTTCTTCCGCCGCTTCTTACTTCAAAATGAAGGTGAGGCCCTGTTGAAAGCCCTGTACTGCCTACCTCTCCGATGATTGTACCTGAATTTATCTGTTTATTCAATACAACAAAAGATTGTTTTAAATGACCATACACAGTATAGAGTGAGCCTGGGTGTTTAATAATTATATAGTTGCCAAGTACTGCATTGTATCCATTTGCCACAACAACCCCTCTTCCTGCTGCAAAAACAGGGGTTCCTGTGGGCGCTGCAATATCGATTCCTGAATGAAAATGCCTTTCGCCGGTTATAGGGCTTATTCTAAAACCATAACGGGATGTAATTCTCCCTTTTTCAATAGGAAATCTGAAAAATGTACTTAGGAAAAAAGCTCTTTCTGTGCCGTTGAACCTTTCGTTTTTTATATAAGTAAATTTCTCTCTTGAGCCATCTACTCTGTTAATAAAAAATTCATTATTTCCCTGAACATTTCTTGATGTTAAAATATATTCTATATCTGAAGAAGGGCGTTCCGGAATAAAAAGTACTGGCTGGTTTGGAATCAATAATTCTCTTTCTGCATTAAATTCATTTATAGATGACATTCTGTTTAATGTGCTTATGGATTCATAAGGTATATTAAGCCTCGATGCTATTGAGAAAAGTGTTTCTCCTCTGCGGGGTGTATATCTATATATTGAAAGTGGAACTCTTCCCCTAAAGTTATTTCTATATGAAAGCGTAATATCAGAAGAAATCTGTCTGAAGAAAATATCAGAATTGTTAAGAACTGTGATTTTGGGGTAATTAATATAAATGGAGTTATCTGCATAAACAGGGAATACTATTATTAAAAAAATAAAAAAAATAAATCTATGCTTATTTAAACTCATTACTATTTTTTCGTGAAAAATAAAATTTAATCAATCCTGATATTAAAAATACCATAACAATAATGGATATAGAATGTATATAAAATCCGTTACTTGCCAGGAGAATAGCAGAAAGCAGTAAAAATATCGCAGTTAAAATCAAAAAAAAGTTAAATATATTGCGTATAAGTTTTTTTGCATTAAGTTGCTTTTTCCTGACTTTGATTATCAAATAATAAATAACCAACACCGCTATAATAGCAAAAACAACTATTGTATAAAGGTTTTTATAATTTGTTGCAGCTGCCCAGAGTGGAGTCACAATTATGAGCCCGGAAAGTATTATAACTGCTGCTGCTGCAATTATAAAAAGCAGTGAATATATTATCCCTTTATAAGCTTCAAAAAGTTTTTTCATTCCTGATATTACTCCAAATTTTGTAGTTGCGCCCTTAGAATTTCTACATCTGCTGTTTTACCCAAGTCTTCTGATAATTGAATAAGAAATTCCAAAACACTTTTTTCTTCCTCAGTATTTCTTATCACCCTAAAAATATTAAGCGATTTAACAAAAAAATAGTATGCATCTTCTTTTCTGTTATTTCTTAAAGAGACTATTCCCAATGCTCTGTAATCTTTTGCAATGCCATAACTGTTTTCTACGCGTCTGTCTTCTATCAGCGCGTTTTTAAGCATTTCAATTGCTTTGTCAAAATTATTTTGTTGTGAATAGACTGACGCTGCAAAATAGTAATTTGCCGCGAGGTTTAAGTGCGCTTTATTTCTTCTGTTTATCGTGATTGCGTTATTTATTGTTGCCAGCGCTTGTGCAGAGTTCCCTTTTCTGTGTTCAATGATTGCAAGATTATGGAATATTTCTGCGAGAACAGGAGTATTTCTCCCTGTATTTTCAATAGCTTCGGAAATGAATTTTTCTGCTTCAGGGATAAGATTTTGGAAAATTCTTAGTTCTGCGAAAACATTTGCAGCTGATGCAATTAAATCCCTATTGCCAAGTTTTTTTGCAAGATTATAACTTTGCTGAATATATATCTCTGCGCTGTCCAGGTTTCCCATTAAAAGGTGTGTCCTGCCTATGGAATTTTTAACTATTGATTTTCCGGGTTCAAAATCTGCAGCTATGTTTTCATCAAGCGCCATGTAATAAAATACAAGAGCCTGATTAAAAAGCCCATCTCTAAAATATCGATGGGCAAATCCTGAGTAATCTGCAGCCCTGTTTCTGCGGGTATTTATTTCACTGCTTTTTCTGGGTTGGGAAGAACATGATATCGTGAATAAAAGGATTATTATTGTTAAGAAAAAAAATAGTTTTTTATTCATTAGAATTCCTCCTTTCTTATGCTATGTTGGGCGCTTACCTGTTCTCTCTGCTGTGTTATTCCTCTTCTTAATAATGGGTTATTTCTTAGCCCTTCCATTACAGCAGTGCCTTCTCTTAATGCGCCTCTGCTTTCTTCAAGAACACCAGTAATTTGAGGTCTTGAGTTGTTTATGAAGCTGATAAAATCACTTATACCTATCATTGTATTATTCAGGTTTGAGAGAATTTCATCAATATGTTCATATATTTCGCTGTCATCTCTTAAAATTGCTGTAAGTGTATTATTGGGGTCAGATAGGCTGGTTGAGAACGTATTAATATTTTTTATTATATTTTCAACATCTGTCAATATATTTTCTATATTGCTTGATACTTCACTGGTTATTTCCTCAATATTTTTAACTATTTGACCTGCTGCAAGAGTTTCTTCCCCTTCCAATGTTCTATTAAGTGAATTTAAAAGGGCAGTTAAATCAGATAATACAGGGTTGATCTGCTCCATCAAGCCGTCTGGCGCTGTAATTTCTACAAGCCCTGCGTCTATTAACGCTCTTGCTTCCGGCGTATTAAAGGAGGGGATAAAACTGTTTTCGGGAATACGTTCAGTTGAAGCACGGCCTGGATGTATAATAATATCGCTGCCAAGCCCTATGGGGCTTGTTATTTTCTGTATAATTGTATTAGGTGTAATTATATCTATATATTCGCCATATATATAAAAATCAACTTCAACATCATTTTCACTGCCAAGTCTTACTCTTCTTATCTGTCCTATTTGAAACCCTTTATATCTTATAGGCATTCCAACTCTAAGACCATCTGCAGATAAAAACCTTGTGTGATAGGAATAGTTTGTTGCAAACCATCTTTGATTTATACCCATAAAAATCAAGAGTACAGAAACAGATAAAAGGCCTATAATTATAAATATACCTACGACTTTATCAGCATATTTAATTTTAAATTTCATATATTTAAGTTATCCTATGGAAAAGTTTAATTCAACTACTCTTCAACCTCTCAGAGTTAAATCACATCATACATGACACTGTCCTGTGTCAGCCACCCTGCACAAGGAGGGATTTTGACACAGTTAAGAATTTGGATTTATCAAATTGAGAATATCCCCATCAAAATTTGATACTTTGTCCAATACATGGGACATGATCCTTCTTATAACAGGGTCATTAGAAGTAACAATCTCTTTATATGACCCGCTTGCATATATTTTATTTTTAAACAATACAACTACATGATCGGCAAGCATTGAGGTAATATATTCATCATATGTGCAAATTATAAGAGTTTTTCCTCTGGCTTTAAGATCTCTTATAATATTTCTTATTTTCCCGTGAGATGAAAAGTCAATAGAGGTTTCCGGGCTGTCGATCATCAGGATATCAGGGTCTGTAATAAGCGCCCGCGCAAAAGAGATCAATTTGCGGTTTCCAGCTGATATATCAGAAGGTCTTCTGTTTATATTTCCCTCATACCCAAGCAAGTCCAGAGTTTTTTTGATTTTATTGTCTATGTTTTCCTTTTTTATATCTGGAAAATGGTATAAAAGAGGTAATTCAAGGTTTTGATATATTGTTTTATTTGCCCAAAGAGCGCTGTCTTGAAATACAAATCCACATGATTTTCTATACGCTTTGATTGCAGCAGCAGACATTGACGTGTATGGTTTTTCATTTATAAGCACTTTGCCTGAATTAGGGACAATAATGGAACTAATTGTTTTTAAAAGAGTGCTTTTGCCAGAGCCAAGATGTCCCACAATAATTGTTGTGATCCCTTCTGGCACTTTAAAAGATATATTATCAAGAATAATATTGTTGTTTTTTGCAATTGTAATATCTATTAGTTCAATTGAATAGTTGTTATCAATCATAATAATTCCACATACATAAGTGTTAAAACCATAAATAACTTAGGGCTGTTATTATTGCGCTTGCAATAATGCATAAAGCAAGTCCTTGTCCTACAGCTTTTATTACAACCTGAGGGATTTCTGTTGTTGAGCCTTCTACCTTAAAACCATTATAAGTTGCGCTAAAAGAGATAATTATCCCAAAAACAAAACTTTTGATAAATGAAATAACTATGGATGCAGGTTGCGAAAATACAAGCAGGTTTCTGAAATATTCTGCAATAGTAACGGTTTGTATAAACTGGGCAACAAAAAAAGAGCCTATAAGCCCTGCTATATTGAAATAGAGGTTTAATAGGACAATAGATATTATAACGCCTAAAAACCTTGGAACTGCAAGATAGTCTATTGGGTCGATTCCTACTGATACATAAGCTTCGATTTCCTGGGAAGCAACCATATTCCCAAGTTCTGTTGATATTGCAGTGGCTGAACGGGCAATAATTACAAAAGCTGTAAGAAGGGGACCAAGTTCTCTTGTTATAACAACATCAAGAATTGTATATATGAGGTCTCCCTGCCCAAACTGTGGTAAAATAGCCAATCCTTGAACAATTATTACAACACCCAAGGCAAGCCCAAGCAGTATTATTATGCTTAAAGCTTCAAATCCTGTAAAAAGTATCTGCATCATAAGAACTTTAAGCCCTACATGCTTTTGGCGGAAAAAAAAGAAAGATCCTTTTATAAGCGAGAGAAAAAAACCAGTAGCATAGCCAAATTCAACAAATTTTCCCCTAATATTGGCACCAATTCTCTCAATCATAAAGTTTTTATTCCTGCAATAAAATTATATCTTACTTGCATTTTAACTGCAATTATTATTTAATATATTATATATTAATTGTTTTCAGAAAAAGTATTACCGATAATTTATATACGCATTATAATAACTATATAAATTAATAAAATTGTCAGATGGGGAGTATGTGTTGTGCCTCAGGCATTAAAATATAAGGCAAAGTCAATTATTTACTTTGAAGGGGATATCAGCGATAAAGTTTATATCCTCCAGTCTGGAAAAGTAAGCTTGATAAGTACTGATATTGAGACAGGGAATGAAAATCGTGAATTAGTAAAAACCGGAGAGTTTTTTGGAGTAAAATCCGCACTTGGAAAGTATCCGCGAGAAGAAACTGCAGATGTTTTGCTTGATTCTGTTGTTCTTATGTTTGCTGTTTCTGAATTTGAGAAGCTAATATATACAAATCCCCGCATTACATTGCAAATGCTTAAGGTTTTTTCAAATCAGCTAAGAAGAATTCACAAACAGGTTGGCAACCTTCTTTCTGAAGGAGAGCAAGTAGACCAGGAAAAAGGGCTATTTGGCATAGGCGAATTTTATTATAAAAGTCAGAGATTTAAACAAGCTTTATATGCATTTAGAAGATATCTTACATATTATCCTTCTGGGGTGTTGCAGGCAAAAGCTACAGAATACCTGGTAAGTATAGAAAAAAGCCCACAAGGAAAAACTCCTTCTCTTTCCAGTTCATCATCTTCTTCCGGGGCTGTTAAGCAGGATAGTGAAACCAATACAGCGCTATACTATGATGCTGTGACATTATTCAGCTCAGAAGATTATGAAAAAGCTATAAGCAATTTTAAACAATATGTTTCAGCAAATCCAGAAGGCGAATATGTTATAAAAGCTTTATGCGATATTGGAAAATCTCTATATTTTCTTAAAAAGAATGATGACTGTATAAAACATTTTACATCTCTTATTCAGAAATTTCCAAAGCATACAGATATTGGTGAGTTTTTGCTTTATCTTGGGCTGGCAAATCTTGCAAAGTGAGAAAAAGCAAAAGCAGAAAGTTTTTATAAAAAAGTAATTGAAATATCTGAAGAAGGGTCAGAAGTAAAGCGAAAAGCTAAAGCACAACTTAAGACTCTTGGAGGGAAGTAATGGGTCTTGATCTATCGCAGTTTGACAGATTTAAAGTAACCTTCCAAAAGGGCGACCAGATTTTTTGTGAATATGAGCCAGGAGATTCTTTTTACCTTATCCAGGGAGGTAGGGTACAAATCGTAAAAATAATAGGCGAAATAGAAAAAATGGTTGATATTTTGTACCCTGGAGAAATATTTGGCGAAATGGCTATACTTGAAGAAGCGCCAAGATCTGCAAGCGCAATAGCATTGGATAAAGTTGAGGTTCTTGAATTTAATAAAAAGAATTTTGAGATTCTTATGAGGGGAAATCCTCAAATAGCAATGAAGCTTCTTATGACGTTTATAAAAAGAATTTACGATCA